>ERZ772764.581-NODE-581-length-25088-cov-6.157539_pt1 | contig 25088 bp, 22 predicted proteins | sample MGYA00512163_ERZ772764 | MGnify/ENA primary metagenome ERZ772764 (study PRJEB29015, sample SAMEA2737903) | human oral metagenome | biome: human oral; feature: human-associated habitat; material: dental | place: China | collected 2094 ... | reverse complement strand
CCGGGCTAGTTGGGACAGGCCCACTAACCCCACTAGCCGTCGGCAGCGGTGACACCGACGCCGACGACTGCGCGGAAGACTTCGACACAACCGGCCTATCGGGGTTGAGAGCCCGATACCAAGCCGCCTGGTCGGAGGCGGTGAAGGTGATCTCCCCCTGCCTGGTCGCGACGATTTGGGTGTAGGCCCAAGGCTCGAAGGCGCCCTGAACGGTCATGTTGGCCACCAAAGCCGTCGCGGCATCGGCGTCAGGAAGGTACGGGGCAGCATCACGGAGAAGATCCCCGAAAGCAACCACCGTCAATGCAGCGGGGCGATCACCGGTGGGATCATCGCTCCAACGAATGTCGAGCATCCCGTCCTCGCCCAGAAGTGCGAGAGCCTGATACGTCATAGTGGAAGTCCTTACGTGTCGGCGGCATTCACAGCCGCGCGCAATGAATCGGAGGTAAACGCGAGGTAGCGTTGAGTGGTGGCCACAGAGGCGTGGCCGAGGAGTTGTTGCACCACGATCAGGTCTTTGGTCTTCTGGTAGATCGCGGTCGCGAAGCGATGGCGAAGCCCGTGGAGGGTCCAGGGTTTCGGTAGCTCGGTGTTGACCAACTTTCCGAGCCATGTTGCGGATATGTGGCCGTCAATCAGTCCTGGGAATAGCCATCCTGTTGTAATCCCCTGGGCTGCTTGGTAGTGACGGATCGCCGTGTCGAGGTGGGTTGAGACGGGAACGAGACGCTCGACGCCGCCCTTCCCGTGGACCAGGAGGGTTCGGCCGTCGGGTTCGTCGATGAAGTCGTTGACCTGGACTTGGGGAATTTCGCCTCTGCGTAGTCCGGCGAAGGCTGCAAGACGGGCCGCTAGGGTGACGCGGGCATCGGAGTGGGCGGTGAGGGTGTCGATGATGTGGTCCGGAACCGGACGAGCGAGTGTTCGGGGTCTGCGGACGAGAGGGAATTCGACGGGTCGGGGGTCGTTACGGCGTTTGCGTTCCCAAGTCATGAATTGACTGAAGCTGCCGTAGAAGTGATGCCTGGTCTCTGGCCTCCAGTTCCGGGTAGAGGCCCAGCCAAGTACGACCTCGACGGTGAGGTCGTGGGGCTGAAGGTGTTTGTTAGCGCGAGCAAACTGCATGAGGTGCTGCCGTTTGACTCGGATGGTTTCGGGACGGAGTCCTCGGGCTTTGAGCCAGAGGGCCCAGTCGTCTACGAGCTTCCAGCTGGGAGGGGTGTGTTTGCGGTTGTATCTGATGCCCATGGAACATCGTGGAGGGAGCCTCGACCCAATGACCATCCGATCCGAAAGTTTCGGCCCAGCTCCACGCAGCGAAGGTCAGCCCGGAGGCCACAGGTTCAAATCCTGTCCCCGCTACCAAACCCGGAATCCCGGCCAGAGAGATCTGGCCGGGATCGTTCGTTTTCTGCCGCGGGAGCAGGCGCCCCGGGTCGACGCCGAGCATCTGAGCGGCGGCGAAGACATCCTGCACTGACCACGCAATCGCTCCACGCAGCTTCTTGCCAGCCACCGATGGCGTTACCCCGAGGGCGACGGCAAGATCCTTGTTGCGGAGCCGTCGCCGGAACATGGCCGACTGCACGGCGATCCCGATCGACTCGTAGATCGAGTAGCTATCTATCAGGCCTCGCTCACGCGCGGCCTCCCAATCCTGCGACATGATGCAATCATAGGCACTTGAGGCCACCTAGCGCAACGAAACAACTAAAATATCTCTTGACCTTGCAAGTGTCTTCAGGCGATACTTGCCACGTGCAAGGATCACACGACGCCACTTCTAGCTATGGCAGGCCATTCCTGTCTCCGGAGGAGGTCGCCGCCCTCTTCCCGAACGAGTCGGCAAGATCGGTGTCGCGATGGTGTAAGAAGCGCCGCATCCCGGGGGCGAGGAAGCTTCCCAATGGGCGGTGGGTGATCCCGGCAGCGTGGGTGCGTGAGCTGCTGGAGCATGGCGGGGATCCTTTCGCACCGCCTGCGCCGGCCGCTGCTGCGGGGTCGTCCGATGGGGTCGGGGTGTCCCCCCTCCCGGCCCCGCCGGATGATCCTGATGGGCGGGGCGGTGTGGATCCGTTACCTGGTGTTGAGGAGCCGTGAGGTCATGAGTATCTGGGCTGTGAACTGGGCTTTCCACACTGAGGTTGCGCCGCCGGTGCACAAGTTGGTGTTAGTTGCCCTGGCGAATTTTGCTGATGACGAAGACCTTGCGTGGCCTCATGTGGAGACTCTTGCTGGGATGGCGTCGGTGTCGACGCGGACGGTGCAGCGGGCGTTGAAAACCTTGGAAGAGGCTGGGTTGATTGAGCGGTCGATGGGTCTGGCGGCTGGTGCTCGTGGGGGGTTGCGTCGTACGAACTCGGTGTATCGGCTGAACGTCCCGGATGATCTGAGTCGTCGAAGGGGCGTGCGGACAGCGCGGCCTGGTGTGGTGCGTGAGTTTTCTAGCTTTGCTCGTGGAGACATCAGCGGCCCCGCGGGGTCTGTGGATGAAGGCCCTAGTCAGGTCCGTTGTGACATGGGTGTCACAACGGTGCCGAGCGTGAATGAATGTCCTAGTCAGGTCCGTTGTGACACTGGTGTCGTAACGGTGGATCGTTGTGACACTGGTGACGCGAATCGTTGTGACACTGGTGACGTCTCTATAGGAGAACCATCAGTTGTAGAACCACCAAGCCAAGCCCCCCTACCCCCCACGGCGTCGCCTGGTGCTGGGCCGGGGGTGGGCTTGGCTGGGCTGGGTGGGGAGGTCGTCGCGGACGATGGCGGCGGGTCTCCCCCGCCGTCAGGAACCGTCGAGGATTGGGACCTGGTGCGGTGGTGCCTGCCGCAGCCGATGCAGGCGCTGGATGGGCCGGGGGTTGCGGTTGTGGTGCCGCTGTTGCGGGAGCGTCTCGAGGCTGGTTGGCGGCCTGAGGGGCTGCGTGAGGTGCTGGCCGCGGATCCATTGCCGGATCGGGTGCGGCATCTCGCAGGCCTGGTGGCGCATCGGCTGGGCCGGGTGCCGGTGGATGAGGCTCCCCCGCCATCGCGGCCGCGGTCGTCGTCGTGGCGGGTACCGGATCCGCCGTCGATGCCGCCGTTGCGGCCGGAGGAGCGTCATCCGGTGGCGGTGCGGGCTGAGGAGGCTCGGGCGGAAGCGATCCGGACAGGATCGCCTGATGCAGGCCGGTCCCGGGCTTGGTGGCTGATGCGGGCATTGTATGCCGCCGAGAAGGCGGCTTCGGAGGGGATGTCGGGGGCCTGATTGTTGGGGTTCTCGTCTAGGTAATTGTCAGTTTGTGTTGATACTTGTTTTCGGGTTTACAGGAGGAAGATGATGATGTTTTTGTTGGAGATCAAGGACGTCAAGTTTGATACGACGTTGTTGAATTTGATTTTGGATGGCTTGGGGGCTTTGATCGGTATTGGGGGCGCTGTGTGGGCTGTTTGGGGTTTGGTGCAGTTGGGGATCCAGTTCTTTGGTGAGCGCGATGGTAGTGGGATGAAGACTGCGTTGAATCACATGATGGGTGGCGCGATCATTGCAGCGGCGGGAACTGCTTTGGTTGCTTTGCTGTGAGGTGTTGTCGTGATGGTGTTGTTGGAGGCGTGGACGGATACGATTTTGCGTCCGATCTTGACGGATTTGTCGTCGGGGTTGGGTTCGATGTTCGGTTTGTCGATGGCTACCGTGCTGGAGTCCCCTGAGGCGTGGGGGGATAATCATGATGCTACTGCGCAGGTAGCGGGTTATGTGTCGACGATTTCGACTGCGTTGATGGAGACCGCTGCTGCTGTTGTGTTGGTGATTTTATTTCTTCTTGAAATGCATCGTGTGATGTTGATGACCGATGGGGATGGGGACACAAAACTTCGGATGAGCGTGTTCACCTGGATCAAGTTTGGTGTTGTGTGGGCGGTGTTTCATCAGACCCCAGCTATTTTAGCGGCGATCTACCAGTTTGGCACGTCGGTGGCGTCGGAAACCAACAAGCTATTCACCTCCGATGTGTGGCCGGATCGTGATTTTGATGAGTTCTTGGGGGCGGTGAAGGATCTCGATTGGCTGGGACAGACCGTTTTGGTGGTGTTGATGCTGCTGGCGTGGCTCATCAACAAAGGTGCCGTGCTGGGTGGATTCGCCTTGGTGGTGATGCGTTTCATTAAGTTGTACATTTATGGGGCGTTTGCTCCGGTACCGATGGCGATGATGGTTTCAGACCATACTCGTTCGTTCGGGATTGGTTTCATCAAGAATTACGCTGCCACTGTGTTGCAGTCGTTTGTGTTGGTGATTCTTTTTGGGATTTACACGGTCCTGACGACGCGATGGGCTGGGGCTGCAATGACGGGCCTGCCTGAGGGCGGCGTTGCGGCCGCGTTCTCATTGGGTGGGAAGTTCATTTTCATGGGGATCCTGCTGGGGATGCTTGTGATGGGATCAGGGAAGATCGCAAACGAGCTACTAGGAGGCTGACATGAGGAAATTTGCTGGGCTACTGCTGGCGGCCACCGCTGTTGTGGGGCTGGTGTCGTGTGGTGCGTCGGTGGAGCAGGTCCGGAGGGATGCTGTGGAACGGCTGGATGGCATGGTCTTCATCGACGACGAGGGTAAGGACCAGGTGCGTTCGAAGCTGGAGGCCGCGAAGAGCGTTGATGAGGTGACCTCGGTGATCGATGCAGCAGCGGTGGAGGATCGGGCGGCGGCTGATAAGTATTGGCCGTGTGCTGAGCAGGCCGTGGCCAAGTTGACTTCTGGCGTGACGTGGACTGCTGCGTCCTCCACGACCGACGGCAGCAGGATCGTGTGGGCGGCGCTTGCTCTCAGGCCTGATGGGGTCGCGTCGATGGAGGTCACGGACAAGGGGGCCAATGTGGCTCATGAGCCGTTGAAAGGGGCGGTGTGGATCGAGAAGCTGGCCGGGAAGGTCACTGGGTGGAGCAGTGACGCGACCGAGTTGGTTTCGAAGCGGCGTGTGATCGGTGAGAAGAAGCCTCGGTTCGATGGTCCGGGTAGTTGCGAGTTCCAGTTCAATTTGACGCTGACCACGTCCGCTGCTACTGATCCGGTGCGGGTGCGGATGGAGTACTACAAGACGTCCTACCAGCCGGGTTTGATCATTGATGGGGCGGCGTTCCGGGACCTGGAAAGTGGTAGGTAGATATGGCAATTGAAATGCGTGTCTATGCAGAGATCACGGATCTTGATCCGAAGGTCATGTGGGGGTTGACCTGGCGGCAAATGGGAGCGGTCGGGATTCTGGTGGTCGCTACTGCCGCTGTAGGGTTCGTGTTGTTCGTGGTTTTCGGTCTTGAGAGTATCCGAATGCTACCGTTCGCGGTTGCTCCTGTAGCGGTCCCTGTGGGGGCGTGGGCATGGGTGAGACCTATGGGTATCCGCACGGAGGAATGGGCGCCTCATATGCTGCGCACGTCGTTGTCGCCGAAGCGTCTTTTGTATGTGAATCATTCACCGAACTCAGATTCTGTTCGATTCCCGGGAAGGAATAGCCATGTTTCTTGGAAAGAAGCGAAACGACGGAAAGAAGCAGGAGCCTAACAGCAAGCCATCGGGGCGTCCGGATGTCGGTCACGGCAGGAAACACTCGAAACGACGTAACGGGAAGACGAAGAAAAAGTCGCGTTTGATGCGGCGAGCGCAGGAGTTTTTGTGGTATGAGTCGATGCTTGAGTCCGGCGTGTGTGTTCTCGGTGGCGGCTTGTATTCCGCGTGCTTGAAGTTGTCTGATATTAATTATCAGATGGCGACGGATGAGCAGCAGCATTCGATTCTGGAATCGTATGCTCAGTTGTTCAACAAGTTCGGGTCGGGTGAGCATTTGGCGGTCACGATCATGAATCGCCGTGTCGAGCGCCGTAATTTGGTGGGGCGTGTGTTGTTTCCGGAACCTAGGTACGGGGATGAGTTCACGGCTTTGCGGAGTGATCACAATCGGATCGTGCACGCCAGTATCGGGGATCGGAAGTATGTGATCGTCACCGAGAAGTATTTGACGTTAACGGTGAAAGCGTCGGACCTCGAGGAAGCGAAAGCGCGGCTGGATCGTCTTGTGACTTTGGTGGCCAAACACATGTTGGGGTTGTTGCAGTGTCGCGCGGAGCAGTTGGATGGTGTGGGCAGGATTGAGCTGTTGCGGGAATGGACTCGTGGCTGTTACGCGTCGGGGTTCGACTATGCCGCGATGGATTTGTCCGGTGCGACGACTCATGACGAGTTGGCTCCGCAGGCGGTGGAGTTGGGTGACCGGTCACGTCTGGTGCTGGTAGGTGATGACGGTGAGTTGCACTATCAGGTGCTGGTGATGCGGGACTATCCGACTTGGGTGGCGGATACGTTGTTCACCCGGCTCTCGGAGGTACAGACCGATCTCGCGATCACGTTCGTGGTGGAGCCGATCGACAAGGTAGAAGGCAAACAGCTGGTGCGAACGTATCGGGCGGGGTTGTCGATGGAACGCCAGGACGCCCGCAGGCGGGCGTTGAAAGCAGATATGGACCCTGAGTATGACCTGCCCGAGCGGGTCATCAACGGTATGGAAGAAGTTCGTGATCTGCAGCAGGCGATGGATCAGCAGGATCAGCGGTTGTTCACCACCACCTTGGTGGTGATGGTACGCGCATCGAGCAAGGAGGAATTGGCGAAACGTGTTGATCAGGTACGTAAAGCAGCCAAGGGCGAGTCGTGTGAGTTGTCGTTCCTGAAGTTTTGGCAGGAGGAAGGGTTCAACACCGCGCTGCCGTTGGGGTTGTCGCTGGTACCTTTTCATCGGACGCTGACCACAGCGTCGGTGGCGGTAATGATGCCCTTTACGTCCCAGGAGATTTTGGACGACCAAGGCTTGTTCTACGGCATCAATTCCACCACTAGGAATCCGATCATCATGGATCGACGAGCAACCAGGAACGGGAACGCATTCAATCTCGGCACCAGCGGCTCGGGAAAATCGTATTTCACGAAATGGGAGATCGTGGAGGTGCTGCTGGGGCGCCCGAAGGACGTGATCATCATCATGGATCCCGAAAGGGAGTACCGTGCCTTGGTGGAAGCCCTGGGGGGCACCGTCATCGATATCCACGCCGGCTCCACGCATTCGATCAACCTGTTCGATTTGGTGCTGTCGAATGTTGAAGGCGATCCAATCCGGCTGAAAACCGAAGCTGTGTTGGGGATGCTGCAAGTACTGCTGGGCGGAAACACGGGTATCGATGCCGCGGCGAAATCTTTGCTGGACCGCTGTATCACAGCGTTGTACCGTCGCTGGGCGGAAACCTCACCTGAGCAGCAGGAAATGCCTACGCTGCGGGATCTCTACCACGAAGTCCGCGGTCAGGGCGACGAGGTCGCGGCCCAAGTGGCTGCCGCTTTGGAAATCTACGCTGTTGGGTCGTATTCCGGGTTCGCGCGGCAAACGAATGTGGACACAAAACATCGACTGGTGTGTTACGACACCAGTCAGCTCGGCCCGAGCCTGCAAACCTTCGGGATGATGGTGGTTCTGGACTCGATCTGGAACACGGTACAGCGCAATTACGGTAGCGGAATCCGCAGTTGGCTCTACATGGACGAATTCAGTCTTCTGCTGGCAAACGAACACGCCACCCAACAGGTCACCCAGTTCTACCAGAGGTTCAGGAAGTATGGTGGGCTGCCGACTGCCATGTTGCAGAACATCACTGCCTTGCTCGAGAACCCGTCCGCGTGCCGGATGTTGAACAATGCTGAGGTGTTGTTCTTGATGGGGCAGTCTCATACCGATGCGGACGCATTGGCAGAGCTGTTGGGGCTCTCTGAGGACGAGATTCGTGCATTCACAGCCGTGGAACCAGGATGCGGTCTGCTACGTGTCGGAGCCACCACGATTCCGTTCAATGGCCGTAAACCCCACGACGGGCCGCTGAACGTCTTGTTCTCCACAACCTTCGAAGAAACAGAGGCCGGTCATGGTCAATGAACGGCCCCGCCGATGGGGTGAGATCCGCACTACCCGGCAGCGGACGTATCGCCTCGACCCGGATGACTCACCGCAGTCCCCCAAACCCCGCTACGGTGGAATCATCACCGAGGTGCGGGGGAATCAGGTCACCGAAACCACCACCCGGCGCCAGCGCTTGACTGAGGCCGCCCGGCAGGTAGGTGCCGATACCTTGACTGCCGGGAAAGTGGTAGGACGGCACGTCGGCCGGGCAGGCAAATCTGCGGCCAGGAGCGCCGCACGGCTCAGTGTGAACCAGCTAAGGCAGATCGATCGTCTGGGCCTGGCGGACACAGACGATCAGGCAGCAAGTCTTCTCCGCCAAGGCGCAACCCATGCACGCCGAACCAGCAAGTCGACAATCAAAGGCAGCATGCACGCTGCGAAAGTAGTCGCCAAACGATTCCTGCCGGGTGTGCCACCGGCCCCCAAATTGACCAAACATCAACCCGGCCTGATTGGCCGCCTCACCCGTAAGCTGATACGCGGCGGCACCAAGAAATTCATAGCTGCTGGACGGACCGGGATCCGTTCCGGAATCAGAACAGCGGGTTCGTCCCTTCGCGCCGGAGGCCATGTCGATGCCGATCGGGCAGCATTCCGGGCCGCCCAAACGGCATGGCAGAAACCCACCCGGTTCGGCCTGAAACAAGCCGGACGGCCCGTGAAATGGGCCGCCAGACATACAGCACGAGCAGCAATGCGAGCAACCGCCCGACTCACCATGCTAGGAGCGAAAACAGTCATCGCGGCCATGGGCGCAGCCGGAGCTCTCCTGCCCGTACTCATCGGCATCATCGGTATTGTCGCTGCCTTATGCGCAATCCTGCCATCGTTCATCACTGGCGCCGGCGCAGAGAACCACCGCCGGCAGCAGGCGGCGCAGCCGACGTGTGTGGGTGGATCCACTCCGGGGTATGCGGTCACGGCTGCTGAGGTCGCCGAGTTCCTGCCGAACCCGGGTGGGGTGGATGCTTCTTCGGTGCTCACTGCCGAGCAGCGTGCGGTGGCGGCGGCGATTGTGGAGGAAGGTCAGAAAGCCGGGGTTCCAGCCAAGGGCTGGGCGATCGCGTTGATGACCGCGATGCAGGAATCAACCATGGGTGCCAACCAGTCGACGAAGAGGCCGAATGCTGATGGGGACGTAGGGGTGTTCCAACAGCGGGCTTTAGTTGGGTGGTATGCGGACGGAACTAGCCGGGATGAGAACACCGCGATTTTAAATGATGTACATTATGCGGCGAGGACGTTCTATCTCGGTCATGATGTGGGGGTTCTTGATTCCCGAGGTGCTGGGGCTGTGGGGTATCACATTCCTGGTTTGGTGGATGTCAAGGGTTGGGAGAGTGAAAAGAATTTAGGGAAGTCGGCGCAGGCGGTGCAGCGGTCGGCTTATCCGAATTATTATTCGTATCATGAGGCGACGGTGGCGTCGCTGCTGCCTACGATTCAAACCCAGGGCTGCACGGCCGTCGCGGCCGGTAGTAGCCCTGCGGCGGGTGTGGATGACTATGGCCCCTACTGGGCTTCCAGGGGGAATGTTGAGGGGGAGGATGAATGGGCGTTCTATTGGGGGGAGTGTGTGTCCTATGCTGCTTTCGCGGTACGCACATACAGCCCGCACAAGGATTTCGTCAATAATTGGCGCGGCGCGCATTTTGGTAATGCAAAGGAATGGGACGAAGCCGCGCGTAAACTCGGCATCCGGGTTGATCAAACCCCAACCGTTGGGGCTATTGCACAGCACAGCCGAAATAAGAACGGCCACGTGGCCTACATTACTGCTGTCCATGAGGACGGCACCTTTGATATCAACGAGTACAATCATGGGCCGCGACACAAGTTCGGCACTCGTAGCCATGTGTCCATCCCTAAGGACTTCGATGTCGTCATTCATTTCGAGGAGCCACTAAAGTCATGAGGTACCTGAAGATCTTGGCCTCCGGTTCACTTGGAGTGGTTCTTCTCGGGGCTTGTGGCGGGCCGGCCGAGGAACCGACAGCAGGGACCTCGTCGGTGTCGAGCGCGGCCGCGGTTGCTCGAGGAGTGGCGGAGAGCCCAATTCCGGAGTTCGCCGACACCCCGGCCCGGCGGGCTGCGGCGGAGTTCGTGCGGGCGGCGGCGACGCCGGATGCCCGACTGGACGCCACCCCGGCTGATGCGTGGCGCCGAGCCGCGCCCTATGCAACTAGCGAACTTGCACCGCACCTCACCGCGGTCGAAGAGTCCGGCTCCATGCCTGGGTGGTGGCGGCGCTTGGTCGAGACTGACGGGTACGTCTCGATCGAGATCAGCAACATCACTGGTGATGAGCCTCAGGCTGCGCCGCCTCCGGGTAGTCCCACACCAACCGCTGCTCCGGGCGAGGAACTGCCGTTGGAGGTGATGTTCAACCGCACGGCCGTCGCGGCCGGCCGTGTTCCTAGTCGGGGGGTGAAAACCCAGATTTGGGTTGTGACGGTCCGAGACGGCCTAGTGGTTGCTTTCAAACCAGAGTCCGGCGACTGATACAGGAAGAGGGTGTGTGGAAATGGTGCGACGGAGCCGATGGCGGCGAATAGCAGCGTGGCTCATTGGCCTGCTGGCTGCGGGCCTGGTGTTCTGGACGGCGAATGCGTTCAGCCATGGCTTTCGAATGGCCGGCGGGAGTCTGAATCTTCTGGAGAAGGTCTCGGCCGGCTTCTCGACGGTGCGGGCGCTGCACAGTGTGTCGTGGGACCAGACAGACCTCCTAGCAGGCGTGCTCGTGGTGTTGTTTGCTGCTGCGGGGTGGTGTGCCTATCGGCTGGGCCAGCCGCAACGCTCCGGTGAGGAGCACGGCTCCGCCCGCTGGGGACGGTTGCGGGATCTGCGGCCGTTCATGGACCCGGATCTTGAACGCAATATTTGGTTGACCCGGCAGCATCGGCTTCGCACTTCGAGGGCACGGAAACCCGAGCATCAACGCAATCTCAACATCTTGTGCATCGGCGGCTCGGGGACTGGTAAAAGCCGGTTTTTTGTGATGCCGAATCTGGTGCGTGATGCGGGATCGGTGTTGGTGACTGATCCGAAGGGTGAGTTGCTGGCGACCTGTCGGGAGGATCTGGAGGCGTCCGGGCACCGGATTGCTGTGCTGAACCTGATCGACTTTGGAGCCTCGGATGGGTTCAATCCCATGGCGTATTTGCGTCCTGGGCATGAGCCGGAGGATGTGGCTTTGTTGGTTCGGACGATTATTGCGAACACGTCCACGCCGGGGCAGAAACCCTCGGGTGGAGATCCGTTCTGGGAACGCGCCGAGGCTGCGTTGTTGAACGCGCTGGTCGCGTTTGTTGCCGCCACCGCACCGGTGGAGCAGCGGCATCTGGGTGAGGTGATGGACCTGCTGTCGCGGATGCAGGCCAGCAAGGATGATGCTTTGTCTCCGGTTGATGAGCTGTTCCTTCATGCGGCTGAGTTCGGCCAGGGGTCGGAGCTGCTCACCTATGCGGTGTCCCAGTATCGGGTGTATCAGCAGGCGGCGGCGAAAACGTCCGCATCGATTCTGGTCACTACCGGCGCAAGGCTTGCCCCGTTGCATATTCCCGCGATTCGCCGGATCCTTTCCACTGATTCCCTTGCCTTGGATCGGGTCGGGCAGGAGATGACCGCGATTTTCGCGGTGATCTCGGATTCGGACAAGCAGTTCGCGTGGTTGTCGGCGTTGATGTTCTCGATGTTCTTCCAGCGCAGTATGTGGTTGGCGGATCAGCGGCCTGATGGGATGTTGCCGGTGCCGGTGACCTGTTGGATGGATGAGTTTGCCAATGTTGGTAGGTTGCCGGACTTTGAGATCTCGATGGCCACCGTGCGTTCTCGAGGCATCTCGGCGGTGTTGATGGTCCAGGCTTTGGGTCAGGGCAAAGCTCTCTATCAGGATTCATGGACCACGATCATGGGCAACTGCGACACTGTGCTGTTCTTGGGTTCGCAGGACCAGGAAACTCGCAAGTGGGTGTCGGAGGCGTTGGGTAAGGAGACGATCCGAACCGTCGATTCCTCGATCTCTCACGGCCGCCGGGGCGGCTCCAGGAACGTCAAGACGATCGCCCGCGACTTGTTGAGTGCGGATGAGGTCGGCCGGTTGCCTGGTGGGGAGGCTATCGTGCTGGTGCGGGGGCTGCCGCCGTTCCGTGGCCGGAAGTTGCGGCCTGTCACCGATGGGCAACGAAATCGACGCAAGGCTAGTGACATGGTGAGGAGCGGGTGATGAGCGAACGTATCGACAGCGAGGCGACGGGGGATGCGCGTGATGATGCGGTGGCCAGGTTGTCGCAGGAGGTGGCGCAGCAGAACGCCTTGTTGTTGCAGGTGATGGAGCGGTTGCAGCAGACCGAGGCCCGCACCACCAGCGTCCCCACTCGTGGTGGGAAGCAGGAGGTCGTGGTGTTGTGGCCGTGGAGCCTGGACCCGGCCCGCACCGCCGATGATTGGGACCGGTTGATCGTGTGGGTGGATGGGATCTGCGCGACTCATGCGGTGACTGCGATCCCACCGTGTTGGCTGGCCCATCCCGACTTGGTGAATCAGCTCGAGGCACTCAGGTGCGCGTGGGAGACCGCCGCCGCACACCATCCTGGGCCAGAGTTGATCTCCTGGTACACCTATAGCTGGCGCCCGTTCCTGAGCTACGTGCAGAGTATTGATCGGTGCCGGAATGGGCATCAGCCGGATCCGGCGGCGACGGTCACCGATGTTGGGTTCCATCCACTCGCCGCGGCCGAGGCTCCGGAGGAGTGAACTCGACTGGGTTGTGTCCCCGCCGGCCTTGGGCTGGCGGGGACACAACCGTCTCATAGCAGCCCCAGTCAAGGGTGAGGCAGAATATTATTCCCCGTTACACCCCTCAGCGTTCGGGTGCGTCGCGTTCGTGGCGTGGTGTCGGCGGGGTCTGGTTCGGCTGGACTTGGCGTTTGAGGGCGGCTGTGTCGCGGATCCGGTCGATGAGGGGCCGGTCTTTGTCGGCCGCGATCGCACGGGCTTGGGCGTCGATGGTTCTGGCTCGTTGGGTTTCGAGGGCGGCTTGGTGGCGTTCGAGGCTGCGTTGTAGGGCGGGTTTGTTGAGGTCCTCGAGGCGGGCTTGTAGTTCGGTGATCTCTTGGTCGAGAGCGATTTTTGCTTGGATGGTTTCGATGAGGGGGGTGCCGGGTGTGGGGTGGAGGGTTTCGCGGGCGCGGGTCGCGGCGTCGAGGTCCATGGCCAGGGCTGCCCGTTCGGGGAGGGTCTCGAGGCGCTCGGTGAGTGCGGTGAGTTGTTGGCGGAGCTGCCATTGGTCGATGAGGTCTTGCACCGACCCTGTCTGCTGTGTCGGTTCTGCTGGCCGTATCGGCGGCGTGGGGTGCAGTGACTGAGACTTCTGCACTGCCTGCGCCGCCTGCACTGCCTGCGCCGGGGTGATTGCTGTGGTTGGGCGGGTGATTGCGGCAGTGTGGAGGGGCTGGCGAACGACGTCGTGCAGTGCTGTGTCGGGCACTGGGCCGGGTATCCGTGTGGGTGTGGGAGGCTGTGGGGCCTGGATGGGTGTGGGGGTGATGGGGATGCCGAGGTGGGTGGCGAGGTCGTGGAGACGCTCTCCTGTTCGAGGCCGGATCCGGCTGCCTGATCCGGTCGAGGCGGAACGGATCTGCTGTTGGATCTCGCCGCTTACCAGGTCCCGCACTGTGTCCTGGTGCTGGGTGGGGTCGGCATCGCGGAGGGCCGCTGCGACCAGGTCGGTGTGGTAGGGCTGCTGATCGGCCGGCAGGTCGGCAATCAGCCGGCCGGCATGACGTGCTACTCCGACGAGGATGTTGGCGTTGCCGGCCAGGTCGTCGGCGTGGTCACGTACCATGCCGACGAGGAGTTTCCCGGCGAGGGTGGGGGCGGCATCCCCGAGGATGAGGGGCTTCTGCAGCGCGTCGGCTCCGCCGGGACGGGCTAGGAGTTCGGCGGGGTCCTTCACGGGCTGTCCGTCGGGTGGCAGGAGGGGGAAATCGTAGGCGGTGATGCCGTGGCGGACCAGGAGCTCATGATCGCGGGCGGCGGCGGCCTGCCCGGCAGCATCGGTGTCGGTGGCCTCCCACACCCTCACCCTTTGGTTGGCGATCGCCTGGGCTTGCTGCTCGGTCAGGGCGGTGCCGAGCGGGGCAACCCCAACCGCGCGGCCGTCGGTGGCCAGGGTGATGGCCAGGGCATCGAGAGGGCCCTCGACCCGCACCAGGTCCGCACCCTGCTTCACCAGGTCCTGATACTCGGTGAGACCGAAGAGGATCTCGCTCTTGTGGAACGCGCGGGTGGTGGGGGTGTTGAGGTATTTCGGTACTCGCGGATTGGTGGTGAGGGTGCGGCCGACGAAGCCGACCAGGTCGCCGTCGAGGTTGTGGATGCCGAACATCAACCGATCTCGGAAGACGTCGATGATGCCTTGGGTGCCTTGGGCGGGTTTGGCGAGTCCGGCGTCGATGAGCTCCTGATCAGTTGCGCCGTGGCGGCGGAGGTGTTGGACTAGCCGACTTCCTGCCGGTGCATGGCCGACGACGATGGTGGGGTGGTCGGTGAGGTCAGTACCCAAACGCTTGCGCATGTAGGCGGCCGCGCCGGAGCCGACGTACTGCTCCTGGTAGAAGGCAGCGGCCTGTTGGGTGAGGTCGAGAATCCGTTCCCGGCTGGTGACGCCGACCAGGTCGCGTTCGAGCTCAGCGGCGGGCGTCAACACCAGCTTCGCGGCAGCGGTGGCCGCTTTGGTGGGTTCGCGGCGGGGCGGGGCCTCGGTGCGGGCGTGCTGGATGCGGTGAGCGGGTTCGGTGGCGGCGCGACGCATCCCACTACCTGGTTCGGTGGTGGCTGCGGGTGCGGTGAGAACTGGCACCGGGACAGGAGGCGACGGCTCTGCACCGCCATCGCTAGGACCGTCGCCTGGGGTGGGTGTGGGGCGGCCAACCCGGAGGTCGGAGGCGGCGGCGTGGAGGGTGTGCAGCCAGGTCGCTGCTTGGGCCCCGACGGCCTTGGATCTGGACGGGGCTGGCAGGGCGACGTCGGGGTTGGTGTGCTCGGTGAGGCCTCGCCAGGTTTCGATTTGCCCTGCGACCTGCTCCCAGCGAGCACGCTGAGCGGGCTCGTCGGGGACGGGGCCGAGATAGAGGGTGGCCCAGTCGGGTGGGTCGAGGGCGAGCGCTTGGCCGCGGGTGGTGATCGCGTCGGCGACCTGGTGCCGCATCTGGGTGAGCGCGGACGCCCAGCTGCTCGGCATGGTGGGGTCGTCTGTGCCGTGGCCGGAGATCGCCCACGCGGGAGCACCGCACCGCTCCACCTGCCCGGGGCGGGGGTCGAAGCGGCGGTGGTGGGCTTCGATCCACAGCTGCTTCCGCAGCTCCTGCACCGCCACGAAACCCAACTCTGCACGGTCCACATCACCCGCGAGGTTGCCGGGGCGCTCTGGCGTGGTGGCGGTCTCCCGTTGTGTGGTTTCGCGGTACCACGACTTCCCGTCGAGGTCGGCGCGGGTGCAGGTTTCGTCTCGCAGCTGAGTAGCACGGCGGGTTGCATCATCCCGGTCAGTCCGTAGCCGCTCCAAACGCGCATCCAGATTCTTCAGCAGCCGCTCGGAGACGGCCGTGTCGGGGGTGCGGAGCAGCTGGCGGATGTGCCGGCGGATCTCGGTGATCGCCCTGGATGCGGCCTCAGCGCGACCGCGGGCTTCACGAAGCTGGGTGGCGAGTTCGGAGTCGTCAAGGTGTCCGTGGGGGCGGTGCTGCCAGGACGGCACCGTCTCGCCTCGCTTCGTTACCGCCGGCACGGCCTCGGTCTCACGGTGGGTGCGTTTCGTGGCTTTGAGTGCTTTGAGCGCGGTGGCTTTGTCGATGCCCGCCGCGTGCAGCTGGATGGCGAGTTCTTGGTCGGTGAGGTGACTGAACCGGCGTACTGCGTCCCGGTTCTGGTGAGCGTGCTGTTGGGCGAGGGTGAGGTGGCGGCGGATCCGCCACGCGATCAGCCCGGCCAGGGCCTCGACGCCGTCGGGCAGGTTCTCCGCGCACTCGCGGAGGATCCGGGCCGGGGTGAAACCTTGTTGTTCGGCGTCGTGGAGGGCGGCGTGGAGGCGGTGGAGCTGGGGCGAGTCCTCGACCTGAACCCACACCGCTGGATGCTCCCGCCGCAACGTCTGGTTGTAGCGGTGGGCATCGGCGCGGCGTTGCATGTCGGCCAGGATGCGGACCAGGGTCGCGGGATGCTCGACCTCAGCCTGGGCCTGGGCAATCAACTCCCGCGCCGACGTGGCTTGCACGTTCTTAGCAGCGGCGTGGCGGAGCATGTCCGAGGCGGTGTGGCCGTCGGTGACGGCCCATACCTGGTTGGAGTTACAGCCGCGGGTGAGCCCCACATACACGGCGTCATGCCCAATCGCGGTGGTGTCGAGGAGGAGATGTGCTGAGTCGACGGTGCGGCCCTGGGCTCGGTGCACCGTCACGGCGTACCCCAGACTGCTCCACTGACGGACGTAATCAGCGGGGAGGGTGCAGGAGCGGTCGTGGTCATCGACAACCTCGACGCTGCCGTCAGAGTTGATGGCCTCGACAGTCCAGCGGTCACCGTTTTTCACGAAGGATCGACCGGTGCCGGTTGTCAGGCGGCGGTCGTTACGCCGGGTGAGGATCCAGTCCCCCACCCCGGCCTCTGCCCCGTCGGCCAGGGTGATCGTGGAGCTGACGTTGACGTGACCTTCGTCGATGCGGCGCTGCTGCGCCAACAGATTCAACGCGTCCACAGAGCTGTTGGTGGTAGCCATCATCAACACGCGATCGCCCCGTTCGAGGTCCTTGGTCCATGCCTGGACCATGTGTTGATGGGTGTGCTGGGCGGTACCGCCGTGGACCCGACCCTGGGCCAGATACCATTCGACATCACCCTGATCCCGCAACCTGAGCGACGCAGCCGCTTCGTGGTCATCGGTGAAGCGGTGGAGCTGGTCGAGGCGGACGACGTCGGCCTCGTGAGTGAGCATCTTCAGGGCTCCGCCGGCACCGATCGCCTGCAACTGGCGGTCATCACCCACGAGCCGCACGAACGCACCGTTGTCGCGTGCGGTGCGGGTGATGGCGGCCAGATCGGTCGCGGAGGCCATGCCAGCCTCATCAACGATGATGACGTCTCCCGGAGCGATGTGGAGACGGCCTTGGCGATGTTCATGGAGCCATTTCGCGATCGTGACGGAAGGCATTCCGGTGGCGGTTTCGAGTTGTTCGGCGGCCGCTGCCGAGACCGTCACACCCCACGTTCGCGCTCCGGCGCGGGCGATCGCCTGGGTGGCAACACGCATGGCGGTGGTCTTCCCCGCACCGGCCGGACCAATGCCGACGGTGAGCACCTGGTCGCTGGTTGCGACTTGCTGAGCCAGGGCAATCTGGCCCGGATCGAGCTGTAGTTCCTGCTCCCCCACGACGGTGTCGAAGATCTCTTGGGTGGCGGCCGGCAGATTGATGTCGTGGGCGGCATCTACCAGGAGATCTTCGGCTTCCAGGACCTGGGCGGAGGTGTAGAGCCGCGCCGCCGGCGGGGAGTAGATGCTGCTGCCGTCGGGGTTGAGGAGCTCGGGGAGGGCCGGTGTAGCCACGTCGGGGGTGATCGAAATCGACGCCTTCATCAACGCAGCCTGGAGGACGTCACGGCGCAGCTCATCCGAGACCAAATCGGGTTGTGAGGCGGCCCACATATTGACTCTGGTCGAGACATGATTACGGTTCCACACCGACTGCCGAGCCGACAACTCGGCGACGATATCGGCCGCGACCTGGTCCACATCCACCCCTGAGCCAGGCTCTTCCGGATTCTGGACAGCAGCCGATGTGGTATCAGGTTCGGCGTCGAGTTGGGTGATGATCTCCTGCTGGATCTGCTCCGCTTCTGCTCCAAGATGACCCCGCCACTGCTCACGCAACTCATCCCGTGTGACGGCCTGGGACTTCGGGATCCGGGTCTCCAATGTGGCCTGCTGCGCCAACGCGAGGCGGGTTTTCCGATCCGGCTGGTGTCCGTGCTCAGCGACGAACTCGGTGACCAATTCTTCGGTGCGGGCGGTGATTGCTGCCCGCCGACCCGAGTACCGCTCAATCAGGTCATCACTGATCGCGGCGAGTTCCATACTGCGGTAATCGCCGCTGGGTGTGGTGCGTTCCCGTAGCTCCACACCCAGCTGTTTCAGCTCATTCGCGAGCTTCTGATTGTAGACCGATGAGGCGGTAACGGTGGCCTTGTACAGCGACCGAGAGTCGATGGTGAGCCACCTCACTCGGCCCTGCTCGTCGGTGATCTGCACCCGATTGGCGACAACGACGTGGTCGTGGAGTTGCGGGTCACCCTCCCGGGATTCCCAATGCCGGAAGCGGGTGGCGAGCAGCCCGTTGGTGGTGTGGAAGGCGATGCCCTGGGCGCCGGTGCGGGCTCGGATGACTTCATCCTCGAGCCACGCGATGGTTTGTTCAATGGCTGCTTCGTGCGCAGCCTCAAGTCGCTCGGCCTGCTCCGGGGAGCTGATTCCCCACGCCACCGACAGCGACTTCGGCGCTGAGAAGGTGAGGTCGAAACCGGCGACGGTGTTCTGCTTGCTGCTGAGTTCGCGGCTCATCCACTTCGCGACCTCGATGCGGCTCCCGCTGCGCCCATGCGCAGCTCTGAATTCGATTCCGGCGGTGCGCATCCTCACACGGAGGCGCTCATCAGCCTCGAGTTCACGACCCAAACGATGCTCTTCTGTGCTGAGAGCGTTGTCAATCGCTCGCTTCAGCGTACTGTCTGGGACCTGGTAAGCGGCGAATTTCCTGCCCAACCGGACGCTCTGGATGGCCTTCTTCGCAGAGACTCCGGCGGCGATCTGCTCAGCGATGAGCCGGTCTGCATCGGGATGCAGACCCTCCCCGAACAGGGCCTTCATCTGGGCCTCGGTTACCTCGCCTTCGATGCCGAGAGCGGCCGCTCCGCGTCCCATCCACACCCCAGCAGGTGTTCCTGATTCGAGGTAGTAGTCGCCCAACTCCTGATCCTTGGAGCGGTGATCGCCGCGTGCTGTGCAGGAGGTGTAGTACTCATACCCATCCCCGGCGCTGAGGCGGGAGATGGTCATCACACCGCCTATCGTAGCTCATGGTCCGCTTCAGGTACTGAAAGTGCCAGTAGTGTGACGGCTTGAAGGGACTTGAACCTCTTCTGATCTGAGGAACAAGTAGGAGCGAAGCGAGTTCCGAAATCTGTCCAGAAGGGGTTCAAGTCCCTTCAAGCCGTCTTGGAGACGCGAAGCGTGTCCAAGACTTAACGACTTACCAAAGTAACGTGATCGCCTGACTTGAGGTGTTTTGAAAGTTGTACCTGCTCCGTCAGGAGTGGGTACAACTGGAAGTGGTTGTGTCGCCCTCGATGGGCGGTGCAACCACCACAACCTGCGCCCCGGCAAGACAGCATCTGCGCAGCCAGGTCGGCTCCGCGAGGCGGATGGTCGGGCCTCGATGGCCCGGTCATCCGCAATGGCCCGGCCACCACGAAACCATGAACCCGACGGCGGACTGGTTTGTGCACCATGGTTGTGTGTGGCCTCGATGGCATCACACAACCAACAAGCGCGGTAAACTGTGCTTGTGCGTAAGACAATGACGAAGACCAGTGCACGCAGCACAGTGCGCGGACGCTCCACCTCATTCGCTGAACGCGAACGACGCCTCGAGAACCTCGCGGTCGAGCACCTCGTGCTCACCGACAAGATCGCCGCCCTGGAGGCAGAACGCACCGAGATTGTTCGAAAGCTCTACAGCGAAGGACTCAGCCGGGGTGAGATCGCGCAACGACTCGCGGTCGAACTTCGCGCGGTCCCAACACGCAAACGCCTCACCGAAGAGGCTGCAACTGAGACTGAGGACAGCGACGATGACGGATCACCTGACGGAGCTGACAACAGCAGCGCAGAACCCGGCGATCTTGACGAGGTTCCGTGCGAAAATTCATCGCAGTCCTGACCTGGACTGCTGGCTGTGGACCGGCGCCATCAGCGGGAAGGGGCACGGCCGCTTCTGGATCCGCGACGATCTGGTGGTGATCGCGCATCGGTTCGCGTGGCTCGTCGATCAACTCGACCACGGCCACGCCGTCACCTCAATGCCAACACTGGTCTCACACGACTGCGACAACCCGATCTGCCAAAACCCTGCCCACCTTCGCGTCGGCACGGCGACGACGAACCGACGCGAATGGGCCGCGCGACGAGACGTCCCGGGGTCACCACTGCGAGACCTTCGTGGAGCACGCGGCCGCGCCGAAGCGCTCCGCAACGCCGCCAAGACCAGGGCAACAGATCTGACAGCGGTGATCGACGACGGCAAGGGCGCTGTCGATCGGCTGCAAGAACAGCTGTGGTGACGGTGCAGGTGGGTGTTAGGAATGCTCTGTGCTTCGGCTCCGAGATGTGGCCGGTGCGGTTTACAGCTCGAGGTCATCCGAGCGATCGGGTCGTCGCACCGTCTGAGGGGGCTGCGGCTTCTCGGGTTGTGATCGGGCACGGATGGTTTCGGCACGTTGGGAGACTTCCCAGACCACATAGATGTGTCGTGGTAGCAACATCGAGGGTGGGTAGCTTCGTGCGAGTAGATCAGTTGCCTGCCGCGGCGTGGTGTACCCGACGTGGTTGTAGAGAGTGACTGCGTCGTCGAGGTCGCGGTCATCTCGCGATGCATGGAGTTTCATCGCGAGTAGGTACTCGGGCGAAGGTACCTGCACGAACAGCGATTCCGACTCGAACACAGTTCGCGGCCGGTCATCGGTTGTGGGCATGAACCCCTTGGCCGCGTCGTTCAGCCAGTCAGGTTCGAGACCGTGTCGGTCGGCGATGCTTTCTGCTATGTCGCGTACCTCTGGAGCGGGTTCAAAGAGTGCATCGACGTCGCGGGTGATCCTTTGCTGATCGTAGGCGAGCGCCATGGCTGCCCCACCAACGACGAAGAGCTGGGCTTGCAGACCACGGGCCTGTAGGTTCTCGGAGAGCTCCTGAAACAGATCATGCAGATGCTCGATGCCCAGTTCTTCGTTACTCATGCACGCGCCAATGCTTGCTCGGTGATGTAGATGCCCCGGGTACGAAACGCCCGGGGGCTTTCACGTTCAGCATCCCGGTGGAAGATCCGCGGGACTGTGGCATACCACCGCTCGACCCTCCGTGTCGGATCCAGTACCCAAACAGGTGGATCCCATCCGTCCCGGTCGGCAAGGTGTTCGGCGAGCGCGGCGAATGCCGCGTCGATCTCGGGGGACCCAGTACGAGGCGGTTCCGCCGTGAATACCTGTGCCGCGAGCTCCACACCGCCGCGCCGCAAGGTGGACGTGTAGTCATCGAGAGTCTGCAAAATGGCGAAACGCCAGCACTCCCCCAACCCCTCACCGGCACCGCGCAGCACCACACAGCGCCGCGCATTCGATGCGGCTTCGTGACGCAACCCGACACCAACACGTGGTTTCGGTTCCGCGTCGCTTCGAGCACGCTCCACAAGCTCAGAGACCGTGAGCACAGTCCCCTTGAACACCATGGAAACCACTCCCTCCCTCACTCCCCCGAGTCTACGGTGATTCTTTTCCCAGTTTCCCATCGAAGCTTGGCGGAGCGAAGTGATCCCCCGGTCGGCCCATCGCTGCTGGCGAAGGAACTCCGAGCTCGAAGCGAGGCGAGTAGAGCGGCAGCCTCGGGTGTGAGGTGTGTCGTGGCTGCACACTGCTTCTAGTTGTAGTTGCGACGGTCTCGTGATGCTTCGAAGCAGCGTCGATCGAGGTTGGTGTTCCAGATGCGGCGGGGTTTGGTGGGGCGGAGGCTACCGCCCGCGTAGTTGCCTTCCTGCCGGGCGTTTCTGTTGTACCAGGAGACTGTTTCGATCTTGGCGACAGCCGGGTTCTCCTGTCGCATATCGAAGAGGGTGTCGAGGGTAGGGACCAGGTCGGTGTCGCGGGAAGCGAGGATGACCAGGTCGATGTCGGGCTGGATGGCCTTACGGAGGCATGTGAGAGCTACCAGGACATCGATGCCTTTCTCCTGGCCAGGTCCTATAGGTATTTTGTGGCCGTTGACGTCGCAGGCGGGGGTGCCCTGAGCGGTCAGCTGGAAGCTGTACTTCAGATCTCGTAGTTCGACGGTGGCTCCGTCGCGGCGCCACTGCTCAGCTTGGGCCGCGCATCGGCGGCTCTGGTCCCAGTCGTAGTTGATGTGGGGCAGGCCACGGAAGGCGATCACTTCGACGAGGCTTGCTTCCGGATGGCCTGCTCGTTGTGTCTGGTTACGTTGGCGTATCGCGACGTCGGCGAACTGCTTGGGGTGGATGAGGGCATCGTGTTTGTGACCGTGTCGATCGAAGACATCGTGTGCCGTGAGATGGACGTTCTGGTAGTCCATGACGATGACGCTGCGCAGCATGCGAACTCCTCAAAGAGTGAAAAATCCCCACCAACCCTTACGAGCGGTGGGGAGCAATGAAGCCAGTATGCATGATGTTCGCAGTCATGGCAAGGGTAGCCAGATGAGTTGCTGCGGAAGCCGTGCCGCGCCACCGCATCCACTCACCCTGACCTCTTGGTTGCTTTGGCGGGGGTCACTGCCCTGAGTCTTCTTCCTCTTCCCCTAGCTCAGCTAGCTCAGCGTCGCGTAGGGCTTCCTCCCACTTGCGGGCAGCGAGTGTTTTGAGGATTGAGGGGATGAGGAGCCTCAGTGCGACGAAGGCTGTCACGGGTGGCAGCAGTCGCCATAGTGAGGGCTCGAACAGCCAGAATCCGAGTTCTATGGCGAGGAGCAGGGTTCCGGTTATGCCGATCCCTAGGATGTTGACAAATTTCAAGGCCCCCGCGAGGTCCATCGGCCAAGGCAGCCGGTACGGTTCCCTGCTGCCTGGAACCACGATGTGAGTTCGGCGCTTGGTGGAAGGACCAGAACCGTTGAACCACTCCAGCAGCACGACTCCATTGACCGTACCCACCATGAGGACTGCGACGACAAAGGTGAAAGACATCATCGTGGGCTCCTTGCAGGGAGTCGGCCGGGGAGCCGGTCGGGTGGGGTGGGGAGGGTACCTCCTGCACGGTTTTGAGCAGTGGTGATGGCGGCATCGATGGCGGTCAGGACCCACGCGGAACGGGTGGTCCAGTATCCGGCGGTGGCGTCGGCGGCGATGGCGGCATCCACGGCAGCCCGGGCCTCGACGCCGACGGTGAAGCTGCGTGGCTGCCCGGAAGGCTGGGTTACGGGATGGTCTGCTCGCTGCTGAGGGGTTAGGTGCGCGTACCGGAGACAAGCCCCGGCGATCCAGTCACCGAACGTGTCAGCGGTGCCGCCGGCGTGCCAGTCAGCGAGGAATGCGGCCTTGGCTTGTTGGTAGATCTCGGGGGTGAGGCAAACCGAGACAGTGTCCATGCCTGCGCCCGCAGCTTGGTCTCTACGGTTCTTCTCTTCGTTCTCTTCGGTGGGTGGGGCCGGTGGTTCTGGCATGGTTGCAGCCGGCGGCGCTGTCTGCGCTGGTTGTGATGGTGTTTGGCTGAGGATTGCGGAGCGTCTGCGGTCTGCGAGGGTTGGACGTCGTTTCGTCGGCATTATGCCTCCTTGAGGACTGCGCTGAGGGCTTTGTGGTAGTCGTCGGTGACGGGATGCCCTGGTGCGTAGCAGCTGACGGGTTTGCCGTCGAGGTAGGAGTCGCGGACGATGACGGCTTCCCGCACAGCGGGGGTGACTCGTCCGGGGTAGTGGGTGTGGAGGGTGTGGAGGACGTCGCGGTCGAGGCAGCGTTGCGGATTCGTTCTGGTGGGGATGATCCAGTTGATGCGTTGTCCGGGTCGCAGTCGGGGGTTGATGCGGCCGGTGATGATGGCGTCGAGTCTTTCCAGTTGGTCGTAGGCTTCGCCTTCGCATGCGACGGGGGCGATGATGACATCGGCTGCTGCGAGGGCCGCGAGGGTGGCGATGCCCATGGCTGGTGGGGTGTCGATCACAACATCATCCCACCGGTCGGTGAGGCTGGGAAGGTAGTCACGTAGCGCGGTGATCGCTTCGGGACGGTACTGCAACTCGGCGAGGTCGTCGGTGCCGGCCAGTACCCACGCGCTGGGAAGACAGGGTGATGGGATGGCGGCTTGCTGGGCGGTGGCGGTGCCGAGGATGACATCGGCTGCGACGGCCGCGACGGGCATGTCGGCCAGGACTCCGAGGCGGGTGGTGAGGTTTCCCTGCTCGTCCATGTCGATGGCCAGGACTCGGCGTCCACGAGCAGCCAGATGGGCGGTGATCTCGGCGGCGGTGGTGGTTTTCGTCGAGCCGCCTTTTCCCAAGGCTGTGGTGTAGATCGTCATAAGTGATGTTGCCTCTCAAATCTAGGGTTGTTAGTGGGGTTAGTCCGGTTAGTGGGGTTGGTCGGGTTGGGGCCGTTAGCCGAGATGGTTCGGCTAGCGGCCGTCAGGGGTTCACGCACACAAATCCTCTTGCTTGTCGGCGGGGGTCCAGCCCTGGTGTGCCAGGGCGGCTTGAGCCGCTTCCGCGCACCTGGAGGCGGCCTCGAGGGCGGCGTGCAGGGCATACAGTGCTTCCGTGGCGTGGGTGATGGACTTCTCCGGGTCGACGGGGTTACCGGTTTCGGGGTCGTAGTCGGTAACTTCGATCGCCTTCAAGGTGAGGGAATTGTGGAGTCCTTGGGGCAGAGCGGCGAGGATCTCGCTGAGGTGCCGGCAGGCGATCTTCACCCGGCCGAGGAGCGCGTAGGCGGTGGGGGCCGGAATGACTCCGCAGCGGCTACCGTTCGCGGCACGTGCAAGGTCCTGTGCAGCTTCGCAGAACCGGCCTGCCAGAGCTTCGATCTGTTCGTGCTGATCACGCAGCACGTCGGCGTTGGTGGTCATGACTGATTCTCCTCGGCTGATGTCGTCGTGGGGGTGGGGCAGTGGTGGTATCGCTTGTGGTCTTCGGCGTCGGTGCGGGTTGATTTCCAGGGCTCCTCGGGCCATTGGTGGCCGCAGTTGGTGCAGTGGACCTGCCATCCTCCGGTGGTGTTGCGGGCATCGATGAGTTTGACGGCCCCGCGCGGGGGCTTAATGCCGTATTCCATGTTGCTTCTC
>ERZ772764.578-NODE-578-length-25131-cov-27.880364_pt1 | contig 25131 bp, 25 predicted proteins | sample MGYA00512163_ERZ772764 | MGnify/ENA primary metagenome ERZ772764 (study PRJEB29015, sample SAMEA2737903) | human oral metagenome | biome: human oral; feature: human-associated habitat; material: dental | place: China | collected 2094 ... | reverse complement strand
CATGGGGCCCATCCTACTGGCGCCCGGTGGGCGGCGGACCGCGTGCCCGGTGGGCGGGCTGCCGTCGGCCCCCGGGCCGTGCGCCCCGCCACAGGGGGCGGCCCCCGCCGTCCACAGGCGGGCCGCACGGCGCTTCCCCGTCCACAGGCGCGGGCGCGCGAGGTGACTGGGGGAGCGGCGCGCGCCGATCCTTGGAGCACCGGCCCGGCCCGCACGGCGCGGGGAGCGCGGAAGCCGGGCAGAAGGAGGATCCGATGACCACCCCCGTCAGTTTCCAGGACACGATCGAGGGCTACGAGCGCGCGGTTGCTGCGTGCGGCGCGATCATGCACAACGCCGGGCTCCCCATGGGGGTGCGCCTGGCCGCTTACAAGACCCGCATCGACTGGTGCGCGGAGTACGGCGACTACACGGAGTGCAAACGCCTCGCCAGCGCCGGGACCGCCCTCGGCGCCGCGGAGCTGGGGGCCGACGACCCCGCCGTGCTGGTGCTGCGCAACTCCGAGGCGTACTGGATGTGCGTCCTCGGCTTCTCCGACGCGGCGTCGGACCGGTTCCCCGCGTTGATCGCCGACATCGAGCGCGTCCTCGGTCGCGACAGCGAACTCGCTTTCGCCGCCCGCAACAACTCGGCCATGCCGCACAAGAGCGCGGGCAGGTGGGACCGCGCGGCCCGCGTGTACCGCGGGGTGCTCGCCGACATGGAGGCCACGGCCTCCCCCGACGACGTCCTGCTGCTCACGGCCCGCGACAACCTCGCAGAGGCCCTGGGCGCCGACGGCCGCTTCGAGGAGTCGACCCGCCTGTACGAGGCGAACATCGACGTGATGGCGGGCATGTGGGCCAGCGGCGACTGGCGGATACTGCGGGTGCGCGACGCCATCGCCCGGAACTGGTGGATGGCGGGCGAGCACGGGCGCGCCATCGGGTTGTGGATGGTCCTGGCCAAGGACGCCCGCACCCACATGGGCGAGGACGACCCCTTCACCGCCGAGTGCCGTCTGACGCTGGCGGGCGCGCAGTACGCGATGGAGGAATGGGAGGAGGCCCTGCGCTGGGCCGAGGCGGCGGCGTCGGCGCTGCCCGCCGAATGGGGCCCGGACGAGCGCGCCTCGGTGGAGGCGTTCGTCGAGGACTGCCGCCGCGCCGCCCGCCGGTAGGGCCGCGGTCGGCGCGGCCGCCGGGCACTGGAGCCCGCTGGTAGTGGTAGTGGGCTGCCGCCCGCGGGTCCGTGTGCTGCGGTGCCGGCGCCCTTTGCCCGTGCGGGGGCTGGGCGCGCTGGACGGACCTCGCCGACGCCGTGGAGAACGCGCCCTCCGCCCGCACGGGGAGCTCGGCTGCCGCCCGCCTCGTGCCCTGCGGGGCGCGCCGCGGCGCTGTGCGCGACCCGGCAGTCCTCCGATTAGCGGATCCGGAGGGCAGATGCGACCATGAGGAGGAAATTCTGACGGAGGTACACGTGCCCATCCCCACGCCCGCCCTCGAGGCGCTCATCCGCCCCGCCCGCACCGATGCCAGCCGCATCCGCAACTTCTGCATCATCGCGCACATCGACCACGGGAAGTCGACCCTGGCCGACCGCATGCTGCAACTCACCGGGGTCGTCGCCCAGCGGGAGATGCGCGACCAGTACCTGGACCGGATGGACATCGAGCGCGAGCGGGGCATCACCATCAAGTCCCAGGCGGTGCGCATGCCGTGGGCGGTGGGCGACCAGCCCTACGCGCTCAACATGATCGACACGCCCGGCCACGTGGACTTCACCTACGAGGTGTCGCGCTCCCTGGCGGCGTGCGAGGGCGCCGTCCTGCTCATCGACGCGGCCCAGGGCATCGAGGCCCAGACCCTGGCGAACCTCTACCTGGCCCTGGAGAACGACCTCGCCATCATCCCCGTCCTCAACAAGATCGACCTGCCCGGCGCCCAGCCCGAGAAGTACGCCCACGAGGTCGCCCAGCTCATCGGCGTCGACCAGGACGAGGTGCTGCTGGTGTCGGGCAAGACCGGGGAGGGCGTGGAGGCGCTGCTCGACCGCATCGTCGAGGTCGTCCCCGCCCCCGTGGGCGACCCCGGTGCGCCGACTCGGGCCATGATCTTCGACTCCGTGTACGACACGTACAGGGGCGTCGTCACCTACGTGCGCGTCGTCGACGGCTCCCTGGGGACCCGCCAGCGCGTGCGCATGATGTCGACGGGCGCCACCCACGAACTGCTGGAGATCGGCGTCATCTCGCCCGAGCCCACGCCCTGCGAGGGCATCGGCGCGGGCGAGGTCGGCTACCTCATCACCGGTGTGAAGGACGTGCGCCAGTCGCGGGTGGGCGACACCGTCACCTCGGCCGTCAAAGGCGCCGAGCAGGCGCTCGACGGCTACCGCGACCCCAACCCCATGGTGTTCTCCGGCATCTACCCGGTGGACGGCTCGGACTTCCCGGACCTGCGCGACGCCCTGGAGCGCCTCCAGCTCAACGACGCCGCCCTCACCTTCGAACCGGAGTCCTCCGCCGCCCTCGGATTCGGGTTCCGCTGCGGCTTCCTGGGCCTGCTGCACCTGGAGATCATCCGTGAGCGCCTCGAGCGCGAGTTCGGCCTCGACCTGATCGCCACGGCCCCCAACGTCGTCTACACGGTGGTCACCGAGGACGGCACCGAGGTCCGCGTCGACAACCCCTCGGAGTTCCCCGAGGGCAAGATCTCCGAGGTCCACGAGCCTGTCGTCACCGCGACCATCCTGACGCCCACCGAGTTCACCGGCACCGTCATGGAACTGTGCCAGGACCGCCGCGGCACCATGAAGGGCATGGACTACCTGAGCGAGGAGCGCGTCGAACTGCACTACCGCCTTCCCCTGGCCGAGATCGTCTTCGACTTCTTCGACCAGCTCAAGTCCCGCACCCGGGGCTACGCGTCCCTGGACTACCAGGAGTCGGGGTCGCAGGTGGCCGACCTGGTCAAGGTCGACATCCTGCTCAACGGCGACCGCGTGGACGCCTTCAGCGCCATCGTCCACCGCGACGGCGCCTACGCCTACGGGCAGCGCATGACGAAGCGCCTGAAAGAGCTCATCCCGCGCCAGCAGTTCGAGATCCCCGTCCAGGCGGCCGTGGGGGCCCGCGTCATCGCCCGCGAGACCATCAAGGCGCTGCGCAAGGACATGCTGGCCAAGTGCTACGGCGGCGACATCACCCGCAAGCGCAAACTGTTGGAAAAGCAGAAGGAGGGCAAGAAGCGCATGAAGTCCATCGGCCGCGTCGACGTCCCCCAGGAGGCGTTCATCGCCGCCCTCACCTCCGACGTGCCCACGGGGAAGAAGTGAGCGCCGGGGCCCCGGACCCCCGCGCCCCCGGGGCCGCCGGGCCGGACGCCCCCGCGGCGCCCGCACCCGCCCGGGGGAGCGCCGCCGACCCGGTCCCCGGCGTCCCGGGAACCGCCGCGCGCAGCCTCTCGCCCGCCCTAGGGGCCTCCCCGCGCCGCCGACCCGCCCAGGAGGGCGGCGTCTTCATGGCGCGCACCAAGTCCTTCACGAGGCGGTCGCGGGAACTCCCCCCGAACCTGCGGCGCACGTGGGAGGCGGTGGCCCCCCGCTACGTCATCGAGCCCAGGCGCGGCGTGGGCCGCACGACGGTGGCGGAGGACTTCGCCCTCGACCCCGCGGAGGTCTTCGGGCGGCGCGCGCCCCTGACCATCGAGGTCGGATCGGGCACCGGCGAGCAACTGGTCGCCGCGGCCGCCGCCCACCCCGACCGGGACTACCTGGCCCTGGAGGTGTGGGTCCCCGGCATCGCGAAACTGCTGTCGAAGGCCGCGGGCGCGGGCGTGGAGAACATCCGGGTCCTGGAGGCGGACGCCGCCCAGGCCCTGCCGCACCTGCTGGACGACGCCACCGCGCGCGAGGTGTGGACCTTCTTCCCGGACCCGTGGCGCAAGGCCCGCCACCGCAAGCGCCGCCTCGTGAGCGACTCCTTCGCCCTGGAGGTGGCGCGCTTGCTGGAGGACGGGGGAGTGTGGCGCATGGCCACCGACTGGGACGACTACGCCTGGCAGATGCGCGACGTCGTCGAGGCATGCCCCCTGCTGGACAACCCCCACGCCGGCGAGCGCCCCGACCCGGCCGACCCCCGCCCGGACTGCGGCGGTTTCGCGCCCCGCTACGAGGGGCGGATCGTCACCCACTTCGAGACGCGCGGCCTGGACGCGGGCAGGCGCGCGCACGACATCGTGGGCGCGCGCGTCCCGCGCGCCTGAGGCCCGCGCGGAGGAGGACCCATGAGCCCCGCCCTGCCCGACGGCGCCCCGTGGCCCGCCGATGGCGCGCTCGACCCCCGCCTCGTCGAGGAGGACGCCGGGCGCCCCCTCTCCCTCTACGTGCACGTCCCCTTCTGCCGGGTGCGCTGCGGGTACTGCGACTTCAACACCTACACCGCCCAGTTCGGCGCGGGAGCCGACCTGGACACCTACGCGGGCTCCGTCCTGGCCGAGGCCGCCCTGGCCGCCCGCGTCCTCGACGGCGCGGGGTTCGGCCCCCGCCCCGCCTCCACGGTGTTCTTCGGGGGAGGCACCCCCACGATGCTGGCCCCGGGTGAACTGGCCCGCGCCCTCGACGGCCTGCGCGAGCGCATCGGCATCGCCCCGGGCGCCGAGGTCACGCTGGAGGCCAACCCCGACACCGTCAGCGCCCGCGGACTGGCCGGGCTCGCGGACGCGGGCTTCACGCGCGTCTCCTTCGGCATGCAGTCCGCCGTGCCCCGCGTCCTGGCCGCCCTGGACCGCACCCACGCGCCCGAGCGCGTCCCCGAGGCCGTGGCCTGGGCCCGCGAGGCGGGGCTCGACGTGTCCGTGGACCTCATCTACGGGTGCCCGGGCGAGACCCTGGACGACTGGCGCGCCTCCCTGCTGGCCGCCACCCGGATGCGCCCCGACCACATCAGCGCCTACGCCCTGGTCGTCGAGGAGGGGACGCGGATGGGCGCCCAGGTGGCGCGCGGCGAACTACCCGCCCCCGACCCCGACGACGAGGCCGCCAAGTACGAGGAGGCCGACGCGGTCCTGTCCGCGGCGGGCTACCGCTGGTACGAGATCTCCAACTTCGCCCTCGTCGGGCCCGACGAGGCGGGGGCCCTGGACCGGGGAGCCCTGGCGCCCACGGCGCTGGCCCGCGCGTCGCGCCACAACCTGGCGTACTGGCGGGACTGGGACTGGTGGGGACTGGGCCCCGGCGCGCACTCGCACATCGGCGCCCTGAGGTGGTGGAACGTCAAGCACCCCGCGGCCTACGCCTCGCGCCTGGCCCGGGGGCTCTCGCCCGCCCACTCCGGCGAGGCCCTGGACGCGCCCACGCGGGACCTCGAACGCGTGATGCTGGCCGTGCGCACCGGCGAGGGCGTGGCGCTCGCGGACACTCCGGCGGGCTCCGGGGCCGTAGCCGGAGGCCGGGAGCGCGTCGAGGGGCTCGTCGCCGACGGCCTCATCGACGCCGCCCGCGCCGGGCGCGCCGTGCTCACCCTGCGGGGGCGGCTGCTCGCCGACCACGTGACCCGCGAGCTCATGGGGTACTGAGGGCGGGCGTCCGCGCCGGGGGAACGCCCGCGCCCGCGCCAGGGGGAACGCCCGCGCCCGGACCGGGCCCAGGACCGGCTCCCCTCCGGGTTACGCACACAAGGACCCTGATTTAAGCAACACGCGCCGCACACAAGGGCTTGATCCCGCCCTTGTGTGCGGTCCGGTGTTGTCTAATCCCCTCCCTTGTGTGCGGCACCGGAGGGAAGCGGACCCCGACGGGAGACGAGGGGAGGGCCCTGTCGGATCCGCCCCGGGCGGCCTAGACTGGGGCCATGAGCGCCACCGATGATGTCCTGCGTTCCCTGGAGGGCGCCCGCACGGACAAGCTCGCCGCCTTCAACGCGCGGCTGACCCCGACCGTCGACGCCGAGCGCTTCCTGGGGGTGCCGATGGCGCAGATGCGGCGCGCCGCCCAGGCGCTGCGCCGCGCCGGCAGGAGCGACGAGTTCTACAGCAGCGCCCCCCACGCCTACGTCGAACTTGACATCGTGCACATGCTCTGCCTCAACACCGAGGCCGACCCCGACCAGTGGCGGCGGAAGATGGAGGAGTTCCTGCCCCTCGTCGACAACTGGATGGTCGCCGACAGCGTGAAACCGGCCTGCATGGGCGCCCACCCCGGTGCCGTCGCCGCCGCCGCGCGCCAGTGGACGGGCTCCGAGCACGCCTACACCGTGCGCGTGGGCGTGTGCGTCCTGATGGGCGCGTTGCGCACCAGCGCCTACGCCGCCGACCACCTCGACTGGGTGGCGGGCATCGACTGGGACGACTACTACGTGCAGATGGTGTGCGCCTGGTACTTCGCGACGGCGTTCGACGCGCACCGCGAGGACGCCGTCCCCTACGTGGCGGAGCCCGGGCCCCTGCCCGACCCGGTGCGGCGGCGCGCCCTGAGGAAGATCCTCGAGAGCCGCAGGACCACCCCCGAGGAGAGGGCCTGGGTGCGCGCCCTGCCGTGAGGCGCCCGCCCGCGCCGGGCCCACCCGCTCCGCGATTCTGCTTGTAATCGGGTGGATACAAGTAATAATGTGGAACCATGGCACCGCAATGCGCCCTCATCGCCGACATCGTCGGCTCGCGCGCCCTCAGTGACAGGCCGAGCGCCCAGCGCGCCCTCGAGGCGGTCCTCGCCCGCGCGGCGCAGGGCCTCGCCCTCCTCCAAGAGCCCGTGGCCACCATCGGCGACGAGTTCCAGCTCGCCACGCGCACCCTCGCCGATGCCCTCGTCTACACGGCCCGCGTCCACCTGCTGGTGCCCGACGGCCTTTCGCTGCGCTTCGGCATCGGCGAGGGCCAGATCCTGGTGCTCGACGCGCTGGGCGCCGACGAGCACGGCCACTACCTGCAGGACGGCTCCGCCTGGTGGGCCGCCCGGGCCGCCATCGACCGCGCCCACGCCCGCCAGGACGGTGCCAGCCCCTTCCAGCGCACCTGGTACGCCTCGGACCCCGAGGGCGCCCCGGCGGACGCCGTCGTCAACGCCCTGCTCACCCTGCGCGACCACGCCGTCTGGCGCCTCAGCGCCCGCCAGCGCCGTATCGCCGGGGCACTGGCCATGGGGGAGCCCCAGGTCGCCATCGCCCGCGCCGAGAAGATCTCCCAACAGGCCGTCTCCGACTTCGCCCGGGGCGCCGGAGCGGGCGTCCTCCAATCGACGGCACTCATCCAGGAGGCCAACCGTGCATGAGACCCTCATCCTGTCGATAGCGGCCGCCGAGGCGTCCGCCCTCGTGACCACCCGGAGGCTGTGGCGCGCCGCCGCGTTCGCCGCCCTCCTCACCGCCGTCGTCGTGCACGCGGCGCTCGCCCTGGGCTCGTCCGCGCCCGCCTGCGCCCTGCCCGCCCTGGTCGGCGCGGCCTGGTTCGTGTGGGCCGAGGCGGACGCCCGGGCCGCGGGCGTAGTCGTGCGGTGGGGCGTCGCGGTCGCCGCCATGGCGGTCCTGACGCCCCCGGGGGCGGGCATGATGCCCTTGTTCACCAACGAGTCCACCCTGTTCGCCCAGGAGGCCACCCGCCCACTGGAGGCGTCCTTCGCGGCGGTGTTCCTGCTGACGGTGCCCGCGAACCGGCTGGTGGCCGCCGTCCTCCAGTGCGCGCGGGGCAGGGGCGGGGAGCCGCTGCCCGCCCACCGCGGCGCGGAGTCCGGTGGGGCGTGCGGCGCGGCGCCCTCCGGCGTGCCGGGAACGGGGCCCGCAGGAGTGCCGGGAACAGGGGCCGCCGCCCTGGAAGCGGCCGGGGGAGCCGGTGCGCCCGCGCCCCGCCGCGGCCTGTCGGGCGGGCGGTGGATCGGGCCGCTGGAGCGCCTGCTCATCGTGCTCATGGCGGCCTCGGGGCCCCAGGCGGCCATCGCCGCCATCATCGCCGCCAAGGGCGTCATCCGATTCCCGGAGGTCTCCAAGGACGACACCGGCGAGAAAGCGGAGGAGTTCCTCATCGGCTCCCTCGTCTCGTGGGGCCTGGCCGCCGCGGCGGCCGTTTTCATCACCAGCATCGCGCAGGGCGCCTGGGCCGTCCCCGCGGAGCCCGGTTCCGGAATGTAAGGTGGGGGCGTGGCTTTCACCCCCATCGACCCCTACGGCGCCGACGTGCTCGCGCGCGACCCGCACCGCGACGCCCCCGGCGCGCCCAACCCCAGGTCCCGGCAGGTCCACGTCGAGATCGGCATGGTCCTGGAGGACGTGGGCAGTGGATGGGTGGGGGCGGTGACCCGCGTGGAGAAGTCCGGCGGCGTCCACCTGGTGGAACTGGAGGACCGCAGGGGCAAGCGCCGCTCCTTCCCGCTCGGGGGCGGGTTCTGGCTGGAGGGCCAGCCGATCATCGCGCTCGCGCCCCTGCCCCGGACGTCCCCCGGCCCCTCACGGGCGGACGGGGCCGCCGCGGAGGCGGGGTTCCGGGCGGGGCTTACCACCCCCGGGGGGCGCAGGGTGACGAACTCGGGGTCCATCGCCGCCCCCAGGTCCGCGCCCAGGGTCGCCAAGGCCTCGCGCATCTGGGTGGAGGGCAAGCACGACGCCGAACTGGTGCAGCACGTGTGGGGCGACGACCTGGCGGAGGCGGGGATCGTCGTGCAACTGCTCGACGGCGCCGACAACCTGGAGGAGGTCCTGGAGGAGTTCGGCCCCACCGACACCGCCCGCGCGGGGATCCTGCTCGACCACATGGTGGCCGGGTCGAAGGAGACCCGCATCGCGCGCGCCGTCCAGGAGCGGTGGGGGGAGTCGGTGCTGGTCCTCGGCCACCCCTTCGTCGACATCTGGCAGGCCGTCAAGCCAGGGCGCGTCGGCCTGGCGGCGTGGCCCCAGATCCCCAGGGGCACCGACATCAAGCACGGGACGCTCGAGTACCTGGGGTGGCCGCACGCCACGGGGGCCGACATCGCTGCGGGGTGGCGCAGGATCCTGTCCACCGTGCGCAACTACCGCGACCTCGAGCCCGCGCTGCTCGGCCGCGTCGAGGAGCTCATCGACTTCGTGACAGTCCCCTGGGCGCACTGAGACCCCGCTCGGGCGACGAGGCGGGAGCAGCCTGCCTGGGTCCGCTGACGCCCCGCCGGGCACGGCGGCCCTCGGGCTCGGGGGAGCAGAGCGTCCTCGCCGGGACCACTGGGCGCCGACCCGTGGGGCGCGACGAGGCGGGGAGGCCCGGCGAGCGGCCACCGGGACACCGCGGTGGTCGCCCGGCTTCGCTGTCGGCGCAGCGGCCCCTCTGGGCGCGCCCAGGAGTGGGGCGGGGGAGTAGCATTGGCACTCAGGGACACGGAGTGCCAATACAGTGCGGGGAAGGAGCGCCATGAGCCGGAGCTCAGCGGACGACCGGCGCCTCGACGTGCTGCGCGCCATCGTCACGCAGTACGTGGCCACCCGCGAGCCCGTCGGCTCCAAGGCCATCGCCCAGTCCCACGACCTGGGCGTCTCCTCCGCCACGATCCGCAACGACATGGCGGTCCTGGAGGACGCGGGCCTCATCTACCAGCCGCACACGAGCGCCGGTCGGGTCCCCACGGACAGGGGCTACCGGGTGTTCGTGGACCGCTTGGCCACCCTCAAGCCGATGACCGCCCCCGAGAGGCGGGCCGTGGAGAGCTTCCTGTCCGACAGCGCCGACATCGACGACGTGGTCGAGCGCACGGTGCGCCTGCTCGCCCAGTTCACCCGCCAGGTCGCCCTCGTCCAGTACCCGGCGACCTCGGTGCGCACCCTGCGCCACCTCGAGGTCGTCGACCTGGCGCCCTCCCGCCTGCTCGTGGTCGTCATCACCGACCAGGGCGAGGTCGTGGAGCGCTCCCTGTCCCTGGCGGCCCCCGTCAGCGGGGACGACGTGGCCTCGGCGAGGCTGCTGCTGCGCGCCCACATGGGCGCCGCGACCTCGCGGGACGTCGATGCGGGGCGCGACGAGGCGGTGGCCGCGGCGCCCCCGGAGCTCGGCGCCCTGGTCGGGGTGCTGGCCGACGTGGTCGCCGAGCTCCTGGCCCCCGAGGAGTCGGCGAGGATCGTCATATCCGGCGTGTCGAATCTGGCGCGCGGCGCCGTCGACTTCCACGACATCACGCCCGTCTTGGACGCCCTGGAGGAGCAGATGGTCCTCATGCGCCTCTTCGCCCAGGCCGAGTCCGACGGCGGCGTCCACGTCACCATCGGCGCTGAGAACCCGCACGAGGCGCTGAGCGAGGCCTCGGTGGTGACGGGCACCTACCGCGCCGGGGAGACCGCCGGGGAGGGCGTCGCCCACCTCGGGGTCGTGGGGCCCACCCGCATGGACTACGCGCGGACCATGTCGTCGGTGCGCGCCGTCGCAGCCTACCTCTCGCGCTTCTTGGCCACATGAGGCGCGCGGGGACTGAAGACCACCACATCGATAGGAAATGAGTGAGCCGGTGAGAGACTACTACGAGGTCCTGGGCGTTCAGCGCGACGCGAGCCCCGAGGAGATCAAGAAGGCGTACAGGAAACTGGCGCGCCAGCTGCACCCCGACTACGCCGGGCCCGACTCCGAGGAGGCGTTCAAGGAACTCTCCGTCGCCTACGAGACCCTTTCCGACCCCGACAAGCGCAAGATGTACGACATCGGCGGGCCCGACGCCCTGCGCGGGGGCGCGGGCGGGGGCGCCGATTTCGGGTCCGCCTTCGCCGAGGCGTTCTCGTCGATGTTCGGCGGCGGGTTCTCCAGCGCCTTCGGCGGCGCCTCGACCCCGCAGTCGCGGGTGCGCGCGGGCCGCGACCGCCAGGTCCACGTCGATATCACGCTGGAGGAGGCGGCCTTCGGGGCGAAGAAGGAGGTCGAGTACTCCACCTACGCGGTCTGCGACGTGTGCGGGGGCTCCATGTGCGAGCCGGGCACGTCGCCCGCCCAGTGCGGCTCCTGCCACGGATCCGGGTTCGTCACCCGCGTCCAGAACTCCATCCTGGGGCGCATGCAGATGCAGAGCCCGTGCCCCACCTGCCAGGGCTATGGCGATGTCATCTCCTCGCCGTGCCACAACTGCGCGGGACAGGGGCGCGTGCCCACGCAGAGGACGATCACCGTGAACATCCCGGCGGGCGCCAGCGAGGGCATGCAGGTGCGCGTCTCGGGCGAGTCCGAGGTCGGGGTCGGCGGCGGCCCGCGGGGCGACCTGTACCTGGCGATCCACGAGAAGAAGCACCCGGTGTTCGAACGGCGCGGCGACGACCTGCACACGTGGATCACCATTCCGATGACGACCGCCGCCCTGGGCACCGAGTTCGAACTGGACACACTCGACGGGGTGAAGGGGGTCACCATCAAGGCGGGCACACAGCCGGGCGACGACATCGTCCTGCAGGACCTGGGGGTCGGGCGCCTGCAGCGCGCGGGCCGCGGCGCCCTGCACGTCCACGTCGACGTCGAGATCCCCAAGCGCCTCGACGCCAAGTCGCGGCGCCTGCTGGAGGAGCTGGCCGACGTCCGCGGCGAGGTGCGGGTCGAGCCCCACCGCCAGCACACGTCGTTCTTCGACAAGCTGCGCGACACCTTCGGCGCCTCGTGACCCGGCCGGTTTTCCTCTCCGACGGCCTGTCCGCCGACCCCGCTGGACTTGAGGCGGGGGCGCGGGCCCGCCTGGGCGGCGACGAGGGCCGCCACGCCGCCCAGGTGCGCCGCATCGGGGCGGGGGAGAGGATCGACGTGGTCGACGGGCGCGGCAGGCGGTTGGTCTGCGAGGTCGTGGGCGCTTCGAAGACGGGGCTCGACCTGGTGGTCGCGAGCGCGGTCGACGAGGCGGGCCCCGCTGTGCGGACCGTCCTCGTCCAGGCGCTCGCCAAGGGCGGCCACGACGAGCAGGCCGTCGACGTGTGCACGCAGATCGGCGTCGGCGCGGTGGTGCCGTGGGCGTCGGAGCGGGCGGTCGTGCGGTGGAGCGGCCCCAGGGCCCTCAAGGGGCGCGCGAAATGGCAGGGGGTGGCCAGGGCGGCCGCCAAGCAGGCGCGCCGCGCTTTCGTCCCCGAGGTCGGCGAGCCCCTGGACACGCGCGGCCTGCTCGGATGGGTGGGCCGCCTCGTCGAGGCGGGCGGGGCGGCGCTGGTCTGCCACGAGGAGGCCAGCGCCGGGATCGGATCGGTGCTCGACGGCCTGCGCGCGGACTCGCCCGGCGGGCGGCTGCCCGGTCGGGTGGCGGTGGTCGTCGGCCCCGAGGGCGGGATCAGCCCGGGGGAGTCGGAGGCCCTGGCCGGCGCCGGGGCGGTGCTGGTGGGCGTGGGGCCCACTGTGCTGCGCTCGTCGACGGCGGGGGCGGTGGCACTCGCCCTGGTCCTGGCGGCGGCGGGGCAGTACCGGTAGCGCCGGAGCCCCTGCCGCGCGTCATCCGACGGGGGCGAGCCACTGGCCCAGGCGCATCCAGACCAGTCTTCCCGTGATGGGGTCGAAGCGGACGAAGGGCCGGCGCCCGTCCTGGTCGCGCACGATCTCGTAGAGGGTGTGCGGCGAGGCCAGGGTGAGGACGCTGTCGGCCTGCTGCCACTGCCCGTCCACCATCTCGTAGAGGAAGCCGACGGTGATCGCCCACGTGCCCTCGACCATCGCGCGGCTCAAGGTGGAGTGGCGGGCCCCCAGGATCCCCCCGCCGCGCTCGCGCGCGTACTCCATGCCGGTGCGCCGCAGGACGCGGGCGATCATGTGCGGCTCGCCCGCGTCGAGGTAGTCGAGGAACTCGATGGGGGCGCGCAGGGGGCCCAGGTCCTCGCGCTCCACCGGCCGGGCTTTGAGCGCCGTGTACGCGAGGAGGGCGATGGGCAGCTCGCAGTGGTCGAGTCCGCACATGGTGTACTCGTCGGTGCCGTAGTCCACCATGGTCACGGCGCCGGGGGCGATGTAGGCGTCGCACTGCCTGCCGTCGGTGGCGTTCATGGTCATCATGTAGACGCGCCGCCGCGCCCCCGCCAGTCCCGCGGTGATCGAGTCGGCGGGCGGCGCCAGCCCGGCGGCGGTGAGGACGCCGCACTTGCGCAGGGGCGCGGTCACCGCTTCGTCGTGGGCGGCCCCGCCCGCCGCGTAGGCGGTGATGGCGAGGAGTTCCTTCTCGCCGCTCATGGACAAGTACGGGTTGGGTGTTTCGGTGTGCAGTCTCAGCATCACAGGACCCTTGTGCTCTCGAACATGGGGATGGTGTCGGCGGAGGAGGCGGCGAGCTGGTGCGTGGGGCAGATCGCGGTCACCGTGATGCCCTTCCCGCCGCCGTCGGCGTCCTCGACGACCCACGTCCACTGCGTGAGTGTGAGGGAGATGGTGTCGAGGATGTACGTGCCCGTGGTGACCAGCCCGGCCTGCTCGTCGGTGGCCCACGGCGTCATGTCGACGATCTGGTACCCGGGGATGGTCCGCAGCGACAGGCTGGTGACCTGGTGCTGCCACTGCTGGGCGCCGACGCCGGGGCCGAAGGGCTCGACCGCGGTGGTGAAGGTGTCGTGCCACTCCTCGGTGCCCTCGGCCCTGACGAGGACGAGGTCCAGGCGGGGGTCGTTGAGCACACCGGGCGGCAGTTGGTCGGCGAGTAGGCGCATCGGGGGCGTCAAGTCGGGGTCGTCGGGGCGGGGGAGCCGGATCCAGCGGTCGGAGGCGGTGACCGCGGTGGTCCGACCGGTGTGCTCGACAGTGGGGCGGGTGTTGTCCATGTGGGCCTCGTGGGGTCAGCTGATCTGGGCGTTGTCGGCGGAGAGGGAGGCGGAGATCTGCGCCTCGGTGGCGTCGTGGAGATCGGCGGCTTGGGAGGCGCTCTCGGCCGCCTGCGCCGTGGCCTTCGCCACTTCGCCCACTGCGGCCTGGAGGAGGTCGATGAGGGAGGAGTAGGCCCCGCCGAGCTGCCCGTCGCTGCCGTCCGCCACTGACACGGCGGTGAGCGAGTCGGAGCACCGCTGGCTCTCCCCGCCGATGCGGCGCATCAGTGCGGTGTCGATCTCAATATCCATAGGATTCCCTTTCTGCGCGGCGGCGTTCTCTTTCGGCGCGGTATCGGTCGGCTTGGAAGGGCCGGCGGTCCCGTGAGGGGTCCACTGTCTCGAGGTCGTCCTCCAGGCGACGCACGATCCGCGAGTCGTCGCCGAAGGACTTGCGCGCCTCGTCGATGAGCAGGAAGTTGGCGCGTTTGCGGGCCGCCTGGTATGTCTGGACGATGGCGGCCAGGACTGCCGGGGGCGCCAGCGGCGTCTCGATGCCCAGGAGCGCGCCCGAGGCGTCGACGGTGACCGCGACCGAGCGCGTGGGGTCGGTGGCGGTCTGCCGTATCCGTTTGAGGCGCTGGGAGTTCCTGCGCCTGGCTCTGCGCGTGGCGCACGTCGTCGCGCGCCTGTTGGCTGTAGTCGTCAAGCGTCCCCATTGGGGTCCTCCCGGGTTCCGGTGGGCGTGGTCGCAGGACTGCCGTTGCCCCGGTGGGCGCGGTGGGCGCGGGCGGGCCGCGCGCCGTGGCTGGTGGGCGTCCCGGTGCGGGGCAGCGAGGCGATAGCGGCTGTGATGTCGAGGGCGTTGGCGGTGCCCGCGTCGGAGGTGGCGACGTCGGGGCCGTGGAGTGCTGACACGCCTGCTTCGGGCGCGCCGTGCGGGGGAGGGGGACCCTCTGCTGAGGGCACGGCTTGGAGAGAGTAGAGATCCGCAGTGGAGGGCAGGCCGACTGCCTCCGGGATGTCGATGGGGACATTGCCCAGTTGTGAGGCGTACACGCCGTCATCGCCCAGGAACGGGTTGCGGTCCTCGGCCTCCCCGTGCTCGGCTGCTTCCTGCTTTCGCTGCTCCTCACGCTTCGCCGCGTGGTACTCCGGGTACATCCACTCAGGCAGAGTGAACGGGATGAGACCTATTAACGCTATGAACATGAACAGTGCGGACGGGAGTGCCCATACGGCTGTCCAATAGCTCCAGAACGGACTATGGCCATGTCGTGAGTTGAAGATGTTGGGATCGATCATGGGGCCGACTGATGCTATGGCGCCGAGAACAAAAGATAATCCGCACGCGGGTTCGGACAGGGCGGTGAAGTTCTTCCCCCGCCACCGAATTCTGTTGAAGAACCTTTCGAACCACCCGATATAGCCGTCGCTGAACATCTCGCAGTACCAGAAGTACAGCATCGAGACCCCCATCGCGACTCCGACGACGAGGAGTAGTGGATTCCTCATAGTATTTTTCCGATGTTCTCGTTCAGCACCGGTCTCCTTGGCAGCCGCCATCCGTCTGCTCTGTCAACGCCCTCCTGTGCGCTCGTCGGCTTCCCGCCGGCGCCGCTCCTCCCGCTTCGCCTCGTGGTAAGGCGGGTACATCCACTTCGGTAAGGGGAGCGGGATGAAGCCGACGGCGGCAACGATCAGTGAGATGAGTATGAGCGCGCCCCAGAACGTGTCCCAATACATCCAGAACCCGCTCGGCTCCTCGACCGGGGGATCGCTGTAGGATGTCACGAATGCCGAGAGCGCGCAGAATCCTACGGATAGGGACATGCACCCGATCGCTGGTGCGACCAGGGCTGTGATGTTCTTCGGTCGCTCGGCGTTGGACTGACGGCTGAACCGTCCGACGTGCCCGTCGCTGAACATCTCCTGGTGCCATAAGAACAATACAATCGATCCGAATAGCAGAGCCACTGCCATGACGATTCCTGGGTGTGGCACGTTCTTCCCTCCGTCCCACGAGTCCGCTCACTAACTATTCGAATAATAGCGGCCTGGCGCGCGCTGTGGAAGGGAGGGGGCGGGAGCATCAGCCCCAGCGGAACACCGGCCCGGTGTGTTGGAAGGGCAGCGGCCCCGTCAACACAACCCCACCGGCCCCTCCTCGTCGGCAGGCCCCGGAGACCGGGAGGGGGCCGCAGGGCCCACCCGGGCACCCGCCTGCTACAGGGCGAAGCCGTGGATCCCCACGGTCATCGAGTGCGTCTGCCCCGGCTCCAGGGCGACCAGGTCCGTGTGGGAGTTGAAGGCGTCGGGCGGGCACGTCATCGGCTCGACGGCCACGCCCCTGCGGGACACCTGCTCGCCCGAGTACACCTGCACCCACGGCGTGTCCGCGGTGATGGCCGCCCCGATCCCGGTTCCGCGGTGGAGGATCGACGCGGTCCACGCGCCCCCGGCCCCGATCCCCGTGAAAGCGTGGTCGATCGAGCGCCCGCCGACCAGGGCGGGCTCCCGGAAGTCCACTCCCGCCTCGTCGACCGAGACCCGCCCGGTCGGGATCAGGCTCGCGTCCGTGGTGAGCGCCGATGAGGCCGGCACGGTGAGCTCGTAGGAGTCCGCGGGGTGCCCGTCCACCGTCAAGTAAGGGTGGACGCCCGTCCCGTAGGGGGCCGGGGCCTGGCCGGTGTTCTTCGTCGAGACCGTCACGCTCAGGCCGCGCGCCGCATCGACCGCGTACGTGACCCACGCCTGCAACGGCCACGGGTACCCGTAGGTGGGGGCGACGAAAAGGCCCAGTGTCGCCGAGTCGGAGTCCGCGTGCACGACCCGCCAGTCGGTCCAGGCGGCCAGCCCGTGCAGCGCGGTCCCCAGCTCCGGCTCGTTGACGGGCACGCTGTAGCGCCGCCCCTGCCACGTGTACGCGCCGCCCGCGATGCGGTTGGGCCACGGCACCAGGACCTTGCCCATGTAGGCGGGTGGGACCTGGTCGGCGCCGTGGGGGAGGACGATCCGGTGCCCCCGCCAGTCCAGGCCCGCCAGGCCTGCGCCCACGGTCACCACCCGCGCCGTGTAATCGCCCGAGGAGAGGGTCAGTTCCGTACCAGATAGCGTGTGCGTGGTCACAAGGGCCTCCTTGCCTGTGCGGCCCGCGAAGCGGACCCGAGTTGTCGTGCCCCCATTCTAAAGCGCGAATGGTAGCGGGCGTCACCCCCAGGGCGGTACCCTGGCAGGCAGGCGTGAACGCCCCGCCACGCGAAGGAAGGATAGACACCCCCAATGCCGCACCAGATCAGCGAAGAATTCATTGAGCGCCTGCGCGCCAGCGGCGACCCCGCGCGCACCGTCGCCCGCAACGCCGTCACCGTGGCCGGCATCGAAGCCGCCTCGACGGACCGCGACCGCGTCGTCGCGACGCCCACTGTCGTCTCCGACCGCATCGACGACTGGAAGGTGACCTCCCAGAAGAAGTCGGGGCGCTGCTGGCTGTTCTCGTCCCTCAACCTCATCCGCTCCGCCGCCAGGGAGCGCCTGGGCCTCAAGGACTTCGAGTTCTCGCAGAACTACGTGTTCTTCTGGGACAAGTTCGAACGCGCGAACTGGTTCCTCACGGACGTCATCGCCACCGCCGCCACCGAGGACCTCGACGGGCGGCTCCTCCAGTTCCTGCTCGCCGACGTGCTCTCCGACGGCGGCCAGTGGGACATGGCGGTCTCCCTTTACGTCAAGCACGGCCTCGTGCCCAAGCAGACCATGCCCGAAACCGAGTCGTCCTCCAACAGCCACCGCATGAACACCCTGCTCCAAGTGCTGCTGCGGCGCACCGCCCTGGAGCTGCGGGAACTGGTCGCCCAGGGCGCTGCCGACGAGGCGGTCGCCGCCGCCAAGGAGGAGGCCCTCGCCCAGGTGTGGCGCATCCTCGTCATCAGCCTGGGGGAGCCGCCCGCCTCCTTCGAATGGGAGTGGCGCGACGACAAGGGCGGCTTCCACCGCGACGGCGCCCTGACGCCCCGCGAGTTCTTCGCGCGCTACGTGGAGGCGGACCTCACGCAGTACGTGTGCCTGGTGGACGACCCCCGCCACGAGCACCCCAAGGGCCGCGCCCTCACCGTCGACCACCTGGGCAACGTCGTGGGCGGGCGGCCCATCCGCTACATCAACGCCGAGATGGGCACGATCAAGCGCCTCGCCGCCGATTCGCTGCGCGCCGGCAGGCCCGTGTGGTTCGGAGCCGACTGCTCCCAGCAGTCGGACAGGAAGGCAGGCCTCTTCGTCGAGGGCCTGTTCGACTTCTCCTCCCTGTTCGGCGTGGACCTGGCGATGACGAAGGAGCAGCGCGTCAACACCGGCGAGTCCGCGATGAACCACGCCATGCTCTTCACCGGCGTCGACGTCGACGAGGCCGGGGCGCCGCGCCGCTGGCGCGTGGAGAACTCGTGGGGCGAGGAGCCCGGCGACAAGGGGTTCTTCACGATGGACGACGCGTGGTTCTCCGAGTACGTCTTCGAGGTCGTCGTCCCCGTGGACTCCCTGCCCGATGAACTGGTCGGCGCGCTCACCGAGGAGCCCATGCACCTGCCCGCGTGGGACCCGATGGGCACCCTCGCCTGATCCGTGTCCGGGGCCCGGGGCCGCCACCGCTGGGTGCGCGGCCCCGGGCCCGCCGTCTCCAGGCGGACGCGGCAGGGGCACTCCAGTGGGCGCCCTCGCCGCTACCGCGCGCGGTGCCTCCGCGCAGCCGCGGGAGGAGCGCGCGGATGCCGGCTCCCGCCTCGTCCCCCGGGCGGGACCCGAGCGTGAGGGCGGCGCGCCGTGGTGGCCAGCCCCGGCCGCCTGCGGTCCGCGCCCGGGAAACCGTCGAAACGGACACCGGGGAGCGCCGACGATGGGACAATTCGTCTGTCGCACCACCGAAACCTGGAGGCCCCAATGACCACCGACGTCACCCGATCCTTCACCCGCTCCCTGCCCAAAGCGGAACTGCACCTCCACCTGGAGGGCACCCTCGAACCCGCCCTCAAACTCCGCCTCGCCCAGAAGCACGGGGTCGACATCGGGCAGTCCACCATCGACGAGGTGCGCGCCAGCTACCGTTTCAACGACCTCGCGTCCTTCCTGGCCGTGTACTACCCGGCGATGGAGGTGCTGCGCGACGAGGACGACTTCCACGACCTCGCGGCCGCCTACCTGGCCCGCGCCCGCCAGGACGGCGTCGTGCGCGCCGAGTGCTTCTTCGACCCGCAGGCGCACACGGGCCGGGGCATCCCGATCGGAACAGTGATCCGCGGCTACCACCGCGCCATCGCGGAGGCCCGCGAGCAGGGCATGTCGGCTGACTTGATCCTGTGCTTCCTGCGCGACCTCAGTGCGGAATCCGCCATGGAGACGCTGCGCGGCGCCCTGCCCCACAAGGACATGTTCATCGGCGTGGGCCTGGACTCCGACGAGCGCGGCAACCCGCCCACGAAGTTCGCCGAGGCCTTCGCCCTGGCGCGCGACAACGGACTGCGCGTCACCATGCACTGCGACATCGACCAGGTGGGCTCCATCGACCACATACGCTCCGCGTTGCTTGAGCTGGGCGCCGAACGGCTGGACCACGGCACGAACATCGTCGAGGACCCGGCACTGGTCGCCTACGCGCGCGACCACGGCATCGGCCTGACCACCTGCCCCCTGTCGAACTCCTTCGTCACGGAGGAGATGAAGGGCAAGGAGATCGTCGAGCTCCTGGAAGCGGGCGTGAAAGTCTCCGTCAACTCCGACGACCCCGCCTATTTCGGCGGCTACATCGCGGACAACTACTTCGCCCTCGCGGAGCGCTTCGGCCTGGACCGCGCAGCACTGGCGCGCATCGCGCGGAACTCGATCGAGATCAGCTGGGCGCCCGGCCAGGACAAGGCGCGCCTTCTGGCCGGCCTCGACGCGTTCGAGGCGGGGGAAGGCCTCGTCTGACCCCCTCGCGCGGGACGCAGTCCACTGGGGAGGGCAGCCCCTGACGGGGGCGGGCAGCTCCGGCTCGCCCCCTCGTGCGGGCGGAAGCGGTGCTGCCGCGCGCCTGGGCCATCCCCCGCTCGCTCGCCCTCTCGTGCGGGCGGAAGCGGTGTGCCGGGGCGCATGGACCGTTCCCGGACCGGCCCTGTTGTCACAATCGGCCACGGCGTGGACGCGCAGGAAAAGAGGCGCCGTGGCCTGGCACTATGGGCCCATGAACTCCCACAGGCCGACGTTGTTGATCTCCAACGTCCTACCGGCGCGTCCGGGGGACCCGGCGTACAACGCGATCTGCATGCGCCTGTGGGACCGCCTGCTGAGCGCGGCGCTGCCGACGTGGAACGTGGTCCGCGAGTACGCCCAGGAGGACGGGCCGGAGGGCGCCCGCCTGCGCGCCCGGGGCGCCGACGCCATCGTCGTCATGGGCGGCGAGGACGTGCACCCGGCCCTGTACGGGCGCGCGCAGGGCTACGAGGGCGAGGGCCGCCACTGGTACCGCGCGGATCTGGGGCAGCTGGCGCTCATCGGCCACGCGAGGGCCACGGGCACGCCGCTGCTGGGGATCTGCCGCGGCATGCAGCTCATCAACGTCGCTTTCGGTGGCACGCTCGAACAGCACATCGAGGGCGCCGAGGGCACTCACACGAACCCCTCGATCCTCACCGACCACCGTTTCGTCCGCCACGGGGTCCAGGTGGCGGCGGGGACAGAACTGCACCGGGCGCTCGGTCCCTTCTTGACCGGAGTCTCGACAGTGGTGTCCTCGGCCCACCACCAGCGCGTTGAGGCTGCGGGAGAGGGGCTGGCGGTGTGCGCGACCGCGGAGGACGGCACCGTCGAGGCCGTCGAGCACCGCGACGCCCCTATCATCGGCGTCCAATGGCACCCCGAGGATCCCGCGGCCGACATCGACCAGCTGCGGGCCCTCCTGGCGCACCTGGACGCACGGCGCGCCCCGCGCCTCGAACGCGCCTCCACTACGCTGGCCGCCTGAGCGGGCGCAACGGTTGCCAGGTCCCCACGCACCACTGACTGCGGCTGCTTCCCCCGCGCCTGGGGATGCCCGAGGGGTCTGGGCGCCTTCCGGGGGTGCCAGTGCTTCTGGTGGACGAGCGCTGCGCCCACTGCAGGACGCGGTTGTTCGCGCCGCGAGGGGGTTGTTGACATTATGAGGGGGTTGTCGACACCGCGAGGGGGATATAACGCGCGCTCGTGTTTGTGATGTCTCAGGACATTGGTGACAGTTTTGTGTCAGGACATCGGTGACACTTGGGGTGTCAGGACATCGGTGACACTTGGGGTGTCAGGGCATCGGTGGGGCTTGGGTTGTTTTGGGGTGTGGTTGGTCGTGTTGGCGGGTGGGGCCGGGTGCGTGTGGTGAGACGTAGTGGGTTCCCGGTGGTGGCCAGGCGTACTGGGCGAGGACTGCGCCGTCGGCGTCGACGAAGAGGACGTGGCGGTGGTCCCAGGTGGCTGTGGTGGTGTGCCCGGCGCGTGCGCGGCGGATCAGGAACGTGATCCCGCCCAGGCGCACGGTGCCGTTGGCGGCGATGACGCGTTCGGCGCTGCCGGTGGGGGGCAGGGCTTTGCGGCGCGGGCGTGGTCGGGGCGTGGTCGGGGCCGGGGCGCCGCCGACGGGGGGCGGGGTGTTGGTGGGCGCGGGCCGGGGCCTGGGCGGGTCGGCTTTGGCGGTGGCGTCCCAGGCCTGTTGCGGGGTCATCCGCCCCGGGAGGCCCTGGTGGGGGCGCTGGGTGTTGTAGATGTGGTCGAAGGCGTCCACTTGGGCCTGCAGCTCGGTGAGGGAGCGGGCCAGGGGCTGGGTGCGCGGGTAGCGCATCAGGGTCTGGTGGAAGCGCTCGTTCTTGCCCTGGGTGGTGGGGTGGTGGGGTTTGCCGGTGATCGCCTCCACGCCCAGGGCGCGCACGTGCTCGACCAGGGCCCCTTTGCGGCCCCGGCGGGTGGGGTTCATGGCGGCCCCGTTGTCGGTCAGGAGCCGCTGGGGCACGCCGTGGCGCGCGACGCCGCGGTCGAAGGCCTCGATGGCCGCCTGCGAGGTCTCCCCCTGGGCGACCGGACGCCACCGCCAAACGGGAGTGGTCGTCGATGACCTGGAAGACCACCACGGGCCGTCCCCCGGCCAGGACGTACCCGGTGGCGTCCATCTGCCAGCACGCGTTGGGGGCGGGGTAGACGAAGCGCCTCCACGACGCGCGCGGCCTCTTGGCCGGATCGGCGCGCGCCACCCGTGCCTGGCGGAAGATGCGGGCCAGCGAGGACGGGGAGGGGGCGTCAAGGCCCATCGACGCCATCTTGTCGCACACCGACACAGGCCCGGCGTCCAAGCCCGAAGAAGCGAGCGCGGCCCTGACCCGCAGGGCCTGGGCCACCCGCTCGTCGCCGATGCGGGTCGGGCTCGAGGCCGGACGGCGCGAGCGCGGCTCGAGGACAGCGGCCTCCCCCTCATCGACGGCCCGCCTGCGCAACTTGTAGAACGTGTTGCGGCTGATACCGCACTCCGCGCAGAACGCGCTCACAGCCCCACGGGGAGCGTCCCGGGGCCACCTCGCAATCGCCAAACGCACACTCGGATCAACCGGAACAACCTTGCTGCCACCATCATCGCTTCTCATACCCCGATTCTGGATTCACAACTGTCACCACCACACACCCCCGAACTGTCACCGATGTCCTGACACAAAACTGTCACCGATGTCCTGACACATAACAACGCGCGCTCATGTCAACAACGCGCGTCGGTGCGGACAACGCGCGCTCATGCCGACAACGCGCGTCCATGCGGCATCGCCAGTTGAACGGGTGCGGTCGGCATCGGCACGTGGCGTCCCAGCCAATCGCGCGACGAGGCACGGCACACCTCGTCAACCGCACGGCGAGGGGCTGCGGCTTCGTCAACCGCACGGCGAGGGGCTGCGGCTTCGTCAATTGGACGGCGAAAGGCCGCGGCCTCGTCAATCGCATGGCGAGGCGCGTTGGGGCAGGGACCACGGGGACTGGGGAGGCGCCGCGCCGCACCGCCACGGCGCCGCGGCGGACGGGCCCAGTGGTCAGTGCACCTCGAAGCCGAGGGACCGGAAGTAGTCGCGGACTTTCTCCGTGGCCTCGGGGGACGGCGCCTTCGTGTCCTCCAGCTTGTACTCCAGTCCCAGGGAGTGCCATTTGTCCTTGCCCAACTGGTGGAAGGGCAGGACCTCGACACGGTCGATGACGTTCTTCCAGCGGCTGATGATCTGGCCGACTTGGCGGATGTTCTCCTCGTCGTCGGTCAGGCCGGGGACCAGGACGAAGCGGATCCACACCCGTGTGGGGCCGCCGCGCTGGGCGATGCGGTCGCCGAAGGCTATGGTGGGCGCCAGTTCCCGCCCTGTGGCGGCCTTGTAGGTCTCCTCGTTGCCGGACTTCACGTCCAGGAGCACCAGGTCGAGCTCGTCGAGCATCTGGTCGTCGCAGTTCGCCCCCAGGTAGCCGGAGGTGTCGATGCAGGTGTGCACGCCCATCTGCTTGGCGCCGTGGATGATGCGCTTGGCGAAAGCGGGCTGCATGAGGACTTCTCCGCCCGAGAGCGTGATGCCGCCGTTCGTGGCGCGGAAAATCCGCCGGTAGCGGGCGATGCGGCCCAGCAGTTCCTCGTCGGAGATGGGGGCCCCGTCCTTCATGAGGAACGTGTCGGGGTTGTGGCAGTACAGGCAGCGCAGGGGGCAGCCGTTGAGGAACACGGTCATGCGCGTGCCGGGGCCGTCCACGGCGGTCACCAGCTCCCAGGAGTGGATGGAGCCGAGTGTGCCCTCCCGCATCCGCTTGAGGCGCTCGGAGCGCTGGAGGTCGGTGAGTTCCTCGAGGCCCTCCACCCCCTGCCCGACGGTGCGGGCCTGGGGCGCCTGGAAATCCTGTTCGCGGAACGTGGGAAGCGGTAGTGCGGTGGTCGACATTGGTCCCCCAATCATGTGGCGCCCGCGAATGGGTGGGCGTGGTGGCGGTGGTTGGTCCTTGCGGCACCGTTGTTCCGCGCGGAGGTGCGCGGAGTGGAGTCGGCGGCTGGAGCCCGCCGAGGCGGTCGTTCTGCGCGGTGGTGGTCCGTCGTGGCTGCGGTCGTATCGTCTGCGGGCACGGCCGCTGCTCCGGCAGCCGGCGCCGGGACTGGTGCGTGGGCGCTGAGAAGGGGCGCCGGAAGACCGGCGCCCCTTCCGCACCCGCTAGGGCTCAGGCGGAGTGGTGGAAGGTGCGGGACAGGACGTCCAGCTGCTGCTCGCGGGTGAGCTTGACGAAGTTGACGGCGTAGCCGGAGACGCGGACCGTGAGGTTCGGGTACTTCTCGGGGTGCTCCATCGCGTCCTTGAGGGTCGCCTCCTCGAGGACGTTGATGTTCGCGTGGTAGAGGCCGTCCTGATCGCCGCGCTCCTCGCGGGCAGCCTTCATGTCGGCGAGGCGCTCTTCGTAGGTCTTGGTTGCCATGATCGTTTCTCCTTGTTGTGGGGCCGGTGGACCGGCTCAGGGCAGTCGGTGGGGGTCTCCCACCCCGCCCGCGTTCATTGGGTGGGGCCGGGACGGCAACGGTCGAGCCGCCGCCCCGGCCGGGGCAGAACCCGTGGGGTCAGTACCCCTTGGTGCCGTCGTAGGCGCAGGAGTCGTCGGGGACGAATCCCGCGTCGAGGATGCCCACCAGGTTGGTGATCTGCTCCTGCTGCGTGCGCCCCAGGCCCTGGGGGGTGATCGTGTTCGTCAGCGAGATGCCGTCGAGCGCGTCGTTGTAGTCCAGTTTGCCGACCGACAGCATGGAGGCGACCATGCCGTGGGTGTCGATGCCGTTCTCCGGGTTGGCGCCGGGGGCGAAGGGCGTGCCCTTCTTGTGGCCCGACGGGAAGGCGCCGGTGGCCTTGCCGTAGACGACGTTCGACGTGATCGTGAGGACCGACTGGGTCGGGATCGCGTCGCGGTACATCGGGATGGCGCGGATCTTGTCCATGATGGTGTGGACCACGGTCGCGGCGATGTCGTCGGCGCGGTCGTCGTCGTTGCCGTAGGTCGGGAACTCGCCCTCGGTGCGGTAGTCGACCACCAGGCCGGTCTCGTCGCGGACCGGGTAGACCTTCGCGTACTTGATGGCGGCCAGCGAGTCGGCCACGATGGACAGGCCGGCGATGCCGCAGCCCATCGTGCGCACGATCTCCGCGTCGTGCAGGGCCATCTCGATGGCCTCGTACGCGTAGCGGTCGTGGCAGTAGTGGATGATGTTCAGGGCCTCGACGTAGGTGCCGACGACCCAGTCGAGCATGTCCTCGTACTTGGCCCAGATCTCGTCGAAGTCGAGGGGGCCGTCGCCCTGGACGGGGTCGTAGCCCTCCATGACCTGCTTGCCGCTCATCTCGTCGCGGCCGCCGTTGATCGCGTAGAGCAGCGCCTTGGCGGCGTTGACGCGGGCGCCGAAGAACTGCATCTGCTTGCCCACGCGCAT
>ERZ772764.563-NODE-563-length-25407-cov-5.630877_pt1 | contig 25407 bp, 28 predicted proteins | sample MGYA00512163_ERZ772764 | MGnify/ENA primary metagenome ERZ772764 (study PRJEB29015, sample SAMEA2737903) | human oral metagenome | biome: human oral; feature: human-associated habitat; material: dental | place: China | collected 2094 ... | reverse complement strand
CGGCGCCATGTTCAAAATCTTCGTCGGCCGCGACGAAGCCGGCGAACTCAAACAAAACCAAATCCAAGCCATGCGCGCCCTGTTCGCCTGAACCCGCGCCCAGCGCCCAAAGGCTACCTGAAAGCAGCCTGCACCCCAGAAATCAAAGTGCAGGCTGCCTGAAACAACAAAAGCAGCCTGCGCATTCGGCAACACAGCTTCGGAATACGCAACTGCCCCATCCCAAGCGTATGCCAAACACCGTCAGGCAAACCCGTTACAGGCTACCTGAAACATCAAAAAGCAGCCTGCACATTTAACGAATGGCTTCGGAGCACACCAGCGGCGGGAAAATAACCACCCAATCCCCTCTCCCGTGGGAGAGGGTTAGGGAGAGGGTAAAACCGCGCAACCGCAACCCCGTTTAAAACCGAACCCCGAAAACACCGCTTAAAGGCTACCTGAAACCCAAAAAGCAGCCTGCACTCATTCCCAACACAACCCAAACAGGAGCACCCCCCATGCTGATGATATTCGGCGCCAACGGCCCCAGCGGCCGCCAACTCATCCACCAATTAAGCCCCCACGAACGCGAAACCGCCGTCGCCGCATTAAGGCTGCCCGAACAACAAGCCGACGAATTTTTCGCCAACCAGCACATCCGCACCACCGTTGCCGACGCACTTGACGCAGAAGCCGTCGCCCAAGCCGTGCAGCAATACCGGCCCGACACCGTCGTCAGCTTTGTCGGCGGCAAAAACGAACAAGGCATCCGCAGCGACGCCGCCGGCAACCTCCACATCATCCGCGCCCTCGAACAGCACGCCCCCCAAGCCCGCTTCATCCTCGTGACCAGCATGGGCTGCGGCGAACAATACCCCCTGATGAGCGATATGTTCAAACAAGCCCTGGGCGAAGCCGTGGCCGCCAAAACCGAAGCCGAAAACGCCCTGCGCCAAAGCCCCCTCGCCTGGACCATCCTGCGCCCCTGCGGCCTCGCCGACGGTGACGACACCGCCTACCAGCTGCACGAACAGCTCCCTGCCATCCCCCGCCAATACATGACCCGCACCGCCCTCGCCGCCGCCGTGCGCCAAATCATCGATGAAGACGGGCACGAAGGCAAAGCGTATTCGGTGACTTCCGGGGAAGCCGCTTAAACCATCCAGCCAAAACCAACGGGCAAACCGCTTCCAAACAGCAGTTTGCCCGTTTTTGCAGGCTACCTGAAAATCAGATGGAACTTTCAGGTAGCCTTAAACGCAGTAAAGGCTACCTGAAAAATATTCAGCCGTGCAGAAGAAGCTTGGTTTTTTCAGGTAGCCTCATCTTGCAACAGCAGCCGTGCAATCCTCTCGTCTGCCGGCCAAGTCAGTTTCAAATTGCGGCTGTCGCCCTGCACCAGCAAAGGTTGCAAACCCAGCCGTTCAACGGCGGAGGACTCGTCGGTAATCTCCGCCGGATTGGCGGCGGCCAGCGCCTGTTGCAGCAGCGCAGCGGGAAAAAGCTGCGGGGTTTGTGCCTGCCACAAACCGCTCCGGCTCACCGTTTCGGCAATATGATTTTCGCCGTTGCCGCGCTTGAGGGTATCGGCCACGGGCAAAGCCAAAATACCGCCAACCGGATGCTGCCCGGCTTCTTGCAACAGCCGCCGCAAGGCTTCGGCCGGCAGGCAGCAGCGGGCGGCATCGTGCACCAGCACTTTGTCATCCGACCGCATCACGCCGTGTTTCAGCAGGGAATTCAGCCCGTTAAACACGCTCTCGGCACGGCTCTCGCCGCCGCAATACAGCGTTCGCAGTTTGGCGGCCAAGTTTTCAGGTAGCCTCACTTCCTGTTCAAACCACGCATCATCCCGCGCCAACACCACGGCTACCTGAACAATCTGCGGCTCGGCCAACAGGCGGCGCAGGGTGTGCTCCAGCACGGTGCGGCCGGCTATCTGCACGTATTGTTTGGGTAGGGCGGCGCCGAAGCGGCTGCCTACGCCGGCCGCGGGTACGAGGGCAAAATAGCGGCTCATGGCGTTTTCCGCCAAATGCTGCCGCCTTCGGCTTTTTTGTCCAATTCGTCCAGGTAGGCTTCATGTGCAGCGTTTTCCTCGGCATTGGCAGCCAGCACTTTCAGTTGCGCCGGGCGTTCGGTAGGCGCGATCACCACGGCGGGCGCGTCGGCTTCGGCGCTTTCTTCTTCGGCAAACTGGTCGGCCAAGCTGAATTGCGAGCGGGTCATGCCCAGATAAACTTCACTCAGCAGTTCGCAGTCGATTAATGCGCCGTGGAATACGCGTTTGCTGCGATCCACTTCGAGGCGGGTACACAAGGCATCCAACGAGTTTTTCTGGCCGGGATACATGGCGCGCGCCATCACCAGCGTATCCACCACATTAGCAGTCAGCTCCTCCACACTCGGCAGGCCGGCACGGCGGAATTCGGCGTTGAGAAAACCCACGTCGAACGGGGCATTGTGGATAACCAGCTCGGCACCGGCAATAAAATCGGCGATCTGCTGCCCGATTTCGGCAAACTTGGGCTTGCCTTCGAGCTGGTCTAGCGTAATACCGTGCACTTTGGCAGCTTCTTCAGGAATGTCGCGTTCGGGATGGACGTATAAATGCAGATAGTTACCAGTGAGGCGGCGGTCGATCATTTCTAGGCCGGCAAATTCAATGAGGCGGTCGTCGCGGTCGTAGTAGAAACCGGTAGTTTCTGTATCAAGAATGATTTGGCGCAAATGTTTCATCAGGGCAGAGCTTTATAATGTTGGCAAACGGTCGGCATCTTACCCCATAGCAGATTAACTTTGAATCAGGATTAGCAGTCGTGCCAACGATGCTTTGATTTAGAGTGAGCCTACGAGAAATGCTAGAGTAGCTGTTGATAGGCAGATTTAGGCTTTACTGCGTTGATTCAGCTTATCTTTCAGAAATTACAACCTACCGAATTAACAATATATTACATCATTTTAATATAATAAAAATAATTATCATTTGCTAATTCGGTTATTTTTCGGTATGATGCATTCACGTTCGGCAAAGCAAGGTTGCTCTGCCTTGTGCCGAACCGCCAAATTTCAACATTCTGCCTGAGGGCGGGATGCCCAAATTTTGGTAGTGGTTTGTGTTCCTTTTGCGCCCCGCTTTTGTCGGGGCGATTTTTTATGCGCGGTTTTCACCAAACTATTACTCTCGATGATACGGATGATTGTGCAGAATCGACACCGCCCGATACAGCTGTTCGGTGAGCAACACACGCACCATGCCGTGCGGCAGGGTGAGGCTGGAGAGGCGCAGCATCAGGCCGGCTTGTTGTTTGATGTGCTCGGTGAGCCCGTCTGCCCCGCCGATGACCATGCAAACATGTTGGCCGTTCTGCTGCCATTTTTTCAGGTAGCCTGCCAGCTCCTGCGAAGTGGGCGCAACGCCGCGCTCATCTAACACCACCAAAAACGCATCGGCCGGCATGGCTTCCAAGATGCGTTTTTCTTCCGCCGCCATGCCCTGTGCCGCATTCACGCCCGCGCCGCGCTTTTCCGGCTTGATTTCTTTCAAGGTGTATTTGATGTCGCGGCCGAAACGTTTGGCGTATTCCTTCACGGCTTCGTCCACCCAACCGGGCATTTTGTTGCCCACGGCCAATACGGTAATGTTCATGGTTTGCCTCGCTCCCGCCCTGCCCTAGCAGGGTGGTTTTGTCTTTTCAATAACATTATTTTACAATGCGGCAGGCCGGCTGATTCGATTGGCCCGCAACGCTATTATTTTAAAACATTCAGCCGGCATCATTTAAACCAAATACACAGGCTACCTGAAAAACCAAAACGGGTTCTCAGGTAGCCCCAACACACCATGCGCCTACTGCCCAAATTCTCCCTGCCCGAACCCCTGCGCCACTCGCGTACGCTGGCGTTTGCCCGTTTCCTCTATACGCGTTTTTATGAAGTGAACATTCCGCAGGTGTCATCAAGCCTCACATTTACCACACTGCTGGCCTTGGTGCCGCTGTTTACCGTGGTCGTGGTGGTGGTGTCCGCTTTTCCCGTGTTTGCCGATTTTTCTGCCCAGTTTCACCGCTTGGTGTCGGAAATCATGATGCCGGCCGGCGTGGCGGCAGTGAGCGACTATATTTTCCAATTCCGCGACCACGCCAGCCGCCTCACCGCCATCGGCATCGCCATGATGATCATCACCTCGCTGATGCTGGTGCACACCATCGAGCGCACATTCAACCAAATCTGGCGGGTGAAACGCCCGCGCAGCATCGTTACCCGCGTGCTGGTTTATTGGGCGCTGCTCAGCCTGGGGCCGCTTTTGGTAGGCGTGGGCATGTCGCTGTGGGGCATTGTGTGGCGGCGCACCCTGTTTTATCTAAACTATCCGCTGCTCGCCTCGCTGCTGCAATTCACGGTTGCCCTCACCGCTACCTGGAGCATGCTCTGCCTGCTCTACAAACTCGTGCCGGCCCGCTATGTGCCCCTCCGCCATGCCCTGATTAGCGCCGCGCTGGCGGCCGTGTCTATCGAGCTGTTGCGGCGCGGTTTCGGCGTGTATGTGGCCAACTTCAACAACTATCAGTTGGTGTACGGCACTTTTGCCGCCGTGCCAATGTTCCTGCTGTGGCTCAACTTAAACTGGATTGTCATCCTCAGCGGCGCGCTCCTGGCCGCCTCGCTTTCCTATTGGGAAGGCGACGCTTTCCGCCGCCAAGGCTGCCACGGCACGCGGTTTCACGACGCCTTAGGCATCCTCACCCTGCTCGCCCAAGCACAAAACCAAGGCAAAAGCCTGAAAACCCAACAGTTCCGCCGCCACATCCAGCTGGGCTACGACGAACTGGGCGACCTGCTGGAACAACTCGCGCGACGCGGCTACATTGCGCAAAGCCTGCGCAACGGCTGGATGCTGAAAACCAGCCCCGAAGCCATCCGCGTGGCCGACTTATTCCAGCTGTTCGTGTATGGCAGCCATACCCACACTAACGATTCCATCGGCCGCACCGTGCAACAAATCATGACCCCCGCCATCACCGCCGCCGATATGACCATGGCCGAATTTATCCAGCTCAATCAGCAACAGGATAGTTAATACACAAAGTGTTGATCCGCTTTTCAGGTAGCCTTTACGCAAAGAACAGGCTACCTGAAGCCAAAATCCCCAATCAAACCCAACTGTTTGCCTCCCCTGTGTCGGTTTCCAGCTGCATCCTAGTCCAATAACAAGTAAAAAACCGCAAAGCGGCACCTGCCCTGCCCTGCCTATCCATTAAAATAGCGCGCTTCTGATAGACCCGTTTGCCGCAACGGCATCCTGCCAAATCGTGTCCCCATCCGCCCTATTTTCCCGCCTGTCACACCGTGCCCGCATCGCCCTTGTTGCGGCCGCTGCGCTGCTGGGCGTGTTCATTTTAATTGCCATCATCGCTGCCGCCTCGGCCAAGCCGGAAGGCGCGATGCAGAGCAAACGCATCGTGGAAAAACTCGCCACCGTGCGCGCCAAAGGCAAAACCCCGGCCACCGGCTACTGGAGCGATGAAGTCATCCAGCCCGGCGACTCCCTGCGCAACGTGTTGGAGCGTTTCAACCTTTCCGCCCAGCAAATTCAAGACATCACCCAAGCTGCCGCCTCAGAAGGCAAACAGCCCCACCTGCACCCCGACCAAACCGTCAGCCTCAGGCTCGATGCCCAGCGCCGCCCCGTGCAGGTGCAGTTTTTCAACGACGACGACAACGGCGAAACCCAACTGGTTGATTTAGCCTATGCCGGCAACCGCTGGCAGGCCAAAACCGACGACGTGAAAACCACCACCCTGTCCACGCTCAAATCCGTTATCATCCGCTCCAGCGGCACCACCGCCGGCGCCATGTCGCGTGCCGAAATTCCTGCCGAAGTCCGTGATTCCCTGCGCGAACTGTTCAGCAACCGGCTCGATCTCTACAAACTCGAAGCCGGCGATACCGTTCGCATTCTTTATCAGGTAAACTACTTTCACGGCCAGCAGATTTCCATGGGCGACATCCTCGCCGTAGAAATCAGCCACCAAGGCAAGCTCTACCGCGCCTACTACTTCGGCGAAGACGGCAACGGCCGCTACTACGACGAACACGGCCAGCCGCTGAAGAAAGGTTTTGAAACCCAGCCCGTGCCGGGCAGCCGCATCAGCTCGCCCTTTGGTGTGCGCGTCCACCCGATATTAGGCTATTTACGCATGCATACCGGCATCGACTACGCCGCCCCCACCGGCACGCCGATTCACGCCCCGTCCGACGGCATTGTAGAATTCCGCGGCCCCAAAGGCGGCTACGGCAATACCGTGATCCTGCGCCACAGCGACAGCATGCAAACGCTCTATGGCCACATGAGCGCGTTTTCCGCCAATGCCGCCCCCGGTCAGCGTGTACGCGCCGGCGACATCATCGGCTTCATCGGCACCACCGGCCGCAGCACCGGCCCGCACCTGCACTATGAAGTGCGCCTAAACGGCGTGCCGGTCAACCCCGCCGGTGTCGCCCTGCCCGCCAAACGGCTCACCACTGCCGAGCTGGCCGAATTCCGCCGTCAGCAGCAAACTGTGGAACAAAAACTCGCCCAACTGCGCGGCATCGGCAAAACCGTCGCCCAGCTGGATTGATGGCCGGTTGATTTAACGATAAGAAACCAAGAAACTGATTTTCAGGTAGCCTCAAAGCAGCGATTTTATGGCAATATATTGACTGATTACCGCAGCAATAAAAGGCTACCTGAAACCTCAGTTTTACCGAATAAAAGCAATAATCCAGTTTCACCAAGAAACCACCGTATCCAACAGCACACCCAACAGCATTTCCGTCGAAGCGGCGCAGCCAATACCACGTCGCAGCGGCCAGTAGCTAAACATAAAGCAGAAGCCTAAAGACTACCTGAAACCAAACCACCCAGACTGATACCGTGAAGCGCATAATCCTCTTCCTCCTCACCAATATGGCCGTGCTCCTGGCCGCCCGTCTGCTGTTCGGGCTGCTCGGACTCAATCCGCAAGACATCTCCGGCCTGCTGCTGCTCTCCGCCATCACCGGCTTTTCCGGCTCGCTGATTGCCCTCCTCATGTCGAAAAGCAGCGCCAAACAGGCTGTGGGTGCCCATGTGATCCGTCAGCCGCGCAACGAAACCGAAGATTGGCTCGTGCGCGTGGTGGAAGCCCAGGCCAAACAATGGAACCTGCAAACCCCCGAAGTGGCCGTTTATGAGTCGCCCGAGCCCAACGCCTTTGCCACCGGCGCCAGCCGCAACAGCTCGCTGGTTGCCGTCAGTACCGGTCTCTTGCAGCTCATGAGCCGCGACGAAGTGGAAGCCGTGCTCGCACACGAAATGGCACACGTCGGCAACGGCGATATGGTTACGCTCACCCTGATTCAAGGCGTGGTAAACACTTTCGTGCTGTTTTTCTCCCAAATCATCGCTTCCGTGATTGCCTCCTCACTGCGCCAAAATCGGCAACAAAATGGCGGCAGCAACGCCATCCAAACCATTGTCAGCATGGTGTTGCAAGTGGTCTTCGGCTGGCTGGCCGGCATCATCGTGATGTGGTTCAGCCGCCAGCGCGAATACCGTGCTGATGCCGGCGCCGCCAAACTGGTGGGTGCGCCCAAAATGATCTGTGCCCTGCAACGGCTCAAAGGCAGCCAAAGCAGCCTGCCGCCCCAAATGGCCGCCATGGGCATCAACGACAGTACCCTGCGCTCCCTGTTCAGCACCCATCCCACCCTCGACGACCGCATTGCCCGCCTGCAACGGCTGAACTATTAAACCAGTTTGGCGGGCAGTTTCTGCCAGCACAAACAATAAAAGGCTACCTGAAAATGCCGGCAAGCAATTTTCAGGTAGCCTTTATCATCCAGCCAGCCAATAGAAAACTCATCTAAACTATGCACTTCTACGAAAAACTCAGCAGCCTTCTCGGACTAGCCTACCATCCCAACATGCAAGACTGGGAATTGGAAAATGCCAACCCGGATCGCCTGCCCGAGTTCATCCACGCCTACAAAACTGGTGGCTTCTCGCGCCAAGAGCAGCATGCCTTAATGGGACTCATCCTTGCCTCATTCAATGATTACCTGGCCGTAGAGGCCGCTCCCGATCCGGCAGTCGAACACACCGTTTGCGCCTTGCTAGAGCAGCAATGGCAAGATTTCCACCCGCTCGTGCGCTATTGGTCGCTGCTGGATGAAGACTTGGATGATGAATTTCCCATCACCCCTATCATGCGGAAACTATGGGCGCAACATTTCAGCTAGCCATCACTTGGATACCTGTGCCCGGTACAATGCTTACTCAAGGCTACCTGAAACTTGAAAAAGACAGATACAACATAACATCGATACAATAACTATACCCGCTGCCTTTGAAGGCATCCTAACAGTATTTTTGCCTACTCCAACATCATGCCCTATGACAAAAGGCTACCTGAATTTTCAGGTAGCCTTTGATTCCATCACACTTCTTCACGCTTAGCGGGTTGGATCGATATTGCTGCGTAAGTCGTATTGGTGATAGTCGTATTCATACGGGCCTTGCGGATTATTGGGTACATGGCGGTACTGATGCCCCATATCATCCAAATCGTGGCCAGGTTCGGTGGCCAAATCACCCACTGATACGTTTACTCTAGATTCCAACACGATGGCGGAAGAAACGTGTTCGCCCACGTTATACACCATAGCCAAACCGATTTCTTCAGCCGGAATACTTACATATTTCACAGTTGGGCTAGGATTGATATCGGTGCGCACTTGGCGGCTCTGACGGTACAGGCTTACCACGGTACCTTTATCCAAACCATCAGCCGAACCTTTGTTCAGGATAATGGTGCTAAAGCGGCCGGCTTCGCTGATACCATCCAATACGTCCACGATACGGGCACGCACTTGATTTTCCGGCTCATGTGGCATCATATTGAAGGCGTTTTCTTCGCCGTTATAGCGCAGCAGATAGTCGCCTTGGCGGATTTCAGCCACTTGCTCACGAATCTGCAAAGCTTGTGCAGTTTCGGTCGGCACTTTCACCAGCGGATGATGGCGGGTGTAGTATTGGTTGTCCGGCAAGGCTTGACGATCGCTTTCAGAACGTTCGGCCAAAGCAGTGCTGGTTACCGGCAGAGTAGCCAATTTGCCGCTGAACACAACCAGCTGGCCGATAAATTTGCCAGTTTCAGGATCAATAATGTCTTTAACCGGGCGGTAAACCAAGTATTCACCCGATTCAGTAATGCCGTAGGCATAAATACGGTCACCTAGGGAATACATGGTTTTGCCTTCCGGGCCGGCGATGATGCGCGGTGCATCCTGAGTGGTACGGCGGGCAATCACCTGCGGGTGTTTCATGAACATACGGTAGTAGTTCAGATTCAGGGTGGAGATGCCGTAGCCGGAAGAAGTTTCACGCACGCGCGGCTGCAATTTAACGGTGGGGATACCACCAGCGTTATCCACGCGCAGGCGCGGCTGGCCGTTTACATAGTGCAACACTAGCACTTGGCCAGGATAAATCAAATGAGGATTGCGGATGGTGCGGCGGTTGGCGCCCCACAGCTGCGGCCATTTCCATGGGCGATAAAGGTATCTGCCGGAAATGCCCCACAAGGTGTCGCCGGTACGCACGGTGTAGCGTGCAGGAGCGTTGGGGCGCACACGCAGAGGCCCGGCCTCGGCGGGCAATGCAGAAACAGTCAAGCCAATGGCGCAAAGCAAGGTTATAATATGTTTTCTCATGAGAGAGTTTCCCTTTAGGATTAACGTTAGGATTAACGAACCTGATAACGCTTTATTTACGTTGTTGTTGATGAAATTAACGGAATCATAGAACATTTTAGGTATCTTGCGCCAGTATTCAGGCGAAAAAACCGTTACAACTGCAACAAGAACGTGTCTATCTATGCACACTTAAGAGAGAAATCAAATGGCCTTACTGAATATTTTGCGCTATCCCGACCCCCGCCTGAATCTGGTGGCCAAACCGGTAGAACAAGTGGACGAGCGCATCAAACAACTGGTGGCCGACATGGCCGAAACCATGTACGAAGCAAAGGGCATCGGCCTGGCTGCCACGCAGGTGGACGTGCACGAACGTGTGGTGGTGATGGACTTATCTGAAAGCCGCGACCAACTGCAAGTGCTGATTAATCCAGTGATTATCGAACGCGACGGCGAAACCGTGTATGAAGAAGGCTGCCTTTCTGTACCAGGCGTATACGACAAGGTAACCCGTGCCGAAAGCATCGTGGCTGAAGCGTTGGATGCAGAAGGCAAGCCCTACACCATCCGTGCCAACGGCCTGCAAGCCATCTGCATCCAGCACGAAATCGACCACCTCGATGGCAAAGTTTTCGTGCAATACCTGTCGCGCCTGAAGCAGGAGCGCATCAAAACCAAGATGAAGAAACTCGACAAACACACGCTCTAACCCGAGCAAGAGGCTACCTGAAATCATGATTCGCAAAGTAATTTTTGCCGGCACCCCCGATTTCGCCGCCGATGCCCTGCGCGCTATTGCCGAGGCCGACTTCGATATCCCGCTGGTGCTCACCCAGCCCGACCGCCCCAAAGGGCGCGGCATGAAGCTGCAAGCTTCGCCCGTGAAAGAAACCGCGCTCGAACTCGGTTTTCAGGTAGCCCAACCCGAAAGCCTGAAAAGTGAGTCCGCACAAGAAATGCTGCGCTCCGTGGAAGCAGATATCATGGTGGTAGCCGCTTACGGCCTGCTGCTGCCGCAAGCCGTGCTCGACATCCCGCGCTACGGTTGCCTCAACATCCATGCTTCGCTGTTGCCGCGCTGGCGCGGTGCCGCCCCCATCCAGCGTGCTATTGAAGCAGGCGATAGCGAAACTGGCATCTGCATCATGCAAATGGATGCCGGGCTCGACACCGGTGCCGTTATCAGCCGACATCCCTGCCCGATTCTCCCCGGCGACAACGCCCAAACCCTGCACGACAAACTGGCCGAAATTGGCGCGCGCGCCATTGTTGCCGATTTGCAACACTATTCTCAACGCAACGCCCAACCCCAGCCTGAACACGGTATCACTTACGCCCACAAATTAAGCAAAGCCAATGCCCAAATCGATTGGACACAGCCCGCCGAAACTATCGAACGCCGCATCCGCGCCTTCAACCCCGTGCCCGGCGCCTGGTGCGACTACCATGGCAAACCGCTGAAAATCTGGGCTGCACAAGCCTGCTCGGCCAATGGCGTGGCCGGCAGCGTGTTACAAGCCGATAAAAACGGCATTCAGGTAGCCTGCGGCAGCGGCTCGTTGCTGATTCAAACCCTGCAGCCTGCCGGCAGCGCCCGCATGGAAGCTGCCGCTTTCCTAGCCGGTCATCCTATTGCCGCCGGCAGCCGATTCGGAGCGGAACACCCATGAGCCTAGCCAACGTACAAACCCTCGCCGCCCACAGCGTGGCGGCCGTTGAAGCCGGGCGCAACCTGTCCGACGTGCTGGCCGAAATCTGGCGCGACCACCCACAGCTCTCTGCCCAAGAACGCGGCGCGTTGCAAGATATTGCCTACGGCTGCCAACGTTTTTCAGGTAGCCTGCGTGCTCTACTCGGCCTGATGCTGAACAAGCCCCTGCCTCGTGCCGACATCCGCAGCCTGATATTGGCCGCACTCTACCAGCTCGCCTACAGCCGCAACGCCGCCCATGCCGTGGTAAACGAAGCCGTGCGCGCTGCCGGCAAAATCGGCAAAGGCCAATACAAGGCCCTCACCAACGCCCTGCTCCGCCGTTTCCTACGCGAGCGCGACAACCTGATGCAGCAGGCGCAGCAAAGCTCAGAGAGCCGCTACAACCTGCCCGACTGGTGGCTCGAACGGCTGCAGCAAGACTACCCCGAACACTGGCTGCAAATTACCGAAGCCTTCAATAGCCATCCGCCGATGACCCTGCGCATCAACCGCCGTCACACCGATGCGGAAGGCTACCTGAAAACCCTGGCCGAACACGGTATGCAGGCCGAAATCCTCGGCAGCCACGCCGTGATGCTGGTCACGCCCGTACCTGTTTCCGCCCTGCCGCTGTTTGCCGAAGGCGTCGTATCCGTGCAGGATTGGGGGGCACAACAGGCCGCCGCTTGGCTCAATGTGCAAAATGGCGAACGCGTGCTCGATGCCTGCGCCGCACCCGGCGGCAAGAGCGGCCACCTGCTCGAATGGGCAGACTGCAAGCTGACCGCCATCGACATCGACCCCGCCCGCCTACAACAAGTGCGCGACAACCTAAGCCGCCTCAATCTGAGCGCCGAGCTGCACGCCGCCGACGCACGGCAATGGGCTTCGTGTTATGATGGCTCTCTGTTCGATGCCGTGTTGGCCGACGTGCCCTGCACCGCTTCAGGCGTTGCCCGCCGTCATCCCGACATCAAATGGCTGCGCCGGCCGCAGGATGCCAAGAACACAGCCGGCCAGCAAACCGATCTGCTCGATGCCCTGTGGCGCACGCTCAAACCTGGCGGCAGGATGCTCCTATCCACCTGCTCGCTGTTTGCGGAAGAAAACGGCAGCCAGCTACAAACCTTTTTGCAACGCCACCCCGACGCTGCCTGTACACGCAGCGAAACCCTATTACCCAACCCGCACCAAGATGGCTTCTATTACGCGCTTATCCACAAAACTGCTTAGCCTGCTCGCCTGCTGCCTGCTGGCTTTTGCAGCCGTGGGCGCGCGGGCGGAAGGCATCAACGTTACCCGTTCCAGCGCCACGCTCACCACCGACGGCCGCCTGTCGGTAAACAGCCGCTTCCAAACCGAGCTGCCCGGCCAGCTTCAGGTAGCCCTCAAACAAGGCGTACCGCTTAATTTCCAACTCAGCTACCGCTTGCAATCGCCCACCCTGGCCGCCTACCGCTGGCGGCTCGGCCAGTTGGTCGGCTCGGCGCAAACCATCAACTACAAACTCGCCTACCACCCGCTCACCGACCGCTACCGCGTCAGCGTCGGCTCGTTTTCCACCGAATACGGCACCCTGCCCACCGCGCTGAAAGCCGTTGGCGCGGTAGCCAACTGGCAAGTGCTCGACAAAGGCACACTCTCCGACACCGCCCCCGCCGACGTGGCTGCCGACATCCGCTTAAGCTTGAGCATCAGCGATTTACCTCGCCCCTTCCAAATCAACGGCGAAACCTCGAAGAGCTGGCAGCTCGATTCCGGCTGGCGCAAACTGCTCATCAGCCAGCAATAAAGGGAAACCATGCGCCGTCTGCTCACCCTCATCGCTGTTTTGGGCATGCTCGCCCTATATGTGCTGGCGCTCGCCACCGGCCACGCCAGCAAGCTGGCGCAGTATTTTTGGTGGATTCTCACCTTCAGTGCCGCCCTCTTAGGCATTCTGCTCACCATCCTCATCTCCCAACTCTGGAAACTCTGGCTCGACCGACGCAGACGGGTATTCGGCTCGCAAACCGCCCTGCGCCTGGCCAAAATGTTTATGCTGGTGGCCATTCTGCCCGGCCTGTTCCTATTCGGCGTGTCGGCCCAATTTATTTCCCACAGTATCGACTCCTGGTTTGGCAACGAAACCGAACAAGCGCTGGAGCGCAGCCTGAATCTAAGCAAATCTGCGCTGGATTTGGCGCTGGATACCTCGGTGCGCAAGGCTGCCGCCGTTCAGGTAGCCTTAATCGGCGAAATGTCGTTGCAGCAAGATGCAAAGCAGGCTCTGGGGCAGCTTTCTGCGAACAGCGACTTCGATCAACTCGCGCTCTACGACAGCAAAACCTTAAGCCCTGCCGCCGAATACCGCCAGCCTGATGCCGACAAATTACCGCCACCCGAGCTCACACGCGACATTCTCGAACAGGTAAAAACTACCGGCAGCGCCCGTAGCGTAGCCAACGTCGGCCACACGCTCTACGCCCAAGGCTGGCTTGCCCTGCCCGAGCTGCACGGCCAGCACTATATTTTGTTCTTCCGCCAGCCGGTGCAGAAACAAGTGGCCGACGACGTTACCCTGATCGAAGCCGCCCGCGCCCGCTACGCCGAAATCAGCTATGCCAAACAAGGCCTGCAAACCTTCTTCCTGTTCACCCTCTTGATGGCTACCCTGCTGGCGATTTTGCTCGCGCTGGTGATTGCCCTGTTTTTCGCCCAACGTTTCACCGCGCCGATTCTCTCCTTGGCTGCCGGTGCACGCTCCGTGGCGCAGGGCGATTATTCACAGCAACTGGCCGTATACCGTAACGACGAGCTCGGCCGCCTCACCACCCTGTTCAACCACATGACCGCCGAGCTCAACACCTCCCACAGCCGCCAGGAAGCTGCCCGCCACTATCTCGAATGCGTGCTCTCCAGCCTGACCAGCGGCGTGGTTACGCTCGACGACCAAGGCTACCTGAAAGCCTGTAATAGCAGTGCCGGGCATATTCTCATGCTCGACTTGGCCGCCTGCCGCGAAACCAGCGTGCATGAATGGCACAAACTCGGCGTAGCCGAGGCGCTGGCCGCCCAAGTGCTACTTGCCATCCTCCCTACTGTCGATAGCGACAAACCCGTGCAGCTTACCTATGCCGCACCCGACGAATCCCGCATTTTGCTGGGCAAGGCCACCCGTCTGCCCGAAGACAACGGCACCGGCACCGTATTGGTATTCGACGACGTAACCGCGCTGGTGCAGGCGCAGAAAGAAGCCGCCTGGGGCGAAGTGGCTCAACGCCTGGCGCACGAAATCCGCAACCCGCTCACTCCCATCCAGCTTTCCGCCGAACGCCTGGCCTGGAAGCTCAACGGCAAGCTGGACGACAAAGACGCTGCTATGCTTGAGCGCGCCACCAACACCATCGTCAACCAGGTGGCCGCCATGAAAGACATGGTTGAAGCCTTCCGTAACTACGCCAAAGCGCCGAAACTCAAACTGGAACATATCGATTTAAACGTTTTGGCTGCCGAGCTGTTGGTGCTGTATGAGGGCTCAAATTGTACATTTGAAGCGGATTTCAGTAATATAGAAGCCGTGGTCGAAGCCGATGCCGGCGCCATGCGCCAGGTATTGCACAATATTTTGAAAAACGGTGCCGAAGCCGCCGCTGCAGACGAACAGCCAAAAGTGTTCATCCAAACAGCAGTGCAAGATGAGAAAGTGCTGCTAACCATTTGCAATAACGGCAAAAGTTTTAGCGAAGACATGCTTCTCCACGCCTTCGACCCCTATGTTACCGACAAACCCAGCGGCACCGGTTTGGGCTTGCCGGTGGTGAAAAAAATTATTGAAGAGCACAAAGGCCGCATATCGCTGGCCAACCGCCCGGAAGGCGGGGCTTGTGTAAAAATTACTTTACCCCTACTAATGGAAAACGATGCGCAGCAGTGATATTTTGATTGTAGATGATGAAGTGGGCATCCGCGATTTGCTGTCGGAAATCCTGCAAGACGAAGGTTATTCGGTTACTCTGGCCGAAAATGCCGAAGAAGCCCGCCAACTTCGAAACCAAACCCGCCCCACCATGGTGTTGCTGGACATTTGGATGCCCGATTGCGACGGCATTACCCTGCTCAAAGAGTGGGCCAAATCTGGCCAGCTCAACATGCCCGTGGTGATGATGAGCGGCCACGCCAGCATCGACACCGCGGTGGAAGCCACCAAAATCGGCGCGCTGGATTTCTTGGAAAAACCCATCGCCCTGCAAAAGCTCCTGGCCGCCGTGGAACGCGCCTTTAAACACAGCGCCATGCAGGCCTCCTCCACCATGTCGCTGGACAAACTCGGCACCAGCGAAGCCGTGAAGCAACTCAACCAGCAGCTCGAACGCGCCGCCCGCACCCAAGCCCCCGTGCTGCTCTCCGGCGAGCCCGGTTCACCGTTTGAATTGGTGGCGCACTACTTCCAAACCGGCAACGCCCCCTGGGTGGAGCCCGGCAAAATCGAACAAATCAGCGGCAGTCCCATCGAATTGCTGCAAAAAGCCAGCAACGGCGTGCTCTATCTGGGCGACATTGCCCAATACGGCAAAAGCATCCAGCAAGGCATCCTCTTCCTCTTGGGCAAGGCCGACCGCTACAACGTGCGCATCATCTGCGCCTGCAGCCAGCCGGTGCAAGAGCTGATTACCAGCCCCGACTACGACAGCCGACTGCTCAACAATCTTTCGGCCATCATGGTCAGCATCCCGCCCTTGCGCAACCAGCCGGAAGACATTGTTTTCTTAGTAGAGCAGCTGATTCAGGAGTTTTCTGAAAGCCGCAAAACTGCCGTCAAATTCAACACCGCCGCCCTGAATGCCCTGCGCCAATACGACTGGCCAGGCAACTTCGAGCAGCTGCGCAGCGTGGTAAAAAGCATCGTACTCACCGCCGAGAGCAAAGAAATCGGTTTGGAAAACGTGCAGGCCGTGCTCAGCCAATTCACGCTCAACCAACCCTCCGAACTGGTGGGCGGCTTCAACTTCGACCTGCCCCTGCGCGAATTGCGCGAAGATTTGGAACGCCGCTATTTCGAATACCACATCGCCCAGGAAGGGCACAACATGAGCAAAGTGGCGCAGAAAGTCGGCCTTGAGCGCACCCACCTGTACCGCAAGCTCAAACAGCTCGGCATTCAATTCTCCCGCCGAGGCAGTAACGATAATAAATAGTTCCGCCTAATCAGGCTACCTGAAAATCAAGCTAATGGTTTTCAGGTAGCCTGTAGCATTATTTAGCAGCTGTCCTATTCGCAACATCCACCAACAGGCTACCTGAAAGCACGGCTTAGAAATAAAAACCAGGTTTCCGAAGAAAGCCGAGTTGCTGCACCGCTAAAACCAGCTGCCTCCATTTATAAACATAACAAAAATTAGCAAAAGCCCCAATACAACAAAATAGTTAGCTACTTTAAAGGCTACCTGAAACCAACCTGACCCACGAAAAATCAGCAGTAACAGCTGCACAAACTGCGCATCTTAGCGTATCATTGCAGCGGTTCAGACCGCAAAGTAATGTTAAGAAACCGTCTCCGCGCTACAGCTATAGATAAAGCACATTTTTTCTGCACAGCAGAACCCATGCCGTAGGAAATAAAGTGTTTTAGCCTCCCTAAGCGTGCTTAGCTTGGGCTGCCTCCGTCAATCGGTGCAGCCACAACAAGGAAACAGACACATGAAACAGATTTTTCTCGATTTCGAACAGCCCATTGCCGAACTGGTGCAGAAAATAGAAGAGCTGCGCTTCGTGCAAAACGACTCGGTATTGGATATTTCCGAAGAAATCGAACGCCTGCAAAAGAAAAGCAACGAGCTCACCAAAAACATTTTTGCCAAGCTCACTCCCGCGCAGATTATGCAGGTTTCGCGCCATCCGCAGCGCCCCTACACCCTCGACTACATCGAAGCACTGTGTACCGATTTTGAAGAGCTGCACGGTGACCGCCACTATGCCGACGACTATGCCATCGTGGGCGGGCTGGCCAAGTTTGAAGGCCAGAGTGTGGTGGTTATCGGCCATCAAAAAGGTCGTGATACCAAGGCTAAAATCCGTCGTAATTTCGGCATGCCCCGCCCCGAAGGCTACCGCAAAGCCCTGCGCCTGATGAAGATGGCGGAAAAATTCGGCCTGCCCGTGCTGACCTTTATCGACACCCCCGGCGCCTACCCCGGCATCGGTGCCGAAGAGCGCGGCCAATCCGAAGCCATCGGCCGCAATCTGTATGAACTCACCCGCCTGCGCGTACCGGTTATCTGCACCGTAATCGGCGAAGGCGGCTCCGGCGGCGCGCTGGCCATTGCCGTGGGTGATGCCGTGAACATGCTGCAATACGCCACCTATTCCGTGATTTCGCCCGAAGGCTGCGCTTCCATTCTGTGGAAAACCGCCGAAAAAGCCGCCGATGCCGCGCAAGCCCTAGGCATCACTGCCAAGCGCCTGAAGAGCCTCGAGCTAATCGACCAAATCATCGCCGAGCCTTTGGGCGGCGCCCACCGCGATTACGAAACCGTGATGAACAACGTGCGCAAAACCATCCGCCAGCAACTGGCCGATTTGGAACACCAGCCGGTGGAGCAGCTGCTGGCCAAACGTTTCGACCGCATCATGGCCTATGGAAAATTCACCGACAAATAACCCCCTGCGGCAACACCTTGCCCAACAATGGCCGGCGCCAAACGCCGGCCGTTTTGCCGTGGAAGTCGGTTTCAGCGGTGGGCTCGATTCCGTGGTTTTGCTGCACCTGTTATGCAGCCTGCGCAACGAATTGCCGCTGGAATTAAGCGCGGTGCACGTCCACCACGGCCTCGACGCCCCCGCCGACCAATGGGCGGAATTCTGCCATGAATGCTGCATCCAATGGCAAGTGCCGTTGCGCATAAAGCGCGTGCAGGTTCAATTCGGCAAGCTCGGGTTGGAAGCCGCCGCCCGTGCCGAACGCTACCGCTGTTTCGCCCAAAGCCGCGCCGATGCCGTCACCCTCGCCCACCATGCCGACGACCAGGCCGAAACCCTGCTGCTGGCCGCCCTGCGCGGCGGCGGGCTGCGCGCGCTTTCCGCCATGCCCGCCCTGCGCGCGCTGAACGAACGCGTCAGCCTGTGGCGCCCCCTCTTAGCCATTCCCCGCGCCGAGCTGCTCGCCTACGCCCAAGAGCACCAGCTGGCATGGGTGGAAGACAGCAGCAATGCCGACACCGTCCTGCTGCGCAACTGGCTGCGCCGAGAAGGTCTGCCCCCGTGGCAAGAGCGCGTGCCACACCTTACCCGCCAGCTGCTCGCCACTGTCGGCCGCCTGCAACACGACTTGGCTCTATTGGAAGACTACAGCCAAACCGAACACAACAGCCTGTATGACGCCGCCGGCCGTTTTCAGGTAGCCTCTTGGCGGCAGCTTCCCCCCTTACGGCAAACCCATCAGCTGCACCTATTCGCCCGTAACCACCGCCTCGGCAGCCCCCGCGCCGACAGCGTACACCAATTTGCCGCCACCCTCGCCAACCCCGCCGTGCAACAAGCCCAATGGCCGCTGCCGCACGGCCGCGCCATCCTCTACGCCGGCTGCCTGTTCCCTGTTCCCGCCGAATGGACCACCGGTAAACTGCTTGCCCAACCCGTGTGGCAACCTGCCGCCCACGGGCTACCTGAAAACCTGATTCAACCCAACAGCGGCATCTGGCGCACCCCGCAACCTAGCGATACCCTGCCCATGCCGCACGGCCGCAAAAAAATCAGCCGCCTGCTACAGGAAAAAAAAGTGCCCCCCTTCATGCGCGCCCTATGGCCGCTGTGGGTGCACGAACAACACGGCTGCCTCGCCGCTTCCAACCTGCAAACCCATTGCCGCCTCTCCGTGTCGAATGGCTGGCAGGCGCAAGCAGAAGATTTGAACCAGTTCATTTTGTCGATTCAAACAGCCTGACTGCAGTTTGGGTTCGCTAAAAGTATGTTAAATGATATAAAACAGAATCATACGATGCAGAAATCAAACATATCAGCATCATTGGTTTCCATACAAGCTAACAAACTACAGGCAATAGCAAGAATATGGCAAAGTCATCCCATGCCGTCACAGCTGCAGAACTTCCACTGGATCTCATGTAAAATTCGTTCCTTATTTAACCAAAGACTTTATTTCTTCATTTCCCTCAACCAAAGGAGAAACCATGTCCCCTAAAGCCAAGAAAATCCTCATCGGCGGTGCCCTTGCCCTCGCCCTTTTGGGTTAGCGCGGCTACGATGCCGTCAAAACCGTGAAACTGAAAGAGTTTGTCGAGCACTACAATGTGTTTATCAACAACGAAAACCGTTTCCTCACCCATCTCAATGAGCGCACCGATTTTGGCAGTGTGCCCGAAGCCGTGATGATGCCGGTGCGGCATAGTGCCGGTTTTATGGCCAATTCCGACCGAGGCGGCTGCCACTCGATTCCCGATGATGCCCTGCTGGCCGAATGCACCAGTGCCTTTAGCGAATACCACAGCGTGCTGCAAGAAGTGGAAAAACAGGGGCTGGACGAGGCGCGGCTGAAACAGGTGGTTGAACGCGGTGCCCGCACGCACAGCATCATCACCCAAGTGGCCGCGAAGTTTCCAAGCCGGGTTCAGGTGCAGAGCAATTAATTGCACACCCAGACACCATAAAGGCTACCTGAAAAGTTTTCAGGTAGCCTTTGCTATTTGCTGCACATCAATATTCGCTCAGGGGCTTAGTCGGGTCGTATTGTGCCACTTCTTTCACAATCGCCTGTCCCACACGCACACCGTTATCGGTGTGCGTCATGGTCGGGCTGCCGTGCAGCTCCCAACCTTGTTGCAGGGCTTCGGTGACGCGGCGGCAGAACACGGAATCGTCTGTGCCGGTGAGCAAGCGGTAAACTTTCATTATCTCTCTCCTCTCATACCGGCCATGAAGCATTGCCGCACATCATGGCCATAAACAGGCTACCTGAAACTTCGCTGCCCTGCACTTTAGCTGCGTTGCAGTTTTGCTTTCAGGTAGCCTCCGTTTTAAAACAGGCTATCCACCGGATTGCCGCCGCCATCTCCACCGGACTGGCGCGGCTGAGGTTGTGGCGCGGGTTTCACCGGCACCTCAATCGGTCGGATTTCGGTTTCTTGTTGCGGGGCAATCGGCTGAATCGGCACTTCTTCCCCAGCAGGGGTGGCCGGGGTGGCGCGACGCGACGCAGCGGGGCGCTCTTGTACCGGCTCGGACGCCTGGGAAGCGGCATTCATATCGGCAGCCGGCGGCAGGCTGTAGGTTTGGCCTGCCGCGGCCGATGCGCCGTTGGGCTGCCAAATTTCCACACCCTGCTGCGGCGCTGAAGCATCGCCGGGGCTCCGCACTGAATCGGATTTTTGCATCGTGAGCCAAGCCATGGCCACCAGTGCGAACACCACGATAAAGGCCACAATAAACGCGATCCACACAATGCGGCTAAACGTGCTGCGCGGCGGCTTTTGGGAAGAAGAAGGCATTTCTTTGCCGGTCATGAACTTTCCTTATAATTCAAAGATAAGCATAATTCAAAGATAAGCGTGTTTAGCGCACATTGCTGGGCACGAAGGTTTCATACAGCGTAACCACTTGCTGCACGCCGGCGGTGGTGCTCACGGTATTGCTCACCAGCGCCTGCTCTTCGGGCGTGAGGATGCCCATCACATAAGTAACGCCGTTATACGTTACCACTTTCACATGATTAGCCGACACGCCCTTGGTGCCGAGCAAAGTGGTGCGCACTTTGGAAGTAACCCACGAATCGTTGCTTACCTCGCCGAAGCCGCGCGCGCTGGTGGCTACCTGAATATAGTTGTAAATCTTCTCAGCATTGGGTTGGGCGCGCGCCACGCGCTCTACAAATGCTTTGTCGGCCTCGCTGGCCACCAAGCCCATCAACAACACCTGGCGGTTGAAGCTCACCACGGAAAGCTTCGGCTCAAAGCCCTGCATAGTGTTGTTGCTGCGCAGATGAGTGAGCGCCGTGTTTTGGATGCGCACTTCCATCACTTGGTCGTCGGCCTGCGCGCCGGTGCTGCGGCGGTCGGTGGCCGACATCACACCGAATGCGCCAGCGCCCACCAGCGCGGTAACACAGCCGGAAAGCGGCAGCGGCAGCAGGCACAGCAGCAGGAGGCGGGAACTTTTTTTCATGGTTTATTGTCCTTAATTGGGCGGAAATGGGTGAAGCGTTTATTCTTCAAACAAAGCGGTATCGATATGATCGCACAGGGCGTGAATCAGCAGGATATGGATTTCCTGAATCCGCGCCGTACGCTGATGCGGCACATTGAGCAGCACATCGCCCTCAGCCAGCACACCGGCGATTTTGCCGCCGTCACGCCCGGTGAGCGCCACCACGCTCATGCCCTGATCGCGGGCGGCTTCGATGGCGGCAAGCACATTGCCGGAATTGCCGGAAGTGGAAATCGCCACCAGCACATCGCCCGGGCGGCCGAGTGCAGACACTTGGCGGGCAAAAATCTGATCAAAGGCATAATCGTTGCCGATGGCGGTGAGCGCGGAAGTATCAGTGGTGAGCGCGATGGCACCCAGCGGCATACGTTCTTTTTCAAAACGGCCGGTGAGCTCGGCGGCAAAATGCTGCGCATCGGCTGCCGAACCGCCGTTGCCGCACACCAAAATTTTGCCATCGGCCATCAGCGAATCCAACAGCAACGCCGCGGCCCGCGCCGTCGGCTCGGCCAATTGTTCGGCACACTGCTGTTTGGCGGCAATGCTTTCCTGGAAATGCTGTAATACGCGTTGGGCGGCTGGGTTCACAACAGGCTACCTGAAAATAGTAAATGAGAACGCCGGCTATTGTAGCGGCATATGCTGGTTTGAACAATTACCGATAACAGGTAAGCGGGAAGAGATTTGCTGAAAGCATTGGCTGCAATACGGCCAAAACAAGCAGCGCTAGTTCGGCGAAGCGCAACACACAACCACAAGTTTCAACCAAGCCAAAAACCTCATCCTTTTTCAGCTAGCCTGTCTGCTCCACAACCGCCAGCTTCAATACCCGCCGATATTCTGCAACCACTGCGGCGGCTGATCGCCTTCAATCAAGATGGCATCGATACGGCAAGGTTGATTCGGCGCATTTTGCTGGAGCCAGGTTTCAGCGCTGCAGCTGAGTTTAGCCAATTTGGCCGGAGTGATGCTCGCTGCCGCACCGCCGAAGCTTTGGCTGCGCCGCTGCCGCACTTCCACAAACAAATACACCCCGCCCTGTTCGGCGATGATGTCGATTTCGCCATAGCGGCAATGCCAGTTGCGCGCCAGGATGCGGCAGCCTTGTTTTTTCAGGTAGCCTGCGGCGGTATCTTCGGCAGCTTGGCCGGCAGCGTGGTTGAGGCGCATGGTTTTCCTTTCGTGCGATACCGCAAATCAGCTCCGCTTCCGCCACGGCCTACCCCGCCTTGTATCGGAAGCGAATTTAATTTGCTATAGTTTGCGGCGTTTCAAACGCAATCATACCCGAAGACCATGTGGCAAAAAATATTGGATAAGGCGGCCGCGCAGATTGAGCCGCAAACGCTGTATGTGGTGGCAACGCCCATCGGCAATCTGGCCGACATCACGCTGCGCGCGCTGGCGGTGTTGCAACGGGCAGACTTGGTGTGCGCGGAAGATACGCGCGTGAGCCAGCAGCTGCTCTCGGCCTACGGCATCCGCGCCAAGCTCGTGAGCGTGCGCGAACACAACGAGCGGCAAATGACCGAAACCATCACCGCCGCGCTCGCCACCGGGCAGGTGGTGGCGCAGATATCGGATGCGGGCACGCCTGCCGTGTGCGACCCCGGGGCGCGGCTGGCCGCGGGCGTGCGGGCAGCAGGCTTCAAGGTGGTGCCGGTGGCCGGAGCCAGCGCGGTGATGGCGGCTTTGAGCGTGGCCGGGGTAACGCAGTCGGATTTTTATTTTGCCGGCTTTCTGCCGCCCAAAGCGGGCGAACGGGCACAATGGTTTGAGCGCTGGCGCGAAGTGCCCTATGCCGTGGCGATGTTTGAAACGCCGCACCGCATCGAGGCGGCACTCGCCCAAATGGCCGAAATCCTGCCCAACCGGCATTTGGTGCTGGCACGCGAAATCAGCAAAACGTTTGAAACCTTTATCAGCGGCAGCGTGGCCGAAGTGCTGGCTGCCGTGCGTGCCGATGCCAACCAGACGCGCGGCGAGATGGTGCTGGTACTGCACCCGCCCGAAGCCGCCGCTGCCAACGAACTGAACGACCAGGCGCGGCACATCATGAGCCTGCTCGCCGCCGAACTGCCGCCGAAAAAAGCCGCCGCACTGGCTGCGGAAATCAGCGGGGCAAACAAGAAGGCGCTGTATGAATGGGCGGTGGCGCAAAAGCGGGAATAGAAACAACTGAACCACATAAAAGGCTACCTGAAAAACGATTTACCGTTTTCAGGTAGCCTTTTGCCATGCCGGACTACCCTGCCCGCTAAGGCAAAATCTCAATTTCAGCCTGCGGTTTGACGTGGGTGTAAAGTTCGTCGATTTCGCCATCGGTTACAGCAATGCAGCCGTGGGTCCAATCGCGGCGCAGGTGTTGCGCGCCGATAAGGCCTAAGCCGTTGCGCAGGCCGTGGATTTTGATGTCGCCGCCGGGGTTTTTGCCTTGTGCGGCGGCATGGGCGCGGTCGGCGGCGTTGGGGTAGGAAACGCCGAGATTTTTATGGTGGCTGCTATGGGGATTGCGGTCGTTGATGGTGTAGCGGCCTTCTGGGGTTTTGCCGTCGCCTTCAAATTGTTTGTGGCCAACCGGGCTAAAGCCGAGTGCGATGGGATAGGTTTTCAGCAGGTTGCCTTGCGCATCGTAGGCATCCATTTTGCGCTCGGCTTTGCGCACAACGAGTTTGGCAATTTCGCTGCCCGGCGGCAGGGCGGGCTGCTGCAACAGGCTTTGCTGCCTGGGGCTGAGGCCGGCGCTGTTGCCGATGTTGGGCAGGCTGCCGGGCGGGTTGCTGCTGTGCCGCAGAAAAACATAGCCGCTGCCGAGCAGCAGAAGAATGGTGCCGAACAGGGCAAGTAGCGGTTTTTTATTCATGGGTTTGGCATCGATTTGAGCTTTGCCGCAACTCGCGTGGCTCGTTTCCACTGCATTGAAAATTCGGTTTTCAGGTAGCCTTTAGGCTTCTTTGCCCGCTTCGTAGTGATAGTGCTCCAAATGGGCGCTGCTGAAATTTTGGATGAATTGGGCAGTTTGTTGCTCGTCTTTGGTTGGGCGGATGATTTGGCTTTGCACTGCCCAATCATACACCGGCTGGTCAATCGGATAGGCGGTGAGCAGGCCGCTGAGGGCATGTTGCCGAATCCAGCGCTCTGCGTTTTCTTTACCGGAAAAGCAGGCCGACACATTCCGGCTGCCGCTGCCTTGAAACACCCAAATCCGATTATCCACCCGGCTCATGCCGCTGCCCCTTGGTTCAGCCTCTCGAGCAGTGCGCCGTCTTTGCCGAATTCGGCCAACGTGCCGCCGATATCGAACCAGACTTGCTGGTTTGGTTCGCCGCTGCCGTCCAGATGCCAGGCCGCCCAGCTATACACGCCTTGGAGTTCGTGGGTGCGGCCGCCGCCGGACACATGCAGGCAAAACTCAAAGGCCACGGCGGTGCGGTTTATGGTTACGGCTTCGGGATGGCTTTCGGAGCGGGTGCCGACGGTAAGCCAATCGGGCGGGGAGGTAACGGCAAAATCGAGCAGGCGGCTGTCGGCCACTTGTTCGCGCAGGATACTTTCGATGCTGCTGCGGATTTCCGCATAAGGTTCATCGGCAAGCCATTGCAACATATGCCGGGTGTCGTCGAGGAGCTGGAAGTTATCTTTCATGATGTTGAATCAAGTAGTTGTGGTTTCAGGTAGCCTGTATCCGGCAGATAAGGCTACCTGAAAGCGTGCGCCGCAACGCAGGTAAAACGATGTTTCTGTAAGTTCAGATTGACACTTGCCCCAAGGAACAAGCAGATTGAAATTTTTGAGAATACCGTAAATAAACTCTACAC
>ERZ772764.562-NODE-562-length-25422-cov-3.169709_pt1 | contig 25422 bp, 11 predicted proteins | sample MGYA00512163_ERZ772764 | MGnify/ENA primary metagenome ERZ772764 (study PRJEB29015, sample SAMEA2737903) | human oral metagenome | biome: human oral; feature: human-associated habitat; material: dental | place: China | collected 2094 ... | reverse complement strand
GAAGAGGCACAATTAAGAGTAGATGAATTAAAACAAGAGATAGCAGAGATACAGAAAACACCATATGAAAAAGTTGAGGATAAGGCAAGAGATTTAAGAGAGACAACAAGAGAGTTACGAAAAGCATCCAGAGCATTAGAGCAAGCATCCAGAGGTCTTGCAGATACACAAAGAGCATTGGAAGACGGAGCAAACTTTACTAAGCAGTTGATCCAACGTGAAAGAGCACAGAATGGACAAGTGGCAAGTAATGGAATGTATTCAACTAATGCCGCAACAGTGTATAATATGATGAAGTCTCAAGGATTTACAAATCATAATATGCTTATTGGAATATTAGCTTCATTAAGAGGAGAAGCACTTAATAATCCAAAAGATGAGCATATGGATAGATATGCAGACGGAACACCTGCGGGACTTGCAACAGGAATAGCACAGTGGAGAGCAGAACGTAGAGAAGGTTTATTTAATTTTGCAAAGCAAAATGGTAGTGACCCATATCATATATTAACACAAATAGCATGGTTAATAACAGAGTTAAATACTACAGAAAAAGAAAATCTACAAGAAGTTATAAAATGGGCAGAAGCTAATGGAGGAACTGCGGAAGCATATACAAAAGCATTTACTGCATTAGTTGAAAGACCAGCAGGAATGTGGGATGAAGGTGCTAATAGAACACAATTTATTTCAGAGGTAGAACAGGCAGTAAGAGATGGCGTTGCGGTATCAACAAGTGGTGGTGATATAACATCAAAAATAGATAACGCATTAACAGGTGAAAATGGATTATTAGGTAAGACATTAACTTGGATAGATAGAGCGTGTGTAGAAGCCGTCACAAAAATAGGCTCATCTTTTAGTAATGTATTAGATGAGGCAGTACAAAGAGGCATAGTTAATACAGAAGATCTTGATCAATTCTTAGAAGGTAAGGGAATTGGAAAGGAGAAATTTAATAAAGCCAATTTACAACCGGGAGATATTATTTATTTTGATAGTGAAGATGAGCAAAATGCCCACGTCATGATGTATAAAGGTAATGGTATGATTACTGGTAATAGCACACGTCAAGAAAAGGTAATCGAGCAAGATTTAGATAGTTACCTAAAATACGCTAAATTAACTCCAACATTTGTGCGAAAAACTGGTAGCACAGGTGGAATTGTTCAAAAACCATCAGAGTATTATAGTTCAGATACGTCTTATGCAGCATCAGAAGAGTTAAAGAAAGCAAATGAAAAGTGGACAAGTTTAGCAGCACAGAATGAGTCTATAAGATTTGGTCAAATTGACGCACAAATGAATGAACTTCTTGATAAATGGGCAGAAGAAATACAAGAGATAACTGATAAGTGGAAGGATAATCCAGAGTTACTTGAGAGACTAAAACAAGAAACAGATACAAAATATAGTTATGATGCTCTTGTATTAAGAAATAAGGTTCGTGAGGACACACTAAATGTTCAACATTCAACACAAAACAATGAGTTTGGATGGGGTAATGTAAATTTTGATAGGGAGTTTAGAGATCCAAAGAGTATTAGATATATGATTCAGAGAAATCTTGATTATTATTTCAAGGTGGAAGATGGAATATTTAATATGGCTAGAACACTAGATGGTCTATGGGATGATTATAGAGGATTCCAAAATGCAGGAAATCTAGGTAAGTCAAAAGAGATAAGAGACAAGATAATGTCTACTTATCAAGATGTATATAAAATGTTTAGTGGTTGGCTTGATCAGTATAAGGAACAGTTGGAGCAATACTCAACTTGGGTTGAGAATAATCCAGACTTTACAACTCTACAAAAAGAGAATGGTCAAAGAGAGATTAAGGCAAGAGAAAATAGATATATATATGATTTTACTGTTGGTGAGTTAAAGTCAACTGAAGGAATACTAGAAACATTAAATACATATTATGATGATATGGAAAAGAGAATGGCTAGTGTAAAGAAGCAGTTAGCAGAAGTGACAGCGGGAACAGAAGAGCATAATAAGTTATTGAAGGAACAAGCAGATATTCAAACTGAACTAGATATAACTAAACAGAAGCAATTTGTGTTTGAACAGCAGAAGAGACAATTAACATATACTAAACTACAGTCAGAGCAACTAATGCACCAGAAGGATATTTTAGTAGATTTCAGAAGAACTGCAAAACAGGCATTTGAAGATGGATTACTAAAATTCCTAACAGATGGAATATTAGAGGCAGAGAATTTAGGGCAAGCATTTAGAAATATGCTTGTAGGTATGTTAAAAGAGATTCAACAATTCTTTGCAAAAGAATTAACATTACAGTTAATGAATAGTCTCTTCCCAACAGTGGATGAAAATGGGCTTACTAGATATAGTAGAGAAACTGGATATGGAGCACAGAGACGCGCTAGAAAAGACATAGGTGGACAAGGTGCTCATAGACCAGAGGATTTTGATTTACTTGCAAATAACCCATTTAACCAACCTTGGAATAAGAGTCCACTAAACAAGAATTATAAACCTTGGGAAGGTAAGGACGCATTTAAGGTTGAAGATAAGTTTGCTAGAACCAATTATCATGATGCTACTAAGCTAACAGATTTTGGGATGAATCTGGAACAAGCATCACAAACAGTTGGTAAGTTTGATTTTAGTACAAAATCAGCTGCGGACTCGGCATCAGATATGGCAAAAGATATGTCAGTAGATAATGCAACTAATACAATGGTTACATCATTCGGTAATGCTACAACAGCAGCAAATAACTTATCGACCGCGCTAAACTCAGCATCTATGGCAAGTGCAGGTGGTGTAAAAACACAAAATGCAGCAACAGGTGGATTAATTACTGGTGCAGGAACAAGTACATCAGATAGTATACCTGCTATGTTAAGTAATGGTGAATTTGTAATGAGAGCAAAAGCAGTTCGCCAGATGGGAACTAACTTCATGCACGCAGTAAATAGAGGAGACTTTAATAAGATAAGAGCAAGAATACCAAGATTCGCAACAGGAGGTGTAGTAGGAGATGCACAACAAGAAACAGCAAGAGGAATGACAGATTTTGCTAAGACAGTTGGTACAAGTGTATCTACTACAAATAACATGAGCATAGCAGTTGTTGATAATAAAGAACAAGCTATGGAACACTTCATGAGAAGTCCAAAGGGTCAGAGATTCATGCTTGATACTATTAAAGGAAGTGGAAGAGCCTTTACGCAAATGAGTTTTAGTAATTAAACATTGACAAAAGTCCGTTGATATGCTATAATTATATCAACGGATTATTTTTTTTATTGGAGGTAATATAATGAAAATTGATAAAGATATTATGAGCGAATTAGAGGAGTATTTGAATATTCATCTAAAGCAGATTGCAGGTAAAAAAGTACCATTTGATGCAAAAGATTATAGTATTGGCGTAGCAAATAAATTAGTACAGTTAATTATAAATCTAAATAATTTGCAAACACAGGAAGCGCAGTTAAATGTTATGGAGAATATGAAAGATGTAGACCTTAGTGCTATAGATTTTAATAAGGTACTAGAAGGATTTATGAGAGGTGATGTCTAATTGTATGTAACAGGAAATACATATAGTATAGGTATATTATTTGATGAGATGAGAAAGGCTCTAGTAGCCGTAGGGTGGACTCCATATAAATTATCAGATGATACCTATATATTCTGTGGAACTGGTAGTGGACATGATAAAATTTATATCATGATAAGTTACCACAACCTAGAGAATAAAATAATTATTGACTCAGCAGTTGGTTATGATGATAAGTTAGGTTTTTTTGAACAGCCGGGGTGCTTACAACAATATCTAAAATCAGAAGGTAAATATGATGATGAGAAGGAAAACTTCTTACCAGAATATAAAAGTAACCAACCTGCATTTACTATTACTAAGAATGAGAGATTTTTCTATTGGATATTTGTAGACACTTATCGTATTATTGTTGTATGTAGAATGTCTATTGTGTACGAATCAATGTATTTAGGATTTCTAAACCCTATTGCATCAGAACGTCAATATCCATATCCTATGTATGTTTGTGGAAATACTATAGCGGGGACAAAGGAGTGGACAGCACAAGGATTAGGATCATTTGTGTTTCCTAAAAATGGAAGTGGTTGGCTAAGAAGGGCAGACGGTAATTGGAGAGCATTTAATGCAGAGAAACCAAATCCAAGCCCATCATCAGTAGGAACAGTTTTTCCATATACATCTCATAACAAGAAGTTGATTCCTAACTATAAGGAAGCAGATTCAATCAATCAGGATAATTTCTTGCTTATTCCAATAATGTTACAGACAAACGATCCAGTAGACCTAAATGGACTTATGAGAGGTTGTTACTGGATTTCTGGTGCTCGTGATATTGACGCAGAGAGAATTTTACAGTATGATGGAAGTAAGTTTATTGTATTTGATACACAGATGGATAGAGGAGCAAATACATATTTTGCCATAAAGATAGAGGAGTAATGCTTATATGATGTATGAGACAGGGGAGGTAGAATCCCTAAAGGAATTACTGGATAAATTTTTAGTGTTTGCACAAAAATATAATGAAACTACTGTCTCATGGCAACTCATTGATGATAGAAGTGATTCATTTTTTGGCTCAACATTAAAAATACCACTTAGACAGTATTATTATGACGGGTATAGAGGTAAGAAAATATGGATGATAAACTCATCTGATTTTTTTGATAATATAGTATATGATGGCGATAAATCAATTTATATGTGGAGTATGTATAATACATTCCAACAGATATTTGATGGTGCTCATGTAGATATAGTTACAGTAGCAGATGAGAATGATGAGAAGAATATATATCCAACAGCAACAGGACTATTAAATGCACTAAAGAAAAGAACAGACCTACCAGATGTTATATTTTTTGGTGGGGTAACAGATACAATGTTAGAAGAAAAATCACTTGATAGCTATGACGCACTTGTTAATTATTGTAAAGAAAAAAATATAGAACTCAGATTATTCTATTTTTCGCATGACGGGAAAAATAAATATGAGGAGAATGTAAAGAACTCAAAACACCAATTTTATCATTTTAGCACAAACTATATGAGAGATCCAATGAATGAAATTATAGAGGTACAAGAAGAATTTGAGAGGAAGAATGACTCAATCTTCTTCTCAAATTTTACTATTTATTGGAGAGAAAAGGATGTTCCAAAGAAGTTCCCAGATAGAGCACCAGAAGAAGAGGAAAAGGCAATAAGAAGATTGCCAAAGAGGGAATCATTTAGTAGGTTTATGAAAAAGATAGATCTAATAATGAATGTCATGCTAAAGACATATAGACCATTTTATTATGCTTCATTTCAATACAGAAGAATAACTTCAAGTAGTTATGAAGAATTTTTTAATACAAAGCATAATGTAATGAGTGAAGAAATAAATAAGGTTCAAGGTGTTGGAGAAAGAACATTTAGGGGAAAAGACGGAATACAAGCGTTCAATGATACTGGGGAAATGATAGCAACTGGTTTACATATGTCATATGATCCAGATTTGTGGCTATGTGAACAAGGTAATGTGACTTGTGAAGCAGAAGCAGATGATGGAACTAATCACATGAATTTATTACCGTTTTGGGATTTCAGAAGTGGAAGTCCATATAAAAGAATGGATATACCAGAATATCCAGCAACAGGATGTCCTTGGCTAACTATAGCAGATAGAAATAAGTCTGAGTATGGTGTTGGAAAAGATAATAAGATTAAGTATTATTTCTCAAAATCAAACAAGAGCGCAACTATTGTATTTAGAGTTATGGATAAGAGTAGAATCTATAAGGATTGTTGGCAGACACTTGTATTTGGATGTTTTAAGTATGATACATATTCAACTATACCACCACTATATGTGGCAGGAGGTAATCAGGCTTTAGTGCCAGATGTGTGGGTTTATCAGCCATCAAGTAGCCGAGTAAATGGTCTTAGATATTTATTAGATATGAAAAATCCATGTCTATCAAATAGCAACTTAGCATATCCAACAGACTTTGGCGGATCACATATGTCAAATTTTAGAGTGCTATGTTATGACGGTAAGTGGCGAGATGTGTTTAGTATGCAGCAAACATATTCAGAGTATCAATATTATGGAGTATGCCAAAGCCCAGAAAAATGGGGTGTGCCAGTAAATTATCCAACATCTTTAGAAAATAATCAAAGCCATTTACATAAGCCAAAACAACATTTAGACGAGGTATATAGAACTAATAAACCAAAGTATAATCTAAAAGATAGGCATTTACTAAAAAATAATATAGAGGTTTCAATAAAGCCACAAGAAGGAAAAGACGAGCATAACATACATGGTGTTATAGAAAATTGTTACATAGTTCCAGATTTTGACAAGGAAAGTGGGGAACTAGAAACTAAGTATAATAAGTATGTATTAGCACCTAATGGATGGGACGAAAGACTGTGGCATTATCCTTGGTATCTTGGAAGAATTTACTGGGGAGGAGAAAACCAACATGGTGTAGAAGGTGATGTATATAATACACAAGTATCAAATGAGAGAGCATACAAGAATTACCATGTTAAGGAAAATCATTATGAAGGAAATGAAAATAAGATAAACACCAAACTGTTATTAAAAACTGGCGAAGTAGAGCATATAAGAGATTTTGATTTAGGCGTAGAAAATAATATAACAAAAGATAATGCGAATACTGAACAGAGAAGAAAACTAATGGAATTATACATTAGTATAAATAATATTGTTGGTGCTTCTATAATGAAGATAGAAAAACAACCAAATGAGGTAGATTGGACAGAGGTTATGAATAGACCTCCAAAAATGAGGAGAATATCTGGTCTTGCTTACTATTGGACAACCACTGGTTGTGAATATAGGGGCAAGCATTATTTGGATTCACCCATTGAGCCATGTGCTCATTCATATTTATGTCCAGTAATAGCTGCAACAGTAGAGGATCAGGATGAGGCAGTATCTTGGTTAGATGATATGCCAACCATTATAAGTACAAATAGTGGAACTAATATTGGTGATAAAACACACCCAATTCCAGAAACAGGACATGGTCCAGTTGTTCTACAGTTTTATGAAGGTTATTTACCGTCAGATGGTGAACTCTATAGTTTTGGTAAAGATGATGCTAAAATATTAAAAACATGGAGAGATATGATAGATGCTCATAAGCAGTATAATAGTATGAATGATTTTATAGTTTTTATGTTTGGTGGGCATAAACTAGATAAGTATAAGAATTATTCCCAACAACAGTATATGGATTCGTTTATGAATCCAAGACCATTTACTGCATTAGATGAGCAGATATTTGAAATGTTAAAAGAGGTTGATGCTGTAGTAATGCAAACAGGGGCAACATTTGCAAAGAAAAGATGCCCAACAGTAGAATCATTTAGGGAATTGATAAAAGATGATACATACTTTGCCAATCATTTTTCTGAGGTACTATCAGAGTTCTTAGATAAAATATTTGAACAGGCGAACACTGGACAAAAAGAGGAGACTATAATAGATTGGAAAGATTATCCAACAATAACCGAACTTCAATTTTATGCAGATGGAAGAACATTACTTGTGGATTGGGGAGATGGATCAGAATATCGGTATTATACTGGATGGGAGAATTTAACTGAATACAGACATTATAGTGATGGGGTAAATAAAAGAAGATATAGAACACGAATGAGACATATATACCCAGATAAAGGAAATTATGTAATCACTATATATGCAGAGAATAATGATAGCTACAAGAATACATTTAAGCTACATAAAGACTTAGACAGACATCAAGGAATTGTTCAGTTTTTTGCAGAAGTGCCAGTAAGAAAAGAATTACCTGTATACGATGAAAAAGAGAATCTAACTGATAAGAAGAAGATTGTTGACACAGTAATGAAGTTATTCAATGGATTCAGTGTTGATGGGGCAACAGTACCTAGAGATAAAGATGAGAAGTATTTTGGAATAAACCCAGATTTTTACTATACTGTTGAAAGACCAAGATATGATGCAGAGCACTTACCGCAGATAGGGACTTCATATAATGAAGATGGATTAGTAAAGACTGAACTAGACGCAGAAGGGAAAGAATTTGTAGTTCAGGATCAGCCATTATTGGGAGAATCAAATGGTGAGAGAGAAAGATATAGTCAAGAGGAAAAGATTGTATCAAGTAACTGGCTAGGAAGTCTAATAAATTATCAACTTAATGGTAGGTTTGAGGATATATTTGAAAATCAAGACAAGACATGGTGGATGATTCTACAGAGAACTGGTGGAACTGATAAGTTAAAAGAAGATTTTTGCAAGGATTTCTTTGGTGGGAAAATGCGAACGAAAAACCTAGAAAGAAAAGATCCAAATGACCTAACAGATTTTTATTTCTATGAGAAGAATATTGTTGAGGATAAAAAATCGTGGATTCATATATATGAAAGTACATTCAAGAATATATATTTTAAGGGGGTAAGAGATTCTGCATATTTAGATATTCATAATATAGAGTATTGGGACGTTCAAATACATCTATGTAAGAGAGCAAAACTATTATATGTAGATCACTTCCCAGAACCAAAAAAGGATAATAAGATAAGGTTTAATATATACTCAGACACAGTTTTTCATGTAATAGATATGAGTGGGAATATGAAATATTATCCATTCTACTGTAAGAAAGAGCAGATAGATAAATTCAGTAAAGCAAATCCAGAATTAACATTTAAGGAGTTGATAGTATAATATGCACAAACGAATAATGAATGTTGGTTCATGGCAACAGGAGGCTAAACAGTTCATAAAAGATATGCTACCAGATAGGAAGATAACTGATTCTGGTAGCTTACTTAGAATTGAATATCCAGAAAAGGAAATGTATGTCAAGGTCAATATTGATGATGAATTAAGTGCTTCTGCATATTTTACTAATAGTCCACATAAAAGAGAGGAAGCACAAGACTATATGATATACTCACATCAACATATAGATATGAATGTTAATGAGTTAGATGATGTGGAGACAGCAAAAGCAAGGGCTAAAGTAGAAGAAGCAAATGGTAAAGCATATAATATAATAAAAGAAACTAAGTTGTATTATAAAGAATTTGCGGATGAATATTATAGGGATGAAATATCTAAAAGTATAGCAAAGATAAGAAAGTTTAAGAAAGTTCCGAGAAGAATTATTGGTAAATTTCCAGTTAGGGTGACATTTTCTCTATATGTTCCAAAAAATGAAAATGTATTATGCCTAGACTGTTATTATAATAGTGGGTTGTTTTCTTTTGTATTAACAACAGATGAATACCCAAAGACATCAACCCACTATACATTTGGATTTTTTGAGCAGGAGGATAAGCTAATCAAGGGAGGATTCGCTATACTTGCACAAAAAGCTAAATTTCATGGAAGTGGATATGGGTTAGATGAATATGATGATGTTACACCACTATACACTAAATTAGGTGTCGGAAATGTTAGAGTTAAGGAATATGATAAAGCAATAGAAGATGCAGAGAAGTTGATGAATCTGATAAAGATGTATGAACTTGCAAAAGCTAGTGAGCCTATACAAGATGATTTAGAATTTCAAAATGCACTTAATAGTATAATGGAAGACTTTAAGAAGTCGATAACACAAAAAACTAAAGACTATATAGAAAAAGCAAAGAAGCAGAAAATGGATGAAGCATATCATACACAGCCAGATATATATGCACCACCACCAAAACCACTAAATGAGCAATTAGAGGATGCAATAAAAGAAGATGTAGAAAAAATGAAAAAGCAGATTAAGGACTTATATGATAAGATGAAAGATAAAAAGCACCCATCAGATGAGTTACTAAAAGAGATTCATAAGCTATGGCATGGAGATTTTACACATGATATAGTAAATCTTGAAATTGCACCAGATAGTGATGATATAGATGGAGTAAGTATAAACACCAATGTAATGGCGATAGATTCATTTGGAGATGAAAATAATAACTATCTAATTGGTGCGATAAAAGTTATTGTAGATGATTCAGATAAAAAGACTACAAAAATGTTAAATATGGCAACAAAGAAGATGGTAGAAGTACATGGAACAAGCACATGGTTTGTGACAAATTTTTATGACCATCTACCTAGATATGATGCAAGTAAGAGAAAGACTGGTACATTAGTACATACAAAATTTGGTGGGAATGTATCATCCCCAATGAATTGTAATTTTAGTGCAGAGCCACTATTTACATCAATAACTAAGCACACAACAGAAGATGGTGTTGGGGTGTTTTGGAATCCAGATTTAGAATCATATCAGTTTTCACAAGAAGTTCCAAACTATAATGATAATAAGTTTATAACACAGACTATATCAAAAGGAGCAGGAAAGTGTAATGCAGATATAAACACAGCAAACACAAGTACGGAGTTATTGCCCACTATATTCTATGTCAGGAGAAATCCAGTAGGATTAGAGGATGAAGGTAAGGACGATCCAAAAGATGATTCCTTTGGAACATTCAGTAAGATTGGAATGACTAATGATATAAACTTTTGTAGTATGTTTAATATGAGTAGTTTAGCAGTATTAACACCTAGAGAGATGGTAAATGGGTATCATGGTTGTTTTTCATTGGGTAAGAGAAAGAATCCGTGGACACTAAATCAAAAATGGTGTAGTGAGAAGCAGTTTACTGGAACTCACGAGATAGATTCACCAATAAAGACAGATGATGGATATGGTTATCTAAATAACTATGGATTGACATATTACATAGGGGAGGAGATAATGTAGATGTATGAAATAAATAGAATGACAAGTTTAGCGGAATTTGATAAATACTTCTGCAATATCGCCCATGCCTATTGGGGTGGAGATATACAAAGGTTTGATGATTCAGAAGAACTTGGAAAGAATTTAATGAGATGGGAGCAGGTTGATGACCGCTTCCACTCTTTTTATGGTAGCACATATGAAGTACCGTTAGAACCAGTACCACAGATACGAGACGCTACAAAGATAGCAATAGTTGGAGATAAGTGGTTAATGTCAGAAAATATTTTATATAGACAGCCAGAGTATAATAGGATAATGACAGAACTGGAAAACAGGTGGACTATTACACCATATTATTCAGTAGTTAAAGAGTTGAAAGACGTTTATCCAAATGCAGAAATAGATGTTGTAGGTGATTATTCAAATGAAGCTACAGAACTAAATACACTAGATAAAGTTATTAATTATGTAAAAGCACATAAAGATATAGATTACCTTGTGTGCAACACAACAGAGCCAAAAAGAGATAAACTAAAAGAATTAGATGTGTTGTGTTCAGAAAATGGTATAAAGTGTTTCGTTGCACTAACCCCACTAAACACACTTGATGATTTTACACCATATATAGAAGAAGCAAGAAAAAATGATTATGAGTTATTATTATTTGATGTAGCAGAATATCTGTATAAACATATAAATATAGTTAAATTCAAGTGTCATGTAGAGGGAACATACACAGGAGATCAGATAGAGCGAGAGTGTGGATGGTTATATAAAACGAAATATGATGAGCCATTATCACAGAAGTATTTTGAACATTACTATGCAGAGAGTGATGGAAAGAAGTGGGCAGCACCATATACAATAAGATACACTGAATTTATATATAATAAGATAAAAAGATTTGTTATAGAGAATCTGTTTAATACAAAGAAAAACTCATACTATATTTCATTCAATCACTATTTTATTGGGAATAACATGAATGATACCATTTATGCAAAATATTTTGGGACAAATGCAAAATATCCACTAGATGGTAAGCAGAATGAACTTTCATATAAATCTGGTGATATACATGGTGCGTGGAAATGGGAGTCAAAATATTGTAATGATGGGTATAGTTGGAATTTGTTTAAGAATAGTGGAGAATTTATAACAGTAAGTGTTTCACTAGGATTTAGCGAGCATTTATATTCTTGTGAATATTTTGGGGCAACTGGATATGATGAGTGGGTGACAGCAAACGATGGCGTTAAACAGTTTAACAATCTGTTAAAGATTCGTCAATGGTGTCCACTAGGAGGTCATGAGGTACAGATGATACCACCACCAGTTTTTCATGGAACTGGTTGTCCTTGGTTTGTAATATCAGAAGAAAACAAGGAGCAATACAAGAGTAGAAATGGTGTAAAATGTCCAATAGAGTTTATAGTTAGACGAGATAATACATCAGCAAGTATAGTAATGCACTTAGATAAAACAGACACGGGAGAGAAAGAAATATTTTCAGCAATATCATTTGGTAGATTTGAACAGTCACACAGAGAAACTAACACAAGGTATTCATTATATATAGCAGGAGGAACAACAGGACTTGCTAATGATATATATGTATATCAGCCAGCAGGTGGAGGTTGTTTAACTTATATAGATGGTAATGTGTATGATCTAAATATTCAAAATATAGCTATGTCAAACTCAGATGTTATAAATCCGACACAGTTTTATAATTCAAGATGGAGTAATTTCAAAGTATTATGTGAGGATTCAAAATGGAGAAGTATATACACACTATCACAAGGAGCAGAGGTAATGGCATATCCTGTATGTGGTGGATGTACTTCTACATATGCAACAAGGCTTACAGAACCAAGTAATTTTACACCAGATTTTATGATAACTAAAAATCCAATGAGCCAAAAGAAAAGATTCTTTATCAATACTAAAAAGAAGTATAACACAATAAAGAAAGAAGCTAGAGAGTACAATATACAGATGGACGATATATTTATTGTTGCTAATGGGGTTGATAAGACTAACTATTTTCTAGGTAGTGTTCCAAATGTATATATACACTATGATTACTTAATGCCATTGGGGTTAATAGAACTTGATGATGGTATGTATTTGAATCTGCCGTGTGTGTGGGATGAAAGGCTTTATCATTATAAAGTACATCTTGAAGTTGTAAATGATGAATGGAAACCACTTGATACGGTTGAGGAATATGAAAAGAAGAAGATGGATGAAAAACGGAATAAGATTCTATATAGAACACTAATAAGATTGGGGGAGATTCCAATATGAAAATAGAATACACAAGTAGTGACTTACAAAACATGATGGACTTCTCCAATGAACTTGATGTTAAAAAGAAGTTGCTCAAGATTATAAAAGATGCTATGATTGAGTTTGGGCTAACAGTTGTGGAAGAAACGCAACAGTGGAAGGTTGATATAACAAAAAATGGTGGGAGTAAATACCCATTTGATCCAGATTTTGATAATTTATATATAAAATCAGATGATACATCACCAAAAGATGAGGTTGTGTGTATAAGAACATGGAAGAAAACCCCATATATAGTAATGTCACCTATTGGTGTTTCACCATATAACGGAACATTGGATGTTCTAAATAGAAAAATAGAAGAGTATGTTGTTTTGTATGATAAGGCAACAAATTCATATTTGTATTTGGAAATATGTAATGCACATGGTAGTAGAAAATGGAAATATGATTTGTGGTATGATATATTATTTGAATATGATAAGGATAAAACATATCAGGAGCAAAAATATGGTGCTAGTATATCTGAGTCAGTTCCACAAATAGCAGCTGGTGAAGAGATGCTAGATAAATGTTTTGCTAGTGGTGTTAATTATAGACCAGAACTATTTACTGGACTTATTTCAGTATACAGATTCTTTCTATTTAGTAGAGAGTTACAGTTAGGGGATTCTATTGTAATAGTTAAAAATAAGGGATTTATTTCTATATCCTACAATAATCCAAAGAGGGAGTTTTACACTGAATCATCAACATTTATATATCAGAGAAAAACAGTATTAAATTTAGATAGTGACGATATAATTGTAGCAACTAATAGAATAATAGCTATGGATAAAAATTGGAGAGGAAACAAAAGGTATCATTTCTATTTCATGGCGTTCACTCACATGAGACATTTAGTTGAATATGCTATACCATATAAAGATAAATTATTATTATGTGCAAGAAGATTTTTGAAGAATAGGCTTGATGTAAATTTTGCACTACAAGATGATGAATATGGCGGCAGGGTAAACGATATAAATAGAAATTCAATGTATTCCAAGAATTATGCTCTAAGTGGATTTCCAAAAATGGATGCAACATCAGATTTTTCTGCTGAATTTGATTATAACAGACATAGAAATGACAATAAGTTATTATCATCGTTAGACAACACAACAACAAGATTTCCATTAGTATATTATGTTACAAGGCAACCAGTTAATACAAATACATTGTCTGCAATACTTGAGAATGATTGTGTTAGCTTAGTATCTGGTGTTGGGAAACATAATTTTGATGTGATTGTTGAGAGGGATAACGATAATGTATCTAAGTATATTTTAATGGGAAAGTTTTTCAACAAAAATCAAGTAATAGTAATGTTTGAGTATTATAAGAAGCAAGAAGTATTGTCATTGGTAGATATGGATTTAATTATGTTAAGCGATAAAATATTGTCATATGATGAAGTTATTGTCACAACAAATAAAGACATAAAACATATAATAACATCGGAAGAATTAGAAAATGCGTTCTTAGCTAATAAGCCAGTAAACTTGACAGGAGACACTAATTTAGTGTATAATGTAGTTATAGAAACTGATAGGACGTTAAGAATAAAAGAAAAAGGTGATGTTGAAATAACAAACATTACTGGCATTAGGGGGTAATAGATTGGCATATGTAGTATATGATAACTTAAAAAATCCTAATGAAGTTCTAGCTAAGATGGTTGAATACATAAAAGCAAGAGGATATTCAGTAGTTGAGGACTTAAAGGATGATACAAATATATATAAAAGAGACACGGTGGATGGAAAGAAGTTCGTGTTTATGGACAGAACTAACACCTATTTTATATATTTAAGAAGTGCAAATGGCACAAATATTTTCGGGTTAAATGACGATGCAGATATGGATGCCTATGATGATGATTTTATAAAAGAGCAGAATCATAAAAATTATTATGGAATTGGGGCAACAGTAGGTGAGGGGTATTCAAAGAAACAGAGATGGTATAATCAGTTCCAAGTACCTACAAAGTTTAGAAATAAGGAAGTACAGGCAGTATGGATTCCAGTAATCCCAAGAGAAGATACAGAACAGACGCTTGTTGGCTCTGATAAACCAGAAGCAGTAAATAAAAATAAATATAAGCTATATTGCAATAATATATTAAAGCCAAATGACACACTAATATTTTCTGTTGTAGCAGAGAATATAGGTGGGGACGTGAGAGTTGGACATGATTATAGATGTGTGCATTTAGTTTTTGGTAATTTATATAAATATGATTCTTGGGAAGGTGGAGTATTTTTTAGTGGTTCATCTGTTCCTAATTTAATGAAGGAAGCAGGAGAGATATTCCGTATAAAGAGAGATTATGAACAAAATCCACTACCATTAGATAAAGATGGGAAACCAAAAAAGGATTATAGTTCATTTCATGTAGTATCAGATGGCAGCATACTACCAGTATTAAGTAGTGGGGCTATATCTAATACATTTTTAAGAATTGATATTGATGAAGCACCATATAAAGAACGTGGAGAGGTAAGATGGGCAAGTAGCGGAACAGATAATGTAACAGGAAAGCCAATGTCATTACCAGTAAGAGTAACTGGTGGTGGAAATGGAGAAATACCAAACTATATTTCACTACAATCAAACGGAAATCTTGATTGTGGTAGAGATATAAATACACTTAACTGTTTAACACTTAATATGCCAATATATATGGCAGTAAGAGTAGACCCAGACATACTAAATAACTATGCAGGGGCAGGGCAGGTTGCAGGTGTATATTTTGCTTGTAATCTAAATATGCAATCAACAGGTGTATATGAAATGAGTTATCCAAGATCAGGTGATTTGTGTCAGATATTCTCACACTCAATGAGGCGTGGTAGATATGGATATGACTCAATAAGTATTCGGCAGAATGAGGATGATTCAGATAGTTTTGCAGGAGATATAACTACAGATACATCAAGAACATATGGGGTGTAAGATATGGGTAATAAGGCGTGTATATTAGATATTACTCAATCACTCATGCCATCAACAGAAGAACTTATTTGGTTTGTAAAGCCATATTTTAATGGGATATTTGTCCAAGATTGTGACATCCTAGACAGTGGGGAAAGGAAGTTATATGGGGATGAAATATCCCTTTCTGTTTGGTATGTATTAAAACTAAAGTATGGAACACCAGATGGGCAGCACGTTTGGACATTGATAGATGGGTATAAATATATTTATCATGCTAGTAAACATGAATTTAATATATATGACGAGCACGGAACAGTAGTATATAATGTACCAAATGTAAAAAGTATAGCAGATATGCACATAGACTTTAAGGTACATAAGAGCCATCAGTTCATAATAATAATTGATGCTAAGATGCTAAAAGGGACATTCTTAATACCAGCAAGGTTGGTGAGAAAGGCTTATGGAGAATCACCAATTATGAATATATTTGTCGCATCAAATAGAGACAAGTATAGAAGAGATAATAGGCATAACTATCATGAAACAAGAAAGATGATCCCATATACACCAACAAGATTTAAGAAGTATCAAGTAAGAAAAGAATTAGTTATTTCAGAAATTTACAATGTTGGTCAAGTATGGAGATTACCAAGAAATGAAGGTTATTCACCAGAAATAAATAAGCTATATGGAAAGCACATAAAAGCAAGAGATGCTAAACATAATAAACCAATATTCAAGGGCAAAGCATTACAGTTCCATATCTTATTACCACTACTGTCTATAACATTATTTCCGTGGCTATGTCCAATATTAAGACAAGATGAGTTCTTAAATAACAGACCAGTATATGAACCGTGGCTAATTTGGGGAGTGTATAAGTTCTTAACATTGAAACGTGATGAGGAAGAGAATGAAATTATACCAGATACCCTCGAATTGTCGCCGAACTGGTCTTACTAAGGAGGGTAGCATATGTCAAATACAAAAATAACAGAAAAATATGAATATAAAACCGATATACTAAAAATGTATAATGGTGATGAGCAAAGAATAAAAACAAGACAAGTGCCAAGACATTTTGTAACATATGACTACTCAGCTATGGATATGTACCAAGCACAATATTTAAGGGGAATAGTGAGGATGAGACACACAGATACATATTATGTACCTATGTGGCATCAACCTGTTTATCTTGTAGAAGACTATATAAAATATAGCAAGGCTCTATACATAGATATGGATTACGCATATAATCTATTAGACGCAGAATATATAATGATATTTTTCCATGATGATGTATGTGATGTTGGAGTAAATATAATTAAGCAAGTACATAGATATGATAATGAGAAAATTATGTTAAAGAAGGGCATAAAAAGACCATTATATGTAAAGAACACATTTATATTCCCATTAAAGAAGTGCTCAACACAACCAAATGCAGGAATCCAATATGTATTTAATCATGGCACAGAAGTTGGATTGTCATTTGAGGATTTGAATAATTCAGTAAAGACAGAATTACCATATCCAATATGGCATGATTATCAAACAGATGTAGAAAGATATAATCAATGGAAGTTGCCAGAAGAATATGAAGGAAAAGAAGTGTGGTTAGGCACACCACAATGGCTAGATGATAATTCAGTAGGGTTAGCAGTAGATAAAAATATACAAAGACTTGATAATGATACTGGATTATTTACATACGATTTAAGAGATACATTTAGTTATGATGTTCATACATATGATTTATATTTAATGAATCAGAAAGAGATAAATAATTTTAAGAAGTTTTTCCATAGAATGTGTGGTATGTATAAGAGTTTTTATATGCCAACATGGGCAAACGATTTTCAAGTAGATAGGGATATAGAGGCAGGAGATAACGCCATTTATACAGAATTTGATAGAATGTATAAATTTTATTTGGCAAATGGGAGAAAGAAAAGTCTTATAATATTTACAAAAGATTTTAAGTCATATGTACTAAAGATAAAAACATATACATATGAGAAACTAAAAGATGAAGTAACATATGGGAAACTTATTTTTGAGGATGCGGTTGGATTTAATGCAAAGAAAGAGGACATACTTATGTGTTCATTTTTTAATTGTGTTAGATTCAATGATGATGCACTTCAATTAAATTATGAAGCTAATACAATAGCACAAGTAACGATGACAGTAAAAGAAGTAAATGATCCGCAGATACCAAAGAAGGAAGGTGAGAAATAGTGTCATATGAAAATCAAGAAGTATCTATAGAAAATGCAGAGCCAATAGAGTTATACCTGTTCAAATATTATGATGAAACATATTGTTATACAAGTACATATAGATACCAATATAAGCAGATAAATGGAGAGTGGTACAATTTTCAGCCAGATTATATAAAGCGTGGAGATAGTCTAAAGTTGGGAGACAGTAATGGGACTGTTGAGAATTGCACTATTACAGTAAATAGAACTAATAATGTGGCACTATTATATCAAGGAGCACCGCCAGAAAGAGATTCTGTAAGAGTAGAAGTATTCCGTATGCACAATAATGAGTATGTTAGAATACTTAGGGGAATAGTAAGTCAAGTAGTGTTTAGTGGAAGTGAAGCAACACTAACTATAACTATTGAAAATGTGTTATCAAGAGAGATTCCAGTGGGAAAGCTATCATATTACTGCCAGAACACAATATACGATTCCAAGTGTGGGCTTAGTAGAGATAGTTACGGATTACATTGTTATATAACAGGTGGACATAGTGCAGGAATAAAGGGATTAAAAATAGAATCACCTCAATTAGCCACAAAAGAAAGTGGATATTTTACAAATGGATATTTAGTAATGGGAAATGTAAAACGTGGAATAAAAGAGCATAAGGATAATTATGTATTGATAAAATACCCAATAAATCTAAGTGAGCGAGAAAGTGAGTTCATGATATATCCCGGCTGTGATTGTTTATTTCAGGTTTGTCATAGAAAATTTGGTAATACAGATAATTTCAGTGGAATACCATATATACAACCATATGACGCATTTAAGCATCCAGTAGATAATAGACTACCATATTGGGTAGATGATGCTGTGATTAGTAGAGATACTCATGGTAAGATTCATCAGATGGGTTTATAATATGAAAGAAGGTTAGAAATGCCACAAAGACAACAAACAGCAGCAGGGGAAAAATCTCACGGAATGAACCCATTTATAGGTTGGGGAATAAGTACATTACTGTTAATGTTATTTAATAGAGGTAAGAAGGGTGGAGACACAACACCACAAAAAGCGTCAAGATTTACCTCAGATAATACAAGTAGTATAGGAAGTCCAATTCCAGTAGCATTAGGTAGGGTAATGATAAAGAATCCTATAGTATCATATTATGGGGCATTTAGGGCAGATCCATATACAGAAGAATATGGTATGCACAGTAAATTAAGTGTGAAAGATGTACTATTGCAGATGCTTATTACAGCACTTACTATTGCATTTTTACCTAGAAAGCATTTAGTTATAACAAATACTGGAACAGGAGATGCAATAGATATTAAAAATGGTCGTGATAATAAGTTAATTATGATGGCTATTATGAACTTTTTACTGTGGTTGCTTATGGCACTATTTAATAAACACGCAGGAAGAACAACAATTCAGAAGGGATTCAAATATTATTTAGGTTGGCAACATATAATTTGTTGGACTGGTGATAATATAGGTGTTAAGAAACTGTGGATGAATGTTTATGATTCTAAGGTAGAGGATTCTACAGAGCAAGGTGTTTGGGACAATAATAATAAGATAGCATGGGAACAGGAAAATATGCAAGGACTTGCAGCGTTTATAGACCAACCAGAAATGTTTGGTGGAGTTGATGAGGGTGGTGGATTCATAGGAGAAGTAAGATATTATTTTGGAAATTCAACACAACCAAAAGATCCTTGGATGATAGAACAGATGAAAGCAAGTACAATACCAGATGATCTAAAAGGATTAACTCCAAAATATCCAATGTATTTATCATGTGTAGTATCAAATAAAGATAAGAAAACTGGTGCATATATAGGAAAGCAAGCAACTATCCCAGAAATGTGGTTTGAGGTAGTAAACTATCCAGATAGATTATCAAAGAAATATAAAGATAGTAAGCTATCGCCAATGATAGGGCAGGATGCAAACCCAGCAGAAGTCATTTATGAGATTCTTGTAAATGATTATTGGGGATGTGATTACAATACAGAAGATAATGTTATAGATGAAGAAAGTTTAGTTAAGTTAGGTCTTGCTTGCCAGAAAGAAGGATTAGGAATTTCTTGCTTAATAAATAGTGTAGCAAAAGCAGGAGACTATATAAATAATATATTAGTCCATATAAGCGGAGTTAAATTTGACGATCCAAAAACAGGTAAATTAACATTCAAGCTAATAAGAAATGATTATGATGTGGAGAAGATTCCAAGATTTGATACAACAAATTGTGAGACACTAGAATTTTCAAGGCTAGATTGGTCAGAGACAACCTCTGCAATAGCATTAACATTTACAGACGCAGAAAATAAATATGATAATGGAACATTAACAGTATCAGATTTAGCAAATAAGTTAATAACAGGAAGATACCAAGAAAGCACAGTAGATGGAACATATTTTACAACAAGGGATAATGCTAGAAACATGGCTAAAACACAATTACTATCAGCAGGTTATCCACTATCATCTGTTAATTTCAGATGCAATAGGTCAGCATATGATTTAACCATAGGAGATCCAATACTAATTACTTGGGAACCATTTGGTATTCAGAGACAGGTGTATAGGGTTACAGACATTGATTATGGTTCATTAACAAGTGGGATAATAACTGTAACAGCAATAGAAGATGTGTTTGGGTTTGAATATACTGATTATAAGTATGCAGATATTCCAGATTGGACAGATCCAGAAAAAATACCAGAAGATATAAGTAACTTCTTATTTATGGAAATGCCATATGAAGTAACACATTCATTAGACACATATATAAATGCGTGGGCAGCAAAGCCAAGTCAACATACTTACAAGTGGATGATTTGGAGACATGAAGAAGGTAAGTATAATAGAATGTCAGAAACATCAAATTGGTCAATTATAGGAAGAATGGTAGTTGGAGCAGAAGAGAATTATGGTGTTGATAATACCATAGAAATAAAAGCTATAGGATTAGATACAGAGAAGCTATTTGACCAAAAACGTGGAGAGATAGCAGAAGATAGGTATTCTCAAAATAACAAGAGTGGAACAAATCTATTTGTAGCAGATGGAGAGATAATGTCATATGAGAGTATAGATAGACTTCCTAATGGCAACTATGTTCTAAAGAATGTAATAAGGGGAGTATTTGATACAGTACCTAGAAAACACTACCCAACAAGTTATTGTTATTTCTTTGATTCAAGACAAGATGTAAATAAAGGAAGACCAGTAGCAAGGATAGGTGGCACATCAAAAGAATCACTAGAAATCACAACAGCAACACCAGATAAGGAACAAGATTTTGATAAGGATAAGACAACAAACCTACTAACTGCTAGAAGAAGTGAATCACCATCAATAATGGGTAATTTACAATTTAGTGCAGATAAGGGTAATAAGTCAGAATTTAAGTATAACTTCCCAGCAGGAACAGTATTTACTTGTGGAATCTATTTTAGGTCTCATACAAGAAATAAGTTTGGGGAAGGTGGAATTAAATCACATCTAGATCCGTCTGTTGATGTAGGTGAAAATATACAGAATATTGTAAGAGTACAGTGTAATGGAAGAGAATTTGAATTATCATATCCTGCCGTAGTAAATGATGTAATGCAAGAAGAGTTTAAGTTTAAGTGGGAAGAGTTCTGTGAGAAAATGAGAAATAGAATCATGGAATCAAATCAGGCTCACATAGAAATATTAACCTACGATAAAGATAAAGGACTGTATTCATATGACAAATATGAAAAGGATATAATATTAAACGTACCTAGAATAGTCGGTGTGGTTGATAATGTATCTAAGGTGCAGGATTACATAGAAAGCATCACAAAAGAGACAAATATATTTGTTCCAGATACAACTGTTTCAGTACAACAGACAATGACATTTGAAGATGGGGCATTAGTTCTTGTTGGTAAAAAGGGTGGAACAAAAAATCAAGTTAAGGGACAAGATGGGCAGATGTATGATGTAACAGGATATGAGGCATACAGAATAGATGGAGTAGATATAGATTATGGTACATCCCCACCAATATATACACCAAGATACCATAAAATAATACTAGGTGAGGAGTTTATTTTCAGAAGTAATTTTAATACTTTTGCAAATAATAGAACAGACTACTTTAGAATAAGAAGTGGAAATATTATACCATATGATTTATATGTCAAACCTTGATTTTTTTCAAGAAATGTGTTATAATATAGCATAAGGGGTGATATAGTGGCAGATAGAACAAGGAAATTAAAATTATTAAGAATAAATGAGAACTGGCAATTTTCTGATGATTCATTTAATAAATTCATAGATGATGCAGACAATATGCTAGTAGGTAAAGACCATATTCAAGATGCAAGCCATTGGACACTTTGGAAACCAAATACAAACTATACTGTGGGGGATATTGTAAGATATACAAACCTAAAATCATCCCAATATGCTTATTGCACAGTAGCAGGACAGACAGATACAGTAGAGCTAACTAACAATGTTACTGGCTCTATTATTACATCTGGAACAGCAAAATTCCAAGTGTTAGATATTGCAACAGGAACATCACAAGAGGGTGTTATATCAATATGGCTTAGTGGAACGTATTATAAGCGTGGAGATGTGGTGCAATATGGTGATGTGTTATATAAATGCACAAGACCACATGACGCAACTACATTTGAAGCAGATAAAAATAATTGGCAGGAAATATTTGCAAGCCTAAGAAAATGGAAGAAGCAAACATTTTATAATGTTGGAGATACTATATTAAATGATGGTGTTGCATACGAATGTAAGACAGCACACACATCTGAAAACACTTTCAAGGAAGAAAAGTGGGAAAGACTATTTGAGATTGGTGTAGAGTTCTCTCCACTAAAGCAGTATTATAGAGGAGATGTAATAAGATACGCTAGAAATCTATATAAGGCAAAGAAAGACGTTAAAGGAAATTTTCAACTTGCAGATTGGGAAAAAGTAACAGATGTAATAAAGTTCTGGGACGATAATAAGAATGAGCCATATCTAGCAGGTGATACGGCAGTAGTGCATAATACACTTGTTACAGTTGAAAATATAGGAACGTCAGACCTAAATAGCAACACAAAACCACTTAATGCGTCTATTGCAGAACATGATATAAATGCACTTAAATATCCAGTAGGTACTGTAGTTCGCAAAGATGGTTCAATTTATCAGAAGATAAAAGACGATAAAGAGGCAGACTATACAACATTTGATGAGGCAGTAAGACAGGGTTCATGGAAGAAGATAAGCAATAATCAGATAACACCATTTGAAAATAAATCATATAAAGCAGGAGAAATGGTGTATCATGAAGGAAGTATCTATGTAGCAAAGGTAGATACAGGTGGAGCACCAGTAACAGATACAAGCAAGTGGGAGGCACTAGGCGGAAGTGGAGAATCTACAGTAAATGAATGGAAGCCTAACACTAAATATAAGGATAATCAATTAGTAACATTCCAAGGAATACTATTAAGGGCAAAGGCTCATGATTCACAAACTGATATTGATTTCTCAAAATTTGATGTTGTGTTTGCAGGAATTAAATCCCATGTAAAAAGTAGAGAGTATGGAAAAGATTCTGTAGTAAAAACGCAGGATGGAAAGCTATATTTTGCATTACAAAATGTCCCTAAGAATAAGGAAATAGGGGACAAAGACTTTTGGAAAAGAGTTAATGTTCAGACAAGCATAAAAGACTGGGAATCAAATAAGCAATATTTAGTTGATGATGTTGTAACAAGAAATAAGGATATTTATAGGGCAATATCTGATACTAAAAATGCAACATTTGATATAACAAGTTGGGAAAAACTTGTTAATGGTGATTTTGGAGAGTGGAAACAGAATACAGATTACACCACAGGACAACCAATAACTATAAATAAGTTAATGGTAAAATCATTAGCTAATCACAATTCTGGTTCAACAATTCCACAAGATAAATATGAAGTGATGTATGCAAGTATATCACAATGGAGCAGATCAACATATTATCCTGCAGGAACATTAGTAAGAGATACTGATGGAGCATTTTACTACAGTATTACAAATGTAAAAGATAAGGATATAACACCTACAGATTGGGTGAAGATGGGAAGTCTAAACGATTGGAGTTCTGGAAACCAATATTTTGCAAAAGATGTTGTGTGGTATAAAAATGATTTATATAGAGCCAAGGTAGATTCATCAGATTCTCAGTTCGATATTTCTAAATGGGAAAAACTAACACAAAATGGAACTATAAAAATTAGTACATATACAACAGGTAAAAATTATGAGGTTGGAGAAGTAATAAAACTTGCTAGTGCAGATACATTCTATTATGTAAAAAATGATTTTACTGCTACAACAGAGCAGAATGATATAGGTGTAACACCAAATCTGTTTCCGCTTGTTGTAATCAATGACTTTGATGGACGCGCTTACGGTCAAAATGATATTGTAAGATATAATGGTAAGCTATATAGAGCAAGAGGATTGATAGCCGCTAATTCTATATTTGACCCATCACAATGGTATATCCTAAATTACTCACGAGCAATAAGACCTTGGGAAAAGAATACCGCATATGAACAAGACTCTATAATAAATATATATAATATAGGTTATCATACATTAGCAGATATACGTACAGGTGAAGAACTGGGTGGTGAATTTGGTGCAGTAGAGCCACAGTATGCAAGTATAGCAGAGTGGAAAGAGGGAGCATACTATAAAAAGGGTGTAACAGTAGTCAGTGAAGGAATTGCCTACAGATGTATAGTAGAACATAAATCAGTTCATGGTAGTGCTGGATATATAGACGTTGGTGGGTTTTTGACTAAATTCCCTACTGGCGTTGTAAAAACAGTAAATTCATATGGAGGGCGTAATGACAACCTTGGAACTGGTTTTGAACTACCTATAGACACAAGAGAGGTTATAGATCATATAGCTATAACGGCTAGTGGAAATTATGTAACCAATAACCTAAAGATAACGGTAACTTCTGGTGGCAAGGATATTGTTGTATTTGAAACACATGGAAATGATAAGTTTCCAAGCAAGATAGACATTAGGAGACACATAACTAAAGTAAAAGTTG
>ERZ772764.561-NODE-561-length-25423-cov-6.107025_pt1 | contig 25423 bp, 26 predicted proteins | sample MGYA00512163_ERZ772764 | MGnify/ENA primary metagenome ERZ772764 (study PRJEB29015, sample SAMEA2737903) | human oral metagenome | biome: human oral; feature: human-associated habitat; material: dental | place: China | collected 2094 ... | reverse complement strand
AGAAGGCCTTGCTCTGCGCCATCACCCGAAACATCAGGTCGTCTATGGGCCTCAGCTTGCCCACGTCACGTACCGCCCGTGCCATCCGACCACCGTCCCTCACTCGCCGCCGTTTCCTGCCACTCACTATAGCACAGGACTGGAACGCATGTTCTTGTCAATACAAGAGTATGGATACTTCGTGAATCCTTGTAGGTTTTTTTCATGGGTTGGTCAGTAATGCTTTTTCGGGCTGGCGCATCGGATTTTGCTTGCGGTCCTGTCGAAGGTGGCGGATGACTTCTCGAATACGTCCCCACATGCTCCGCATGTCGCCTGTCGGCGCGATACCTTCTAGACATGGTTGAGGTTGTTGTTGCTCCCGAAGGCCGTGGCGGTACACCGCCCTCGTTTGGGCATGCGGGCCTTGCGCTCGCAGACCGAGCTGCCCGGCCCGGAGCGCATGTCGTGCGAAAACGGCAGATGGCTACCGCAGTCGTCGTGAGTCGTCGCGCATACGCACGGAGTGTTTTGGTCCAATAGGAACCGCGCAGCTGGACTGCGGTGGGAGTCTTGGACCAACGCGCTTCGTGGGATGCCGGCGCCGGGTCCCGAGTGCCACGGCCCTGTTAGGACATGCTCCCGTTGTCACCTCTCATTAACGGGAGCACGTCACACATAGCATGTAAATACTTTATGGATACAATGCTAGTGGTGGAAGAGCCGCGTTCCCGTGAAGCACATCGCGATGCCGTACCTGTCGGCTGCCGCGATCACGTCGTCGTCGCGGATGGAGCCGCCGGGCTCCACGATGTAGGAGACGCCGGACCTGTGGGCGCGCTCGACGTTGTCTCCAAAGGGGAAGAACGCGTCGGAGCCGAGCGTGACGCCGTCCTGCGCGGCAATCCACTCGGTCCGCTCCTCGCGAGTGAGGGGCTCGGGTCTCTCGGCAAACCACTGTTTCCACGCGCCCTCGGCCAGTACCTCGTCCTGCTCGTCGGAGATGTAGACATCGATGACGTTGTCGCGCTCGGCACGCCGGATGCCCTCGGCGAACTTGAGCCCAAGCACCTTGGGGTGCCGACGCAAGAACCATGCGTCGGCCTTGCTGCCAGCTAGGCGCGTACAGTGGACGCGGGACTGCTGACCCGCGCCAATGCCTATGGCCTGGCCGTCCCTCACATAGCATATGGAGTTCGACTGTGTGTACTTGAGCGTGACGAGGGAGATGAGCATGTCCGTCAGTGCCGTGTCGGGCAGGTCCCTGTTGGCGGTCACGACGTCTTTCAGTAGCGAGCGGTCGATCGCGAGGTCATTGTGGCCCTGCTCGAAGGTGACGCCAAAGACGTCGCGCTGCTCGATGGGCGCGCAGCGGTAGTCGGGGTCGATCAGCACGACGTTGTACCTGCCGCCCTTCTTGGAGCGTAGGATCTCAAGTGCCCCATCGCTGTAGCCGGGTGCGATGATGCCGTCCGAGACCTCGTGTTTGAGGTATCTGGCCGTGCGCTCGTCGCAGCAGTCAGAGAGCGCCGCCCAGTCGCCATAGGAGCTCACGCGGTCGGCGCCGCGCGCGCGGATGTAGGCGCAGGCGATGGGGGAGAGCTCTCCCTCGTCGTCCACAAAGTACATCTGCCTGTCCACATCGGAGAGGGGCCTGCCCACGGCTGCACCGGCGGGCGAGACGTGCTTGAACGACGCTGCGGCGCTCTGTCCTGTGGCCTCCCTGAGCTCGCGTACGAGCTGCCAGGAGTTGAGGGCGTCTAGCAGGTTGACGTACCCGGGCCTGCCCGAGAGCACTGTCATGGGCAGGTCGGAGCCGTCCCTCATGAAGACGCGTGAGGGCCTTTGGTTGGGGTTCGTGCCGTACTTGAGCTCGAGTTCGTTCACAGGTTCTCTCCCTAATCCTCGCCCTCAGTCACCGAGGTTCTTGTTGTACAGCTTCACCGTGCCCCCGACGTTGGCGTAGAGCGACACCTTGTTGTCGGCATTGAGGGCGACCCACAGCTCGTTGGCTGTGGGCAGGCTCACCTCCACCGGCTCGCCGACGAAGCTCGGCAGCGGATCACTGTCGCCTTGGTAGGTGCTGATGAGGTAGCCCGTGCCCTCGTCGGCGCCCTCGTAGCAGAAGAACTCGCGCTGGCAACGGCCAGAGGCGCCGGCCTGGCGCTTGAGGATGGAGAGCTCAAAGGAGCCGCCTGCGTGCAGGATGGCCGAGATGCGTGGCGTGAAGTTGGGGTCGTCTGGCTCGAACTCACGGGCCATACACGCCGCAAAGAAGTCACCTGCGTCCACGATGGTGTCGGTCTGGTCACCGTTTGTGATCACAAGGTCGTCTCCCATGCGGCGCACGGGGTGGTAGATGATGAGGCTTGCGTCCTTGAGGAGCGCGGGGTCGTGCGCCTCTGTGCGGATGCCGTCTGCGGTCAGCGAGAAGACGCGGTTCCTGCTGTTGGGACTGCGGCCCATGATCCAGTAGTACGCGCAGTGCCTTCCCTCGCAGTCTTTGCCCACCACGATGCCGCGACCGGGGTAGGGGTTGTTCCTCAGGAGCTCGCATAGGTCTTGCATCAAAGGTCCCCTCTCGTTTGTCCCCTGCGCAGCACCTGTCGTCCAGGCGCTCGCAGCTGTGATAGAAAGCCCACGTCGCGCCGGAAGAGGTCCCCCGATGCCCTGTGCGCCGCGTCCCGTGCGCCGTCCAACTGGTGCCGGACGACGTCGCCTGCCGCCCGCAGGTATTCTATCATGCTTCTCTCGATTGCTCGCCAGGTCCCACCGTCCTCGTGCGTCACGGGACCTTTGGCGCCCTTTGCACGCCAGCCCCTCGCGGATGTGCCCCTGTCATGCCACCATCATGGGGTGGAAAGGTCGATGTCGCCACCATATAGTTCGAAAAGCGACCTGCTAGGGGGTGATGCGAAATGACCTTTCCCCAAGAATGAAGTCCGCAAGGTTTGCATGCACGATACCAGAGCGCTTCTGTAGGAGGCGATCACAGGTGAGAAGATACTTCGGGTATCCGTCCGAGATCCTCTCCAGCGAAGCATACTCGCGCTCTTCGGTCTGTCTCTCGGCGATGGTGTAGGCAACCTGCACATACGCGTAGTTCATGTCGTCATCGCGTAGGATGAAGTCGCACTCGAGTGCCCCGATGCGTCCCACGCTCGCAGACCACCCATGGGAGCGCGCATAGGTATAGACAATATTTTCGAGTACTGGTCCGTAGTTGATGCGGTTGTCGGTATTGAGCGCATAGTAGAAGCCAAGGTCAGCAAGGTAGTACTTCTCCTCGCGTTCGAGGGATCGCTTTGACCTCATATCAAAGCGAGGGCAGCTGTAGAGGATCTTTGCCCCTTGGAGCAGTCTGATGTAACGGTAGATCGTCTCCTCCTTGATGGGAATCCTCTCTACCGTGCGGAAGTGTTTTGCCATGTTCCTGATGCTCATGGTCGCACCAAAGTTGTTTATGACGTATGCCTGAACACGGTCGAAGACAGAGCGCTTGTTGATCCTCGTTCTTTGCCTCACGTCCTTTTCGAAGATCTCCTGGATGACACTTTGGATGTAGGTGCGCTTCTTTGCCATGCCGTCAAAGAGGACTGTCCTGGGGAACCCGCCTTCGAGGATGTAGCTGTCAAGCTCTTCCTGCCTGTCCGTGCTTATCGACTTCCCAAAGAACTCCTTCATGCCTTCGTACTCATCGAAGGTGAGTGTGAAGATCTCAAACTCAAGATAGCGACCGGTGAGCTTGGTTGCAAGCTCACCCGAAAGTAGGTAGGAATTTGAGCCCGTGATGAAGATCGAGACATCTCCCTCCTCACGCCAGGCGTTGATGACCTCCTCGAAGCCCTTAACGTTTTGGATCTCATCGATGAAGAGGTACTTCTTTCCCACTACACCCTCAACGAGATTCTCGATCACCCCGTCGAGCGCGTCTGGAGTCTTGATTTTGCGGTAGTCCCTTGTGTCGAGGTTGAGGAAGAGGAGATTCTCCGTTGGGACGCCCTGCTCTTTAAGCTCGTTAGCTACAAGTTGCATGATCGAGGACTTCCCGCAACGTCTCACGCCGACCAGTACCTTGATGATGTCATCATCGTGATAAAAGGGGCGCATCTTCCTCAGGTAGAGTTCCCGCTTGTACAACTTGGTCATCATCTACTCCAAAAAGCTGATTCCGGGGGATACCCTTTAGATAAGTACCAGAAGTACCCCCCTTACGTCTTATGTAGTGAGCATAGCATTGTTCTATCCGACATGAAGGGTGATCGGGAGCCTTACTCTATGAGGCAGCGGTGGGGGAAGGGGGTGAGCGTCGCGTGGGGGCCTGCCGCCGGGTGGTATCATGCTGCCCTGGGTTCGGCGGGACCGGGACCCTGCGCCCTCGACTTTGCGCCCCCTGGAATCTGTGGGTGATGCCGTATGAGCGGCGTTTGGCTCGCCTGCGCGCGTGGCGCACGGCGCGTTAGGCCTTTGGGAGGTCAAAGATGGTACGAAAGAAGGTTGCGATCTTCGTCGCGTTCGCGTTTGCGCTCGATTGGGTTCCTTGGCTGGTGGCGGGTCTTGTGACGGACGGCTTCTCGAGGGGGATCTCGGGCATGCCCTGGGGCGTCCTGCTCCCCGCAGGCATGTTTGGCCCGATGGCCGCGGCCCTCATAACGAACCGGATCTCCCCTGTACTTCTGCGTGGGCGGCGTGTCCGTCTTGGGACCGGCGCCGGTCGGCCTCACCCCGTGCGTTTCCGTGCTGATCGTCGCCATCCCGCTCTTGCGGGCGTGCCGGCACGCGTTGCCTACGCGGCCGGATGACGTCGCGCACGGTGGGCGCGCCTCGTGACGCTATGTTTCCAATTCGGTGAAACATCGCCTTTTGCGCCGTTGGGCTACCTCCCTGTGCTAGTCTTTGTCCATCGTGCATGCAGCAATATGCATATATGGGGGACACAATCCAATGGCGCCTGCGGCCCACGGGCTGCGGGACCAAGGTGTCGGAAGCGAGGCAGGATATGAGCTATGCAAGGAGAGGGGCTGCTCATGAGCGGATTTGAGCCGCTGCGCGTACCTGAGCGGGACGGTGCGGCCGAGGGCTTCGGCTTCGTGCCCTGCGAGGGTGGCGTCTGCGCCGCCAGGGGCATCCGAGCCACGGGCGTCTCTGCGGGCTTTCGCCACAATCCTGACCGTCGTGACCTCGCACTCGTCGTCGCGGACAGGACCTGCATCTGTGCGGGCACCTTCACCAAGAACCGCTTCTGCGCGGCGCCTGTACAGGTCTCGCGGCCACGTGCGGCCTCGGGCCACGTGCGTGCCGTCGTCTTGAACTCGGGTAACGCCAACGCCGCCACGGGCGAGCAGGGCCTTGAGGTTGCACGCGCATCTGCGCGCATCGTCGCGGACGCCCTGGGTTGCGCTGCCGAGGAGGTACTCGTGGCCTCGACCGGCGTCATCGGCGTGCCTTTGGGCCTGGAGTGCTTTAAGGTGGGGGTGCCCGCCTGCGTTGGGCAGCTCGAGCGCTCGATTGCGGCCGCCCACCACGCCGCCCGCGCCGTCATGACGACGGACACCCACTCCAAGCAGGCCTCCTACGTCGGCAGCCTTCCCGCCCCAGGTGGCGGGACCGTCGAGGTCCACGTGGGGGGCTTTGCCAAGGGCTCGGGCATGATCCAGCCCGACATGGCCACGATGCTCTCGGTGCTCTCCACAGACGCACCGTTCACGCCCAAGGCCGCGCGGGTGGCCCTAGGGCGGGCCGTGAGCCAGAGCTTCAACAAGGTGACCGTTGACTCGGACACTTCCACTAACGACTGCTGCATACTCTTTGCCACGGGAGAGGCCGAGCTCGAGGCCATTGACGAGGACTCTGCGGCCTTCCCTGCCATCTGTGCCGCCCTGCGCGCGACCTGCGAGGCGCTGGCCCGCCAGATCGCGGCCGACGGGGAGGGCTCGACCAGGCTCGTGACCGTCGACGTCATGGGGGCGGCCACCGAGGCAGACGCTGACACCGTGGCCCGCGCCGTCGCGAACTCGCCGCTCGTCAAGACCGCCGTCTTCGGGCACGACGCGAACTGGGGCAGGGTCGCCTCCGCCGCCGGAAAGTGCAACGTGGCCTTCGACCAGCGCAAGGTGGACATCGATCTGCTCGGCGTGCCCGTCTGCCGCAGTGGCCTTGCCGTGGCCATGGACGAGGACGACATGCTCAAGCGCTTCAAGGAAAGCGAGGTCCCCATAGCCATCGACCTGGGCATGGGATCGTGCTCCACGCGCGTCTGGACCTGCGACCTCACGCACGACTACGTGACCATCAACGGGGACTACCGCACCTAGGCGCGAGCTGCAGGTGCAAGGTCCTTGACGGGAAAGGTTGGCTGACATGGTGATGAGAAGGCGCAGGCCCAGCGATGCCTCGCAGGGCAAGGCCGAGGTGCTCGTGGAGGCCCTGCCGTGGATCAACGAGTGGGCGGGGAGCACCTTCGTGGTGAAGTACGGTGGCTCGGCGATGGAGGACGCCGCGCTCCGGGCGAAGGTCATCGAGGACGTGCTGCTGCTCAAGCTCATGGGCGTGCATGTGGTGCTCGTGCACGGCGGCGGCAAGGACATCTCGTCTCTGAGCGACCGCCTCAACCTGAGCGTGCGCTTCAAGGACGGCCTGCGCGTCACGGACGAGGACACCATGGAGGTCGTGCAGATGGTGCTCGTGGGCAAGGTGAACGCCGAGCTGGTGCAGGCCATCAACGGCTACGGCAACCACGCGGTGGGCATCTCGGGCGCCGACGGCCGCACGCTCAGGGCCTGTCAGCTCGATCCCGAGCTAGGCCGCGTGGGCCGCGTCACCGAGGTCAACCCAGACCTCGTCCTCAAGGTCCTAGATGACGGCTACATCCCCGTCATCGCGGGCGTGGGCTTTGGCGAGGACGGCGGCCCCTACAACGTCAACGCCGACTTCGCGGCGAGCCACATCGCCCAGGCGCTCGGCGCGGACAAGCTCTTCTTCCTCACGGACGTCGACGGCCTCTACGCCGACTTTGACGACAAGGACAGCCTCATCGCCGGCATGGGTGTAGGGGAGGCGCGACACCTCGTCGATGCGGGCACGCTCAGCAAGGGGATGATCCCCAAGGTAAGAAGCGCCATCGAGGCCATCGAGGCAGGCGTGGGCCAGGTCACCATCCTGAACGGCACCGTCGAGCACGCGCTGCTCGTCGAGACGTTCACCGACGAGGGCATCGGGACCGAGATATCCAACGACTCCCGCAACCCCAAGGAGGCATAGCATGTACGAGTTTGACACACACGCGGACTTCATCGCAGAGGACGAGCGCTACCTCATGCACAGCTACGCCCGGCTGCCCGTAGAGTTCGTGCGAGGCTCGGGTTGCGTGCTCACGGACTCTGAGGGCAGAGACTACCTGGACTTTTTGGGCGGCATAGGTGTGGTGTGCCTGGGGCACTGTCACCCCAGGCTCGTGGACGCCCTCAGGGGGCAGGCCGAGAGGCTCTGGCAGGTGGGAAACTACTTTCACGTCGAGAACCGCAGCGAGCTTGCGGCTGCGCTCTCGCGCCTGCTCGGCGCGACCACCGACGAGGAGGGCCACGTGACGGGTTCGACGGGCCAGACGTGGAGGACCTTCTTCGCGAACTCGGGTGCCGAGGCGAACGAGGGCGCCATCAAGCTCGCGCGCCGCTGGGGCGAGCGCAGGCTCGGTGGGGCCACGGGCATCGTCACGGCCAAGCGGAGCTTCCATGGGCGTACGCTCGCGACCTTGGCGGCGACCGGCCAGGACGTGTTTCATAAGAGCTTTGCGCCGATGCCCGCAGGCTTCATGTCGGCGGAGCTCAACGACCTTGCCGCCCTTGAGGAGGCCATCGCGAGGCCCGAGGCAGGCTGCGGTCCTGTCTGTGCCATCATGCTGGAGTGCGTCCAGGGCGAGGGCGGCGTCTGGCCGGCTGATCCCGAGTACCTGCAGGGAGCCGCTCGCCTCTGCGAGGAGCGGGGTCTCGTGCTCATCGTGGACGAGGTGCAGACTGGCGTCTTTCGCTGCGGCGCACCTTTCTCGTACCAGCTCGCGGGCATCGTGCCGGACATCGTGAGCATGGCCAAGGGTATCGCGGGGGGCTTTCCCATGGGCGCCTTCTCCGCGCACGGAGAGGTCGCCGACCTGCTCGGGCCGGGAGACCACGGCTCCACCTTCGGCGGCAACCCGCTTGCCTGCGCCGTGGGCCGCGCCACGATGGAGACGCTCGTTGCGGAGGGCATAGGCGAGCACGTCATCGAGGTGGGAGCACAGCTTGCCGAGAGGCTCGCAGCGCTGCCGCACGTCACTGAGGTGCGTGGGCGCGGCCTCATGCGCGGCGCCCAGCTCGACGCGCCCATTGCGCGAGGTCTCGTTGAGCAGGGCCTGCGCGCGGGTCTCGTGCTTAACTGCGTGGGCGACTCGACCCTGCGCTTTTTGCCGCCGCTCGTCGTGACGGCAGGGCAGGTCGATGCCATGGCCGAGCGCTTGGCCAAGCTCATAGAGCAGCTGGCGTAGGGGTGCGGGCCGGGCGGGTCAGCTAGCACAGCGCCAGTATGTGTCGCAGCTGTTCGCTATGTGGTCCAGCACCTTGGGATAGATGGAGGAACACAGCTCTACGTAGCGATGGATCGCCTCGGCGAGGTCGTTTGCCATAGTAAGCCGCGTACCGTCGTAGGAGAGCGAGACGCCGCCATATGTCTGGTCCAGCCGTAGGGAGTCGGCGAGCTCATCGTCAAGGCTACGGGTGAAGCTTTTCCATGCCTCTGGCGCACGGGCGCTTGGAGGGAGGCAGTAGTTGGGTGTGACCGTAAAATACGGACGCCTCACCTCGGTGGACGTGACGCCGCAGACTCGCCCATGGCGTATGATTCGCGCAAACGAGATGTATTCGCCGTCCGGCCTGAACGGCTTGACCTGGCCTACGCCAAGGAAGTTGCCAAGGGCGAGACCACATTCCTCATCGAAGAGGATGCCTCGCTTGGCGTTGCTGCCCTTGCCAGCTCCCAGGGCGCTCGCATCCTGCCTGTTGACTGCTCCTTGTCGGCCATCGCCTCTTCCCTGAAGCTCGATCATGGAGTACTCGACAAGTCGGTCCGTCTCAACGCCTAGGTCAAGGAGGGCGAATGCGCCGGCGTAGCTGCCGATGACACTCTGTGCGTAGCCTATGATGTCTGAAAGCGAAAGCTGTGGGTCGTTTACGTCGAGCTCCTCTGTCCTGAAGGAGACGCGTCCGTCGTCCGAGAGCCTCAGTCCCTTGACGAGCAGGTTGAGGTTGTAGTGTTCGATGAGCTTACGTACCTGCCCACGCTTCTCGACGGGTACGCTCCACCCGGGGTCTACGTGCACGACGACTCGCCCGTTTTGATGCAGGTCCACGTGGCCGTCAATGAAGCCGATGGCGTCGTAGGAGCTGCTGAAGTAGAAGCGTGTGTGGTCATTGGGCGTCTCAGAATAGCAACGCTCCGGGGACTGCACAATTCTTAGTGAACATCAACGATCTTCAACGCCACCGGCCCCATCGACGACAGGCGTGCGACGCCGGACCCGCCGTCCCTGGCCGGGTGCGAGCGGCGCGGCCCTCCGCTCCCCCCGCGCGCGATCTCGGCTGCGACGACCCCTGCGATCCCACCTCTCCTGCCGCGGCGGGAGGGACTGAGGCCGGACTGCCTCGCCCACTTGCGAACCGTGGACGCGCAGACCCCGATCTCGCGTCCGGCCGCCCCCGGCGAGGAGCCACCAGTCACGAGCTCCCTGCCCTCAGTGCTATGCGTCAGTCTGACCACCTTCATGCAGGAGGTGCAATAACCACTTGAAACCACCGACCTGAACTACTATACTAATAGCTTAGTAAAGGTTTGAAATCTTGTGTGTTTTGAATGCGGAAAGGCTAAGTAAGGCTTGAAGAGACACCTTGGCTGTGAGAGGAGAATGGTGAATGCCAAAATACAAAATTGATGACGATGGCGTTCTGACCATTCTTGACGACAAGCCCTCTGTTAGCGTATCAAATATTCGTTTCCTGACGAAAAGAGTCGTTATCGTTGCCGTCATCTTGGCTATAGCTCTTTCTGCCTATTCGCTTTTGGGAGAGGGGCCGTTTGCGAAAGGAATGACCCAATCTTCTTGGGAGCAAGCGATGAGTGCAGATGGGTCCCATACGGCGGCCGAAGCTGCGTTCGGCAACTTAGGAACCTTGGATCCCATGGATGGGCTTGTCGCGATCGCCAGCGGGTGCACCAAGTTGTTTGCAAATTTCGCATCGAATCTCGGAGACTTTGGCAAAGCGGTAGCTACCAGCTTGGGCAAGCTGGTAGGGGGTGGTGTGGCATGACCATTCCCTCGCTTGTCTACGTCTTGTCGAAAACAGCCTGCGCAGTATCCCTTTTGCTAAGCATATACGCAATAGGTGCGCTACTGATCGGGGCTGCCCGAAAGAAGACATCAGCGGGAATAACTCGGTATACCGAGTGCTTTAAAGCTGGCAAAGACGCGCGCAATGTTTCACTCATTTTCTTGGCTGTGCTCTTCTTTGTCACGTCGAAGGCTGTCAAGATCGGTGCTCTTACCTTGCTAGCGGCGATTGCCGACATCGCTAGATTGTTCGCCGTTGGAATGATTACCGTTCTGTTACTTGCGTTCTACGCAACCATCGTTGCCAAAGTGAACAAGAATGGCGACCCACAAGTTGAAGCGTTATGTAAGAGTGCATGGCACACGGCTATCGCGTCTGTGCTGGTTGGGCTGCTTGTGGCCTACATCTGCGGTGGATAACCAAGGGGCTTAGCATGAAGACGGAGGGCGACAGCAGGTGAACAGAGACATCGGAAGCTTTCTTGAAGAACGCGGACAATTTGCCCGGCTACTCGACGAGTATCAGAAGAGCTACGACTTTGGTCTGCAATACGATACAACTGGCAGAACTGAAGACAGAAGCGCTCTTTTGGGTGAATTGGATGCCTTAGAAGCTGACAGGAGAAGTCAAGCGGCTAGGCTAGACAGCACTGTAGATGGTCAGCTTGAGCGGTTAAGGAGTATAACCGCTTTGGTAGATGAGCGCGAGAGTACCTTGAATAAAAAGAAGCTCGGTAAGGCGAAGGAGGATCTTAGAGCACAGCGTAGAAGAAGTGGGCGGACATATGCTTCGAGTGGGCTTCAAGCACAGATTCAGAGGACTCTCTCCTCAATTGAAAGGATCCGCAGGTCGAAGCTTCCGGTGTCAATAGCAAAGGCCGCTGACTTCTTCAATCTTCGCAAGAGAGCCTACGCTGATATAGCGTCAAATAGGAAGCAGCTTGACGACAAGCTGGCTGCTGCGACGCGGGAGCTCGAGGAGGACCGGACCAGCGGACAGGCAGCGATAGATGCAGCCAGTGTATCGCGAGTGGTAGCCTTGCAAGCCCGCAAGGCACAGATGGATGCAAGACGAAACGCGATGCGAGACGAGTACACCACTTCGCTTCAGAAATTGCTATTAGACGGCCTTGAGCAGACTTTCGTAGGCGACACCATATACGTCAACGCCGAGGTGCAGCTAGCTGGTTACATCGCGACATATTCGGACGGGTACGAAGCCTCCGATAATTTCGATATATTTGTAGTGGGAGTAATGAACCAGCATGCAAGTGCGCAAGACGACGGAACTCTGCATACATTTCTATCTCAGATTCTTCCTAAGGGGGTTTACGGCAACGGGACCATCATGCTTCCGGTAGCCCTTTCGCGCTACTTTGCAAAGCCTTTTTGCCTAAGTTACTACTCCGAGTACGTTGAGGGGGTCTACCCGCTTTTTTCGAACTACGCCCTGCAGATGATGAGGCTCTTCGGTGCGGAGGTCGTTTCAACATACCTTGTCGACTGTTCCAACGTCGGGGGGAAGTACGCTGAGTTCAGTACCTACGAGAGTGTAGATGAGGACGACAGGGTTTGCATCGTTCGCACTGCCGAAGAACTGACAACGGTGCTTAGGGAGCTGGAAGGATATGTCATAGAAAGCGCCAGCACCTATTTGAAGGACATCTACTCTAGCGTCGAGGATTACAACTCTGCCTCGGCGATGAAGCGCGAGATACGCGTACTGTTTATTAGCAGCCTGTCCGAGTTGAGAAACGAGGACATCGCTACATTAACCACTATAGCGCGCAACGGTTGTCGTTGTGGCGTATTCGTTTTCATAGGAGTAAGCACTGATGAGTTCCAGGCGTCGGGCATCATCACACAGCAGCACGCAACGGCGGTGAACAATCTTGCGGCTCTCTGCGACCGGATCTATATGGACTCACAAGGCAATCTTGGTTTTGGAAACGGGAGCCCAGCATTCCATGCTCCGCCGGCAATCGGAGTTTCCAAGGCTGCGACGATCGTCGAGCAAGCTGTTAGGAACAGCAGCAAGCAGACAGTGATACCTTTGGAAAACCACCTTCCGCAAGGCAGCGATATCCTAGCGGGAGACTGCCGCAAGCGCTTAGTTGTCCCAATAGGAAGAACGCCCCAGGGCGACGAATATGCGTTGGACTTCCACAAAGATGCCGCGTATATGCTCATGGGCGGCAACCCGTCGGCAGGAAAATCGAGCCTTTTGCACACCATCATCCTCCAATGCATCACTCGCTATAAACCGGAGGATCTAGAGATTTACATTGCTGATTTTAAGGACGGGAGTGAGTTCGACGTATACGCGAACGCAGGCGTGAAGTCCGTGCAGGCCGTGCTCGACGATGCCGAAGAGGATCTTGCCACGTCCTTCCTGACCTTCGTAACCAAGGAGGTCGAAAGGCGGCTTGCTTGCTTCAAAGACCTGAGTGATAAGACCGGTACTTCCGTACGCAATATCGAGGAATTCTACGAGGTTAATAATGGCGCAGGTGGGATGGTACGTAAGATACCGAGGATGCTGCTGATAATCGATGAGTTCCAGTCCTTGTACACGGGGAACCGCAGCACGGGCGAATTGACCAACTGGCTCGTCAGGATGGGACGTACTGCAGGCGTTTTCCTGATAATGTCTTCGCAGCGCTCACAGGCGGATTCCAATGCGATGTCCAGCTCCTTTGGAGGACAGACCAAGGAGTACTTTATCTACCGGCTCATGTTCAAGCTCCCCTATAGCGGAGCCAAGGAGATAATGAGCGATCGTTGCTCCGATACTGGACGAGAGAACCCCGCTCTCAGAAAGGCGCAGACGCTTAAGCCGGGGCAAGCCATTGTGAACCCAAACATGGGCGCCACCGAAGAGGATAACCAACTCATTCAATGCTACTACCCGTCAAGTGGCATAATAGATGCCATAAGCAAGTTGATGGCGCGAGAACAGGGCAGAAACGAAGACTCCATCATCTTGGCCTCGGAGAAGCCTGTCGATTCAGCCAGACGTCCGGAAAGCAGCCGCATTGTACTCGGCGAGTCAAACCGCTTCCATGCAGATGGTGCGAACGATGACGATGCGTTTTCTGATGATACGTACGTAACACTTGAGCCCGAGGTTGGGGCTATGTGCGTGTATGGAATAACGGAGCAAGCGTTTGCGAGCGCCCTTCAGTCGTGCTGGATTGCATTGAGCAATATCCATGGGAATGCTGCCTGCCTTGCGCTGGGCCGCGGCAAAGGGGCGCAAGCACTCGAAGGCGCCATGAATGGTCTGGTTTTGACTTCGGATGAAGACAAATTTGCATCCATCGTAAACGAAGAACACGACAGGGGGCGCTTTGTGCTGGCATGCATTGTAAACCCCTATGAATATCCCAGTATTTGTAGGGACTCAATTGGAAGAAGCGGCGGCAACGTGGAGCAGATTGAAAAGCTAATTCGTAGTGATGACGTTTTTCTTCTCATATGCGCGGAGAACACGAAAAAGGTCAAGGAGAAAGTGGCGTGGTGCGATTCCGACATCCCTCATCGCGTACTTTTGGCAGGCAACCCAGCAAGTATCAGATTAGCGATGACCAGCGACGCCGGAGACAAGATCAAAGACGGTCAATTCAATGTAATACGATCGAACGTGCTGAAAGCGTACTACTACAACAGGGACACAAATAAATTGGGACGTATGCGAATGTATCCGGCTACGATGCATAGTGCGGCACCTTCTATTGGAGAGGTAATCACCGCTGAGATCGGTACCGATCCCAATACGAGTCAAGAACGTGCTGACGATTATTCCGAGGAGGGAACCTCAGATGGCTATATGGGATTAACGGGCAACTAAGCTCGCCAAGACATAAGAATCACGTGTTAAGAAAAGAGGTCATGATGAAGTTCGGTATTGAGAAAATGATAGTTGCCGCCGATGATGGGGAGCCGGCAATCAACATTGCTGACAGCATTGCAGCACTCCGCAGCTGTCTAGATGAACCGGCGCCTTCCACCCCTATTCCACCCCTTGAAGACACAGAAAGCATCCGCCCTATTCCGCCTCAAGGAACGACTGGCTTACCGAGAACTTCATCTTCAACCCTTGAAGACACAGAAAGCATCCACCCTATTCCGCCCTGTGGAATTGCGGGAGTCGAGCTAGATCGCGACTCTCCAAGTTCTATTGGCAATACGGGGGTTTCTGTATCTGTGCCGAAACTGGTGGTTGGAGCAAACGATACGTCAGTAACAGACCAAATAGCAGCTATGCGAGACATGTTGGAAAATGGGGAAGGCATTAAAGTGTTTCGTGACGGGACGTTTGCTAATCCCGGAACGCCTGCGACAGACTCTTCAATTGCGAATGGCGAACCGATGAAAACTGTACCAAAGCAAATCGTGGGAACTCAATGGTACGAGCAGAAACCGGACATGATGAAAATAGAAATTGCTGCTATGGCCGACATGCAGCCGAATGCAAAGTATGATTTCCTTCCTAACGGAAAGATGTATTGGCAATTGCAGATACATCCCGATATTGCCGGAGTCCGCAAACATTGGGTTTTCTTGGCTGTGTATGATGAAGACCATCCGCAGAAACGCTGGGGTGGATCCGTTAAGTTTTATCCCGTGAAGCCAAACTATCAAGACATGTGTGAGATGGTCGAGAAGTCATCTGTCACGCCAAAGCATATTCCTCATTTACTCACTGATGATAATGATCAAATATACATGTGTACACAAAATTACAAACTGATTTTAGCTGGTAGAAAAAAAGGCGAAAGGATTAGCTCTGCTGCAACGGGGTTAAGGTTTGCGATAGTTTGGGCAAATTATTTCGAATATGGTCTTCTAGATCAAAAAATTTGGACATTATTCCAGCGTGAAATTAGTGTTTAAACCTGATGAGATTAGTTCTGAAGACTAATTCTGTCTATAGGTTTAGGAGACATATAATAATGCAGATATTCAAGAGTAAGCAAAATGATAGTGATGAGCTTCTTGAAGCCTTAAGGGAAAAAACAGAATTCGATTCGGAGAGCGAGGAACAGGCTGTTATTGACGGCGTGGACACAAGCCCAGCGCCAGAACACGGGCTTTGTGAAGTGCAGGGGGAAAGGAGCTTGGGTGAATCGGACGAGCAGCATGAAACTTCATTAGATGATCAAGAGGGCGAAACCAAGACGCTAAGTGCTTGGATTTCGGAAAACGCAACAATCAGACAATCTGAGATTGACTATATACACAGCATCGGGTTGGATTTACCTGACCGTCTTACAAACGGAACGGAAATACGCGTGCCACTTCGCATTGAGTCAAATGTGATGTTGCTGGTTATTGATGGAAGATTCCCGAAACCCAACGAGAATGGATTACCCAACATTAAGGCTTATTTTGTTTTACCCATACCAAGTGAGATTGCATGCGCGGGAAACATGCGCAACGATTATTATGACATCGACGATGATGGAAATGCATACCTTCATATCGATAAATATGAACAAATTCTTAAGAAATATCTTACTGGAAAACTGAAAATGTTGCTTACGGAATATATAATTAGAAAGGCATCCTTATTTTTTGAAAAATTAGCAGCTGAAAAGGCTGAGGCGACTGGAACGCTTGGCATCAATGAAACAAATAGACGTGTTAGTGAAACGTCACGTTATGACGGGAGACATTCTCGGGGAAATATAGCCGTGCATCCTAAATGTAAAAAAATTGTTTTATCGAATAGGTCACTGACACAAATTTTCTGTGAGACGCAGGCTAGGATAAACACCGAAACAGGTGGGCTATTACTCGGGCACTATGAAAACGGAATTTGGTATGTCGCGGAAGCATGTGATCCCGGGTGGAATGCAATCTTTCAAATGTCCTATCACGAAGCCGATGAGAATTATGAAAATCATGTCTGTTCTGTTATCTCCCGAATATATAAGCATCCACTTATTTTTTTAGGAATGTGGCATCGACATCCTGGATCCATGGATACGTTTTCTAGTATTGATGATATTACTAATACGAAATACGCAGAAGTATGCGGAAATGGGTGCATCTCTGCCCTAGTCAATTATGATCCAGATTTTCGTATGACTTTTTATTATGTGGATATTAAAAGTAAGCCTAGACTAGAGTATACGAATGTTCGTTTTGAAGTCGGAGACGATCGTTTTTCTAATCCTAGAGTACTGCAGATTGCATCAATTGAGGATGTCATAAATCGTAATTTTACTGAAAATATCCATGGGAGAACAAATAGAGAAAGGAGCTACGGTGGAGCATGACGCTGACATTAGCAAATTTTTTGATTATTTGGCAGAAACACCTGACGAAGCAAACGTTATCGATGAACGTGCAGATGCGGAAAACTCTGATATCGCCAATGAAGCTGCTGCTGCATTCATTGAAGTATTTGGCTCAGGAGATGAGACACCTTACATCGCACACGACTGGGTAGCTCATGTTCCGACACATTACTGCAATCAGAGGTACTGCGGGTGGTTGTATGGCATTATCAGACCCGAGACTGAATCAATCTACATTTTCGACTCGCCAATCCACTCCGATAATCCAAGTTTTCTTATTGGCCTGTTTGGGGAGGCTGTGACAACGCGACCAGAGATTAGTTCAGATTATTGGATAGAGGGAAGATTTGAGCAGGGAAACCCATTTATGACGATAGAGGTTAAAAGTTCAGACGGAGTAATTGCGCACTATCCGATACGAATAAAACAGTACGACACAACAGTGAAGCTCTTTTCCAGAAACACCGGGCTTCTTGAATCTGATGTGATGCTTGATAAATGTGCTGTAATTGTCGGAGTCGGGTCGGTCGGGTCGCTTGTTGCCCTAGAGCTTGCAAAGTCAGGCGTGGGATCATTTGTCCTCATCGACACCGACACATTTGAGCTTCATAATATTTGTCGGCATCAATGTGGATTCTCCGATTTGGGAAGGTATAAAGTTGATGCGGTACGTGACAAGATTCTAGATATAAATCCTTATGCCAAAGTCGAAGTGCTTAATGAAGTAATACAACGGATACCTAAAGATCAAATTATCAGTTATCTAGGGCGAGATAGCATTGTTATCGGATGCGGCGACAACAGGGCATCTGCTGATTATGCATGTAAACTAGCATGCGAGACAGACAGTTCCTTTGTGGCTACATGCTGTTGGTCGAGGGCCTTTGCGGGCGAAGTATTCTACTGGCAGTCAGGACACGGCTTATCCTGCTATGAATGTGCGCTTGGAGGACTGTTAGATGACGAGAGGCCCGAAAGCCATCAACATTATTTTGCATCAGATAAGGATGAGGATGAGCTTGCGTTTGAGCCGGGAATAGCAGCTGACATCGACTTTGTTACCTTGATTGCTATTAAAGTATGTATTGATTTACTGAATCGTGATAACCCTAATTTTACACCAAAAGTTATTAATTACCTAAAGCAATATACTTGGATTAGCAACACTAATAGCCCAAAAATTGGTGGTGAATTTGCGAACATATTTTCGCATCCCTTGCAAATCACTACGTGCCTAAGCGTTGAGCAACGCCCGGATTGTATCAACTGCGCACAAGGAGCATAGCGGTGGTCAATGATAGCGCACCTGCGTTCTCGGCTTATGATTCCTCGGAGGTTGATGCTGAGCTTTCGCTTTGGGAAATAGTAAAGGCAAATTGGGATGATGCAGAGTTGAACCGTGTTGAAGGTAAATGCTTCTACCCCATGCGGGACATGTGCCAGCGATTGGGGGATCTAACAGAAGAGACAAGGATGAAGGTTGCAAACATGTCAGATGAGCTTGATGCAATTTAACATCTTAGAACTCGAAAGGATATTGGAATGGCAGGCCAAGTAGTAGTTAGAGACGTAAGCGATTTGGGCAGCTATCGCCAGCAGCTGTCGGGGTTGAAAGAAAAGCTGGAAACCTCAGCAGGAAAGCTGTCTTCGCTAGCCGAGGAGATTGAAGAAACTGCTGGGTCCATGAAATCAGCCACGGAGTCACAGGGTTCGAACTGGCAAGATCCTCAATACGACAAGCTGAAGGGCGAAGTAGACCCTGTAGCAGATTCGGTGAGGAGCACGGCCGATTCCATGAAGGACACCGCCTCTGTGATCAAGACAAAGATGAGCGAGGTCGACTCGTCAATTGATTACATTCAGGGACTCATCTCGAAGCTGTCTGATATCTAGGCGTGAAGAAAGAACATGTCTTCGGACTATAATGTAGAGGTCGCCGCCATTGACAGCGCGATGGATTGCTTCGAGCGCGTTGAGGGCGCCGCTACGTCTTTGAGGGCGGCTGCGGCATACGATGTTGCTTCTCTCGGGGATGCGATAGAGTCAAAGCTTTCGATGAAGCAAAGCGAGCTTGATAGCGCACATGCCGATCTAGCACGGGTGCGCGAATTGCAAGCTAACGATTACACTGAAGATGATGACGGCAATCGCACCTATCATCACACATATGATGCCGAGATCGATAGTTGCAGGGCTGGCGTGGCTATGCTTGAGAGCCAAATCGCGAAAATCCAAGCCCTTCAAACCAGGCAAGAGATGCTGGAGGAAAGCTACTCTACTAAATCCGGATCGATGCTGTCTTCCATCGCCAGAAACAGGTCCGATGGGCATCGCATCATGGCGGCTTACATCAGGAAGATTCAGGATGTTTCCGGCGCTGACACATCTTCCGGAACAGTGGTGAACCCATATACCGGGGAAAGTGGCTATGCAGTTGCGGTGATCGATTCGCAGCTTCACCCCGAGTCTGCTTACCATATACAACAAGCGGCTCGTGAGGGTATTCCACTCATGCTCACCCTCGACAGGGACAATGCCGATATAAACCGGAAGTACTCTTTGCGCGGTTATCCAACACGCGAGGGGCTAGATAGGGACGAGATTCCGCCGGCGGCTTTCGCCGAAGGTGGTGCCGGAGCACATATAATGTATATTTCACAAAGCGACAACCGAGGTTCTGGGTCATCTTTCAGGCGCCAACTTGAGAACGTGCCTAATGGAACGCGCGTCAGATTCAGGGTTATATAGGATGTGGAGGCGAGAAGATGTCGGCGAGTGGCAGAAAACCAGCGGTCGTTTTCGTGCAGGAGCTAATCAGCGCGAGTCCGAAGAAAGTGCGCGTCATTCCGCGAAGTGACCGCAGCAACGAGATGGACGCTCTATTGAAAGTTCCAGGCGTATCAACCTTAGGAACGATTGTGAATCAAACCGGTGGCGTTGTGGTTTCAGACGGCATTATTCGGCATCTTGGCGGCGAGAACGCTTTAGGTACGAGCCTGAGGGAGATTAACGGCATCGTCGATGGCGCTCCAACGACTATGAACAGCATACTGCTCGTTGCTTTCGACGTGTTTGGTGGTTGGTTCGCTATCGACATGGCTGCAAGCAACCCTACGGAGGCAAGCGTTCACTATCTTCCGCCCGAAGCTTATACATGGGTTGACACTGGGTTGGGGCATACGGCCTTCTTTGACTGGAGCCTTAGCGGCGAGACTGATCGATACTATTCCGACTATTCTGACGTCATAAATGCGAAGAGTATTCCTGCCGATGACTGTGTTTATTCATTCAATCCGCCCTTGTGGTCGAACACCGGAAATGATGGCAAACGCCACGTTGCAGCCGAAAAGGCAAAGAATGCTCTTGCTGCGCGAGTTGGGATGATGGATTCTCTTAAGGATATTAAATGACATGCGAGTTACTCCCGTACCTGAATAGGCGCGTGGAAAGATTCTGCGTCGCAGTAAACGAAGCTTGCGACCCGCGTACTTGGGTAGTCAATGACTTGTTGAGATCACCTGCGGCTACGGCTTCTCTCGCTGGGATTGCATATACAATTGCCGCTACTCCAATTGGTTTTACGGTCAATTTCGGGGCATTATATTGTGATTCGAGGGAGAAGTGTTTTGTGTTTCTGGCAAGAGATGATTTTGAGCTTACATGTGCCATATCCCTTGTGCTTCGTAAACACCTGAATCTGGCAAAAATCGTTATAGACAACCGTAGTACTTTCGTCGGTCTAAAAGATATATTCGCAAAAATGCATTTATTGAGAAAGACCGTGGGAGAAGACTTGGAGACAGGGCAAGCAGTCAGCAGCCAATCGAGCACAGTGAGCTTGTGCGCGGGGGCTATCGTTGTATACACGCTGAAGGTTGAGTATTTTGAGAGACCGGAAGCCCTAAATGCCTTGACCTGTGTTGTTGCCGAGCACGCAAGAGCTGCACGAAACAAGGTTGGCAACAACCCCACCTTGCTTGCCAATGAGCTTCTTCGCTGGTTTCGTGAAAACGTGCAGTACCGTAATACTGGAACGAACGCGGACCATTCGGCAGCCGGGTTGATTCGGAACGGAACGGCCGTATGTCAGGGTATTGCTGTTTATGCACATCAGTTCTTTTGGAGTTGCGGGATAAAGGCACGATACGTTATCGGAATGGGTAGACATGAAGATCATGCATGGAATGTCGCTAAGGTTGGTGGAAAATGGAGACACATAGATTACACCTTTGCCCTTCCGGGACACTGTAAAGATATTTTTAACGAAAGCGAGATTCACTTTTGTTCGTGCCATAAATGGAATGTGGCTGATTATTCTGCTACGGAGAACGATAGAGTTGCAAACATTAAAGAAACTTTGGCACAGTCGGTAATTTCAGCTATTCCTGAGAGTAATTGCTATTCAGTTAACGGATGCATAGTTGATACTTCAAATATCGGAAAGATGTGTGTAGTGCGTGATGGGATGGTGTATCTTTCTATTGCCGACCTGTTTCAAGATTTGGGCGGGGGATACGCAATAGCACGTGATACTACGACAATAGCCTACGGAGCTAGGTTATATAAAATCCCATCTTCCGCGCTAATGCGCCTGCATGGCAGATATTATCTAACAGCAAATATGATGCATAGCCTTGGAATAGAAATGCAGTTAGGCGATCTGGTTCTCAATCTTCGGCCAGTCTAAGCTTAATTATCGAAGTACTGTTAACGGCGACCGAAATCAACCAAATGGGACTGCGGTGGGAATCTTGGACCAAGACTCGCGCGATCGCGGAACCATCCGCATGGTAGGGGATATGGTCCAAGTCCCGGGCACGTGGTGCGGATTGGGCGTCACCCCTCTGGTAGCCCAATCTCCGGTCGGTTCCCCTGGCATGCCCGGCCAATGGGTCGCGCCCTGCCTCTACCGTCGTCCCGGGTCCCACGCTCGCGCCGATCGTCGGCCAGGGGCTCTCGTCGCCTCCCCCGATCTCCCTCATGCGAGGGCGGCGCGGCGTCGGGGACCGACGCACGCGACTTGTCTGTCTCCTCTCCCCGAGGTGCGCCCCGACCCCCTCGTCCTCGTCGTAGTCCTCGGGGTACCCTGTCAACTGGCCCACGTTCATGCTGCCAACCCCAAATCTCTCCTGTACTGCATCGGGCTCCTATAATCGAGGTCGCTCCTGATCCTGACGTCCCCGTGCCACCTCAGGTACGCGTCGAGCATTCTCACGAGCTCGTCGATCGCAGCCCCGCCCCGATCGCACCCGTAGGAGAGCCCTGTCTCGGAGCGGCCGATGAGGCCCCCGCGCCTCGCATCGCCGGGGCTGCGCCCCTCCCTGGCACCGGCCCGGCGGCATACCGCCGGGCCGGCCCGCGATCGGCGAGAGACAGGCCCTGCCAGCCGAGATGCGGGATCCGGCCGCGTCGGTCACCCACCTCCCGTCGGGGGCGTCGGCCCCGAGGTCGTGCCTCCCCCGTCCGTCGCGAGGCAGGTTCGGGGGTGCCTCGGAGATCTCGCCTCCATAGAAGTCGTGGCGCCGTCTTCTCCTCGCCACCCTCGCGACCAGGCCCTCCTCTCCCATGATGCCGTGGGCGGCCTGCCCGCCGACACGCTCTCCCGGCTCGCTGCCTGCGTCGGCCCGCGCCGCGATGCGCCCGTGGCCATAGGTGCTGCCGAGACGCTGCTCGGGATGCACCTCGCGCGGCGCTGGCCGGACCTGTCCGACGTCGCCTGCGAGGGCGCCTGCCACGACTCGTCCCCGGTCCGCGACTTCGTGGGATGCCGGTGCCGCGTGCCCTCATAGGGCGGCATGAGGCCGAGATTGCGAGGACCTGTCAGCTGCTCTCGTACGGGGGGTACGGATGTTCGTGAAGCAGGCAAAGGCCGACGCTGTGGCCGTGGGGAGGTGTGAGCACATGCGGAGCGCAGGGGGGTCACGTTGCGAAGGTGTGGGGAGGTCCCTATGAGAATGTGGGGAGGTCCCTATGAGAACGCCCGCTCACCTGCCTTGCAGCTTATGCACGAGCTCGGCGAACTCGTCGCGCCTCTGGGCTGGGGTGCGCGAGTCCTCGCTGGACTCCCTCATGGCGTTTGCCGCGATGGCGCCGAGGGCACCAAACGAGCGTCCCAGCGCGACCTTGAGGGGTGAGAACTCAAGGCGATATTTCGTGCCGTTCACCTTGATGGAGTCACCGCTCCACGTCTTGAGCTTCGCTTCCACCTCGCCTATGGGTGCACGATCGAACTCGTTGCCCTCGTTGTCAAAGAGGACGAGCTCGCCTGAGCCATCGATGCCTATGAAGCCGTTTGTCGCCCGTTGCCTGATGCCTTGGACTATGTGCATGCCGTCGCACCAGAATTGCCAGTCGCCCCTGTTGTCTGCCATGGAGTTCCTCCTGAGGTCGTCTGTTGACAAGAAGTGAGCCACGTGCTGGCAGAGAACTATACCGTAGATGGCATGGCGGCATGCCAGCTGCACAATATACGATGCATCCTGCAAAGGAGCGCACCCGGTGGGAGGTGTGCCTTGTGGGGCACGATGCGCCGGACGCCTTCCGAGGGGTTAGGGGCGGTTGCCCCTGCCGTGAGGTCAGGGGGACCGGCAGAGGGGGGCGTGGGTGACGACTTTGACAGCCGGGGCATCGACAGCCCCTCCGACAGGCGCTATCTGCTGCAGTTCTACCTTACGGGCATCACGGCGATTACCGTGCGCTGGGTGGAAGGTGGGTGTGCGGAGTCCGTCGAGCACATGGTCACGCTCATCTCGAGCTGCATCCCCAAGGCGTGACGCGCGTGGCATGAGGCGCTTGGCCATCAGCCATCGGTGGGGCTGGGACAAGCTGCCCGTGTCGGCAAGCGTCTTTCCACCATGCGCATCAGGCCATTGGGAGACGCGAGGCTGGTCAGTCGCTCTCCTCCAGATACCTCCTTGCGGCCCTCTCGTCCGCGATCGTGTACGTGCGCCAGCGGTTGGAGCCCTGTGCAGCCAAGATGCCATCGCTTACCAGATCGCCGAGCAGCTCGCTTGTCCGTGACGCGCCCAGCCCGGTTGCCTCCATGATCGCTGCCCTGCCGAGCGGCTCTGCGGCTGATGCGATATGTTGAACTATGTGGCGCTTTGTTCGATCGGTTGCCTTCGTCCGATTTTCTCGTCCGATTTTCGCGTCCGATTTTCGCGTCCGATTTTCGCGTCCGATTTTCGCGTCTGCTTCGTTCGAGTTTCCAGATGAGACGAGCTCTACGTGCGAACCTGGACGGTGGAACGCCACACGCGTGGCGTTGCCCTCTTGGAAGTACTCGAAGCTCACGCCGGCCTCGTCGCAGGCCTGCTTGATGCGGCGCAGACCACTACCGAATGCCTCGATGTAACCGCCGCGGAAGAGGGCGTCGGCAATGCGTGGGTTTCGGTTCTGTGGCGCCCTCGCCACTCCCATGAGGTAGTCGTCTGGTGTGGTGCCTGCAGGGAAGAGGCCGGGATTCGTGATCTGTACCGTGTCCGTAAAGATATCGATCATCACGCGGCTGTCACCTTGATGCTCTTTGTGACAGAAGGCATTGATGACCGCCTCGCGGATGGCCTCACGTGGAATCTCAGGGATCTCCTCGCGTGTCGGGCTGCCGTCAATCACGATGCGGCGACGGATATTGGAGTTGACGTAGTACTCCGCCTTGTCGATAAGCTCAAGCACAGGGGCATCTTCCTGCTGAAGATCAAGGATGTTGACGCGATCGTTACCGGCGAGCACCCCCATGGTCAGACGCTTGTGGGAGGGCGAGCGGCAGAATAGCACGGTCGCGGCATTCGTGAGGCGCCCATCGCGCGCGAGTCCGAGGCGCTCAAGCACGTTGGCAGCATCAGAAGACCCGGCATATGTCGTGGGAATGCGATTCTTCTTGATGCCCGCATCGATGTACGCATGGAGAAGCGCTGCGCTGACATCGGACACAGGACAATCCGAGAGGCGCGTATCCCATGGCACCTCCCTGTCTATGGCCGCAGCAAACATGCGCTTGACTTGCGCAGGTGTCATGAGCACATCCTCGTCGGCACGGCGGATGCGGTAGCGTCCCTCGCAGGCGTACGGCGTTTCGTCCCCCTCGAAGTCGATGCGGATGTACGTCTTGCCGCTGTCCTCACATTCTGTGCGTATCTGTGGCGTGATCCTTGGCTCGATCTTGGATCCAATCTCTTGGCTGATGGAACGCAGCGTCTTGTCCGAGACATCTTGGCCCATGACCTCCCCGTCATTTCGTACGCCAAAGTAGAGCACGCCGCTACCGTGCTTGTTGAGGATCGATGCGATGGACTCCATGGCTTCACGATGCTCACCCGTGGACCTCTTGAACTCCACTTGTTCTGATTCGGCTCCAAGGTTCATGTCCTACGCTCCCTTCCCGCTGACGATAGTCTCATGGGCAGGTAGCCGCTTGCATGCCTTGAGACCAGGGATGGCTTGCCGTCTGGTAGTGAGCATCGATGATACCTTTGATTTCCTGGCGTCCAAGTAATCGAGATGACGCGTTGTTGCCCGCAAAGAGAGGGTCCCATTGCTTTCTGGAGCTCTTCGGGGATTTGTGTGAGTTTGCTGCCTCGGCGAAGACGCCAACCTAGCGGCGGCTCCGCTCGTGCAGAGCCTGTTTTTCCGACCAAGGGGGAGGTGGCCACCGAGGGAGTGCTGCCGGCACGTCATGGTGGTTGGGGCGCTCGTGCCACCCGACGCGGCTCGCGTCGCAACTAGCGGCGCAACAGTGTACACAAGTGCCCCAAAACGGCGCCGAGAGGCCATTTTAGTCGATCTG
>ERZ772764.558-NODE-558-length-25475-cov-8.706530_pt1 | contig 25475 bp, 22 predicted proteins | sample MGYA00512163_ERZ772764 | MGnify/ENA primary metagenome ERZ772764 (study PRJEB29015, sample SAMEA2737903) | human oral metagenome | biome: human oral; feature: human-associated habitat; material: dental | place: China | collected 2094 ... | reverse complement strand
CACGCAAGCCCGGCAGCACCGACCCGCGCAACGAAGCCATGATGAGAATGTTCGCCATGGTCGAGATCGGTGAGCGCGCGGGCAGCGGCATGGACAAGATCTTCGAGGGCTGGGCGTGGGCCGGGTACGCGGAGCCGAGCTACGAGGTCGCCTACGGCCCCGACCGCACCACGCTCACGCTTCCGCTCGCATCGACCGGCGATCGAACGCGAAAAGCGGTCGATTCGAGCGGCCGATTCCGTACGGAGGCGACCGAGACGGCGCGGGCGGCCATACTGGCGCTCTTCCCAGACAGGCGTACGGCGTTGAAGTCGGCTGAAGTCGCCGGGCGAATCGGGCTGGGCAAGACGAGGACAAACGAGCTGCTGCGGGGCTTGGTTGGTGACGGTCTTATCGTCGCGGAGGGCTCGGCGCGCAACCGCGTTTACAGGCGAGCCGAGCAGTAGAGCGGATACTGGGCGCGCGGTGATCGTCGGGCACAACCACGGCAGTCATTGCATGTGCCTACGACCCCCGATGCTGCACCCCCGCAGCCGCTCTTCCCGCCGGGAGACGCAGCAGGCTCCCAGAGCCACAAGCGGGATACCCGTCACGAAGTCGAGGGGGCTGGGGCCGAGCAGAGTCTTGCCACACGAGCAGAAGACGAGGCCCACGTTGGCTATGGTATTGGAGGCACCGTGGGCCAGGGCGCACGGCCACACGCTCCCCGAGCGGACCCGCAGCAAGGAGAGCCAGCAGGACATCGCGGTGCACGCGAGGGTATCGTGAGGATCCCTGCGACGGGGAAGTCCGCGTAGCCCATCCCGTAGTTGTGCCCCATGACAATGGCGGGGGCGTGTCACAGCCCCGCAGATTCTGGGGCACCGAGCTCCCGCAGGGTAGTCCGACAGCTCGCGCTGGGTCCTGCGGAGGTCCTGCTGGGAGCAGGCACCCCGGCGAAAGTGCCCCGCAAATTCTGGGGTACCGAGTTTTGGGAATCAACTGGGCAAACCCCGGGCGAAAGTGCCCCGCAGATTCTGGGGCACCGAGGCTTGGGACCCCGAACTCCGAATCCCACTGGGTGAGCCGCGCTAGCCCGTACGCCTCAGAGCGTCACCGTCTTGATGGGTGTGTAGGTAAGCGAGCCTCCCTTGGGGTGGTCGCTCCACATGAGGCTGGCGCTCGTGTGGCGGGTCGTAACGGATGCAGTCTCGCTCGTGAGGGTCGCGCAGAGCTCAGTGAGGCTCACACCCTTTGGCACGCAGACGTTGCGTGCGAGCGTCACGTGCGGCCTGAACGTCTCACCACCGTACGGCAGGCCACGCACCCGAAGCTCGTCTGCCACCAGCTCTTGGAGCAGCCCGAGCCTCTGGGGGCAGCCGCTATCTGTCGGTCCCACCCAAAGTATGGAGTTCCTGCGCTTCTCGAAGCAGGAGATATGACCGAGCGCGAGGTCGATGGGGAAGCTGCCGGGGTCAAGAGCTGGTCTTTCCGGGCGCCCCGCACCATCTGTGCCCTCGACAGGCGAGTCACCCGTCCCTTTGTCTGCCAGAGCATTCCGATACGCCGTGACCGCAACGTTCAGCGCCTCCCTCGCGAGGGTCTCCCGGTCCTCGTCGCAGGGTCCTATGAACGAGAGCGTCATGTGCAGGTTGCCCGGTGCTGTAAGCCTGCCCGTGGCGATATGTCCTTTGAGCGCGTCCTGCCTCTGGACGAGCCAGTCCCTCTCGGCCTCGGAGAAGGTCAGCGCCACGAAGAGACGACGTTCACCCATGGTCAACCCCATTTCTTCCCATGCGGCCCGCCGACCCGTCATGCGCCCCGACACCGTGGTCGCGTGCGCATGTCCTGATTGCGTCAAGGCGCCGTGCCGTGCGCGCCGCAGCTAGCCTATGATGATAGCAAAGAGGCCGCAGGAGAGGGACGCCATGTCCAATATGACCGACTACCTACGCTGGCGTGGGGACATTACGCTTGAGGAACGCCCGCTCAACGACGTGGACGCTCTCGTTTTGGCCACCGTCTCCTACCTTGACTTTGACGACATCGTCCCACCCGACGTCTCAGGTGGCATAGCGTTGGGTGATGCCTGCCAAGAGGTCCTCGCACGCACGGGTGACGACATCACGAGCGCAGTGCGCTCCATGGCATCCATCGACACGAGCTTCGTCGTGGCCCTCGCTCAAAGCGAGCGCTTCGGTTCCCTGTGCATGAGCCGCTACCTTGACCAGGTGGACGAGGCGACGAGCCTGCAGTTCTCAGCCGTCACGATCGGGCTTCCCGGCGGTGACCTGCTCATCTCCTTTCGGGGGACCGACAGCACGCTCGTCGGCTGGCGTGAGGACTTTATGCTTGCCTTCACCGTCACCGAGGCGCAACGTATGGCGAGGGCGTACCTGAAAGACGCGCTCGCTGGGTCGGGTGCGGGCGCGAGGGTCGTGCTCGCCGGTCACTCCAAGGGAGGCTGCCTTGCGGAGTACGCGGCCGCGACCTGCCCAGAGGCACTGCTGTCCCGTATAGGCCGGGTCTATAGCTTCGATGGCCCGGGACTCGACCGGGCGGTGCTCTCGTGCGACGCCTTCTCGCGCATGGGCGAGAGGTTTCGTCGCATCCTGCCGAGGTTCTCGGTGGTGGGCCAGCTTATGGACCGCCTTGAGGTGCCACGCCGCTACGTCGAGTCAAGCGAGTGGGGCATCATGCAGCATGATCCCATGAGCTGGCAGGTGGGACCCGCCGGCCTCGTTCAGGCGGATGGCCTGGCACCCGAGGCAAAGACCTTGGACGACGCGATCGCCTCGTGGCTGTCGGGAGAGGATCTTGAGACGCGTGAGCTCTTCGTGAGGGAGCTCTTTGACATCCTGGGGGCTGGTGGTGCGACGACGATTGCCGAGGTTGTCACGAACGGTGGGGTGCAGCGGGTGATCGCCGCCGCCGCGCAGGCGAGCGAGGGGACCAAGCAGGTCATAGGTAGGCTCATTGACACGTCCATGCAGGCTACGAAGGAGAGCGTCGCGAGTGGGGTGGCCGATGGCGTGGAGGGCATCGCTCGCGTCGTCAAGCGTACGGGAGAAAACCTTGCCTCAAGGATCGGGGAAAGCCTCATGGTCCGTGAGGCCGCGACCAAGGTCGCCGAGATGGGCGAGATGCTTGGTGCAAGAGCGCTGCCCGGCGAGACTGAGCGCTCGGAGCAGGAGGGTCCAGCCGACGGGTCGGGTGGCGGGAGCGAGCAAGACGGATAGCTCGCGAGCGGGCATCCGCCGCCCTCAGCCCGTGCCGACGACGAGGCCCACCACCGTGGCGACGATCGAGATGATGATGGCGCCAAAGAAAGCGGAGCCAAAGCTCTCGATCGAGATGCCTGCATGGAAGATCTCGCGCGAGAGGTAGCTCGCCAACTCGAGCATGAGCGCATTGAGCACCAGGTAGAAGAGGCCGAGTGTTACGATTGTGATGGGAAGGGAGAGTATCGCAAGGATGTGCTTGAGCGTTGCGTTCACGAGCGCGAGGGCAAGTGCGCACATGATAGGACCTGCGTAGTCCCCACCAACGGTGTCGATTCCCGGAACGAGCCAGACCGCCGACATGACCGCAATGGACGTGACCGCCCAACGACCGATGAACTCCATAAGCCACTCCTTTCATGTGCTCATGGCATCCTTATACCCAAAGGGGCACCAGGGGAACAATGGCTAGCATGGTCCTGTGTGGCTCAGGCCGTGCCTTCAGGTGGGTAAGTGGGGGTTGCCACGCCCGCTCTGCGGAAGGGGGCCTGGCCCGTTGCGTGGGCGAGGGGTCGCGGCAGGGGAGAGTTTGAGGAGAGGTCAGCATGTCCCTTAACATCCTTTGGACGGATGACGAGCGTCTGGCTGGCGCGGACGTCACGCGTGTGCTTACGTCGGCGCTCTCGTCGTGCGCCGGCGCGACGCTTTTCGTTCCGAGCTTCGCCCAGCAGCAGCTGGCGGCGCGTCAGGTCGCTCGTCACCCCGACCTTTCCCTGGGTGTCACCGTGACCACGCTTTTGGCGTGGGCCGAGGAGCGCTGGGGAATCTGGGGTGACGGCAGGGGCCTGGTCGACGAGGCGGCGCGTTGCCTCCTGACAAGAGAGGTGCTCTCCTCGGCTCCCGACGAGCTGCGCGGCGGCTTGGGTACCAATCCGGGGACCAGGCGCCTTGTGGGCGAGCTTGCCTTACGAGCCCTACCTTGGATGTCCCCTGCGAAGGGTGGGGAGCTCGATGACGCACGCGTCTGCGAGCTTGGCCTTACGGGTGGCGAGAAGGCTGCCCTTCGTCTGGTGGGTCGCTATGCCCAGAGGCTGCATGACCACGGCCTCATCGAGAGGAGCGAGCTTCTGTGCGGCGTCGCGGACGCACTGCGCGAGGCGGGCGTCGTTGTCGCGCCCGTGGTCGTCTCCGGCTTCACGTCTATGGACCGCGCCGAGAGGGAACTTCTGGCTGGGCTCGCTGGCCTATGCGAGGTGACGGTGGCGTTTGGCAGGAAGAACGCAGAGCTCCTTGCCGGCTGCGAGGAGCTTGCCGAGAGTCTGCGCGCCCTTGCCGCCGACAGGGGCGCGCAACGGGAGGACCCAGGCACGCGGCATGACGGGTCGCAAGGCGCGGTTCCGTCCGCCACCGCAGGTGTGCGGCAGGGTGGGGAGATGGGCTTGGTGCCGTCCGTCCCCGCAGATACTACCCCCGCAGACGCCGCCCCCTCGCTCGTCCGCGACCCTGAGCTCGAGGAGCTGCTGGGAAGGCTCTTCTTGGCCTCTGGGAAAAGGGTGGTTGCGAGAGGATCCGTCTCGCTCCTCGAGGCGGCAGGTCCCCACGCCGAGGCCGAGCTCGTCGCACGCAAGATAGACGAGCTCGCGTGCAAAGGGATCGCGAGCGTCGTGGTCGTCGCGCCTGACGTGGAGCGTGCCTGGAGGGAGCTTGCCCCCAAGCTCGAGGCCCGAGGTGTCTCCGTCACAGCCGAGCTTCCCTGTGCCTTCCCGAAGACGGACGAGGGTCGTGCCTTCTTGGAGTTTGCGCAGGGCGTGGCCCAGCTCGCCGCGCTCGCGAAGACCTGGCCCCCCTCACAGGCGAGTGCGGAGGGGGAGCTCATCCGTCTTGGGGACATGGGCTGGTGGCCCCCTAGGGGCCTTGCGGACTTTCTGCTCTCGGGCATCTCCTGCGTTCCCACCACACAGGCCTATCGCCTTGACCGCAGATGGAGGCAGGACCGCCTGCTCACGCCGACGGACGTCCTGAGGGACCTGCAGAGTCCCAAGATGACGAGCCTGCCCGTCGCCCAGGCGACGAGGGAGCTTCTCAAGGGAAGGCTCGCCTCAGCCGCGTCGAAGCTCCTCGGGCCGCTTTTGGGGAGGACGGAGCCTGGTCTGCAGGACTTCGTCCAAGATGATAGGGGACGTAGGACCCAGGAGCTCGCCCGAGCAAAGGAGGCGCTCTTTGATGCCCGCGCCACGGCCGTGCTCGCACTGGTCCTCAAGGTTGCCGCCACGCTCAGGAGCCTTGGCGCTGTGGTTGACCCCAAGCGGGGAGGCACGGTCACGCTTGCGGGACTCGTCGCCCAGGCAACAGACGCCCTCTCGGACGCGCTCGTCTCCCTGCGCCCGACGCTCGAGGTTGTGGGCGCGACCTGCAAGGTGCGGATACTGAGTGCCCGGGCAGCGGCGCAACTCGAGCCCGTGAGCGTCGACGCCGTCGTCCTCATGGGGCAGAGCTCGGACGAGTCCTTGGTGGGAACGGGAGACGACGTCCTCTCCGCGCTGCTCGTCCTTTTGGGTGTCGAGAGGGACAGTGACCCATTGCCTCAGCTGCGCTCTGCGTTTCTCTCTACGCTTGCCGCCGCGCGCAGTTACGTGGTGCTCGAGCGCAGCCTGCTCGACCGCTCTCTCAGGCAGCGCTGGCCCTCGGTCATGCTCACCGAGCTGAGGTCGTGCTACGAGGGCGGGGGTGCTGGGAAGGACGGCCTTCCTGTGGAGCGTCTGGATGAGGCGGAGGCGGACGCCAACTGCGCGCCCTCAGGCCGACCCTCGGTGCGTGTGGGGCAGGAGGCGCTTGGTCAGCCGGGAGCGGTCTCGCCCTCGCTCAGGAGCCTCGTCGTCGTCCCGCCCGAGGGCAGGGCGGAGCTTTTGGACGGGCGACCCCTCCTCTCGGCATCGCAGCTCGAGAGTTATCTGGAGTGTCCCTACAAATGGTTCAGCCTGCGGCGGCTCGGCCTTCAGAACTCGGACGCGGACCTCACCAGCCTGGAGATGGGGACCTTTGCCCATCGGGTGCTTGAGGTGACGCACTGCACGATGCTCGACCAGGCACGAGAGAGGCTGCTTCGGGAGCGTGGGCGAGCGGCGAACACCCAGCTTCCCCTCACCGAGCGCATCGAGGGGTCACGCGTGGGCGAGGGCGACAGTGAGGGCCTCGAGCGCGCGCGGCGGATCCTCTCCGACGAGTTCGACCTTCACCTCGAGCATCAGTACCTCAGGCAGGGCAAGGGATCGCGCGCCCAGGTCTGCGTACCCCATGACGACGAGGAGAGGGGCCAGCTCGAGCAGCTGCGCCAAGACCTGCTCTCGACGCTCGACTATGAGGCTGGCCTCTTTCTGGGTTTCGAGCCGCGCCTCTTCGAGTGGAGCTTCGGCAGGGGTGAGGCGCCGGTGGAATATGCCGGTGCCTACCTTGTGGGTACGGTCGACCGGGTGGACGTCGATGCCCACGGCCTCGCCATCGTCATCGACTACAAGCACCGCAGCCCGACGGTCTTTTCCAGGGAGTACGGCATCCCCACGCTCGCCTCCCTGGGGGGCTTCGTGCTACCGCGTCGCGTCCAGTCGCTAGTCTACGGACAGGTGGTGCGCAGGCGGCACCCGGATCTCAGGGTGGTCGCTACGGTGTACCTCTCGAGCAAAGGGCGGCACGCCGTCTTCGGGGCGGTGTCGCGCAACGTGTCTGACCGCGTCTTTGGCAGCCACCCCGTGGACCCCAGGCAGCTTCCGCTCACGCAGGTGGACGATGCCTGTGACTTCGGGGTGGCAGGGTCTTCTCGTGGCATGGAGGCCCTGCTCGATGCGACCGAGGAGGCTATCGCCGAGAAGGTCGAGCAGCTCCTCGCGGGCCATGTCGAGGCCGATCCCATCGACGCCGCCGCGTGCCACTACTGTCCGGTCATGAACTGCGACATGAGGAGGTCGAGATGGGCGAGGTAGGGCTTGCGGGTCTGAGTCCCGAACAGCTGCGCATTGCCACGACCCTCAAGGGGGCGCTCTTCGTCGAGGCGGGAGCGGGCTCGGGCAAGACCTTCACCCTCACGAGGCGTGTCGCCCAGGCGCTCTGTCCTGGCTCCGGCGAGGGGGGCGCTCCCTTTCTGGACGACCTCTCCCAGGTGCTGGTCATCACCTTCACCAACGCTGCCGCGAGGGAGATACGGGAGCGCGTGCGCTCGACCTTGCGTGACGCCGGCATGCGCGAGGCGGCCCTCCAGGTTGACTCTGCCTGGATCAGCACGATCCATGGCATGTGCTCGCGCATCCTGAGGCGCCACGCCCTCGACCTGGGACTTGATCCCGCGTTTCGCATGGCCACAGAGAACGAGACCAGCCTGCTTCAAAACCGGGCGCTCATCGAGGTCGTGGGAGCCGCGCACGCGTCCGGCGGCCGGGACGAGGACCAGGCCGTGCTCTTCGACTCCTTCGGGCTGGGGCGTGCGACGGGTGCCTCGCGCACGGGTGCCATGAGGGTCGTGGACAGGCTCTGCGCCGTGGCCAAGGCTGCGACAGGGGGCTTCGATGGCCTCAAGCTCGCTCAGGCTGCCGATATCGGCCAGGCCATGGGCTCTCTTTTGGGCGCCTACGAGAGCCTGCATGCCCAGAGGCTCACGCCGTCTGCGGCGCAGCGGGTCGACCCGGCCCTCGACCTTGTGCGCGACTTCGCCTCCCGGGCGCCTGGGCAGCAGGACGCCTCGGCAGCCCGCGAGCTGCTGTGCCAGGTCCGCTCCATCGGCTTTCCGCGTCCCTCGAAGGCGTACGCCGAGTTCGTCTTCGATCTGCGTCGTGTCTTTGAGGAGACCTGGGCGGACGTCGTCCTCTCTGAGAGCGTTCCGGCCCTGCGCGCCGCGCTCGCGCTCGCTCGCACGGTCGAAAAGCGTTACGGAAGGCTCAAGTCCGAGCGCTCGCTTCTTGACAACGATGACCTCATCGGCCTCGCCCTTGCTGCCGTGAGGGACAAAGCCGAGGTGGCGGCCGACTACGCCGGTAGGTTTCGCCTCGTGATGGTGGACGAGTTTCAGGACACTGATGCCCGCCAGCTCGAGCTCATAGGCCTCCTTGCCGGTGGCGGGTGGGGCCGGGTTGCGACCGTGGGCGACGCCCAGCAGTCCATCTACCGCTTCAGGGGTGCGGACGTGGGTGTGTTCAGGGAGCACGGGCGCAGGGTCCCTGAGGCGAGCCACGTGCGCATGGCGACCAACTACCGCAGCCACGCCGACGTCCTGTCCTTTGTCGACGCGGTCTGCGGCGGCAGGAAAGGTGTGCTTGCCGACTTCATGCATCTTGAGGCTAGCCCGGGTCGCAGGGACGGCTACCGGGCCTCTGCGCTTGACCGCATCGACGTCGAGCTCGTCTGTAGCGATCATCGCTCGAGGGGCGTCGCGACGGGCGTCGTGGCGATGTGTATTGCCGAGAGGCTCAAGGCGTACGTGGACGCCGGCCAGAGCGCAGGCGACATGGCGCTTCTGCTCGGCACAACCACGCATGCCGCAGACTACATAGACGCCATCCGGGCGCGCGGCCTGGAGTGCGTCGTCACGGGCGGCTCCACCTTTACCTCTGCGCCCGAGGTGGGCGTGATGGCAGCACTCCTGCATACGCTCGCCAACCCCCATGACACCGAGCCGGGACTCTTCCCGCTCCTTGCCTCAGAGATGTTCGAGCTTGGTGCCGACGACTTCGTGCAGTTGGGAACGAGGCCGCAGCTTGTGCTTGACGCCCCGACCAAGCGTACGGTGGACCGAGGACTCGAGACGATGGGCTTCTATGGGGACGAGCCACCCTCGGCCAGCCTCCGGCGGGCCCGCGACGTGCTCTGGCGCGCTCGCCAGAGGTTGAGGTCCCTGCCCGTGGCCGACGTCTGCTTGGAAGTCGTGAGGGAGTCGGGCTGGCTCGCGCGGCTCGAGGAGGAAGGGCAGGAGGGTCGCTCTCGCGAGGCCAACGTGCTCGCTGCCATCGACTACATCCGCGACCTCACCGACGAGCTCGGCCTCGGGCCGGCTCGTGCGGCGGGGGAGTTCGACACCTGGCTCGAGCTCTCCAAGATCCCACCTGCCGCCCTCGCCGGGGGCGGGCAAGACTCGGTGCGCGTCATGACCATCCACGCCTCCAAGGGGCTCGAGTTTCCCATCTGCGCGGTGGCCGAGTGCTGGAGCGACCCGAGGCCAGAGAGCGGCGTCGTGAGTGGGCGCGACAGTGGGGGAAAGACACAGGTCGTGCTCGTGCCACCGCTTGCGGACAAGGAGAGGATAGACCTCAGCCGCTCGGAGCCGTGCGAGAGGCCCTCGAGCGTCTCGGAGGTCTTGGCGCAGCTTCGGTCGACCAACGCCCTAGAGGAGGCGCAGGAGAGGACGCGCCTGCTGTACGTGGGAATGACCCGCGCGAGGGAGGCCCTCATCTTGGGCATCCAGGTGACCCAGTCGAAGTCGTCCGGCCTTGGGCCCGAGCTTTCTGCAGGCGTCGTGAACGCCCTCTTTGGCACGGAGCTGCCAGCTCCCGGTGAGCACGCCCTGAGCTTTGGCGAGGGGGGAGCTGGCCGCCTAAGGAGCGTGAGGGTGTCCACGCGCGAGGGCTACGTGGAGATCGACGATGGGGCCGGTCCTCAGGCGCAGGAGGCGCAGGAGGAGCCCGAGAGAGCCCCCTCGCGGACCTTCACCCTCTTTGACGTGGAGCGCTCAGACATTGAGGCGCGCGCGAGCCTCGCACCGGTGCGCGAGGGGATCTTCAGCTACTCCTCGGTGAGCGCACAGCTGCGGGCGAGCACGCGCGAAGCGCTCGGAAGGGAGCTGGGCGCGGCTTGGGACGAGACGCCCGCCACAAATGATGAGGACAGGGCCACGAACCTTGGGTCGGCCTTCCACGAGCTTGCCCAGGCCCTGGTCGAGTCTGGTGCGTATGAGCCCGGTGAGGCACGCCTTGGCGCGAGCGTGCGTCGCTGGGGGCTCTCGCCTCGGGCGCAGGGGCGTCTCAGGGCCGCGCTCGGGCGCTGGTGCGGGTCTGAGCTTCGGGCCGAGGCTCGGTCGCACAACCTCGTTCGTGCGGAGGTCCCGTTCTTCATGAGGGTCGACTCCGCCTATGGCGAGTACGTCGAGGGGTCCATCGACCTCCTCGCGACGGATGCGGGCTCACGCCATGCCCTGGTAGTGGACTACAAGACGGGGGATGCGGGCCTCTCTGAGGAAGAACTCCGCGCCCATCACGAGATGCAGGCGAACTTCTATGCGAGCGTGCTCATGCAAGGCGGCCTCAAGGACGTCGAGTGCGCCTTCTGCTGCGTGGAGCGTGACGCGTCCGAGCTGGGGGGCAGGGCGGGCCAGCCACTCGTCGTGCGCTACCGCTTTGACGGGAAACACCCACCTCGCCTGGGATCGTGAGCGGGCCCGGTCACGTCTGAGGGGCTTTCCCTTCCAAGGGCACAGAACCGGCTGCCTTCACCCTGTGGAGAGGCAAGGTGGCCCGCTGTGGTGAGGAGGGCGCGGGTCGGTGGGCCGCGCGGGCCCAGCCCCCAACACCTCATGGGATTGCCCCTCTTTCTCGTCTCACATCGCAAGGCAGATGCGAGACCTACTCCCTCAGCAGCCAATCGCGCATGGCCCACACCCTCCTGTCATGCACTGTCTCGGTAGTTTCGGATTGCATCACGACGGCCTGCCCGTCTGGCCTTATGCCGAGGCTCTCTCCCACGGAGGGGAGATGGCGCATGAATGTGGCTCTATAGGTTGCAGAGGACTTTATCTCGACCAGCTCCGGGTGTGCGGGGTCAGTCGTGTCCACGAGGTCAACCTCGATCTTGCTGTCGTCGCGATAGAAGAATAGCGATGGGTTGCGTCCCGCATTGAGATGACGCTTCATGGTCTCGCTGATGACGAGATCCTCGTACACGGCTCCGCGCGCCTTGCTGCCGTCCAGCTGCTCGCCGCTCTTGATGCCAAGCAGGTGGCAGAGCAGCCCCGTGTCATAGAAATAGAGCTTGGGCGTCCTTGTGAGTCGCTTTCGCAGGTTGGCATGGTAGGGCGGCAACTCGAAGAGGATGTAGCTCGACTGGAGGACCGAGAGCCAGGATCGCGCCGTCTTCGTCGAGACCCCCACGGCATTTGCCAGCGACGTCACATTGAGCAGGCCGCCGCAGGTGACTGCGCAGACGGCCAGGAAGGCCCTGAAGGTGGCGAGGTTGCGCGGGTCGACGTAGCCGGACACGTCACGGGTCAGGTAGGTGTCGACATAGTAGTCAAAGTACACGCTCGGTGGGATCTCGATGTCGTAGAGCCGCGGGTAGCCGCCCCGAAGACAGAAGTCGCTGACGGTGAGTTCGGAATCTGCACTGAGAGCCTCCCGATAGGAGAGGGGGAGGAGTCGAAGCAGTGCCACGCGGCCGGCAAGTGACTGCGTGATCTGCTTGAGGAGCAGGAAGTTCTGTGATCCCGAGAGAATGTACTGACCGGGCTCGCCCGTCTCGTCTGAGACGACCTGAATCATGTTGAACAGCTCTGGAGCTAGCTGGGCCTCATCTACGGCGAGCCGTCGTGGTCGGTTCCGTATGAACCCCACGGGGTCGTCGAGGGCCATCTGGCGGGCGGTCGCATCTTCGAGGTTGACGTAGGCGTATTCGGGGAAGGCGCTCCTTACGAGGGTCGACTTGCCGCTCTGACGAGGTCCTGTGATGGATACCACAGGAAACCAGCCCGTGTTCTTCCGGGCCCATGTCTCGATCGTCCGCGAGATCACATCCGCCGCCCTTCCCTTGACCGTGAGTGTGTCAAAAAAATGATGGGTACCACGATTGAGAAGTAGACAATACCATAATCATCAACCATGTTTGACCATAATCGAGAAGTTAATACGACCATAATCGAGAAGTGAAAAGTTGGGGGAGGATGGTCGGTGGGCATCATGGTCGGGGCTACGAGACCTGTGACCTGTTAGACGCGCGGAGCGAGTCGGCTCAGCTGGCCGTGACGTCGCCCCGATCTGCGCGGGGGCAGTGGCGTGAGCTGTCGGGTCCGATCCATCCTGCGTACCCGCACAAGGGTACGGAGCAAATCGGAGTTGCCGGCAGGGTTCCCGTAAGGGACGCTCGCGTCAGCGCCCCACAGAGAGCCTCGGCCCTCTCGGTAGGCTCACCTCGAGGCGTGCCGACTCACCTCGGTACAGAGAGGGGACTGAGCCTGCGCAACAGTGTACACAGATCTGCCAAATCTCAGGAAGATACGCCCAAAGAGCCAATCTGTGTACACTGTTGTACTCCCTACCTCGAGCTCAATGGCCCGTACGCTTGCGCAACAGTGTACACAGATCCGCCAAGATCCGGGATAACACGCCCAGAGAGCTAATTTGTGTACACAGTTATGCCTACTACTTCGAGACTCTTCGGAGGTTTGTGTGGGTTGACGCCTCGGTGAAAACGCTAACCTAACGGTTGTGTTACCACTTGCGTAAGCTTGTTTTCAGAGCGAGAGCCGCTAAAACAGGAACTGAGAGTGCTGCGGCAAAAGATTTGCAGCTCATATCTGTCAGTGCGAGGATCGTACATTACTGTGACCCATGCTGGATTTCGTAGAAGCTCCTCTATGGTGAGGGGTCTGAGGTTCAACGGGGGTAGCGCAACACTGTTTATGAACGACGTGTACTCACGCTCCTTCTCGGCAACGTGCTTCTGCAACAGCATCTTCTCTACTACGGGCGGTAACACTTCAGCCTTTGCTCCTATTCGACTTCGCTCGTACGCAGGTTCTCATGCCTGAACTCGAAGCCTTTGTAGCTTCGCTGGGGTAGAAGTCGATGGCCTTGCAATCTGCGGGAATGCATGTCGCAGATGGTCTCCACGTCTTTGGCTCTCATGCCAAGGTCGTGGCACTTGTCTCGAATCTGCTGTGTGCTCACCAAGCGCCAGCGGTCCGTGTGCCGCATCATGTCGGACTTTAGCTTCGCCTCCTCGTTCCACTTCATGTGGTTGTCATAGCCCTTTGCCCACATTGCAATGAGCTCAAGAATCTTCTCGATGTCGGTAGGCATGACTTCTCCTTCCTAGTAACCCGAGTTGTACGGTATGGCGGACATAACTTTCTGAATCTCATCAAGTGAGAGCTCGTGTGCGGTTAGGAGGTGTTTGCGCCATACTTGGTTGAAGCACTGATACATGCGACGGTACATGGGGAGAAGTTGAGTATGAGAGTTGCCGTCATCGGAGAACCTCTTCATTGGTTCCTCAAGCTCCTCGTATTTCTCGTTCTCGAACATGAATTCGACGTATCCACTAAGGGGCGATTCGGTGCTATCGCTGTAATCGAAGCCTCTGAACGAGATGCTTCCCTCTTTGACCTGACCTTTCTCCTCATCGTTTAGTTTCTCGTACGAGAACCTGAGCACGCGGAACATGTCGAGGATGTTGTAAAGCTCCTCGCACATGCTGTAAGGCACTTCGGGGTGCAAGGGAGCGTATATCGTTGAGTAGTCACTTGTGTAGCCCGATTCGAGAATCTTGGCATTCTTTGCGTGGCCATTGCGTTCATGCTCGTCAAGTTGTGTAGGCCTTGACGGTGTTCAGGCTGATGTTGCTCTTCAGCACGCTCTTGAACGTCGCTTGGACCCTTGAGGCATTGGTAAGGGAGCCCGTAGACGACGCCAGCACGTTCAGCAGGTCTTCCAGCTCCTGTGTCTTGCGCAGGCCATTGCGCTCGATGATGTCGGCGATGTATGTCTCCTCAAAGAGGTTCTTGAGGTAGGCAGCCTTCTGCTCGGGTTTCGCCATGGTGGCCACCAGCGGCAAGCCCCCGAACTCCACGTAGTCAGCCCACGCCCGTGCCTCGCCGTCGTTGCGGCACTGCATGAACTCGCCGAAGGTGAGCGGCAGTACGTGCACCTCGTCGCCGCGGCCTCGGAACTCCGTGACGATGTCGGTCGAGAGAAACTTGGAGTTACTGCCTGTCACGTACACGTCGACCCCCGGCATGCGCGAGAGCTCGTTGAGAACCTCCTCGAAGTCACCGAGCAGTTGAACCTCGTCGAGCAGCACGAAGCGCTCCCCACCGCCCTCAAGCCTAGACATCGCCCACTCAAAAACGCATCGGGGTCGCGCAGGGGCCGAGAGCTGCGCAGGTCGAAGGCCAGCTCCACAATACGATCATCGGGTACACCCTCCTCGCGCAGCAGGTCGCGGTACAGCTTGAACAGCAGGTAGGACTTGCCGGCCCGGCGCGCTCCCGTGACCACCTTCACCAGCCCGTTGCCGCGCCGTGCCGCCAGGTCGCGCAGGTACTTGTCCCTATCTATTTCCATATCAGCCTTCCTAATGACTATTAGGAACTTATGAGTACAAATTTGTCAATAAGATTATATGCCTCCTGGCCGGGGCTCACCGTTAAGAGTAGAAAGGGGAGGTGCAGGGCCCTCTGCCGCGTGACTGATTTACTTCTCGAGTTATAGTTGAGAATAGTACCCTATTCGGGTACAACATGGGTATTAATAGGAGGGGAGGTTCCCGATGGCAACCGCAGCAGTGACGAGGCGCGCCGAGATAAAGACGCGCACGACCGACGAAGTGAAGAAGGGTGCCACCGAGGTGTACGCCCGCTGGGGTCTGAGCCTCAATGACGCCATCAACACGTTCCTCATCAAATCCATCGAGGTTGGGGGCCTTCCCTTCGACCTGCGCCCGGAGGTGCCGTCCTACGATACCATCGCCGCCGTGGCCTACCGCGCGCCGCTGAACGCCGAGGGTGTGGCTGTGCTGCCGGCGGAATGGAACGACGGCGATGAGTGAGCCGATTTCCCAACCTTGGGAGGTCTGGCATGCTCGCTTTGACTTCTCCGAGGGTCATGGCTACAAGTACCGCCCGATCATCGTGCTTGCGATGAGGCTCGATGGGCTGCTCGTGGCCATGGTGACGGGCGTCGCCAACAAACTATCGCTTGAGCACGACTATCCCATACGTGAATGGGAGGCAGCTGGGCTTGACAAGCCGTTGATCGCCCGGCTCGATCGCATCGCCGAGATTCCCGCCGGTTACCTGGGCACGGCGGGCCGCATCGGATGCCTTACCGACGGGGACATCAACGCGATCAAGGCGATACTGGCCAAGATCACCCGATAGCGGCTTACCCCCAGCGCCTGCTTGACTCGATCCTCCACCGCTCTTCTCGATGGTATGAGCAGGGTGCTCCAAGGCCTCGTAATTCAGCTCGCCACACAGACATCGACGCCGTCGTGTGTCAATGCTTCCCTCCATTTGCTGGGAATGCTCTCGTCAGTGATGAGCGACATGCGCTTTCCCGACAGCCGCATGGGGATGGCACCGCGTCGGCCGAACTTCTCGGATTCGGTGAGCACGACGACTTGCTCTGCCGACTCTGCCATGGAGCATGCGGCGTCGCCGCGCATTTGGTCGGCGTTGGTGGGGCCCACGCCCCGAACCCAGCCGTCTGCGCCGATGAAGAGCTTCTCCACATAGAACTCCCGCGCGCAGGTACGTAAAAGTGGGCCTACCGTCACCTGGCTGTCGCGCTGATAGGTGCCGCCTAGAAGCGTGCAGCTCACATTGGCACTGTCACGTACATAGCCCGCTATGAAGGCGCTGTTGGTGACAATGGTCAGGCCCTTCTTCGTGTCAGCGAGCTCACGTACGAGCAGTGCGCAGCAGCTGCCACTCTCGACCATGATGGTTGAGTCGTCGCGCACGAGCCTTGCTGCCTCGTGCGCGATGCGGCGCTTCTCGTCGTAGTGATATGCCAGACGCCCACCCACGTCATTGAGGTTGGAGAGCGTGGCAAAGCCGTGTTGGCGAATCACGAGCCCTCTCTCCTGCAACGCATCCAAGTCCTTGCGAACCGTGACCTCCGAGACACCAAGAAGCTCGCTGAGTTCCGATACCTCCACTCGTTGCCGAGAAGTGAGTATGCTGAGAATATGGCTGTCACGCTTGGCCATCGTATGTGCCCCAAGATTCTTTTGCAGTTAGTACCATTGCTTTTGCATGGTACTTCAATTTCATTCGCACTACAAGGATAAAGAATCTACCCTCAGCAGAAGCAAGGCGATCTACGGTTACTTTTCGTGGGCAGGCCTGTGATGCCTTCTCAGGCTGAAGCCGCCATCGCGGCACGGCCGACTCAGGCGAAGGTCGGCGATCGACATGACGGGACCTAGCAACACGTAATTTCCACAGTCCTCTGTTTCCCGAGTTGCTAGTATCCTTTCCTAAAATTGCAGGTGATCAGCATTGTCAACCTGTGGTTGACGTATGAGCGGACAAAAAGCGCCCAGCGGTTGGTTGCGGCAACCGCGTGGAGGGGGTCAAGATCAACAGGGAAAGGGGCAGGGGACCATGCAGGCTCTGTCTGACGATTCGATGGACATACGCAACAACAAAGGCGCGGCGGGCCAAGGGGGAGGCGTGGACAGCGTGGGAGACAGCATTCAACGCCAGAGGGTTGCGCACGGCATGAGCCAGGCGGCCCTCGCCCAGAGCCTGGGTATCAGCCGTCAGTCCGTCGCGAAGTGGGAGACGGGCAAGAGCCGTCCGGAGCTGGAGAAGATGATACGGCTCTGCAGCCTGTTTGGCTGCACGATGGACGAGCTGGTGTATGGGGCTAACCGTCACGTCGAGGCGCCTGCCGAGCGTGAGGTCCCAGTGCCCGTGACCGTCACAGGCGGGCGCGAGACCCCCGACATGCCCGCCAAGGACGCCGCCGGACCCGAGGCGTCGACGCGGGCCGACACGACGCGAGACTACGACCGCTACGTCTCGAGGCGCTGCGTGCTCATGGCGCTGGGATGGGCAGCGCCCGTTATGGGCATGGGCGTCTCCTCCCTCTGCGTCGGGCTGGGCGCGTCGAGCTCGTTTGCGGTCACGCTGTGGATGGGATCTGCCATTGCAGGTGGCATGCTGCTTCGCACGGCCCGCCTCGAGCGGCTCGAGATGATGGGGGCGCATCCTCGCGTTGACGACTTCCACACGCCGGAACAGAGGCGCGTCACGCGCAGGCTCCAGACGGGCGCCTACGCGGCTGCGCTCGCCATGCTCTGCTCCGCCCTCGTCTTGTCGTATGCGAGCGAGTGGGTCTCGGGGTACTGGTGGCACCTCGCGGGGCTCTCGTGGCTTCTCCTCTCCCTGGCCGTCTTCCTTGGCATGCGGGGCTACCAGCGGGGAGGCGCCTGCTCCACCGAGCGCTACAACAGGGGAAGCGAGTCACGTGCGAGCGGGCGTTCGGACAAGAAGGAGCGGTGAGGTTTGTCATGCGAGGGGCCATGGTCGTGAGCGATAACGATGCGCGGGTACTTGAGGTCAGGGACGTCACCAAGCGCTTTCGCGGCGCGCCCGCGCCCGCGCTTGACCACGTGAGCCTGAGCGTGGGGCGCGGCAGGATCTACGGCCTGGTGGGCAGGAACGGCGCGGGCAAGACCACGCTCATGCGCATCATATGCGGCCTGTCCCATCCCACGTCCGGGGCCGTCTCCGTCTTTGGCCAGGAGGGTGAGAGGGGCCTCTGCCGCGCCCGCACCCACATGGGATGCCTCATCGAGGGGCCGGCCGTGTACGCGGGCCTCACGGCCTTCGAGAACATGGCCATGCGCGCCTACCAAAAGGGATGTTACGACAGGGCGGGGATCGTCCGCACCCTAGAGGCCGTGGGGCTTGCCGAGGCACAGGGCAGGCGTGCCCGCGATCTCTCGCTCGGTACCCGCCAGCGCCTGGGCATAGCCATGGCCCTCGTGGGTGACCCCGCGCTCCTCGTCCTGGACGAGCCCACCAACGGCCTGGACCCGGTGGGCATGGCGGACATGAGGAGGCTGCTTCGCCTGCTCTGCGACCAGAGGGGCACGACCATCCTCGTCTCGAGCCACATCCTGTCCGAGCTATACCAGATGGCGGACAGGTTCGTGCTGATGGACAAGGGGAGGATCGTGGAGGAGCGCACCCACGGGGAGCTGGCTCGGACGTGCGGCTCGGGAGAGTCGGCGGAGAGGTACTTTGTCGGGAGGATCATGGGAGGTCAGGCGCGGTGGGCGTGATGGGGCGGCTCCTGAGGGCCGAGATGTACCGGCTTGTCCACGAGAGGCAGTTTCTGTTCGCCCTCCTGGTCATCCTCGGGCTGTACCAGTTTATGTATATGGGCGGAAGCTACTACGCCCTGCAGGGCTTCGACGCGCTGACGCGCTCCATGGTTGCCGTGAGGCTCGGCTGCGTCCTTCTGGTGGCCGCGATGTTTGGTGGGTCGTACCTTGCGGAGGACTTCGAGGCCCGCACGTTTCAGTCTCATGTCGTCGACGGCGCCACGCGCGGACAGGCGCTCCTCGCCAGGCTTCTCGTGTTCTACGCGGCAGAGCTCTGCCTCGTGCTGGCGTTTCCCCTGGCTTACACGTTGTACTGCACGCTTGCCAACGGCGGATGGGGTGGGGGCGGGTGGGGCGCGCAGGGAGGCGACCCGCTGTCCTTTCTTGCGTACGTGGCTGCGGCGCTGGCCGCCGTGGCCTCCTGCGCCGCCGTCTCGGGACTCGCGGCGGTCCTGTCGAGAAGCGTGAGGACCACGGTTGCCTGCGCCGGGGGCGTTGTCGCCGCGCAGTGGCTTCTCACCATGTCGGGCCTCGAGGTTACGGCGCCGCTGCTATGGCTGCCCCTGCCGGCGCTCGACTGGGCGAACTCGGGCCAGCTTCCCACAGTCTGCGCGCTGGTCGTCAGCGTGGCTTGGGCCTGTGTCCTGACGACAGCTGCGTTGCTCGTCGTGAGGCGCGGTGATCTTGCATGAGGGCTCACGCCCTATGCCGGAGGGGAGGGCCGTCATAAGGCATATGGCATGCGTAGTCTCGATGAAATTGAGGGCCTTGAGGATGTCATGTTGCTGGGTGGCTTCGGGTTTGGCTGTGGCTGTGGCGATATTTTTGGAGCTTTTTGCGGGTAAGTGGTAAGTGGGGGAGCGGAGTGGTGGTCTTTTCAGATACCTCCGATGTGCACCACCGTCTCCTCGCTATCGTTTAATAGGCTGGCATTGTATGACTATATGGATAAAAAATATCCTAAAACTGTTCGGTACATCGCTCTTGATTTGTGCGGCTGTTGCGGTGCTTGTGGGAGTTGCTGCTGCTCTCAGGCTTCCATACGATACTGGCAGCTTCCTTGCACTAGACTTCATATCGAGTATCGGTTTGATTCCATTTACTTTTGGTATGCTGGTGGCTGTGATTGTCGCATCGGACCACTTTAGCAAGCGTATCATAGGGGCTAGAGTTGCTATAGGAGCAAGCCGTGCCTGTATATTCAGGGAGGTGTGGTTAGGTGGTCTTGTACTTTCTATTTTGCCAACCATACTTTGCGTGCTTATCTGTCATGCAATAATGATTGCGGGGGTCAGCGAGTCCCGTGGTGTCGAGGGTGAAGCCCAACTACTCTGTGATTTTGCTCCCTGTGTACTGCCATTCGTGGCGCTTATGTCCATGAGTATGGCTTCTATGCTTGTCGTGCGAGATGCGGGAAGAGCTGCACTACTTGTATTGACCGAACAACTCTCACTTGTTGCAATCATGATGACTATGGCCCAGGGGGATGCATGTAACTCACTATTTGAAATACACCCAATGATGTTCATGAGAATGCTGGCCGAGGGAACTCTACAGCCTGTAGACATTGCTATTGGGGAGTGTGCCTCAATGTGCTGGGCACTACTATTTTTATGTTTAGGGTGGATATCTTTTCGTAGGTGTGAGTTGCGCTAGAAGGTTCCATTTGGGAGGCCATCGTGCGCGTACATATCAACCAATAGCGCCGGACGGTGTCGATGCGCCGGCAATCGAATTACGTCGCGTCACGGTATCGTTGGCTGTGCGCCGCGCTGTCTGGTCGCTTGGGGTACGGTTTCGACCGAGAAGGTATCAAGCCCGCGCCCGCAGAAGCTCGGCCCTCGCATCATGGACACGGAGGCCTTGTCGTACACCCTGTCTGGCGCGCAGAGCAGGGTGTCGTCGCCCGCGAGGAACTCGTCCCAGTGCTTGGCGCGCCGTTAACAGGGTTACCAGCTCCGACCTCTCATGCAGCTGCGAGGTCTCGAGGCAGACTGCGTCGAAGACGCTTAAGAGGCTTGACAAAGGGGCCTCCTTGTCTGGAAGGGGAAGAACAAGGCAGATCCGTTCCGGTACTACGAGCTGCCTGACGGCTGTAAGGAGCTGTAGGGCTGAGGACGTCTCATCCGCACTCAGCCAAGGCCCCTGCATTTCCGCCTCTGTATGGCATGAACTGATCGTTGCCACGCCATGACTCCTCTGGAAGTCAGGGAGGTCGGAGAACCTCTACCCGAGGTCGAAGTACGTGGGCTGCACGCCATCATCGATGGTGAGCCCGGGTGTCTCCTGTGGCTGCTTGCCCAAAAGCTCTGCCATCACGTGCGATGTTGATCCCAGAAGATCGACGGAGGGGATGCGCAGGGTCTGTAGGGCAGTGCGCAGATCCTCGCGCATGCGCAGCGTGAGGATGGTATGAAAGACGGCGCAGGGTACGAGGTCATCCCCCTGCCCCTCGATGAAGTCAACGACCTGCTGCGCAGAGGAGGCGTGCTGCAGCACCTTTATGGCCACGTCGCTGGTAGGAAACTGGGCCGACGCCGCCCGAACGAGGCGGACGACGGTCTCGCCCGTCATGTCGGAAACAGCATAAACGGTGATCTGTCTGGGCATCTTGGATTCCTCTCTTGTGATGAATGCTTCCGGGCGCACTGTGATCAGAAGAACGCCTCGACCCCCTCGTCGAGGTAGACCTGCCGATAGTCGGCTAGATCATCAGGGCGCAGGTTGGCCATGCCGTGTAGGGTATAGGGCATATCGATAAGCGCATACTTGCCCTCGCCGAAGTTGTGGAAGGGTAGCAGCTGTACTCGGGTGCCGCCTACCTGCCTGATCCAACGAGCCATTGCTCGTGCCTCCTCGAGACTGTCGTTGAATCCTGGGATTACAGGTGTGCGAGGTGTGACGTCGGGATGGTGGTCAAGGGCCCAGGCGAGGTTCTGCAGCATGAGGTCATTCTTGGCACCTGTATGCTCCCGTAGCTTAGAGCTGTTCACATGTTTGAGGTCTATGAGCATGTGGTCAAGCATGGGGGCCATATGCTGGAAGGTGCCAGGTTCGACATATGCCTCGGTCTCCACGCAGGTGTCGATGCCCTGTGCGTGGAGGCGCTCCAGAAGCTCCTCGCAGAAGTGCGGCCAAATGAGCGCCTCGCCGCCAGAGAGCGTCACCCCGCCGCCAGAGTCCTCATAGAACGGTCGGTCCTGCAGACATACGTCAAGCACCTCGTCTACGGTCTTCGTCTTGCCGGTACAGGTGAGGGCGTGGGTTGGGCAGGCGGCGACGGCGGCACGACCTCCCTCAGAGTCGCCGGCAAGCGCCCTCACGTCCACATGCCGCTTGCCGGCATACTCAGATGCCCGGGCTTCCGGTGCGGCCGCCAGGCAGGCGCCGCATCCCACACACGCGCTCTCCTTCCATTCCAGCTGAGGGGCGCGGGCCTGACTTTCGGGGTTGGCGCACCACGCGCACCGAAGAGGGCATCCCTTGAGGAATACCACCGTACGGATGCCCGGTCCATCGTTGAGGCTGAACTTCTGTATGTTGAAGACAGTCGCCGTCTGCATGGGTGTTTGTCCCTCTCCTCCTGGTTCCCGAGCGTCGTGACCGGTCAATCTATGAGTATCCTCTTACTGCTGTCTGCTAACGATGATATCATACATTACGAACGAAAGTAAAGATAAAATCTTTCAAAGAGAATGACTTGACAAAATGCTGGCTTACTGATACGTTGGTTACATACGAAAGTAAATTAGATTCCGACAAGCAATACGGGCATACGGGATGTTTGTCTGATCCAAACGAAAGGAACCGTCCCATGGAGAACCGCGAGCACTTTGGAGCCCTTACCGACCGCATGCAGGCCTTTCGGGAGGAGGTGTTGGACGAGAAGCCCTTCGTCGATGCAGAGCGCGCCGTGCTCTGTACCCAGAGCTATCGCCAGACAAAGAGCCAACCGCCCGTCATGCGTCGTGCCCTATCGCTTGCGCACATCCTTGACCACATGAGCATCTACATAGAGGACAAGACCCTCATCGCTGGCAACCAGGCCACCAAAAACGGCAACGCCCCGGTCTTTCCCGAATACACGCTGGGCTTTGTGATGGACGAGCTGGACACGTTCGAGAAGCGCGACGGCGATGTCTTCTATATGACGGAGGCCGACAAGCAGGCCATACGCGATATCGCCCCCTTCTGGGAGAACAACAACCTGCGCGCTCGCGGTGAGGCGTTGCTGCCCGATGAGGTCTCCGTCTTCATGGAGACGGGCATCTTTGGCATGGAGGGCAAGCTGAACGCCGGCGACGCGCACTTGGCTATCAACCACGCCCGTATGCTCAGGGAGGGTTTGCGCGGCTACGGGGAGCGCACACGTGCCGCCAAGGCTGCGCTCGACCTCGCCGACCCCGACTCGGTGGACAAGTATGTCTTCTACAAGGCTGTCCTCATCGTGATCGATGCCGTGCGCCGCTGGGCAGGCCGCTACGCGACGCTCGCTGCCGAGCAGGCCGCTGCGTGCGATGACCCGGTGCGCAAGGCTGAGCTCGAGCGCATGGCCGCCGCCTGCACGCGTGTGCCCTATGAGCCGGCCAAGACCTTCTACGAGGCTGTGCAGGCCGTCTGGTTCAGCCAGGTGCTACTGCAAATAGAGTCCAATGGCCACTCCCTCTCCTTCGGCCGCTTTGACCAGTATATGGATCCATACTACGAGGCTGACCTTGCAGCCGGGCGCATCAGCGAGGACGAGGCCACCGAGCTGCTCGCTAACCTGTGGATCAAGACGCTCACCGTGCAGAAGATACGCAGTCAGGCTCACACCTACAGTTCCGCAGGTAGCCCCATGTATCAGAACGTCACCATCGGTGGTCAGACGCCCGATACCCACGAGGACGCCGTGAACCCGCTTTCTTGGCTGGTGCTGCGCTCTGTCGCGCAGACCCGCCTCACCCAGCCCAACCTTACCGTGCGCTATCACGCCAAGCTCAACCCAGACTTCTTCGCTGAGTGCATTGAGGTCATGCGGCTGGGCTTTGGCATGCCCGCCCTCAACAATGATGAGATCATCATCCCGAGCTTCCTGGCATGGGGGGTCTCCGAGCACGATGCCTACAACTACAGCGCCATCGGCTGTGTGGAGACCGCTGTCCCCGGCCGCTGGGGCTACCGTTGCACCGGTATGAGCTACATCAACTTCCCACGCCTGCTACTCACTGCGATGAACGGAGGCGTGGACCTCACCTCCGGCAAGCGTCTTGTGAAGGGTCACGGGAACTTTCTTGAGTGGGAAAGCTTTGACGACCTCATGGCAGCCTGGGAGGCCAGCCTGCGCGAGATGACCAAGTGGTCCGTGGTGGTGGAGAACGCCATCGACAAGGCCTCCGAGCGCGACGTGCCCGACGTGCTCTGCTCTGCCCTCACTGACGACTGCATCGCCCGTGGCAAGACCATCAAGGAAGGTGGCGCGGTCTACGACTTCATCAGTGGTTTGCAGGTGGGTATCGCGAACATGTCCGACAGCCTCGCCGCTATCAAGAAGCTTGTCTACGAGGAAGGCAAGATCTCGCGCCAAGAGCTGTGGGACGCCCTGCTCTCTGACTTTGCCGGTGGGGAGGGCGAGCGCATCCGTCAGATGCTCATCGATGACGCGCCTAAATATGGAAATGACGACGACTACGTAGACTCTCTGGCTGTTGAGTGCTACGAGCCCTACATCGACGAGGTGGCCAAGTACCACAACACGCGCTTTGGGCGCGGGCCCATCGGCGGCATCCGCTACGCTGGCACCAGCTCGATCAGCGCGAACGTGGGCCAAGGTATGGGAACCATGGCAACCCCAGACGGCCGTCATGCGCACGAGCCGCTCGCGGAGGGCTGCAGCCCTGCGCACAACTGTGACAAGCAGGGTCCGACGGCTGTGTTTAAGACTGTCACTAAGCTGCCTACTGACAAGATTACCGGTGGTGTCCTGCTCAACCAGAAGGTGACCCCCACCATGTTGGGACGTGAGCAGAACAGACAGAAGCTGCAAATGATGATGCGCACCTTCTTCAACCGCCTCCATGGCTACCATGTGCAGTTCAACGTCGTGGATCGAGCTACGCTGCTTGACGCCCAGGCTCATCCCGAGGCGCACAAGGATCTCATCGTTCGCGTTGCGGGGTACAGCGCGTTCTTCAACGTGCTCTCCAAGGCGACGCAGGATGACATCATCGACCGTACCGAACAGGTGCTGTAAGACGCGGGCAGAGGCACCAGGCAAAGGGGACGCAAGGGACCCTCACCTCAAAAGAAAGGAAATCACCATGGAGTTCTTCATTGATAGCGCCGATATTGAGGCCATTCGGGAGCTTGTCGCGTTTCTTCCCATTGATGGCGTCACCACCAACCCCACCATCCTCACTAAGAGCGGGAAGGACCCTGAGCAGGTGTTTGCAGAGCTCTGCGAGGTCCTCACCGAGGACCAGAAGATCATCGCCCAGGTCGTCTCGCCCGACTATGACAGCATCCTTGCTGAGGCGCGAAAGATAGCCTCTATCCGCGGCGGCAAGAACATCGTAGTGAAGATTCCCGTCACCCACGAGGGCCTGCGTGCCATCCCGGCTGCCAAGGCCATGGGCATCAAGGTGTTGGCCACCGGCATCTACTCGCCCGACCAGGCATTCTGGGCTGCCAAGGCTGGTGCCGACTACCTGGCACCCTACGTCAACCGTATGTGCAATTACGGCGATGGTGTGGGCCAGGTCATTGAGCTCGTCCAAACCCTGGCACAGTATGGCCTTGCGGCAAAGGTCTGTGCGGCAAGCTTCAAGAACGTCGACCAGGTGCACCAGCTGCTGGCTGCGGGCGTGCCAGCTATCACGGTGAACCCTGACACCATCCGAGATATGGTGGACCACCCCGGCACCGCCATCGCCATGGACGAGTTCTGCGCCAACTGGCAGAAGGCGTACGGAAGGACCATACTATAGGTCTGGCCACCGCCTTGGCGGCGTGGGCCTCAGGTTCAAGCCGCCCTGGCATCACGGGGGCCATGGGGTCGTCGATATCGTGGGACCCGTGGCCCCGCCCGGTCGTGCGAGCAGCCGTGGAGACGCAGAAGTGTACACAAATCGGTGGAAATGGCCCCTCGGCGCCGTTTCGGGGCATTTGTGTACACTGTTGCGACGCGAGTCGCGATACGAATCGCGACGCGAG
>ERZ772764.556-NODE-556-length-25480-cov-4.151898_pt1 | contig 25480 bp, 18 predicted proteins | sample MGYA00512163_ERZ772764 | MGnify/ENA primary metagenome ERZ772764 (study PRJEB29015, sample SAMEA2737903) | human oral metagenome | biome: human oral; feature: human-associated habitat; material: dental | place: China | collected 2094 ... | reverse complement strand
ACCACCACCCACCCACACAACCCCAAACGTGATCTCACCGCCCCTAGCCCGGGTCAACCCTCACCGAAAACATAATCAGGGCACACAAACACCAACCACCACCCACCCACACAACCCCAAACGTGATCTCACCGCCCCTAGCCCGGGTCAACCCTCACCGAAAACATAATCAGGGCACACAAACACCAACCACCACCCACCCACACAACCCCAAACGTGATCTCACCGCCCCTAGCCCGGGTCAACCCTCACCGAAAACATAATCAGGGCACACAAACACCAACCACCACCCACCCACACAACCCCAAACGTGATCTCACCGCCCCTAGCCCGGGTCGATCCTCACCGAAAACATAATCAGGGTAGGTGCCACTGCGTTTCACTCATCCCCGCCCACATCGCCGATTCGGAAACAGCGCAACAGTCCGATCTCTACAGCCAGAACACGTATCCACAACACGCCCTGCATCCGCCAACACTCCCGCCCTCGGCCGCGTCCTCGACACTCAGACGCTCAGAGCTGAGACAATGCGATCATGTCTGGTCCGAACGGAAGTCTCAGTCCAAAGCCCTGGTGGAGAAGTCGTCGAGAGCACTCTGCCGCAGGAGACGGAGGTGTCGTCCTCGCACATTGCGATCGAGTGACTTCAGTTTCTGATGCGGGCGCCCACCTCATCGATTCAGTGACGCTGGGATTTCGCACAAAGTCCTACAGCGCAATCCTTGACCCAACCCTTGCGCGCTCGCGCGCCCTGTTCCTTCTGCTCGCAGGTCTTTCCCTTGCAGATTCTGGCCGCGTCACCGTGAAGCTTCCGGCTTCGGCCCGCAAACCTGGTCGGACCGCTTCCGTCTCCCTGATCCACGAGCATTCCCCACTGGATCCGACGATGACTGTCAACCAGACTCTCATTCTTCCCCTCGCAGAGACGGGAACCTTCGCAAGTCACAGCCAGTTTCACGCCGCTCTGGCCGTCACTGGCCTGAAAGACAAGGCCGCGATTCCGGTCTCGGAATTGTGTGCACTGGACCGCTTCCGACTCACGATTGCCCGTGCGATCGTCGGCGGCGGTGATCTGATCCTCATTGAGGATCCAACACACCTGCGAAACGCTCAAGATCGCCGTCAGGCGCTTGATCTTCTGCCGATTCTCGCTTCGCAGGGTTCGGCTGTTGTCCTCGCGACCGCAGATCCTGTAGCTGCCGCTCAGGCAGGACGCGCGATCCTCTTGACGAATGGGCACTTGAGCGCAGACTTCGTGCGCCCAAAGGAGGAGGAGCTTCGTCAGGCCCTCGGCGATGGTGTGGAGGATCCGACAACTCTGCTCGGCCCCATCCCTCTTGCTCTTGCGCGTATCGAGAACGAAGACTCCACTCCGGCACCGAGCGCCTCTCTTTTCCCCGCCGACGACGAGAGTTCAATTGTCGAGGTCGACCAGGGGACGCACACTCGTGACCTTGCGTTCTCTAAAGCTCTTGAGCGGAGCGAAACCACGCCCCAGGAAACCCTGGAAACCCTGGAAACCCTGGAAACGGTGCAGGAATCCAAGGCAGAGACAACCCCCGGCGAGGCAGAGACAACCCCCGGCGAGGCAGCGATTCACGACGCAACACCGGGCGACGCCGCCAATCAGAACACAGAACCACCCCGAGAAGAGGAGAGCACTGCGCTTCCTCCCACTCCCCCTTCTTCTGCAACCCCGCTGCGGCGACGCCCGAATTTCCATCCACTGACCGCAGCAACACTTCCAGCTGCTGAGCAGACGCCCCCTCACGCGAAAGCGGAAGAACCGCTCCCGAGTGACGCCGAGCAAGCGTTGGAGACCGCGCACGAAGACTCGGCCGATACGAGCACGGCGCTGGATGACAGTGCCCCCTTCGTCTCCCTATCGCTATCTGAGGTTCTCGCAATCTCCCAGCCCCAGGGAATGCACGCCAGTGCCAAGATCTTTGACGCTGCACAGCCCAAGGCAACACCCACCGAAAGCGTCACACCCAACGTTGCACAGTCAGCCATCTCACCATCTGAAAACGAGAGCCCCTCGCAATCCGAAACGGCACCAGCCGAATCACAGGTCCCCGTTCAATCCACCACGGTCCCCTCAGATGCTCAGCCATTTGAAACCGACGAAGCTTTTGCCTCCTCACGCTCACCCCACGACGTTGGAGGGCCAAGGGAAGACACCCCGCCCAGCTCATCCCTCAATGACCGCCCCTCAGCGGATCAATGCCCCGTCCTCGACGATGAATCAGATCCGATTACGCGAGCGATTCGCACCCTCGAGCTTGATGATGTCTCTGCCCGACACGCCCGCCCCAGAGCGAACGATGCGCGCACCACTCATCTTCCGCAATCCGCACCTGTCCCCCTTGCGCCAACACCCGAAACTGCGGCGGTCATCGATAAGGCTCGCAGAATCCTCAAAGATCTCCCGGGGCCAATCGTGCCGGAGGAGTAGACTCAGCTCTCCAGCCTGCAGGATCACCCAGAAGGCGAAGACTCAGCCTCTGAACGCGCGGGTTTGCAGAGCGCACGAGCACTCCCCGTAGAGGCCTCGACCTTCAGCCCTCGAAAGGAGGGCATTTGGGTAGCATCCTTTACTCTTCGACTCATCGGCGGTTTTGAGGATCCAAGGAACTTTTCGCAGCTTAGGGGCAGGAATGTGCGTACAAGATTGACGTTTTTCGGCGAGATTCCGCCGGAAATGACGGCATGAACATCCTCTGAGAGCATGCTCGCTGAGCGTGAGGAGGAATCCACCGTGTCGTGGTGTATGTGGAACGAAGATAGTAAAGAACGGTCAGGCGAGCTTGAACACGATTCAGTGGCGATGCACGGCCTGCGAGGCATCAACTCTTTAGTGCCGCCCCAACATCACTCGGCGCCCCCAGGCTGACTCGTCCGTCACTCGACTTGTGGATTCCACGCCCCGACCTCGTGATTCGCGGGTCGTCTGCAGATGCATGCGAGACATGAGAAACTGAGATGAAGCGCGGAACACCCGCGACCATCGAAAGAGGAAGCGAGTGCCTCCGATGACGACACCGATCGAACCGCCCTCCACGACTCAGCGCGCTCAACGCGCGGCGACTTGGAGCGCCGAGCCTCAACGCCCTGCGAGCATGGGAGAGCTCTTCTCCGCCTTATCGACGCAGGTGACGACCCTCGTCAATGGTGAGATCGAGCTCAACAAGCTCAAGGTGAAGAACTTTGCGAAGAAATTCGGTGCGGGCGGCGCACTCCTCGCAGTCGCACTCGTTTTCTCTCTCTATCTTCTCGCCTGGGTGTTCCACACAATCGAACTCGCGATCGCCATTGCCCTCCCCGCTTGGGCGGCTTCGCTCATCACCACTGGCATGCTTCTCATCATCGTGGCTGTCCTCGCGGCCGTCGGCGCGTCCCTCCTGGGGAAGAGTCAGGCGGACGTTCCCGATCCGAAGGACGGTCTCACTCGTGACATTGACGCTCTCAAGAAAGGTCTGGGGAAGTGAACACTGACAACCTCGAACGCACAGAAGACCAGATCCGCGCCGAACTCGAAGCGGTGCGCGAGCAGATGACCCAAACCGTTGACGAACTCTTCGGCCGAGTCCAGCCCGACTACATCGTCGGTCAGGCGAAAGACAACGCGAGAGCGAAGTTCGACGAACTCAAGTCTTTCGCTGCACAGACCGTTGATGACGCGAAGGACGGCGACTCCGAAGCGCTCAAGCGTGTCGGATACGTCGCTGCCGGTGTCGCCGCATTCGTGGGACTCGTCGTAGTGAAGATCGTCCGTTCGAGACACTGAGTTCACATTCACTGCGCCTCGCAGATCGCCAGGATTTAGCCGATCTTGCTGGGTTCATCACCCCATGCCATACGCAGATCACGCTCTTCGGGTACGTAGCGCCGCTCGAGGTATGGCTATGATGTTCTCACGACACATTTCTAATCATCCAGGGCACCGCCTCGCGCGGACCCGAACGACGCGGAGGGGGTCGACGCCATGGGGCGCGGCCGTCAAAAGGCCAAGCAGACGAAAGTCGCACGGAAGCTGAAGTACTTCAGTCCCGACACCGATCTCGATGCGCTGCAGCGAGAACTCGCGTCGTCGGAATCTCACTCGTACGAAGAGTACGAGGACGAGGTCGAGAACCCAGAAGAGGACGAAGACCTCTACTCGAAGTACGCGGACTTCGCGCAGGAGGAACCAGAAGACGACTCTCCCGAATTGGACGAGGAATTCTGGATCTCCCCGAAGAAGTGATTACACGCTGATCGCAGAGCCACTGCTCTGCTGAGACTGACTGGGGCTGGGCGCACTCGCGTGCGCCCAGCCCTTGTCTCATTACGAGGACACGGCTCTCAAGCGAACACGGTCGCCGATAGTCGCAAGATCTCTGCGCGGGGTCAGGCAGAGGCTGGTCCGGGTATGAAGAGGCAAGTGAGGATCTCCCTTAAGCTTGTCGACTCGGCGACTTTCATCAAGGATTAAGGTTTAAACTTGATGAAGAGAGGGGGGACAATGGCGGGCTGGGATGAGCAATTCTGGGAATCTCGAATCGAATCGGGGCTTCCCCGGCGTGCACGCCGCTCAGGCGCCTACCGTTCATATGTCCCGGACCTACTCGTCGGATCCCCTCTTGTCCTCACTCCACCCCTCGATACCCTTGTCGCCGACGCCGAACGCGCAGTTCGCGTGGTCGCGACAAGCGATGATCTTGCTGGAATCGCCCGTTTCCTCCTTCGCTCCGAGGCAATCGCCTCGTCACGAATTGAGGGATACGCCCCCTCGTCCAGACAGGTCGTTTTCGCCGAGCTCGAAGAGTCCGAGGGAAGGCTCACAGCGTCAGACCAGGCGCGTCTTGTCGTCCACAACATGACGGTCGTCGAACAAGCCCGCAGAACACTCGTCACTAAGCCTCGAATCGACGCGGAAGACCTTGTGCACCTTCAAGAGTCCCTCCTCGCTGATACGCCAGAAGTCGGTGGTCTTCGAAGAGTGCAGAATTGGATCGGAGGGGACTCCTACACGCCTCTCGATGCGGATTTTGTTCCTCCAGCACCAGAACGCATCAAGGCACTCCTTGCGGATCTCGTTGACTACGCGAACGGAGCAGCGCACTCTCCCATCATCCAGGCCGCTCTCGTTCATGCCCAGCTTGAGACGATTCACCCCTTTGTGGATGGGAATGGACGGGTCGGGCGCGCCCTCATTCATACGATCCTCATGAGGAGAGGACTCACTGAGAAGGCTGTGCTTCCAGTAAGCCAGGTTCTTTCAACAACCAGAGACGACTATGTCTTTGCCCTCGGTGCATACCGCTACAGCGGCCCCGTTGGAGGAGAGGCCTTCCACGAAGGACGCGCCAACTGGATCTCTTTCTTCGCTCAATCTGTCATAACCGCTACTGAACAGGCTCAATCGATCGAGGCAGAGCTCGGGCGCGTCCGGGATGAATGGGACGAAGAACTGGCTCGCTATTGGAATGCGAGCGGCCACACCCGTGCAATGAGGTCGGATTCTGCATCGGCACGAATCCTCACAGATCTGCCTGCAACCCCCGTGCTCACAATCACCTCGGCAAGTCGCATTCATTCCGTGTCACGGCAGGCGGCACAGCAAGGCCTCACTCTTCTCACCGAAGCGGGGATTCTCGAGCGCCGCGAGATTCAAGGAAGGTTCTTCTACTCAGCTCCTCGGGTTCTCGAACTCGTCGATCTATCCGTGCGAAGGCTTGCGAGTACGGCCTTCGACACAAGAATCAGTCCACCTGCCGCTCCGGTTCCCGTCATCCCTCGATAGAAGAGTTCTCAGATGCTCCTCCTCTTCCCACTCCTCTGCAGCCGCAGGTGAAGGATTCGCCTTAAGCTTGTCACCCCGCCAGCTTTCATCAAGGAAAAGGATTTAAACTTGATGGTATTTCTGCATAGAACTCTCGGCAGGCCCCTCAGGCAGTCCGAAACGCCCCTCAGGCAGTCCGGAAGGCTCTTCAGTCGATGCGCAGGGTTCTTCAGACAGTCCGACAGTTGCCGCGCGGGGGCGCTGAGCGCTCAGACGATCCCCACCGTCGCTCGGGCAACCCCGACCGTCCAGCCCGCCCGACACCTCAGGGTCCCGACCACTCGGTCAACCCGATCACTCAGCCGAACCCCAATTCCAGGTTTCCCTGCGCAAACACCGTCAATACGACAGGAATCAGACGGGAACCCTGGAATACAGGTGCAAATGGTGGCGCAGGCGAGGCAAGTAACGGACACACGCGCGACAAGCGATGGGCGTACGGGCGGCCAGCACTCAAACGGGCCAACCATCCACTCGGTCGATTCCACACACCCAGCGAATCCTGCCCACCCGGGGAAACTGACCGCCCAGCGAATCCCGCCCACCCGGGTAACCTGGCCGCCCAGCGAATCCCCACCCGGGTAACCTGGCCGCCCAGCGAACCCCTGCGTTCAGCCCACCCGGTAGTCGCCCCTCAAACGCACCGCGCCAGCGGTGACTCCCTTCGTTCCCGAAACGACGCGCCCCTCAAAAGTCCCTGAGTCCACCGGGAGCTCAGAGGGGAAGGAGACTTCGCCGAGCACCCAGGCATCGACCCCCGCTGCACGGGAAATGCGCAGAACCTCCTCAGCGGACTGTGCACCGACGACGCCGACCATGCCGACACCGAGGTTGAGGGAGTCCTCCATGCCCGTCCAGGTCACCGAACCTCCACGACGGACCCAGTCGAACACCGGCGGGACGATCCACGAAGCGCGGTCGACATCGGCGACGGCACCAAGAGGCAGGACTCGCGAAAGATTCGCCCCCAGGCCACCACCGGTGACGTGCGAGAAGGCGTGAATCCCGCTCGCCCCCTCGCCCGCGCCCAAGGTGTCCACCATGTCGAGACAGAGCTTCGTGTAGAGACGAGTCGGTTCAAGAAGCTCCTCACCGAGGGTACGGCCGAACTCCTCGACCTTCGCTTCTAGGGGCAGGCCCGTCCTCGCGACCACTGAGCGCACCAAGGAGTAGCCGTTTGAATGCAGGCCCGAGGAGGCCATCGCGATGAGGACGTCGCCGTTCGCAACCCGGTCAGGGCCGAGGAGCTTCGAAGCGTCAACGACGCCGGTCGCAGCACCTGCGATGTCGTAGTCGTCAGGGTCCATGACACCAGGGTGCTCCGCGGTTTCACCTCCGACGAGGGGAGTGCCAGTTGCTTCGCAGGCTCGGGCGATGCCGGTCACGATTGCCGCGATGCGTTCAGGGATCACGTGGCCGCATGCGATGTAGTCAGTCATGAGGACGGGACGCGCACCGATGACGACGATGTCGTCAACGACCATGCCGACCAAGTCCTGACCGATCGTGTCATGGATGTCCATCTGCTGCGCGATGGCGATCTTCGTTCCGACGCCATCCGTCGAAGTCGCCAGAAGTGGACGCTCCATTCCCAGCAGTGCGGAAGCATCGACCAATCCAGCGAATCCGCCCGTCGCGCCGAGGACGCTCGCGTCATGCGTACGCGACACGGCCTCTTTCATGAGTTCGACCGCGCGGTCACCCGCGCAGGTGTCGACTCCAGCGGAGGCGTAATCGAGGGGGGTGTCGTCGCTCATCGGGGCTCCTTGATCGGATTGGGCGGGGAGATTCTCAGGATAAGAGGAAAGGAAAGACGAAGTGTGGGGTGAAAGACGAGGGGCGCTGCGGTGGACAAATAGGGGAATTGGAAAGACGAATGAGAAGCGGACAAGAGGGGACGGAGCAGAAGGGCAGTATGACCAGTGGGCCAGCAGGATCGGAAAGACACGTGCGAGTCGAAGGAAAAAGAGCGCGAACGTCAAGCCAGCAGAACCAGAGGCCAGCAGGATCGGAAGGACAGGATAAGGAGAACAGAAAACGCAATGACCAGAAAGGCATCAGCCTCGGGCTCAACAGGCGAAGGCGCCGGGCGTGCCCGGGATCGGAGTGCCTTTGGGGATCTGCTCCGGGTATGCGCCGTTGAAACAGCCCAAGCACAGGCTCGAACCCTGACGGGTCGCGCGGACCATCCCCTTCATTGACAGATACGACAAGGAATCAGCGCCAATCGAGGCTCGCACTCCCTCCACATCCATTGAAGAGGCGATCAGCTCCGCCCTCGTTGGAAAATCAATACCGAAGAAACACGGCCAGGCGACCGGCGGGGAGGAGATCTTCACATGGACCTCGGCGGCCCCGGCTTCGCGGAGCATACGGACCAGGGCCCGCTGCGTGTTCCCACGAACGATCGAATCATCAATGACGATCAGACGCTTGCCCGCGATCACTTCACGCAAAGGATTGAGTTTGAGACGGATGCCGAGCTGTCTGAGGGATTGGGTCGGCTGGATGAAAGTGCGACCCACATAGGCGTTCTTCACCAGGCCCTGAGCGAAAGGGATCCCCGAAGCTTCGGCGTATCCAATGGCGGCGGGAGTGCCCGATTCAGGGGTTGGGATCACAAGATCCGCATCGACCGGCGACTCCTGGGCGAGGATCGCCCCCATTTCTCGCCTGGCTGCAACGATCTGGCGATCCCCGATCACCGTATCCGGGCGGGCGAGGTAGACGTACTCGAAAACGCACGTGTTCGAACGCCTCACCGCGAAGTGACGCGAATGAACGCCAGTAGAGTCAATCGCGACAAGCTCACCGGGTTCAATCTCACGGACGAAGCTCGCACCACACAGGTCCAGGGCCGCAGTTTCGGAAGCGAGGACCCAGCCCGAGTAGAGGCGCCCGAGTACCAGCGGACGATACCCGTGCGGGTCGCGCGCCCCATACAGCGTGTCCTCATCCATGAAAACCAAGGAGAAAGCGCCCTTCAGACGGGGCAGGACTTTCAGTGCAGGGGCGACGAGGGCGGCCGGTTCGGCTTCAACACTGACTGAAACCAGCTGCTCACCAGGGGTTGCAGACGACGCATCGCCCTCTCCGATCGGATCGGCGAGGGCGACAGCAGGAGGGATGAAGGGGACGGGGCCGGGAATCCGTTCGGCAAGACCGAGCAGGGCCGTCACAACGGAAGTGTCGGTGGAGGCGCCCCTTTCGACGTCCTCGCCCTCGTCCGCGATTGAACGGGCCAAGTCTCGAAGCTCGGCGGTATTCGTCAGATTCCCGTTGTGGCACAGCGCAAGAGTGCCGCTCGGTGTCGGCCCGAGGGTCGGCTGCGCGTTCCTCCACGTGTCCTCGCCCGTTGTCGCGTAGCGCACGTGTCCGAGGGCGAGATGCCCCTGCAAGCCCTGCAGGGTTTGTTCAGTGAACACCTGATTCACTAGGCCCTGGTCCTTGTAGACGAGGATCTGTTCCCCATTCGAGGTCGCGATCCCCGCGGACTGCTGTCCACGATGTTGGAGGGCGTAGAGGGAGAAGTAGGTAAGGCGCGAGACGTCCTCGCCCGGCGCCCACACGCCGAACACTCCGCAGTGGTCGTGTGGGCGGTCGTCCTCGAAGATCTCGCGGTCGGTCAGTGTCTGGTCCATGTTCACGGATTCAGAGAGCACGGGACCACTGTCTCACACAAGGGCGAGATGACGCTACGGGCGCCCACGGAGGAAGAAGGCGAGATACACGACTGAAGCGAAACGCACGACTGGCCGCGATGCGCGAGTGAAGCGAAACGCACGACCGCGGAGAAAAGCGCGACTGAATCGACATGCACGAGTAAATCGGCAGACGAGGACGAGGGCGAAGGCAAAGTCCGGGCAGAGGGTGAGGTGACGGCACAGCACGGGCCGGAGCCCATCGCCCCATATGGCGAACACCATCGCTCACACGGAGCGGGCGACGGCGTTGACAACGGAAAGAACGCCAGGAGCCGAACTCCACCCCTCGAACTTTGCGAACTCGACCTCATGCACAGGCCGGCACCCACCCCACCAATCCGAAGCGCCATAATTGAGGGGGCGCACGCCCGCGCGAACCGACTCGAAAACCCCTTGGAGGAAGCCCATGGCCTCGCCCGTCCTCAGCGTCGTGAGTTGGGCGTTCTCACTGCTCGTGACCCTGATCGGCATTCTCGCTCTGACGCGCGGTGTCATCTCCTTGGTACGACGAGTCCGCGAGGGCACGCCCGAGCCCGGGCGCATGCGCCCCGTCGGGAAACGCACGTGGATGCTGCTCACGACTGCACTCAGCCACCGCGAGTTCAAGGGGCGCCCCTGGGTGAGGCTCGCGCACTGGTTCGTCATGATCTCCTTCCCACTGCTGTTCCTCACGCTCATCACGGGCTACGGGCAGCTGCGCAATCAACACTTCACACTGCCCCTGATCGGCCATTTCATCCCCTGGGAGTGGCTGACGGAGTTCTTCGCATGGGGTGGGCTCTTCGGAATCATCGCCCTGATGATCATCCGCGCCAGATCAGGCCGAGGCTCCGCCGCAGAAGCGGCCCTTTCGAATGACGAGCCCGATCAGGCCGCAGCATCCCTCGGCGCCCGCAAGGGCGAACTCCCCTCAGATTTGTCGCGCCCGCATCCGCGCGACGGCTCCCCCAAGGGCACGGCCTCCCGCTTCCTCGGTTCAACCCGCTGGCAGGCGCTTTTCGTCGAGTGGGTCGTGCTCATCGTCTGCGCCTGCATCATCACACTGCGAGGCCTCGAGTTCGCCCTCGAATCTGTGACGCCCGGGGCTGCCCTCGGAGTAGGACTGGTCTGGCATTTCCCCCTCACTTCGTGGATTGGCACTCTCCTGATCGGAGCGGGCGCAAATGCAACGGGCATCGCGAACGGCGTCGTCCTCGTCGCAACTTTGAAGATCATCACCTCAATGCTGTGGATGATCGTCGTCGGCGTTCAGACCTCCATGGGCATCGCCTGGCACCGCTTCCTCGCCGTCATCAACGTGTATGCGCGCCGCAAAGCCGACGGAAGCAAGTCCCTGGGCGCCGCCGACCACATGCTCATCAACGGCAAGCCCGTCACCTCCCCGGACGTCTTCGATGACCTGGACGAGGACACAGTGCTCGGAACCTCGAGCCTGGCCGAGCTGTCCTGGAAAGCGCGTCTTGACCTGTACGCCTGCACTGAATGCGGCCGCTGTCAGGAGCTGTGCCCGGCGTGGAACACCGCTAAGCCCCTCTCCCCCAAGCTCCTCATCATGTCAATGCGCGACCACATGGAATCCGCATCGAAGAAGGAGATCGTCTCTCAGCAGATTTCAGACGCTCAAGTGCCCGGGGAGCGAAGCGCCAAAGAGCTCGCAGCATCTGGTGAGATCATGCTCGACAAGGGGGTCGACCCAAGTCCCCACTCCCTCGACCTACTGAAGGTCTTAGCCGCATCGGGGGCAACAGGCCCGATGGGCGTCGCCGATGTTGATGCTCCCCTCGTTCCCGAGGTTGTCTCCGAGGAAGCCCTGTGGGACTGCACCATGTGTGGCGCATGCGTCGACCAGTGCCCTGTCGATATCGAGCACATCGACCATATCCTCGACCTGCGTCGCCACCAGGTCCTTATGGAGTCCGCTTTCCCGCGTGAACTCTCCCGAGCTTTCCGCGGCATGGAGTCCAAACAGAATCCCTACAATCAGCCCGCGCGCAAGCGCCTCGACTGGGCGAAGGATCTTGACTTCGATGTTCCCGTCGTCGGCGAGGACCTCGAGGATGCTTCTGAGGTTGACTACCTGTTCTGGGTCGGGTGTGCGGGAGCCTTTGACGACTCGGCGAAGAAGACGAGCGCCGCGATCGCCGAGCTCCTCCACACTGCGGGAGTGTCCTTCGCGGTCCTCGGTTCTGGTGAGTCCTGCACGGGCGATCCTGCGCGCCGAGCCGGGAATGAAGTCTTGTTCCAGATGCTTGCCGCCCAGGCCATTGAGACTCTCCACGAAGCGAAGCCACAGAAGATCGTCGTCTCCTGCGCACACTGTTTCAACACGATCGCAGGCGAGTTCCCCGAGCTCGGTGGCCATTTCGAGGTCGTTCACCACACTCAGCTCCTCAACCGCTTGGTCCGGGAGGGACGCCTCACCCCTGTCGCTGCCCCCGGCGCTGCCAAGCCCGCTGCTGGCACCCCCGGTGCCGCGAAGCCCGTTGCTGCCGAGCCCGGCGCAGCAGCCCCCTCCGCCGCTGCCGAGCCCGGTGAGCAAGGCAAGACGCTCAGAACTCCCCTGCACGTCACCTACCATGACGCTTGCTATCTCGGACGTCACAATAAGATCTTCGCTCCTCCCCGCGAGCTCGTTGCGTCCCTTCCCGGAGTGGAACTCGTGGAGATGCCCCGTCATGCAGATCGCGCCATGTGCTGCGGCGCGGGTGGTGCCCACGCCTGGTTCGAGGAGTCACGCGGCACCCGCATTGCGGATGCTCGTATTGCCGAGGCCGCGTCCACCGGCGCGGATGTTGTCGCGACCGCGTGCCCCTTCTGCTCTCAAATGCTCGGCTCTGCTTCTGGCGCATCCGCCGGGCTGTTTCCCGTGCTTCCTTCCGCTTCTTCTGCCTCCGCTGGCGTGGGGGATTCAGATTCGGCTGGCCTTGCTCCTGACGCGAGCACAGGCGAGTCTGGCGGTGCAGGGGCTCAAGCTTCAGCGGGTGTGGGTGCGGGCGCACAGAGAATACCGCTCGTCAAAGATGTTGCGATCATGCTGCTCGAATCCGTGCGCCGTGGACAAGAGGAACACCCTGGCGAAGGGGAGTGAGTGCCCCGGCCACTGCCAGGAGTGTGCACGCTTCCCTTGAGTTGATCGACAGCCCCGGGCCTGTCCCATGTGGCGGTCGATCCTCCGTCGAATCAGTCGACACCCACGACCTCGTCCGCCTCGTGGCCTACGAACTACCGAAGCGCCCCTGAAGCTGTGAAAAAGTACGACACTCCGTCGATGCTCTGTGTTCCGGTCACCATTGCGCCCGAAGAATCCAGGTAATACCAGGTGTTGCCAAGCAGCAGCCACCCGGTGCGCATCGCACCCGAAGCATCCAGGTAATACCACCTGTTCCCAAGCTGCAACCAACCGGTGCGCATCGCACCCGAGCCGTCCAAGTAGTACCAGACATCCCCGAGCTGCAGCCAGCCGGTACGCATCTGGCCGCTGTCCGGCTCCATGTAATACCAGGTTCCATTCACGGCCACCCAGGTGGTGAGCATTGCCCCGTCGCTGGGATGCAGGTAGAACCAATTTCCGTTGTGCGCGTACCAACCGTACTGAACGTGCCCGCTTGCAGCGAGGAAGTACGTGACCCCATTGATGCTCAGGCGTCCGCTCTGCATCACGCCGGTCTGCGGATCGAGGTAGTACCACTCGCCCTCGACTTTCGCCCAGCCTCCGACTTGGGCACCGTCAGCCCCGTAATACCGCCAGCCGGACTCGTCCTTGACCCATCCGCTCGCCATCTCGCCACTCGAATAGAGCAGGTAGGTCTTGCCCGCGATTGTTAGGCGCCCGGTTTGCATGATCCCGCTCGCAGGGTCGAGGTAGTACCAATTGCTTCCCACGGCGGCCCAACCATAAGCGCGTGCACCGTCGGGCTTATAGTAGCGCCAGCCCGCTCCTTCCAGTTTCCAGCCGGTGAACATGGCACCCGTACTCTCGTCGAGCATGTACGTGCCGGACTGAATGGACAGCTCACCTTTGTGCAGCGCCCCAGACGGGTCAAGGTAGTACCAGTTCCCTCTGAAGGCATACCAGCCGGTGAGCATCCTGCCGGACCAATCGAAGAAGTAGACCTCGTTGTCGATCAAGGCCCAGGTATTCGACACGTAAGAGTTCGAAGAGCTCGTGCGGAAATACCAGGTTCCGCCGTCGGAAACCCACTGGCCCGTCACAGCGATGGGCGCGGCGGGAGTACCTTCGATAGCGCTCGAGGAAACCTCCAAGGCGGCCTGACGAACCCTCCACAGCAACGGGTAGGCGGCATCGCCCGGACATGCGGTGTAGCCGTTATCGCGGTGACCGGAGATGCGGGGAAGTGTCACCGCCGTGCCCTTGGGGTACTTCCCATTCCCCCGTGAAACGTACACTCCCGATGAGGAGGGAGACACCCCCGCCTTATCAAGGTGCCAGCCTGCGAGAGCGCCGACGCTTGAAAGAGTCTCATTACTCGGAGCGACCGAGGTGTAGTTCCCGAGCATTGAAATGCCCATTGTTCCGGTGTTGAAGCCCAGAGAATGACCTGCGGCCACCATGTTGCCGCCCGAGGAGTTCAAGCTCCCCCAGCGGCCCTCGAAGGCCTGACCACATTTGTCGACGAGGAAGTTGTAGCCGATGTCCCCCCAATCCATCGAATAGGCGTGGTACTGGTAGATGCCCCGGACGATCGAGTGCGACTGAGAACATGTGTAATTGTTCGTCCCCGCCGTGTGGTGGACGACCACGAAAGGCGCATACGAGTATTCGGCCCCCCAGTCGTAAGGTTCGGATGCGCTCCCACCCCATTCGCTGCGCGTCACGACGGGAATCGGAAGGCCATTCGCGGTCGTCGTCGCAGGGAAAAGGCTTCGCACGAAGGCAGAGCTCTTGGCTCCGATTCCCCTGCCCGTGGGTTTCGGCGCACCCCATGAGGGTTCGAGGACGGGCGTTGCATCGTCAGAAGCCGAGGCCGCACCGGATTCTTGAGAAGACGCGTTCTCGGAGGAAGAAGCTGCCTGCCTCAAGGACGAGGCCGCGCCCGAAGCCTCGGAGAAGGAATCGTATAGTCCTTCATCATTCGACTGGTCGAGCGGCTCATTCAGGGGCGTACCCGCAGCGCTTGTCGTCTCTATCTCAGATTCTTCCAGGATCTTCTCGCCCTCGGCATTTTCCGGAACGAGCACCAGTTCAAGATTCTTCGGCATCTCTTCCGTGCCTGCGACGAGGACCTGCACTCCTGTTGCGCCTGCGGTCACGAAAGGCTCGGTGCCGGTCGCCTCTTGTGCGTCATCGGGGCGAGTGTCGCTATCGCGTTCGATCTCGTACCAGTCGGACCAGGTCTCCCCCTCTCGGACGCGAATGAGGAAGGTCCGTTCATCAGTTGAAGCAGCGGAGTCATCCCAAATGAAACCTGCGACGAAGAAGTCTGAAACTTCCAGCGGCTCGGTCAAGACTTTCGTGTCTTTGATCAGCGCGTCTGGCGAGGACGAGAGGGGCGAGTGCGATGAAGACTCTCCGCCCACTCCTCGTGTTGTACTCAAGGATTGAGTAGCCCCCTCTTTCGCGCTGAGGTTTTCTTTCCTTCCTTCTTTTGCACTTGGTGTTGCAGCGCTGCTTTTTTTCGCGTCGTTTTGCTCAGAGAGCCACAGATTCAAGGGGTTGAGTGGTCTGCCCGATGCTTGGCCGGAAGAGAGCGGCAGCTTGTCGAGACCCGCGCTGGCAAGCTCAGTTGGGCTTCCCGTTGATGTCGTGAGCGCGATCCGCATCACCGGGTGGGAGGGTTCATCCGCTCTGTCTGTTCCCTTCGTCGGCGCCGACACGGGGCCGAGGGCGAGGACCGCGGAAACGACCGCGCCGATCAGTGACGCCGAGGACAACATTGATACTCCTGAGACTCATGTGACAACTCAAAAGAAAATAGCACGAACTGACACGATAGGATAGGGCCTTCCTGAAGAAGAGGAGCAGCAGCCTGGAGGGTCCGAGCTTGATAACCTCCGCTCCTCACAGGGGCTAATCGGAGGATTCACCCGAAAAGGGCGCTCCCTTACCCAAAGGAAGCGCCGCACCATTGTCGAACAAGTTCGAGTGTCTCAGCGAGAAGAGCCCAGCCCCTTATCGATCGAAGCTCCTATGTCTCCTCGAACGGAAATACTCACGGGCTTCGAGGATCGGTGCCCACCACCTATTCCACAATCGCACGCCAAGCAATGCCCCCACAGTGCCAAGGAGGAGCGAGGCGATAGAACCCACGAGAGTCGCCCTACCAGCGACGATGAACACAGTTGTCAGCGCGACAAGCACGAAAAGCGAAACCACGCCACCTTTACGGAAAGCACCACTCGGCCTTTGCTTCACAAGCACGAGCGACACAGTCGAAAGAGCTGCAGGGAAAGCGATCGCCGAGACGATATACGGCACCGGCCCCAAAGCCAGTAGTGCCATGGCACTCGAGACAAGCCCAGCAGTCCACATGCTGACGAGAAAAGCGGATGCCGCCGCTTTTTCACCACGACGACGAAGAAGAACCCAGGCGACAAAAACCAGAAGAAACGCTCCCAAGAAGGAGAAAAGATACCCGATCCCCCTCGCAATAAAGACAGGGGCGTCCTCGGCACCCGTAAGAGGAACGCTCAGCCCTGCAAAGGCGAAAGCGCCTCCGACATTCTTCGCGAGAACACCGAAAACACCGATCGCCATGGCGCAGCCTGCAAGAAGCGCCGTAGGAAGGGGCCCAGTCCAGAGCGCGTGAATGGACTGAGTCGCTTCAGGAGAATCAGACGAAGCCTCGTCAAAGAGTCCATGAGACGAGGACGGGACAGCCCCTCGGGGAGGCGAATAGGAACGCGAGGATCCTCCTTCAGAACCGAAAGGAGTATAGGAGCGTATTCCTGCGGGCCGAGACTCGTAGTCGTGCCCTGTTGAGGACTGGGTGAAACGCGGAAGGGAACCTATGCTTCTTTCAGTTCCCGCTTGTGCCTCGGCATTCGAATCCTCATAAGAATGGGCCTCGGGGGCTCCTGCATCATTCGACGCCTCTGCGTCGCCCGGCGCCTCTGCATCGTTCGACGCCTCTGCGTCGCCCGGCACCTCTGCATCGCTCGGTGTCTCGTCCTCGAAGATGAGCTCGACTTCCCGGGGCTCCTCGGCGTCCTGCTCGCTCATGCGCTTCTCCTTCATGTCACCCCTATCCCAGCGGGTGCCTCTGAGACAATCCTGAGGGCTTCCTTAGCCTCGACTCCAGGGCTGCTCGCCTTTCGATACCATCCCTGGGCCCCCGAAGCGAGGCACTGTCAAGCTTTAGCGTCCTCAACATGGTCCTCTCTCTACGTGACCGAGGAGAGGCGGGCCCCCAAGGCGAGGCGCTGTGGCGATCCCCTGAGACCCAATGATTCTCCTCCACTGGAGCCCCTGAATCTCCCGCCCCTGGAGTCTCCAGAACCTCGCGCGCCGCAAGTCTCGAAAATCCAATGCCCCTGAGTGCGTTGGGGAAGCCCTGAATCTCCCGCCCCTGAAATCTCCAGAACCTCGCGCGCCGAGACTCTCCTGAATGTCTCGCGCCGAAGACTTGCGATTCCTCCGCACTGGACCCCCCTCAGCACCCAATTCATGTGCTCCCCCAAAGGGCTGCGAAAACGTCAATGGGGGTTCAGTCGGCCAGAGCATCATCGAGAGCAACAAGGAACCCGTCCTCGTCAATGACGGAACCAGAAACAGCCCTCGCGATCAGGCTCGCAGCTCTTTCGATGTCATGACAGGAGCGGATCCGCTCAAGGCGAGCGGTGCGTGAAGGCCGAGTGGGTGCCTGCAGCGAAGCGGCTTGCAACCAACGCAAGGAGTATTCGACAACGAACCCCGTCGTCCAGGACTCCCAGCGGAGTACCTGCGGCGGAGTCGGCACCAAGCAGACCTCAATCGCCAGATCTGAGCGGTTCGCGATCGGGGTGAGTAACGTATAGCCCTCGAGCAAGTGGTCCTGTCCACCCACCTCAGGAGAAACGCTCTTCTGTGCCCGAAGAATCTTCATCTCGATCTCCGCACGAGTCAGGCCTGCTGCGTCCAGTGCCCTCTCGAGTGCTGCCTCCTCAGCCGGAGTGGCCTTGGCTTGTCGGACGGCGAGTTCACGTGAATCACGGATCTGCGGGAACTCTTCGGACAGGAGGGCTTCCAACTCTCCCGCGTTCAACCAACGTGGGCTGTACACGCTCAACGACACCGCAGAATCCGGGTCGGGCGCAATGAGTTGACCTGAATCCGCAATCCGGAGCGCGCCCCCGAGGCGGCGAGCCATGCGCTTCACAGCTTCAAGCACCCGATACTCAAGGCCCGTTGGCATCCCCTCTGGGAACACCTTCGCCCACTCGTCAACTCCAATAGCCCATTGCGGCACGGGGCGGCGTTGACTGCGCGGACACCGCAAAACCCACACCTTCGTCAACACTGCGGGAGTCCTCAGTTCCTTTCGTGCAGCAACATCGAGGCGCCACGGGCCTTCCAAAAGCACGCCACTCGTCAAGCGAAGCCGACCTGCTCCCTCCCAACGAGCATCATCCCAAATGGACAGTGCGAGAGCTTCGATCTCCGCCTGGTCGACCTCGTCAGAAAGAAGGAGCAAATGATGCGAATGCGCATCATCCAAACCGATAACGCTTTCAGGTTCTGAAGTCGACAGGCTCGCAGCGATCGGCGAAAGGGTATCAGCGCGTTGCACACCCTCCTCGCCTACGACGAAGGATGTGGAGAAATCCGCGAGGGAGGACAGGGCACGCAAAGATGTGGAAGTCAGATCCGAGGAGGCTCCGAGTGGAGTGGAGAAGTCGATCTCATCTGCCCGCCCACGAGCCTGCCCCAGGGAATGCGGTTCTCTCCCCTCGGCTCGTCCGTCAGCCTGCGGGGGTGCAACTGTGGAATCCGAAACCTGAAGGCGCGCAGCAACCGGCGGGTGTTCAACACGCGATTGGGCAGCCTGCCCCGAGGAATGGGTGCTCCGGGAACGTGCGTCCTGGGAATGGGGAACCTGTCCCTCGGAATATGCGCTCTGAGAGCGAGGAGCTTGTCCCCTAGCTCGCGCGTCCGCCTGCGACATCCGCTCGCGCATTGATGTCCGACGCGGGACCCCGCCCTCGTTCCCTGGAACTGAATGTGCCACCATCCTTCGCCTGTCAGTCTCCGATTCTCGTGCGACTGAAACGCAAGTGGGTACGCGAGGGAGTAGGACCTCGCTGCCCCTGATAATGAGAGCCCAAGCCCTCAGAACCGTAAGGGTGCTCAGCCGGTGAGGACAGATCGAAGAAGCACAGCTGTCCGACCTTCATCCCCGGGTGAAGCAGAATCGGCATTGTCGCAGTATTCGACAGTTCAAGAGTCACATGACCAGAGAACCCCGGATCAATGAATCCAGCAGTCGAGTGAGTCAGCAGACCAAGACGGCCAAGAGAAGACTTGCCCTCAAGGCGTGCGGCGATGTCATCGCCGAGGCTCACGCACTCGTAAGTCGCCCCGAGGACGAACTCTCCCGGATGAAGAACGAAAGGCTCATCCGGTCCCACATCGACCTCGTGAGTGAGTTCAGACTGTTCAACAGCAGGATCGATCACCGCGTAACGGTGGTTGTCGAAAAGGCGGAACAGACGATCAAGACGAACGTCAATGCTCGCCGGCTGGACCAGGGAACGGTCCAGGGGATCTAAGCGAATGCGTCCGGAATCGAGGCCGGCAAGAATGTCGCGATCGGAGAGCAGCATGGCCTAATTCTCTCATGAGCACCTCAAGGACGGGGCATGGGTCGCGCTAAGGGTTTCCGTCGACAAGCAGGGTTCGGCATCCACCTGCAGCGGGGATGCCTGGCCACAAGCAGAGGGTGCCTGACCGCAGGCAGGGGGACCTGGCCACGCGCAGCGGGGGGTGCCTGTCCACAAGTCGTACACACTCAAGTACCTGCAGAAGCTTGCCTGTCCACAAGTCGTACAACCTCAACCCTTTTGAGGGAACTTCAGTTCTCCCATCTGGACAATCATCTGTATTCGTTCTCTTATGGTCCGACTTGTGCCCCAGTCCCACACCAGGGCCTGCACCCACTGTCCGACTTGTGCCCCAATCCCGCGCCAGGTTGTGCCCCAACCCCGCGCCAAAGCCTGCACCCACTGTCCGATTTGTGCCCAGTTCCCCACAGAAACCCCCACGCCCCGTCCTGGACCTTCACCCACCTCACACCCGCACCCCGATCCTTCCCCCCTCCTCAGATTCCTTTAGGCTGTGCCCGTGCCGACATCCACGACGAGGCCGACCCCGCCCTCGCACACACAACTCGCGAGCATGCGCGAAAAGATCCTCGACTGGTTCGACGCGAACAAACGCGAGTTACCCATGCGCGCACCTGGAACATCGCCCTGGGGAACGCTGGTTGGCGAAGTCATGAGCCAACAGACGCCGATGCCGCGCGTCCAACCGATCTGGCAGCGTTGGATGGAGCTGTGGCCGACCCCGCAAGACCTTGCGGCGGCGAGTCCAGCCAGGGTTCTCGTCGAATGGGAACGGCTCGGCTACCCCTCGCGGGCGCTTCGCCTGCGCGAGTGTGCGATCGCGATCGCGAAGCGGCCCGGAGGCCGGGTTCCTGCGGATTACGAGGAGCTGTGCTCCCTACCGGGGATCGGCCCCTACACGGCCTCCGCACTCATGTCCTTCCAGTTCCACGCCCGAATCGCGGTCCTGGATACGAATATCCGACGAGTGCTCGTACGTACTGTGCTGGGATGCGAGCGGCCCTCGTCCTCTGCCCCATCCAAGCAGGAGCGCATTCTGGCCGATTCCCTTCTGCCCGTCGAGGGCGCCGAATGCGCGCGCTGGAACGTCGCGATCATGGAGTTCGGTGCGCTGCACTGCGTCCAACGCTCGCCCGCGTGCGATTCTTGCCCGCTCGCCTCCTCATGCAGGTGGCTCCTCGCAGGTAAACCTGCATCGGAACGACGAGGCAAGGCTCAGGCGTGGGCGGGCACGGACCGTCAGGCACGAGGACGAGTGATCGCGCTGTTGAGGTCGCTTCATCGCAGCCCGGATGAGGCTGGAGCAGAGGATGCATCCCCTTCGGTTTCACGAGCGCAGGCTCTTGAAGCTGCGGCACTTCCCGGTGCGGACGCGGATCAGGCGCCCCGGGTTCTCGCGAGCCTTATCACGGATGGACTGGTCGTGATCCAGGACGAGGATCGGATCGCACTGCCGAGCAGCTGATCCTCCCTTGTCTTGCGCGGTTGACACCATGCTGCGCGGTTTTCGCCGCATGATCCGAGCCTCTTCGAAAAACCCCTTCTCTTTACCTCTCCTTTCCTTGGCTGTAGGCGTGGGGGCGTTCCTGCCGAGGCAAGGACGCAGCATAGCGAGGGCCACGCGCAGGGAGTCTTCCGGGCGAGGCGCGCAACATAGCGAGGGACTCTAGCTGTATGCATAGCGAATCTTCGGGGTTTGCGCGAACCTGGCCTTCTCTTCCGATATCGCCCGAACTTTCCGGTGTTGTGCGAGCTTTCCGGACGGCCCCTGCGCCAGAAGCCGCACGTCCGCTCGCATCCGGAAGTCTCGTCGTCGCGTTTGCGCAGGGTGTCGGTGATTCTCTCACGTCCGCTCGCATCCGGAAGTCTCCGATGTGCTGGTTCGCTACGTCCTCGATCTGTCCTCACGTCCGCTCGCATCCGGAAGTCTCACAGGCACCACCTCACGCGCTTTCATACCTCGAGCCTCATGCGTTCTCGCGTCCGGAAGGCTCTCTGGTGTGGAGCCGGGCATGATGTCCCGGGCACTCACACCCCCTCACATTCGGAAGGCTCATGCCCTCTCACATCCGGAGCCTCACGCCCCTGTCGCCCCCTCGAAGCTCATGCGCTTCTCACAAAAACAGCCGCAGGCTGCGGGCGAATCCTCAGAAACACCCACAGCCTGCGCCTCCTTCGAAGCTGATCGTTTCAATAACGGATCGCGTCGATCGGCTTGACTCTCACCGCGGCAAGAGCCGGGATGATCCCACACAGCGCACCAATCGCCGTCGAGATCGCCACACCGGAAATCGCCGCATTCACCGGGAAGGCCGGTTTGCCTTGGAGCACAATGTCGAGACTTTCCAGCGGCAAGAACCTCACGATCACGATCGCGAGCCCAACACCAATGACACCCGCGACGAAAGTGGCGACCACCGACTCCATGAACACCGCGAAGAAGACGCGCTTGGCTGAGGCTCCCATCGCTCGACGAATGCCGATTTCGCGGATCCTCTGCCTGACGGTCACGATCGCCACGTTCAAAAGCCCGAGTGCACCAAGGAGAATCACAATCCCACCAACAATCATGACCACGGTCTGCGCAGTCTGGAGGGCGGATTCACCGGTCTCAACCTTCTCGCCACCATAAACCGAGCCCTTCCACCCCTTACCGAGGATGGCGGCGAGAGCATCTGGGAGGACCTCCCTGGCCTGTTCGGCCTGCTCCTCACCGCTCCAGACGAGCATCTCGACCGAAGGGCGAGCTGAAGAACCTGCTCCTGAAGAGTTCGGCCCTCCAAGCTTGACGAACTGCCACGCCCGATAGTCCACGTACATCTTCGCTTCATCCCACTGGGAAGACGCGTCAATGACACCAACGACCCTGTAGCGGGTTTTCGCCTCATCATCGGAGGTGAGGATGATCGGATCTTCGATCGGCGCGCGCCCCAAAGAGTTCCACAAGATCGAGTTGATGACGACCGGCACGAGGCGCTGATCAGCATCTTCCTCTTCTATCCAGCGGCCGTGTGAGGGCTGGAGGCGGAAGATCGTCGAATAGCTCGGGTCGACCGCGTAGACACTGATCTCGCCGTTTCCTTCGAGCCGGTTCTTGATCGTCGGATAGCCACGGAATTGCCCGCTTTCCTCAGCTTTCCATACCTCTTCGAAGGAAGCATTTCCTTTTTCGAAGCGAGACCAGTAGGGGATCTCGAATCGGGAGGCGAGCGTTTCCATTGCCTCACCCATCGGGTCGGAGATCCCTCCCGGACTTACGTTCGCGCCCTCGTTCTGTCCTTGTCCCTGTGGATTCTGTCCTTGTCCCTGTGGATCAGGGCTCGTGGCATTCATCGGATTGCTGCTTCCAAAACCGCCGTATCTGCCCTCAGAAACGGGGTCCTCAGAGCCTTCGCCCTCGCCCTCGGATTCCTTGGAGGCACTGACGTGCAAGGTGACGGAGCGCCCCATCTCCGCATCCATCATCTCGCGGCTCGATTGGAGGACGAGATCCCCGAGAGCGATGACGGTCGACATGGCGGCAACCGCGGCGACAACACCGACGAGGGAGAGGATGACGCGGGCTTTCTGCGCCTTCACTTCCCCCCAAGCTTCGACGATTGGGCCAAGAATCTGCTCGGGCGACATCATGCGTTCACCTCCTTTGACTCGCTCGAAGGCAGTGAGACCCGCCCCTCGTGAAGCGTTCCATCGTAGAGCTCAAGCACCCGGTCGGCCCGTTCGGCGACCTTCGGGTCGTGCGTGATGACGAGAAGCGCGGCATTATTCTCCGCGGCGACTGTCTCAAGGAGTTCCATGACGCTCCCACCCGTGTCAGGGTCGAGGGCGCCGGTAGGCTCATCCGCGAGGATAATCTTCGGGCTGCGCACGAGTGCACGCGCGATCGCAATGCGCTGCTGCTCACCACCAGACATCTGGGTCGGATGCGAGTCCACTCGATCGCCGAGGCCGACGCGCTCGAGCATGCGGGTAGCGAGCTCTCGGCGCTTCCAGAATCGTGCGCCACTGGAGTAGAGAAGGGGAACCTCGACGTTCTCAAGGGCTGTGCGAGCGTTGAAGATGTTGAACTGCTGGAAGATGAAGCCGACGGTGTCACCTCGAAGGCGTGCCCGCCGCCCCTCTCCGAGGGAGGCGACGTCTACCCCGTCGATCGTGTATCTGCCCGCAGTCGGCAGGTCGAGCATTCCGATGATGTTGAGCATTGTCGACTTGCCCGTGCCCGAACGGCCGACGATCGACACGTGCTCACCTGCTTCCACCTTCAGGTCCACTCCAGTAAGGATCCGAAGGTCGGATCCGTCCGGCAGGGTGACTGTCCTGGTCACCCCTTCGAGTTTGATGAAGGACATTTCAGCTATTCGCTTCCGAGGTTGTGGCGCTGTTGCCTGCGATTGGGGCTCCGAGATCGCCTGCGTCGGATTCTCGCTTCGTGTTGTCTTTCTTCGCGCTCGGTGTGAATTCGAGGACGGAGTCGGATTCGCTCAGTCCCTCGGTGATTTCGACGATTTTCCCATCGGTGATACCGAGCTTGACCGGGTGCTTCTGCGGTTTGGTTCCTTCCTCGCCCACGAGGTACACGTAGCCGGTTTGGAAGCGGCCCTCGACTGCGCTCACGGGAAGCGTGAGTACCTGGCTTGCCTGTCCCGAAACGATCTCCATGGTCAGTTGAAGGCCCGGGAAAACCGTTTGATCAGCGGGAATCGGGCATTTCGCCTGAATGCCGGTCTGGGTGTTCTGCTGGTTGTTCTGGTCTTCGGACTTCGTGGTTTTCTCGGGGGTCACGATCTCCAGGCCTGAGCAGGTGAAAGGCGCTGGGCCGTTCGTGATCGTCAAGGTCGCTTCGCCTGGCGCATTTTGAATGCGGTAGAGCTGGTCGGCATTCAGGGTTGCGAAGGCTGAGAAGGTTGAGGGTTGGATCGTGGCGACCGGATCGCCGATCGAGAAGCGCTGTCCGATCAGCGCGTTCAGGCGGAGCGTCCCTGTGGCATTCGCGTAGATCGTCGTGTAGCTGTAGGTCGTCGGAGTGGTCTGCATTTGCGGAGTGCCCTCTGCGTCCACACTCGTCGTTGTCTCCCCGGGGATTTCCTTGCGAACTTCGAGGATCGGGGTTCCCGACTCGACAGCCGTGCCGTCAAGAGCCCCGATGTAGGTGACCTCGCCCTCGCCGCTCGCTTTCACTGTCACCGAAGGGTCGGATTGGACGGTCCCTTTTGCGCGGACTGTGTTCGTGATGTCAGCCTTCGTGGGGGTGACCGTGATCTGCGTGTAGTTCGCATCCGGATTGAGTGATTCGGCTGTATCGTCTCCGTTCGCTGGGAAGAATGCGAACTTCACGAGGGCGAGCGCGATGATCGCCCAAATCAGTGTCCGTGCAATTGCGAGGACACGCCCCGATCGGGTCGACGACGACATGGAAACTCCTCAGATCCGTAGAAGCGATTGGATTCGCGTGGAATCACGTTCAAATTAAATGAGGCAATGGCCCTCGAGGAGGATTCTCAGGTAAGAACCGGGGGAGTCTCAGGGTTCTTCCGGGGTCCCCTGGTGTCTAGTCTGGTCCCAGATTCTTGTTCCTCTTCCTGCGCACCCACACCCCAAACACAATCTCACGCCAGGTCCAACGCACGCACCACCACCGAGATCACAACCAGGGGAGACAACACCCTCCCCTACACCCGCACCCCAAACATGTTCTCGCACCGGGTCCAACGCACGCACCACCACCGAGATCACAACCAGGGGACAAAACCCACTCCTCTAGACCCGCACCCACACCCCAAACACAATCTCGCGCTAGGTCCAACGCATCCACCAACGCGGATCCCGCGGGTTATAGGACACAAGTGTCTGCATCCTCTTTTGTCCTATAACCGGGACTAGTGCTGGCATGCAACGACGGCTCGACGCTCAGAGAGCGCAAGAAGGGCAGAGCGTAAGAGCGTAAGAGCGTAAGAGCGTAAGAGCGTAAGAGCGTAAGAGCGTATGCGATATCGACAGTAGGGCCACCGGGAGCCCATAGCGCGCAAGAGGGGCCTGCTTGTTGGTATGCACAATGGCGGCTCAACGGTCACCGAGGGTCAGAAGGGGCGGGCGCCAGTATGCGGCGAGTCCGACACAGTGGGTTAAGGGTCAAAATGTGTGTCCGGAATCGCGGATTTTCACGGATTGACCTGT
>ERZ772764.553-NODE-553-length-25564-cov-3.361951_pt1 | contig 25564 bp, 26 predicted proteins | sample MGYA00512163_ERZ772764 | MGnify/ENA primary metagenome ERZ772764 (study PRJEB29015, sample SAMEA2737903) | human oral metagenome | biome: human oral; feature: human-associated habitat; material: dental | place: China | collected 2094 ... | reverse complement strand
GGTTCCGAGTGACCTCCATAAAGTAACTCCCCCCCCCCCCCCCCTCCGCCGGTGGCGGAGGGATTCTTTTTTACGCCCTCCCTGGCCCCTGACACCCTTACGTAAGAGATCCAGCAGCCTGAAAATAAACAAAAACGAAGGGCTGCTCTTTCTTTTAGTATGAAATTAACTTTTAGTAACTATGAACGACGATTACTTAGACGACGATGACCTCGTTGGGGAAGCCGGTTACCCCGACACTGAGGCTGGTCAAGATACGACCACATCGTCTGCGCCGATCAATGCCAGATCTTACGAGGGTGTCCTGAATACTCTCGAGATCGACATGGTGGATGCGTATAACCGGATCGCCAACTGTGGCGACGTCGAGGAGGCTGGGCTGATTATTGTCTCGAACATCCCGAAGCACACCTCGAAGGCTACCCAGTTCTCGATCGTCCGTCAGCTGTTCCATCGACAGGGTCACAGTCGAATGCAGGGCACCAAGTATGTCCCGTTATCACTGATGTCCGGTCACGACATGGATAAAGCGATTGGCGAAGGAGAATCGGATGACCACTACAATGAGGAGGTCTTCGCCAGGAACAAGAATCTCATCGAGAGATTCATTAAGTACCTGGCAGAAAGAGACCTCAGTCGAGACTCGAAGGTATCGAGGGCCAAGAAACAACGTCTCATCCCTGCCTTCATTATTTATCTGTTCTCTACGGGAACCTTCGGGTATATCATCGATTGCCCGACGATGCCGCCCGAGTACCAGGAACTTATCAATCGAGCCCTCAAGGGTATCGAGAAGACCAGGTATCGCCTGGTAGACGAGCTCGCCGAGGAATACGAGAAAGCGGGCCGCCCAGCGGTCGCTGATCGTGTGAGGTCGGAGGGTCTCGGATGGTTCTCTAGGGAACCGATGGAGATCTATGGGGCCGCCCGGTATCGTGACCTGGAGCTTACCAAGGACGACATCGCTATCTACCGGAAGTACCGTGGGAAGTTCGTGAATACCACGAATGCGATCACTCAGGAGGTTATCTCGGACTACATCTATGTTATCCAGGATCTCCGGAAGGGTACCTACCAGAAGCTCAAGGACAAGACTAGGGCAGAGGCGATTAGCGATGCCAAGAAGGAGCTCGAGCGCTTCGCGAAGATCTCCGGGACCCCGGAAGAACAGGTTTCAGTTAAAAATATTCTATTCTGATGAGTGACATTAAACTAGATCTCCTGACAGACGAGGCTATCCTGGACTACACGACAGACCAGGATGGACGTCAGCGGGTACTCACCGATTGGCGTGACTTCCAGCTGAAGTTCGACTACATCAACCCCTACCCAGGGGGAGTCTACGACGTCAGTATCTTCGGGTCCCCGCTCTCCGACCGATGTGTCTGCGGGAAAATCCATGGGACGTCCATGGAACCCTGCCCTAAGTGTGGGGCCAGAGTATATCCGGTGGTAGAGGGTCTCCGTCGGTTCGCCAGGATCGAGCTCCCGTTCTATTACCTGAACGAGCTCCGGTTCGACGTCTTCAAGGAGCTCTTCGATGACATCTTCTCTGGGTCCACTATTACCTTGCGCTTCGTCTCGAAGTCCCTCAAGGACGGTGGGTATTCCTATCGGAACTCGACGAAGAAGCTCGGGCTCAAGGTATTCGACTCCTGTCAGTTCGACTATCACGAGGAGGGGTCGGAGCTTGTGATCTCCGAGTATATCACCGACGAAGAGGCCTGCTCCTACGAGGGAATCTTGCGGATCCTGGAGAAACATTTCCCGGACCGTCTCCCCGAGATGAAGCGGCTCCTGAACCGGCTCTACCTGGTTCAGCCATCGGTGATGAGACCCTTCACGTACATGATGAAGAACGGCGATAAGAAGCTCGTGTCACACCGGTTATCTATCTGGTACTCCGCAATCATCTCCCTGATGGTCCCGGAGGCATCCGAGAGTAACTCTGTGAATTATGATGATGTAATGAGTCAGCTTTCCGAGCCCGGTGAACGTGTCAGGTATCGTGCCCTCCTCAAGGCATTCCTGAACGCCGGTAAGAAAGAGGCTACCGAGCTCCTGAATACCTCGAAGGAAAACCTTGCTCGTGGTATCTATGCCGCCCGAATCAAGAACTCTGCCCGGAGTGCCATCACCCCGGACACTGACCTGGCTATCGATGAGGTAGCCATCCCGAGGCACCTCGCTTATGAGATGTGCCGCTCTGGGTTTGCCGATTACCTCCAGAAGGAGCTCGGCTTTACCCGTGGCGAAGCTCTCAAGAGTACCCGCCTGGAATATCCGAATGGTCGGATCCAGGAACTCTTCAAGGAGTACGCCGAAAAACAGGTAGTGATATGTTGAGAGACAATGTCACTTAACTCAGTGAATCGCTGGAAACTCCCCGGGGACCGGCCGGGGAAAATCAGCGGTCCTTCCACCCCACAATTTCCTGCCCGCCAGGTCACAGTAAAACCTAGCGAGCGTATGACAGAAAACGGATGGTCACGTTCCGAGCACATGAAGATGCTACATTCCCAAGGGCGATATGCCGGGACTAGTCGCATCGGTCTCTGGAACGTTTCCGAGGAGCGTCGGCAACGTATGTCCGGTTATCGGGCTGCCAATGCCCTCGACAAGAACTCTCGGGGCTACGGCTCCGAGTACCACATGCGGGAACTTAATCGTGAGCTCCTGCACAACAAGTTCCAGGGTGAATCCGGGTACCTCTATCTCCTAGACTTCCCAGGGTCAATCAAGGTTGGCTTCTCGAAGGACTGGGAACGGAGGACTACCCAACAGATCCTCGGCGGACGAACGGTAATGATCATTGCCGGTCCCACCAATGAGCTGGCGGACCTCGAGTTCGACACCCTGACCGAGTTCAAGAAATGGACACGGCTGAACCCGGAGGGTACTCGGTACACCGAGTTTCTCGACCGGGCATCCCGTGAGCCCGTCCGGAAGTTCCTCACCTCTCGTGTGAAGGCCGACCGGAAACTCAAGTTTATCATCAATAACCCGTGATCCGGCGGGAATGTGGAAGGCACAACGACTAGGTACTGAGCTCTCTCCCCTATTCCTAGGGGAGGAGAGAAGATATAGTCTAGGCTCCGTGGGAAACCCGGAGAGCTCGGGCCGACTTAACCGAGCACCAACGCTTCATGAATACGGGATGCTGGCACTCAAGCTACGCCTCAACGATGAAGCACCGGTCGACCAGACAACCGGTCGACCATATCAAGGGAACATCTATACGGTGGGACTCCCGGTTGCCATCTGTTCGCCCCTCAATGCGGACTTCGATGGTGACACCGTCTCACTGTTTTTGGTGGATCCCTCGGTTGCCGAGGACACTCTCCAGAAGATGAGTCCCCGGTACATCAATGTGTATCACAAAAACAATACCTCGATCTATACACCCTCCCTGGAGACCCTGAACGGCCTCAATGAACTCTCTGAGATCAGGCCGGAGCAACCTGGGGATATCGATGATCCCACCGAGTACTACTCGGACTGGAAGACTCTCGTCATGGATGTTGAGGTCAAGAAGACTCTGCCCACCACGAAGCCTATCCGGTTCACCGGGACCATCGACGGTCAGGAGTACGACAACAAGATTACCACCTACGGTCGACTCAAGATCTCGAAGGCCGTCGGAGCGGATATCGATCTTCTCCGCCTGGACGAGCCCGGCCGACCGATCAATGGGAAGTCGGGCGCTAAGCTGTACCAGTTCCTCCTTGGCAAACCGGATGGCCCTGAACGTATTCAGGAGCTCCAACGGATTGCTCTCCTGGAGGTAACCAAGACTGGTGTGGTGACCTTCAATTTCGCTAACCTCTCTGTCGAGACCGACACCGAGACCTATCGTCAGCTACGGGCGATTGTCGATGATCCAGGTCTCTCGGACAAGGACAAGCTTCTCCGGGTCACCGATCTCTACGACCGGTACTGTAAGGAGATCCAAGGTTCTTTCAGGGAGGACCTCAAGAAGGAGGTAGCGAGGGCCGGCAAGGTGAAGCTGGCTAGCCTCGGGGACATGATTACCCCACAGCTAATCATTAGTGGAGTGAATGAGGAGGTGTCTGTTAACCACGGCTCCCTCCTGTCGGGTCTCAGTGAGAAAGAGTTCATCACTCACAGTATCGAGAACCGTTCACTCCAGTCCATCAAACAGATGGGCGTACCATCGTCTGGATTAGGATAGTAAGTGGTCCAGACGTTAAACCACTGTGCATCCTGCTGGAACTTGTATATGAAGACAACAATCAGCAGCTTTATGACAAAATTACCGAATGCAAAGACGACGATTGCCTTGCTAGGAGCCGGGACGGCATTCTTAGCGGCAGCCACTGAGTTCATGCGTGAATTCAGGGTAACCAGGGAAAGCCTCATGAAGGCTACCGAATGTATTACATCGTCCAGACCGAAGAAATCGTAAAGTTCAACGACCATACGCACAGCCCCCAGGCGCTAGCCCGGGAAGAAGAGATGGTCTGTCCTGGTGGGATAACCTCCAGGTCCGCTCTCCCCAGGAGGGGGAGAGATGCACTTACAAGACAGCTCAGTTTCTTGTGTAACAACTTCCAGTTCGCGGAGGGTGAAGACCCCGGGAACAAGTGTATCCTGATCCCACGCTATCGGGCTACTGGCCGGGTGGCCCCTAATGGGAAACGGTATCCGGCAGTCACACGAGAGAACGAGCATGACTACGTCCCCGTCCGATCGATCATCACCAAGTCGACCGCCCGGGACTATGTGACCCCAGACCTTGTGAACGACTACGGATACAAGGATGTTCAGCCGGGGTCCGGTTTCGGAATTGCCCTAGCGACCGGATTCTCTGAGGCAACCACCCAGTCATTGCTGGGTCTCAAGCACGGGGGTCACGAGCGCGTCCTTGACCGGACGGGCTATCTGATTGCCCCCAAAGACTGTACCCTCCGGGAGGATGGCGAATTCATTTACCTGAAGCCTGGGGCCCGTGGGAAAGAACTTAAGTACCCGAAACCCGAGAACATCGTGTTCATGGGGAAAACCGAGTTCAGGGAGGGCGACATCGTCGGGACTGCCTACAACACGACATCCCCGATCTATCGCCTGAATGCCATGATCTCCCTGATGAGGGCCCGTGGATCCGCCGGTATCCGGTACTTTGAGAAGGACAACGTGGTCGTATCCGACTGCTACGCCCTCGAGGCCGGCAAGATCTCTTACGAGGTCTCCCCGAAGGGTGACATGATCGTGAGGATCGGGAACCGAGTCTACGACTATAACCCGAAGTGTATGTACTATTACCCGGAGGGGGCTAAGGTCGAGAAATTCGACCGTATCTGCTCCGGGGTAGTGAATATCAACAAGGTTATGCGTGAACTCGGGGACGACATCGCGGGAGCCTACCTTGTGTTCCGGAACCAGATGTACTCGATCATTGATCAGTCCGGCAAGTTCTATCAGGGCCAGCGGACTCTCGGGAAGGGAGACCTCCAGGAGGAAATCCTGGAGATGATCTTCGTGAGTCTCTCGCGGGTCGACTTCGACGAAGCTAAGAACAAGGTGAATGGTGTCGAGTTCGTGGGAACCAATAATGCTATCATGAGTAAGGACAGCTTCTATACAGTCCTCTCCTGGGGTTACGCCGGGAAGGCTGTCGGAAAGGCTCTCCAGGGAGATCTCCAGATGAAGGGTGACCTCATGACGGAGACTGTCCTGGGACTTCTCCTTAATGATAAACTTGATAACAACAATGGGAAAAATTGAGATTGATCTTCCCGAGTTCGGGAAAGAACTGGTAATCTCGGTAACCCTCCGGAAGGACGACGGGGCTGGGGCGGTCTGGAAACAGGACGCCCCGGTTCCTACCGCGGGGACCGTGGAAAAGAAAAAGACCGGTGGGTCAGGCCCATCGGTTAGTGGTAACATGATGGACTCAAGTTTCTAGGATGGCGAATCAAGGTACCTACTACTACAACATAGCACTGGCATACGAGATACCGTATAACGTGCTGGACTCAGAAGTCCCTGGGGTAGTGGAGGCAAGGAATCGTCTCTATGAGACACTCTCTGGGGGTATCCCAGGGAGATACGAGAAGTTCTCGATGAAACTTGTACTCCACCAACTTCAGGATTCCCTGAACTATATTGTCTCCTATACCTGTTTCTTCCGGATCCCCTCCGGGGGACTACCGATGGAGGAATGGTTAGAGGCAGAGGCCCTCAAGAAGTCCGCTCAGTCCGAGATTGAAGCGTTCTTCGATTCAGTCGATGTCGAATATCGGAAAGTTAACATTAAGAACATTAGCTAATGAGTAGTTTCAACGAGTTTTTCAAGAATCGTCGAGCCCAGATGATGGTAGACCGATTCTTCAAGGGCGTCGACGCGTATAGTACCTCGAAGATTACCTCCCTGACCTACCAGATCGAGGAGGAAAACAAGCCGGCCTCGTACTATGTCGAGAACGAGAAGACGGCAGTCTTCAGGGTACTGATCGACTACGAGCTGGACTCGAAGGAGAAACTGACGACCGAGTTCGAGTGTCCCCGCGAAGTCGACGGAGCTTTCATCCTGGAGGGTGACTATCGGATTAGTACAAACATGCTGGGGCTCGACTTTAACTGTCGTATCCAGACTACCGGATCCGGGGATCACCGGATTAACTTCGACTACGACCGGAAGTACGACATCAAGAAGAAGGTCCTTCGGATCAAGAACTTCAACCATGAACTGGGGAAAATCGAGGGCTACACCGAGATCCGCTATGAGGACCTTGATGCCGCCCTGGAACGACCAGGGATGGCTGACAAGCTCAGGCTGACCCCGATCCAGACGAAGAAGTTCGAGATTAAGCTGGACCTCGACTATACCCCCGAATACATTAGTCGTCGTCTCATCGATGACTGCCTGGAGTTCGGAGATGACCGCCTGCATGACTTGATCATCGACAAGACCGTCGACTCGGTGTCCAGGAGTTTTATGAACTTCCTGTTCAAGGACGGCAACGGGTCGAACTTGTACCTATCCCGCCGGAATATCCAGAACAACATGACGAGGTATGGCCGGATCCAGGAACAGTGTAATGTGATCACGAACTTGTGTAACAAGTTCTTCCGGCAGGGTCGTAGTAAGGAAGACCGGACCCGGTCCGATTCCGACAACTACGATATCCCACCCGGCGTAAATGCCGTGAACCTGGAGTCCTACCGTTCGAAGATCCAGGTAATGGATTCCGTGGCAATCAACCGGACACACCTTGACCTCATCGACGTCGGTGATACCCCGATTAACCAGAACGTGAACCTCCAGAACTCCCTGACCGTGTCTACCCACATTGTGGACTCCGATCGGGACACCTGTTCGGGGGTCCTGTTTGATGTTCTGGACAAGAACTTCAAGGTGATCACGATCGATTACTACGATTACCTGAACTCTCGGGTAGTCGCCTCTGAGTTTGTCGACTACGACACCAACCAGGTTGTCCCTGGGCCCGACGGAAAGATTGAGGTGAAGCACCGGATGAGGCGGAAGACCGTGGGGGCCACCGAGTACGACCTGATCGATCGTCACCCCGATTATCGACTCTCTACGGTCACTCGCCGAATTCCCATGATCAACTATACGGACTCCGTCCGAGTCCACATGGGAACCAGTATGCTCAAGCAGAGTATCCCGGTGGCAAACGCCCAGAGACCCCTCGTGGACTCCGGGAACTATGACGACCTCTCCGATAACATGATGTCGGAGAAGTTCGACCATGACTCCGGGGTCGTCAAGGAGGTGAATCCGGACGAGATCGTAATCGAACTCCCGGACGGGGGTACCCAGAGAGTCCCCCGTCGGACGGCCATTCAGTCTCTGAACGACGTGGCAGTCTACCTGGAGCCCAAGGTTAAGGCGGGGCAAGTCCTGAAACGTGGGGATATCCTGACAGGGGCCCACGAGATCGGAGAGGACAATGCCCTTGTCCTGTTCCATGCCTACCACGGCTTTGTGAATGAGGATGCCCTCGTGATCTCCGAGTCCTTCGCCGAACGGATCGTGAGCTATGCGATAATCGATCTCTCGATCGATGTCATGGTGAATGGCCGTGTCAAGTGGATCGCCCCGATTGGGACCCGTGTCTCCAGCCTGGATCCTGTGGTGACTCTCCAGAAGACACACTCCCTGGACACCGTGAATCAGGCGATCAAGGATAAACTCGGGGATATCTTTGTGGCGGACACCGAACTGGCCGCTACAATGTCCGAGTCTTCCCTGACAGTCCCGAATAACATCGAGGATGCGATTGTCTCGGATGTCCTGATCCAGGAGAACAAGGTACTGAAGATTCCATCGAATGTCTCGAAGCCTGACTATGGGTATGCCAAGACGTCGGCCGAGGTGATCGAGGAATACGAGAAGTCGAAGGACCGTGGACCAGTCTACAAGGAGTTCCCTGAGTATGTAGCTTCGGATACCCTCCGGCCAGTCGATCTCTCCGATAAGTCCTATCGGACGGTCTATACGGTCCGGGTACGCCTTATCAAGATCGCCCGTCCGGTGGTCGGTGAGAAGATCACCTCTCGGTATGGTGGTAAGGGGGTTGTCTCCAAGATTCTCCCGGACGCTACCATGCCGGTAGTCGAGGTTGGCGGTAAGAAGTTGAGGGCGGAAGTCGTAATGAATCCGTACTCGACGATCAACCGTAAGATCCCATCGGTTCTCATGGAGACCGGTCTCGGGAACTGTGCGGTCGTCTTACACTCGATGGTAGACGATCTCCGGAAGACCCCGGAGGGTCGGAAGAAGATCATGCCCCTCATCGAGAAGTACTATCCCCGGTATCACGGGATGTCGGTCACCAAGTTCCTGGAACTCCACAACCGCCAGTCCCTCGAGGATACATACCGGTTTGACGTCGGTTCGTACTCCAAGATAACTCCGGCGACCGTCCAAGGGTACATGACTGAACTCGGGGTTCCCTCCGAGGCAGTCGTTGAGGTCCCTGAGGCCGACGTGACAGACTGGAAGGAACTGGAGTCTGTCCTGACCCCTGACGAGATCGATTCGATCCGCGCAAAGGTCGCTGGGAAGTTCGTGAAGACCCAGAAGCCGTTGTCCTACGGATATGTGTACCTTGAACGACTCTATCACCAACCACAGTACAGTGGTAAGGTAGTGTCGGACATCGAAGATGTCTACCGGAAAGGTAAACAGCCGATCGCCGGCCGTGGTCTTTACCGTAAGAACGGCGGTCAGAAGATTGGGGAAATGGAGGTATGGGCACTGCTCGCCCGGAATGCCAAGCCATTCCTCCAGTCGGCGCGTGGGGAACAGGATCAGGAGATGCAGCAGCGTTTCCTCGACCATATCCTCGGTCTCGGCCTGATGGTGACCGACAAAAAGGGTTACGGACAAGGGGGCTCCAACCTGAAAGCCTCCCTCCAGGCCCTTCGTAGTAAACTAGCTAACAAGAATAACCGATAACGAAAGAGGAACTGACAAATGGAATCTACTTGTCTGATGTTAATGACTTCCCTCTATACGGCGGTCGACCTCGAGTATGTTATTGACCCCGCCGACTTGGCTGAAGGGGGAATCGAGAACGACTCCCACATAACTATCCTGTATACCCCTGGTCGACCATTCGAACATGGGGAAACCCTTGGGAAAGTGAAGGATTACCTAGGGGTCCCTGGCTGGTCTAAGCTGGAGGAACTCTTCCAGGATCGTAGCCTCCGGCCCGTCCTGGATGACTTCGGTCTCGACCTATTCGAGTGTCCCGACTATGATGTCCTGGTACTCAGGCTTCGCGAGTCCGCCCCGATGATCCGGGAACTCCGGGAACTGAACTCACGGTTCCTTGGGGAACCGGGGATCGAGGACGGTGAGTACGACTACAACCCTCACCTCACCCTGGCTTACCTTAAGCCGGGGGCCGGCGAGAAGTACCTTATCTCGGATACTCTCGGTCAGGTCTTGGCCGACTCGAGGGTAACCTACGATGACCTGATGTACTCGAGAGGCACCAAGGGTGACTACCGACAATGGTATCTCACTCAGTACAACTGTATCGAGCGACATCTTCGGCTGGAACGAATGATGAAGATGAGGCAGGCGGAAGCCTGACCTCCAGAACAAAGACCCCGGAAGATCCGGGGTCTTTTTTTTTTACCGCCCTGGGCTCCCCGAGAGCCTTATATATGTAAGGAATGTTTCCTTACATTAAATTGATAAACAATGATTAAACAACCAGACGAAGCTTTCGTAACTCGAGTGAAGTATGAGAGCTTCTCGACTCCACTCGATGGAGTCGAGACACTGACTAACACTCCTGCCGGTCCGGCAGGCGAAATGGTTATCCTCTGCACGGAGGATGATCTCTTGAACCTGGTAGCTGCGCGATGGCTCGGCTACTCGGGCGTCAAGGAAGGCGTCGATTACGAATCCGCCTTCCTCGGGACAGTAGAAGGTCCCGACAGAATTACCCGATACCGTCACCGCTTAGTGTCGGTATCGGAGGACAGAATCCTCCGGGTCCTAGATCTCCTAGTAGACTAGGACCCGTAGAATCCAATCAACCCGGCTCCCCGCCGGGTTCTTTTTTTTTTCGGTACCTCGGACCCTGTCAATCCCTTATCCTTGTATGATTCATATCAAAGAGAAGAGTAACAATGAAACAAGAATTTTTCACTACCAGCGGTGGTCTCAGCGAGACTTCCGCTAACCACCTCAGTAACCTTGGGCAGGAGAAGGTAAAGAGTCTCCGGACATTCCTGTCGGATATCCGACTCTACGATACCTACCTCCAGCTCCCCGGATCGGGTACCGAGTCCCTGGCTTCCAAGGGCGTAACCCAGGCCGACTCCAAGGCTTGGACCGAGTACCTCGATAAGGTTGGCCAGGTCGATTCCTTTACCGCTTGGGTCAGGGAGGCTGCCAAGGAAAAGAAGGCCGCCATCAAGGCGATCCGGGATCTGTCCTTCAAGGAATGGTCAGAGGAACACAGGCCTGGAGCCGAGATCAGAGTCCCAGGGCTCACTGAGTGGGTCACCCGGGAGGGTCGGACTGCTCCGGTCCCCGAAGATCCCCCGGTTCTCGAGGAATCGATAGAGGTTCTTGCCAAGCAGTACCTGGGGGTTGAGGAATATCAGGAATACCTGTCCTTGAACTCGAGGGCCGCCGTCTACGGAAACTTTGTCCACTCCGATAAAGCTGAACTGGTGGTAGCTCGGCGGGAACTGTCGAAGGTCCTCAGGTCTCCCATCATGACAGAGGGAACCGGTCGAGATCTCCTGATCCGCCGCGGACAGCCAAGTCTGCCAGTGGAAGATCTTGAGAAACCCTTCGAGTCCCTCCAGTCGGAGTACCGCCGACTGGAGGCCTCCTTGAACCGCATCAAGTTCAAGCTCCGTGAGAAGGCTCAGGCCGACTATCAGGCGGCCATGGATAGACGGCTCGAGGGCCTCCGGGAACTCGAGGCTCTCAATGATGAATACAGAAACTATGCGGCTTCCCTCCGAGAATCCATCAATAGAGGGGAGTCCGAGATGGAGGCTTGGAAGAATTCCGAGGTCTCCAGGATATCTAAGCTGAAAATCCGAATCCCAGAGGCTCTCCAAGGAATCTATGAGTGGCTGGAGGGACTCGGTAAAGAGGAGGGTCTAGTGGACTAGGGGTATGACTGATAACCCCTCGTTCCGGACGGTGCCTGTCGCCGATATAGACATGGTAAATCGTCCTAACGACCTCCACTCGGAACTTAATTCTATTCTACTAAGCAACTTCGTTATAGTCTGTCTTGAAGGTAGTGGTCTATCTACTACTAGTAACGGCCCTGACCCTTGTCTCGAAGGCAGGGGGCAGCGTTCTGTTATCCGGCAGGGCTCTGCGAGCTATATACTCCTTAATGACATTGACTTCGTCTTTAGTGGAGCCCTGGTCTTTAGACTTCAGACTTCTGGTCTTAGTCGATTTGGTAAAGTCCCAGTGGACACTAGGTTCGAGGGGAGTCATTACTCCCTGTGAACACTACCCCCCCCCCCCCGGTAATCACCCTCCACGGTGATTACCGGGATTTTTTTTTCTGGCCCGACACATCCTTAAGGGTGTATGTTAATAGAAAGGAAGAAAGATGTATGTATGACGAGGAAACACGAATAACCGATCTGGACCCGACCGAGACTACTATAACCTTCAGGGCTACCCGGTGGACCTGGGATAGACTTTCTGTGTTTGCCCGGAAAATCGCCGGACACTCCTATAACCAGAGTGATTCCACGTTCAGGGTCCCTATCGGATGGCATCTCTCGGAGCTCCTGGAGATCCTCCCGAGCGGTCGTGGTGTACTGAGGGCGGGGACCGTAGAAGTGGTCAGGGTTCCAGGGTTCATGGAAGAATACCGGCTTGGGGTCGACCCGTCGGGGAACCTCCATGTCCATTACCATAACGATGGAACCCAGTTTCAGGGGTATCTCAGGTCTGACGGTACCGGGAATACCTTTAGTACCAACGACCCCTCACATGTCGCGGGATTACCGGGAATCGTTCAAGCATTCACAGGGGTCCCGGGTCGACTGTGGCTATGGAAGTACGGGACCTATACCGTGGGGACACGGTACCCCGGGATCCCATGGATGTCGGATATCGGCGATCTTCTGCTAGAGACGTCGATCTCGATAGATCAGTTCTACGGCCTCATGGAGGACCTATCGATTAATCCAGGGAGCTCGGGCTTTCTCTTAGAGCCTAACGACGGACCCTGGGGTCTACGGGTCAGGTTTGGGCTGGAGAATTTCCGGATCGGGACAAGGGCTGCGTTACGCCGGGACCTGGACCTTTGTGGAACTGTCACCGGACCTACGTCACTCCATCGGAAGAGTTCCGGGGAAACTGTCTGGCAGACCCTCAGCCTAACATCGATGATTGATGACCTGTTTTCGGTATGGAACCTGGGGTACTATGAGGACCGTACCGGGAATATCGCCGGGGATCCTCTAGGGAACTGAGCCCCCCCCCGCTCTGCGGGGATTTTTTTTCTACCGTGTGAACCCCTTAATGGTGTATGAAAATAAGAAAAGTATATGAATGATACAACTAGAATATCCGATCTACCGCCGGAGGAGACTTCTATAACCTTCCAGGCCACCCCCGGGACCTGGGAGAGATTCTCATTGGAACTTAAGAGTATTGCTGGGAATTTCTATGATCACAGGGATTCTACATTCAGAGTCCCTATTGGAAGAAGTCTACTGAAACGATTGGAACTTGATCGTTATGAGTTGAGTCTTACGAAAGTAGTCAGGGTCCCACGATTCATGGAAGGGTACCGACTAGAGTTTGACACAGTAGGAATGTTGATTTCCTATTACCATGGTACTTCCCCTTATCAGGGATATCTTCGGTATTACATTAATAAGAGTACCTTTAGTATCACTAGCGATTACCTACATGTCACGGAGTTACCTAGAGTCGTCCCAGCTTTCACGGGTATCCCGAGTAAGTTCTGGACATGGAAACAGGGGACCTATACTGCTGCCCCACGGGATCTTGGGATACCGTGGTTATCAGATATCAGTAACCTCCTGTTAGAGACAGTGGTCCCGGTAAGTCAGCTCCATCGTCTAATGGAGGACTTCGATGTTACCCCTGATAGTCCTGATTTTTTCCTAGAGGATGCCGAATCGGAGGGCCTATTACGAGTCCGAACCGGACTCGGGAACCTTCAGGTCGGAAAGGGGGCCGCGTTACTCCGGAACTATGCTCATGGGAATACCGCTGGCACCACATTACTTCACCGGAAGAGTACAGGGGAGATCCTCTGGAAGACCGATGGACTGAGACTAATGATTGATGACCTGTTTTCGGTGTGGAACCTGGGAGGGCTATGAGAATTCGTCTGGAGATATCGCCACAGGTTCCTATGGATGTCCTGGTATTGTCTGAGGTCCCAGGGGTCTATGAGGTTGGAAAGATACTGTCTGACAACGGGTTCCCGGCCCCTACCGAGGTAGTGGAGCTGCCGGATCGGACCTGGGACCTCGGGTTTTCCCTCCCACGGCTCCTGCAGTTTTACCAGGGGACCTGGTGGAGGTACCCGGGTCGAGTCTTCTTCGGACACCCCGGGGGTCGGAAGAGACCCGTCAATCTCCGAAACATTTTCCAAGCCTTTCGAGGGGCCCCAAGGATGATTGTTCCCGCCAATCCCCTCACTCAGGTAACCTACCTAGGGGAGGGTAAGTTCGAGTACCGCTGGGATCGTGACTTTACACACCCTCTCCAGGCTAGGGAGAAACTTGAGATCCTGCACAGGGTAGGCCTATCTATTATTCCTCCCCCACGACTCTTGTTCAGGGTCCCGGTCGGGCCAGGGATAATCCGGGATGTGACCCTCAGGGAGCTATTCGATCTTCTTCCGTCGACAGACACCACTGTAGAGCTGGTCTTGGCGGACACCGGGGAAATAGTGTCGGCCGAGGGTGGGGTCAGGGCGTCCGATTTCCTCGAACCGATACCGCCCTGTAACGGATTCCGTTTCAACCTATCGGGGGTCAGGTTCAAGGAATCGTGGGACCCCGGGAACTGGGGTATCCAGTACCTGATCCCTGACCTAGAATGGGGACAGTGAAAGCCTTCGTACCCTTATCAGTAATGTGTAACCTAAGAAACATGTATATCGACAATGGGAACAGTAATTAGTAATTTCAAAGAAAAGTACGCCTTAGCCCTCGGATCCAGAAAATGGGTTCTCCGGGCGGGCGAGATTGCCCGGTACTCCGGGCAGGGGGTAATCAAGGTAGACTTCAAGAGGGCCTCCGAGAATGACCCCTGGGAAGCTACCCCGGAAGCGGTTGACCTAATCGGAGTTTCCGGGTATGAACCCAGCACAGGCACCTACACTGCCGCCTGGATCGGACCCGACGGTAAGACAGAGTCCGCCCGCCTGACTCCAGAGGGATACTCGTTTAACCTTCACGAGCTATGTAACGAGTGTTTCCGGATCCTCCCGATGTCCCAGCACATGCAGATGTCGGAGGCTGTCGCTACTTGGAAGTACTGGAAGACTCTCTGGGATACACGGGATTCGATGAATCCCTCCGACTTCGTCGGCCCACTGAGCTCCGAGAAGTCGTTACGTCAGCAGTACATCACCCTCCTAGTGAACACCGACATCAAGGGTGGACTAGGGGTAGGACTCTGTGAGGCCAGGATCTACGGGTTCTCCGGGTTCAATCACGGAGACTCCGGGGTCACAATCGGGGTCAGGCTCTTCGATGGCTCACGGCTGAGCCTCACCATCGATGATACCGGGAAGCCGTTTGTCGTAGAGGTTTCCGGGACCCTGATTGGGGAAGGAAAACTGATAAACGTGACTGCCTGATGACAGAGAAAATGAGTATGTCACTGAAGGTGATGGAGATTGTCCAAGACTACCCCGGGTATCCCGACAAGGATAGCCTAGACCTCATTTCCTACCCTGACCTTAATCCCGGGGGCACTGACTTCTGGGAAGCCTTCCGGAACCGACCGGGGTGGCTAGAGGCGAGTGCCGACATAGTCGACCTGACTGCTCCCCTAGAGGAGGCTGGGTACCAGAAGAAGGACTATATGCGGTCCTACAGTGTAACGATACCGAGAGTAGTCTATAGTCTCTTGACTACCATGATCTTACCGAGGTACCCGGAGCAAGTGGTCCTGAAAGGGAAGGACCTGATCGGGGGGAACCTCCCGGAGAAAATAGACCTTCAGGGATTCTCCCCGGTCCTGGCAGGGACTGGACCCGAGATAGTCCTGATAGCCCCTGACCACTCGGAGTCCAGCGTCCATGTTCTCCCAACGAGGGTTGTCAAGGAAGTCCCGATCCACGGGGCCACCCGGGAGGCCTCCGAGTACTTCATGCGGAACTCCCAGTACATCCTTGACCAGGAAACCCTGACAGAGGTTTTCGCGGCTTTCCCGGACCTCCAGGGGGGACTCGGGATCACTGATCTCTCTCAGCTTCGGGACGGACAGTTCCTGAAGTGGTCCGGGATCTTTCATACCCACTCCGAGGACCTCCCGGAGTGGCTCCTGGACCTTGAGTCTGTCCGGAAAGATATCTCGGGAACCATCAAGGGAGAGGAAGAGTACTTCTTCCCCACCGAGGCCTACTTCTCACTCAAGCAAGTCCTCCGGAGGTATCTCCGGAGAAAGAGGAAGGAATAAAAAAAATACTACCCTTCTCACGGGGTAGTATTTTTTTTCACAGGGTACTCCAGGCGATCTCTTTCTGGATCGTCTCTAGGTGTTCCGGGTATACCCGGAATAACCAGGAATTCTTCTGATCTCCGCACAGTGTCGCTAAGCGATGTGCGTACTTGTCAGAGGACCTGGTGTCACCTTCCTGGCGACTCTCATGCATAAGCGTGAGATCCTTGTTGATCTTGTTGAGCTGGTCCACGGTATTCCAGACCAGCCGGTTCTCTAGGAACGTCATGAAGCGTTCCCTCTCGGTGTCCGTGAGATCGTAATCCCACATCCCCGAGAGATAGATTTCGAGTGCCTGCGCAATGCGGCACTTCTTGAGGTTGACCCCGATCAGTTCATCGGAGTCCAGGCCGAGTTCGAAGTCAGAGATCATTTTCTCTGCCTTCTCGGCCATCTCGGTCAAGTCTCTGTCGAGATCTAGGCCGTCCTGTCGACCCGCCACGAAGACGGAGTCGGTGTCGAGGTCCCCTAGGACCCCCTCAAAGCTTTTCCCGTGGGTAGTCAGGTGACACCCACGGCAGGCGGGACACCACCTGACCTGTGTATAGGTCTCGGGGTATTCCCGGTTCTTGGCGGAGGCCTCGATTAGGGCCTCCAGTACGTTCGGGTACAGGTTACGTTTACTCCCGTACCCACTGTTTGCTGCCATCGGGCAATTAACCCGAATGACGTTCGTTGTTGTTCTTTCCTTAATCATTGTCTCAATTTTTTAAGGGTTATTATCTCTATATAAGGGTCTCCGGGGGATATGTCCGGCCAAAGTCTTATACGTGTTATGAACCCTTTAATAATTGTCTTATGACAGAAAAGAAAACATTCAACAAGAATGGACTCACCGCTCCTCAGGTCGAGGAATCGAGGCGAGTCCACGGTGACAACGTCCTAACCCCGCCGACCGGTGTCCGGTGGTGGGAGTTGCTCATCGAAAAATTCAAGGACCCGATCATCCTGATCCTGATGCTGGCGGCGATCGTCAGTATCGTTGTCGGGGTTATCGAGGGTAACCTGGTGGAACCGATCGGTATCCTGGTAGCTATCGGGCTAGCGGTCGGCGTCGGATTCTGGATGGAGTGGAGTGCCAACCGGAAATTCGAAGAACTTAACCGTGAGGCCTCAGTGTCAGAGGTCAAGGTTATCCGTGGACAGGCTATGATGATACCATCGACCGAACTGGTCGTGGGAGACGTAGTACTGTTATCGGCGGGTGACGAAGTACCGGCGGACATCGATCTCTGGGAAACGACCTCGATGAAGATCGAGGAATCGGCGATGACCGGTGAATCGGTGCCTGCCGGGAAGACCGCCCGGACCCCTGAGGACGCCGACTGGACCGGCCCCGGGTTCGCCCCATGGGCAGCCCTGCGGGGAACCCGTGTAATGGAAGGCTCCGGGATCGGAGTCGTGGTGGCCGTCGGTGATAACACCGAGATCGGTCGTACTACCCGGTCCGCCACTGAGGATCCCGGCTTGGAGACTCCTCTCCAGGGTCAGCTTAACCGGCTGGCAGCTCTCATTAATCGGGTGGCCTTCGGCCTTGCTTCCACACTGTTCGTACTCCTGAACCTTCACCACTTCATCGCCGGCACCCCCGACCTCTCCCTGTACGGGATCTTCACGACCGAACTCCGGTTCATGATGATGGCGGTTGTCCTGGTAGTGGTGGCAGTCCCTGAGGGACTTCCCCTCAGCACTACCCTTGCCCTGGCGTTCTCGATGAAGACCATGGTCAAGGAGAATAACCTGGTCAAGAAGATGCACGCCTGTGAAACCATCGGGGCGGTCGATGTCGTGTTTACCGATAAGACTGGCACGCTCACTCAGAACCGGATGTCCGTGGTGGACCTGTACTGCCCGGATCCTGACCGGAAGGGTGACCTCATGATGGGGGCGGTCATTAACTCTAGCTCCGACCTGGACCGGTTCGACGAGACCATCGGAAATCCGACGGAGGGTGCTCTCCTTCGGTGGGCAGCTTCCGGGGGTCTCGATTGGAGAACCCTTCGAGACGAAACGAAGGTCAAGGAACGGGTGCCGTTCTGTTCCGAGAACAAGTACATGATGACGATCACTCAGGATGGTGTCGCCTATGTCAAGGGTGCCCCCGAGGTAGTGGCGAAGCTCACGGGAACGGAAGTTCCCGAAGAGGTTGTCGAGAACTCCAAGAAAGGACGTCGAGCTATCAGCCTCTCCCAGGGCACCAGCCTAGACGACCAGTCCTATGTCGGCACCTTCTTCATCGAAGACCCGGTGCGCCCGGATGTCCCTGGAGCCGTATCGGAGGCTCTCGGGGCAGGAATCCAGGTAGTCATGATGACCGGTGACAACATCCTGACCGGCTCATCGATCGGCCAGGACTCCGGCCTGGACGTCACCGGAGCTATCGAGGCCCACGAATTCGATCCCGACTGCCTGTGGTCCGGGAAATACCCGAAGGTAATCGCTCGCTGCAAGCCCGACGATAAGCTCCGGATCCTGAAGTCTTTCCAGGAATCCGGTCATGTCTGCGCAATGACTGGCGATGGCGTTAATGATAGCCCCAGCCTCAACCACGCGGATGTCGGAGTCGCAATGGGCTCCGGTACTAGCGTAGCCAAGGAGGCTGCCGACATTGTACTCCTGGACGACGCTTTCCCAAGTATCGTGACCGGTATCGTATGGGGACGTTCCCTGTACAAGAACATTCAGAAGTTCTTGACCTTCCAGCTCAGCATCAACCTGGCATTCTGCCTGGTAGCCCTGGCGGCTCCCTTGCTGGGTCAGGATCTCCCCTTCTCGATCCCGATGATCCTCTGGATCAATATCATCCTGGATGCTGTGGCAGCGATCTGTCTGGCTTCCGAACCGGCGGATCGTGAAGTACTCAAGGAGACCCCACGGAATCGTGAGGACTTCATCGTATCCCCCCGGATGTACCGGACAATCCTGTTGACAGGCCTGTTCCTGTTCGGCATCACGTCGGCCCTCATCTGGGACATGGGTCACCAGGACTTCCTGAAGCCCATCCAGACAGACTCGACTATCGTGTTCGCGGTATTCCTGTGCGTCTGCTGGTGGAACCTGTTCAATATTCGGGTATTCGGTAAGAACCACGGACTCCTGTATCGGATCCGTGAATCCCGGATGTTCCTGATCGGCGCTTCGGCTGCCCTAGTCGGGACATTCCTGATCGTCCAGTTCGGGGGTGGCGTATTCGAGACTCGACCCCTCGGGCTCACTGAGTGGCTAGGAGTTCTCGGATTCACATCGTCCGTACTCCTGTTCCGTCGGGTACTATCGTAACCTTCCCCTCCTCTATGGACTTGGTCCATAGAGGAGTTTTTTTTTCGGCCCCCCCCCTCGAAAAAAAAAAGACTCAGGCTAGTCCTGAGTTGAGTGCTGGAGGCTCTCTAAGTATGTCACTATACTATCGGCTGTGTTCCCTAGTTAACTGCTCAAGCGGTTAACGGTAGAAGTAGTGGTCATGGGTACGGCAGCAGAGTTTATCCAAGCGGATGTCTTTGCTAACCCCAGACCACCGTGAGCCGGTGATCCAGATATTGTCACCCCCGGGGATAGAGGGAGTGGTGCCGGCTGCCGAAACCAGTTTTCCGACTGACTCGACAACCCCGGTAGCCAAGGTCAGGAACTGCGTGGCTTTCGTCATCGCATTCCGGAGATCCCCGATTCCGCCGGTACTACGACCGTCGGCCGAGTAGAGGGGATCGTATTGGCGCACCTGGTTATTCTCATCCATCACCGGTTGTCCGTTCCCGTAGAACGGTTGACCGGGGAATCTCCGTGATAATCCTTCGCCCGGCAGATTCTTAGGTTGTTCCTCTGCAACGGTTTCAGGATTATTCTTCGCTTTCTCTTCTGACTTACTGGCTACACTTGAGCCGATGAATACTACCGCCCCTACCAGGACAGCAGCTCCAATCCGTAGGATTGTTTTCAGATCTAGTTTCATACTTACTGTTAATAAATGGTTTGTTCTTTGGAACCCTCCGTCCGGTCTCCCGGAGGGAGGGTTGGATTCCTATGGATTGTAGTTGTGCTCTGTTTTCTTCAATTCTTAGGCTTGTATCCATTAATACATCCTTAAGGAACTGAGGGGTACACTACTCGAGGCCATATTCCTCGTTGTCCCGGAGTTTCTCGCAGATCCGGGTGGCTGCCTCCATTACGTCCTTGGCGGTCGCAGTGTCCCCGAGAACCCGGATTCCGGCGGACTCTGTCATGATCTTGACCACGGGGTACATGACGTACTCGAGAGGACACCGAACGATGAGACGCCCCGGGTCGTGGAGGGTTAGGAGGAGACCGTAGAGGGCCGACGGAGACTTCGATTTTTTCTGGAGATTACAGAAAACGATGTCCGCTCGGCCGAGAGCCTCAAGTTCCCACCTAGTCTTCCCGACGAATTCCTGGTTATCCAAGGATACCGTCGGGTTCTGGATGGGACCCCTGGGGTTCATGACTACCCAGGACTTACCCTTGAACCGAGGGTCTCCGTTGATCGGGTCTGTCATCTTGGTGAGGGCCGACACAAACTTGTCCTGCCATCCCTCCGGTTTCCCGAGGTCGATTGTCCCGGACAGATAGATCTTGATGGCCCCATCGTAGGCCTCATTCCATTGATCGGACGGACCGATCACAATCAGGTTCTGACTGATCTGTTGCATAGCTGTGGTAATGTTTATGGTACATACATAAGGTCAAGGGGTTCCGCCGACCCCCTTAAACGTGTTATGACAAACCAACAATATGTTATATGGAAAAATATTACAGTAACGAACTAGAGACCTTACTCAAGGCTGCCATCCGGTTGGCAGACCCGAATAAGGTCGAAATCGAGGACCTGATCTTGGCGATCGTCAAGTACTACTCGGACTCCGACGACGGGGATGTCCTCGACTACCCGGAACTCCGGAGGAACGCCATGAACGACCAGGTCCGCCTGGAAGTCGTATCAAGGTCGGCCGCCCTCCGGGCTACCCGCATGATATCGAGATCCTTGAGCCCCGGAAAAGGTCCAAGCGATGAGATGAAGAAGGTTATCAAGGCCGCAATCGAACGAGTCGGTCGAAGGGCAATAACGACAAAGGACCTAGTGGAGGCAGTTCTCCACGGTAAATACGGGATCCCCGGTCAGGTCATGGAGATCCTGGTCAGCGGTCGGACTGACGGGGAGAGTCCGATCGGCTCCTCCTCCATGGACCTAGGGGGCAAGGACCCCAAGGAAATGGCAGAGTCGTTCTGGGAGCGGTTCTGTGAGGCCACCGGAATCCCCTCCGAGGACCCAGGGACAAGGGAAACCTCCCAGTCCAACGAATCGGAGCCGGCAATGGCTGGTCCGGCCCTCCCAGAGGGTTCCAAAGGATCCCCGGCGGTGGTTCTCCGTCGGTACGGTCGGAACATGACCGACGAAGCAAAGTCCGGGAAATACGACCCCGTTCTGGGGAGGGACAAGGAGATCGACGATCTCATCCGGATCCTGTCCTGCCGGAAAAAGAACAACGCAATGCTCCTAGGGGATCCGGGGGCCGGTAAGACCAGCATCGTCGAGGGACTGGCCCAGCGGATAGCCGACGGCAATGTGCCAGCGGCCCTGCTGGGGAAGGAAATCTATGAACTCAACCTTACTTCCCTGGTTTCCGGAACGAAGTATCGTGGGGACTACGAGGAACGTCTCCAGGGGGTCATCGAAGAGGTGACCTCCAGTCAAGGCCGAATTATCGTGTATATCGATGAGTTCCACGGGATCATCGGAAACGGTGACTCCTCTGGAGGTACCGGGGATGGTGCGAATATCTTGAAACCGTACCTGGCCCGCGGGGAATTCCAGTGCATCGGTTCGACAACCGACCGGGAATACCAGAAACACGTGGCCCCGGATGGTGCAATGAAACGCCGTTTCCAGAATATCCAGGTGCAGGCCCCGGGCCCCGACGAAACCCGGACTATCCTCCAGAACCTGACCGGGGCCTATGAGAAATTTCATGGGGTCCGGTATACTCCGGAGGCGGTCGCAGAATGCGTCCGGTTGGCCGAGAGATACCTCACCGATCGGTGCTTCCCCGACAAAGCCATCGACCTCTTGGACCTCTCCGGGGCTGCCGCCAGGCTGGCTGCATTCCCTGGGCCCGGTGAGAAATACCAGGAACTCCGGGGTCAGATCGAGGAGGTGAAGGCCAAGAAACTAGAGGCTGTCACCCGGCAGGACTTCATTGGGGCCGCCGAATTCCGGGAGACCGAGGTAGCCTTGAAGTCTGACCTGGATTCCCTCTTAACCTCCGTCCCCTCCCCAGATGCTGTGACCCCAGAGGTTACCCCCGGGGATGTAGTCCGGGTGGTATCCGAGCTCCTCGGGGTTCCGGCGTCCCGGATTTCCGGGACCGACCTCGATCGACTCAGGGATCTCTCGAGAACTCTCGGGGAAGTGGTGGTCGGTCAGGACATGGCGGTCAAGGAGACTGTCCGGGTACTCCAGAGATCGGCCCTCGGCCTTCGTGACCCCGGCCGTCCGATGGCAGCCCTCATGATGGTAGGGCCGACGGGGTCCGGGAAAACCTGGATCTGCAAGAAGATCGCCACCGAATACTTCGGTACCCCGGATGCACTGATCCGGTTCGATATGTCGGAATTCTCACAGCCCCATCAGGTCACCAAACTCCTAGGGTCAACGGCCTCCTACGTCGGGTACGGTGACGAGCCGATGCTCGGGAGGGTCCGGAAACGGCCCTCGTGCGTAGTCCTGTTCGATGAGATCGAGAAGGCTAGCCCGGAGATCTATCCGGTGTTCCTGAATATCCTCGATGAGGGAATGGTAACCCTTGGGGACGGTTCGACGGTGAACTTCCGGGAATCCGTGGTGGTATTCACTGGCAACATCGGGGACCTCGGTTACCGGTCCGCCGGTTTCACCGGTGGCACAGCCCTCGAGACCGGTCAGGCCGAGGGGGTAGTGAAGGATGCCCTCAAGAAGAAGTTTACCCCCGAATTCCTGAACCGAATCTCGAAGGTGATTGTGTTCAAGCAGCTCGATGAGAGTGCCTTGACCCGGATCTGCCTGACAGAGATCCAGAGGGTATCGGGGAGCCTCGATAGTCAAGGGTGGACCTTGACGGTGGACATGGAAGTTGTCTACCGGATCGTCCGGGAGTCCGATCAGGCGTTCGGGGCACGCGAGATCCAGAGAGGGGTCATCCGGGAGATCGAAGAGCCGGTGGCAGACCTTCTCCTGGAGTACACCGGGACCTCTCGGGAGGTCCAGGTAGGCCCTGGGGGACCGGTGATCCTGGAATCGACACCAAAGAAAACACGGAAAAGTAATGCCAGGAAAAAGACAGAGAAAGAAATGGCGTAAAGCCGAACTGGAGGCAGCCTTGGCGGTAGCCGAGGAGGCAGCCCTCCAGTCACGGGCAACCTCGGCGGAACTCCAGGCAGAACTGGAGTCCCTCCGTGGGGTTTCCGCCGAACTGATGAAGACCGAGGCAGTAGTCCGGACACTCCAGGGAGCCTGGGACAATATCGAGTCCCGAGAGCTGGAGGCCCACCGGAGACTGACAGTACTCAGGCGAGTCTTCTGGATGGTCGCCGGGACTACCGTCTCTATCCTTGTATTCCTGATAGTATGGACAATAATAGAACTCTAGTATGAATAACAACGATTTCTTGAAGTATGCAAAATCGAGAACCCCGTATCAGGCGACTGCCATCGAGTCGTGGTTCTCTAAGCCGATAGCCGGCTACGTATCCCCGACGATTATCGAGGAACGACCAATGAATGTGGCACAACTCGATGTCTTCTCGGCCCTCATGCGGGACCGGATCATCGTGTTCGGGACTGAGGTTTCCGAGACCTCGGCTAACATTGTTACCTCACAGCTCCTGTACCTGGACTCGGTTAGTCCCGGGAAGCCTGTGAGTATGTACATCAATTCCCCGGGCGGTTCCGTCTATGACGGCTACGGGGTAATCGATACAATGGACTTCATCCAGTCCCCCGTACACACACAGGTCCTCGGACTGGCAGCCTCGATGGGTGCCGTCTTTGCGGTCTGTGGAGAGGCCGGGCAGCGATATCTCCTGAAGCACTCCCGGTTCATGATCCATCAACCCCTCGGTGGTGTCCCGGGGCACTCCCAGGCAACCGATATCGAGATTGCCTCCAGGGAGATCCAGAAGATCAAAGCGGAGCTCATCGATATCCTGTCCGAGCGATCGGGACTCGATCGTGAGACCGTGGCAGGCCTTGTCGAGCGTGACCGGTGGTACGCCGGTCAGGAAGCGGTCGATGCCGGATTCCTGGATGGGGTTCGCTCGAAACCCTGACCCCTCCTCCCCTAATCGTCAACGATTAGGGGAGTTTTTTCGGTTCACCCCCTTATCCGTGTATGAAGAGAAAACTGATACTACTACAAGGAATCCCCGGTTCGGGGAAGACAACATGGGCGAAGTCATGGGTATCCGAGGACCCGAGCGCCCGAATACGAGTCTCTCGGGACGACTTCCGGGAAATGCTTGGACCTGACGATCGGAGTGATGCCAGAGAGAACCTGATAACGGAACTAGTCGACTACACACTGAAGATGGGGATGATCTCGGGGCGTAATATCGTAGTAGATGCGATGAACCTCAACCCGGGGTACCTGGCCGACTTCCGTAAGCTCATCGGGACCCACAATTCCCTCGGCCTCGGCCCGGAGTACGAGATCGAGTACCGCCGATTCTTCGACACCCCACTGGACGAATGTATTCGGCGGGATGCCGGACGACCGAAGCCCGTCGGGGAGAGCGTGATCCGGAGAATCTATGATAAGTACCGCCACATCATCGGGTAATGAAGGACTGGAGTTACTACTCGACACCCGTCCAGAATCCCTGGGCAACCAGGGACGATATTCCGGAGGGCCTCGGACAATTCGATCGAGCCCGGTGGCTTTGGGACGCCGACTCGAGGACAAAGGCGGAGTTACAGTCCCTGTTCGCCGAGTTCCTGTCGGATGCCTCGGAGGAACTTGGGACAGACGTCCGACGCTACGATCCGATCGACGAAGTCATTGGGTATCCACCGGAGGACTGGGTCGGGCCCAGCGAGACAGAGTATTCCATGATGTGGGAATATCTCCTGGCCTGCACCGGCAGACGACCAGGGTAAAAAAAGACCGGAACGTCCGGTCTTTTTTTTCAGTCCCCCAGTACCTCCGCCTGTAGTTCCACCGAGATAGCCACCGAATCGGAATTCACTGGCCGTGGATACCGATCGAGGATCCGCTTGGAGGCCTCGAGTTTTCGTATCAGGTCTGCCGGCAGCTCTTCTCGCAGTTCCAGGGCTTCCTCCAAGGTCTCCACCAGTTTCCGCTTGATCCCTCTCCA
>ERZ772764.552-NODE-552-length-25564-cov-5.942922_pt1 | contig 25564 bp, 20 predicted proteins | sample MGYA00512163_ERZ772764 | MGnify/ENA primary metagenome ERZ772764 (study PRJEB29015, sample SAMEA2737903) | human oral metagenome | biome: human oral; feature: human-associated habitat; material: dental | place: China | collected 2094 ... | reverse complement strand
TCTGTGGTGGTTAAGCCCACGCGATGCTTAGGCCTTGGACAGGCGCGAGCGGCGGATGAACGCCGCGCCCGCTCCCGCGGCGATCAGCGCGGCTGCCACAGCGAGCAGCGCGTTGGTACCGGTGCGGGCCAGGCCGCCCTTGCCGCCCTGCTCGGGTGTGGGGGCTGCCGAGGGCTGTGCGCTCGGAGCGGCGCTCGGCTCCGCAGAGGGAGCGGCGGGCGCGGTCACCGTCAGCGGCGCGGAGGCCGTGACTACCGGCGAAGCGGACTCGGCAACGACCGTGTGCTCGCCGGCCGGGGTGCTGGCCGGAACCGTCACCTCGGCGGTGAAGGCACCATTCTCGTCCGTCGTGACGGTGCCGACCTGGACAGGCTCGGAGTGCAGTGTGAGGGTTACAGCGGACTCGGGGGCAAAGCCCATGCCCGTCACGGTGATGTTCTTGCCTGCCTCGATGGTCGACGGCTCGGCGGAGAGCGCGGGGGTCGAGAACTTCTCGGCCTTGACGGTGACCGACTTGACGGTCGTGCCCTTGCCGAAGCCCTTCAGCACGTACGCCGGGTTGTCGTAGGACAGGGTGACGCGCGCCGTGGCGTGCTGGCCGAGGGTGAAGGGACCGACGCCCGCCTTGAGGTCGGCAACGGTCAGGCCCTTCACCTCCTGGTCGCCCACGGTTACCTTGTACTTCGCGTAGTCGTCTGTGAAGCCCTCGGTGTCGAAGGAAACGCGCACGCCCGAGGCAACCTTGTCACCCGGGGTGATGGAGGCCGTGAAGCTGGTTTCACCGGTCTTGGGGGTGGGGGCCTTGAACTTTTCGAGGCCGGAGGCGGGGATCGTGGTCGCCTGCTCGCCGATGGTGGTCAGGCCGGTGGGCACGTAGTTGGGCGTGCCGTTCGTGGTGACCGTGACGACGGGGAGGATCTCGTCGGGCTGTGCGGGCAGCGTGACGATGAGGTCATTGCCCTCGACCTTGTAGGTCAGAGCAACGTCGGAGCCGTCGAGCTTCACCGAGGAGATGTCGTTGGCGCTGGCGCCGCGCAGCGTGATCGTGCCGTCGGCCGGCCACTTCTCGATGCCCAGGTAGATGTGGGAGTCATCGACCATGGTCTTACCCCACTCTTCGATGGGGAAGTGAGTCGGGCGCGAATTGTTGAGGACGCCGGGGTGTGCGCGGTTCCAGTCGCCGATGCCCTTGAGGACGGAGGCATCCCACGGGTCGTAGGAGCCGTCGAACTTCGGGCCGACGTTGAAGAGGAACTGGCCGCCCAAGGCCACGGTCGAAAACATGTTGCCCACGATCTCGGTGGTCTTCTTGTGGGCACCGCCGGGGGCCTTACGCAGGGCCGTCGTGTTGTCGACCTGCTGGATGTGGTCCCAGTCTTCCTCGGTGTAGTCCGGGTAGCCGGTGTCCTTGTAGGTGGGAGCGGCGTCATCCCAGTTCGCGTAGCCCCACGACTTGTGGAAGATCGAGACGGCCGACTCCCAGGGGCCCTGGGTTTGCTCGGACTGCATCTCGTTGTCCCAGCCGACCTCGAAGTCCGCGCGGTCGTTACCCACGCGCGAGTTGATCATGATGTTCGGCTGGAGCTCGTGCGCCCACTGGCGCATCAGGTCGGACTGCTTTTCGTTCGGCTTGCCCATGTCGTACCACAGCTCGGCGATCTCCCCGTACTTGCCGCCGAGGAGTTCCTTGAGCTGCTCATGGACGTAGTCCATGTAGCCATCTTCGTTCAGCGTGTTGTCGTTACGCCACGGGTTCTCGGGCTGCTTCTCCCAGTCAATGTTGGAGAAGTAGAGGCCGAACTTGATGCCGACCTGGTGGCAGGCCTGAGAGAGCTCGAGGAGCGGGTCGCGGTGGGAGGGGGACTGCTTCGTGAAGTTGTAGTCGGTCGTGGCCGTGTCCCACATGGCGAAGCCGTCGTGGTGTTTGGAGGTGATGAGCAGCATCTTCATGCCGCTGTCCTTGGCCTGCTGGCACCACGCGGTCGCGTCGAAGTTGGGGGCCTCGAAGGTCTGGGCGGTGGCCAGGTATTCCTCGCGGGGGATGCCCTGCAGCGGGATGCGGGAATCCCAGGTCTGCTGGTGGCCCCACGCCTTGATCTGCTCGGGGTAGCCCACTTCCTGCTTCTGGCCCTTGTACCAGCCTGCGTAGGAGGAGTAGACGCCCCAGTGGATGAACATGGCGTACTTCATGTCCTGCCACTGCGCGACCTTCGCCTCGCTGGAGGCGGGCACGGCTGCGGGGATCGCGTAGCGTGCGTCGTAGGTGGCCTGGGGGCCGGGGGTGCCGGACCGGGCGCCGTCGGCTGCTGGCGTGTCGGCCAAGGCGGGACCTGCCATTCCTAGTGTTAGTAGGCCGGCGAGGAGGCTGCCAGCCAGTCGGTTCGTGATGCGCATCAAGTCTCCATTGATTGACGGGGCTCTCGGTCGTTGAGAGCGTTACTAGTTTGCCAGAGGAGGGGTGTAGTACGCCACTTTCGAATTTTGCAAAATCTTACGACCGGCTTTCGTTCTACTTACGACTGTTTGGCACTGCGCAGGTTTTGGCATTGTGGTGCGACTGTTCACCTAGCCAGATCAGGATGGAATAATAGTCTGAAAAGAAAGTTGAGTACATCAGACTCAAGTTTGAGAGCTTCGGGTTGCGGAATATAAACCCTGCTCCTAAAGTTGAGTACATCAGACTCAAGGATGTGTCGGGAACTTCCCGGCACCGCCAAGACCACACAGACCAACGCAAGCCGCTCCGGCAGTGGAGACGGCCTAGCGAATGAAAGGACAACAACTATGGCACGTGCAGTCGGCATCGACCTCGGCACCACCAACTCCGCTATCGCCGTCCTCGAAGGCGGCGAGCCCACCATCATCCCGAACGCCGAAGGCGCTCGTACGACCCCCTCGGTCGTCGCCTTCTCCAAGACCGGCGAGGTCCTGGTTGGCGAGATCGCCAAGCGTCAGGCGGTCACCAACGTTGACCGCACCATCTCCTCCGTCAAGCGCCACATGGGCACCGACTGGACCACGGAGATCGACGGCAAGAAGTACACCGCGCAGGAAATCTCCGCGCGTATCCTCCAGAAGCTGAAGAGGGACGCCGAGGCCTACCTGGGTGAGCCCGTCACCGAGGCCGTCATTACGGTTCCCGCCTACTTCAACGACGCGCAGCGTCAGGCCACCAAGGACGCCGGTCAGATCGCCGGCCTCAAGGTCGAGCGCATCGTCAACGAGCCCACCGCCGCGGCCCTGGCCTACGGCCTCGAAAAGGGTAAGGAAGACGAGCTCATCCTGGTCTTCGACCTCGGTGGCGGCACGTTCGACGTGTCCCTCCTCGAGGTGGGCAAGGATGACGACGGCTTCTCCACCATTCAGGTGCGCGCCACCTCCGGTGACAACCACCTGGGCGGCGACGACTGGGATCAGCGCATCGTCAACTGGCTGATCGACCAGGTCAAGGCCAAGACCGGCGCCGACCTGTCCAAGGACGCGGTCGCTCTCCAGCGCCTGAAGGAAGCCGCCGAGCAGGCGAAGAAGGAGCTGTCCTCCGCGACCTCCACGAACATCTCGTTGCAGTACCTGTCCATGACCGCTGATGGCCCCATCCACCTGGATGAGACCCTCACGCGCGCCAAGTTCGAGGAACTGACCGCGGACCTGCTCGAGCGCACCAAGAAGCCTTTCCGTGACGTCATGGCCGAGGCCGGCGTGACCGTCTCCGAGATCGACCATGTCGTTCTCGTTGGCGGCTCCACCCGTATGCCCGCCGTCACCGAGGTCGTCAAGGAGCTGACCGGCGGCCGCGAGCCCAACAAGGGCGTCAACCCCGATGAGGTCGTCGCCGTGGGCGCCGCCCTGCAGGCCGGCGTCATCCAGGGTGACCGCAAGGACGTCCTGCTCATCGACGTGACCCCCCTGTCGCTCGGCATCGAGACCAAGGGTGGCGTCATGACGAAGCTCATCGATCGCAACACCGCGATTCCGACCAAGGCTTCGGAGATCTTCTCCACCGCCGAGGACGGCCAGCCTTCCGTGCTCATCCAGGTCTACCAGGGCGAGCGTGAGTTCGCCCGCGACAACAAGCTGCTCGGCACCTTCGAGCTGTCCGGCATCGCCCCGGCTCCCCGCGGCGTGCCGCAGATCGAGGTCACCTTCGACATCGACGCGAATGGCATCGTTCACGTCTCCGCGAAGGACCGCGGCACCGGCAAGGAGCAGTCGGTGACCATCACCGGCGGTTCCTCCCTGCCCAAGGAGGACATCGACCGCATGGTGCGCGAGGCCGAGGAGCACGCCGCTGAGGACAAGAAGCGCCGCGAAGAGGCCGACATCCGTAACCAGGCTGAGCAGGCCGTCTACTCGACGGAGAAGCTGCTCAAGGACGAGGCCGACAAGATCTCCGAGGAGACTCGCGAGGCCGTCCAGAAGGATGTCGACGCCCTTAAGGAAGCCCTCAAGGGTGACGACATCGAGGCTGTGAAGAGCGCGATGGCGACTCTGTCTGAGTCCGGCATGAAGATCGGTCAGGAGATCTACGCCAAGCAGCAGGCCGACGAGGCCGCCGCGCAGTCCGCTCCTGCCCAGGACGATGTCGTGGACGCCGAGATCGTTGACGAGGATGACAAGTGAGCACCGAAGAAACCAACGGTTTCTCGGCGCCCAATGAAGACGCCAACGTCGCCGGGGCCGACTCTGTCGAGTCGGCCCCGGCCGGCCAGGCGGACGATGGCGCCGCATCCGAGAAGCCGGTTGATGATATGAGCGCGTTTGAGGAGCAGGTTGAGGACTCTGATCTCGCCAAGGCCCTCGAGCGCATCGCCACCATCGAAGATCAGCTCGCGCGCGCCAACGCGGAGCTGTACAACCAGGGCCAGGAGTACGCCAACTACGTGCGTCGCTCCAAGGAGGCCATTCCCGGTCACAAGACCGCCGGTCAGGACGAGGTCATCGAGTCGCTCATCAGCGTGCTCGACGATATCGCGGCTGCCCGCGCGCACGGCGACCTGGAGGACGGTCCCTTCGCGTCGATCGCCACGAAGCTTGAGGAAACGCTCAAGACGCGCTTCGAGCTGGAGCGCTACGGCGCCGAGGGCGACGACTTCGATCCGGCCCTGCATGACGCCCTGATGGCGACGACCAGCGCGGACGTCGATCATCCCGTCATCGGGCAGGTCCTCACCAGCGGCTACCGCCGCGCAGATCGCGTGGTGCGCGCCGCGAAGGTGCTGGTGAACAACCCTGAATAACAGCAGCAACACGCTCGTGACTGAAAGTGAGGTGAAACGCGCGTGAGTGAACAAGAATGGTTCTCGAAGGACTTCTACAAGGTCCTGGGAGTCGATAAGAAGGCGGATAAGAAGGCCATTACGAAGGCCTACCGCAAGCTGGCGCGGCAGTGGCACCCGGATCAGAACCCGGGCGACAAGGCGGCCGAAGCCAAGTTCAAGGAAATTGGCGAGGCATACGCGGTCCTGTCTAACGATGAGGATCGCAAGCGCTACGACGCGATTCGCGCGATGGCTGGCGGTGGAGCTCGCTTCTCCGCCGGATCCGGCGGCGCCGGTGGCTTCGAAGATCTCTTCGGCGGCTTCAGCGGCGGCGGTTTTGGGGGCGGCGGCCACAACGTGCGCTTCCAGACCTCCGGTATGCCCGGTGGCGGCGCTGGTTTCGAGGACATCCTCTCTGGCCTCTTCGGCGGTAGCGGTGGCGCTCATGCGGGCGCGCGCTTCGGGGGCGACCCCTACGGCTCGCCCTTCGGCGCCGGCGGTCATGCCCAGCAGGCGGCACCGACCCCCAAAAAGGGTGGAACGGTGCGCGCGAAGCTGTCTATCTCCTTCCGTCAGGCCCTCAACGGTGCGACGCTGACCATCAAGGTTGGCGGCTCCCCGATCAAGGTCCGCATCCCTGCGGGTATCAAGGACGGGCAGAAGGTTCGCGTGAAGGGCCACGGCAAGCCCGGCGTTAACGGCGGTCCCACCGGCGACCTCGAGGTCGCCGTGACGGTCAAGCCGCACCCCGTGTACTCGCGCGAAGGAAACGACCTGGTTGTGACGCTGCCGGTGACCGTGTCCGAGGCCATCCTCGGCGCCGTCGTCGACGTGCCCACGATCGACGGCAACACGGCCACGGTGAAGGTGCCCGCAGGGTCCTCCTCGGGCACCGAGATTCGCGTGCGCGGCGGGGGAGTTAAGGCCTCCAAGGCGACCGGCGATCTCATCGCCCGCGTGGCCATCCGCGTCCCCGAGAAGCCGAGCCGCGAGCTGAAGAAACTCGCGAAGGAGCTGGCGGCGGCCGAGGGGGACCTCGACGTGCGCGCCTCCCTGGCCGAGGCCTCGGAGGAGTAAGCGATGGCGAGCACTGGAACGGACGACGCGGTGACGTTCGTCATCTCGGTTGCGGCCGAGCTGGCGGGCATGCATCCGCAGACCCTGCGCCAGTACGACCGACTCGGCCTGGTGATCCCCGCCCGCACCAAAGGGCGGGGTCGCCGCTATACGAAGCGCGACGTGCAGCGTCTGCGCGACGTGCAGCGGATGAGTCAGGAAGAGGGCATCAACCTCGCGGGGATTCGACGCATTCTCGAGCTCGAGCGCCGCGTCGAGGCCCTGGAGGAGGAGCGGGATGCCCTGCGTGATGCGGTCACGGCTGCTGAAGCCCGGCGCAATCGCGTATTCGCGGCATCCGCGGACGGTCAGGTCATGCCGTTACAGCGAGGCCAGCGACCGTGGGATCGGGCGTCGCGGCGTGCGAATGGATCCGGTGGCTCCCTCACCGTGTGGAATCCTCTGCGCGCGCTTGCGGCACTCGCAGCCGCCGAGGCCTCGGCGCGTTCGGAGCTTCCGGCGGCGCCACGTTCGAAGGCGCGCGACGTCATCGAAGGGACGATCATCTCTCAGCGGTAACGCGCATCGCTCTTGTCAGTAGGGCGCTGAGAAGGCTGCATAGGTTCTCAGTGGCACGACGCTGAGAACGCTGCAATGTTGCTCAGTGGCACGACGCTGAGAAGGCTGCAATGTTGCTCAGTGGCACGACACTGAGAACGCTGCATCGGTTCTCAGCAGCACGACGCTGAAACATAAAGGACTGCGGGACCCATCCAGTGGATGGGTCCCGCAGCATATTCGATCGAGAATCCGGGGGCACACAGGATTCCCGACCGAAGCCTGGAACAGGCGGCAGGCTTGCGCCCGCTGAACATAGTTTTACCAGGTCATGGCGGGTTTCGGTAGTCGATTTTTGGGGTGTTCGTCGCTTGGGGCAAACGTGCAGGGGGCGTAGGAAAAATGTGCGTCTGATTCGTAACTCTTTTTCTGAAATGTCCTCTGACCTGCAAGTTTATCGACGATGAGGTGTTTTCCTTGAAAATGCTGAAATCTTGGGCTGCTCGGGCAGTGCTGTCGGGAGGCTGAGCGGTCGAAATTAACCGCCGAGCAATATCGACGCCATCACACAGAAATGGCGTATGTAACGTCGGTATGCAATGCGTAACTATCTGTGACGGTCGGGGACACATCCGCGTGTCGCGCGAGGACAGCCACCCTCTCGGTGGTCCCCGGCCTCGTCCTGGTGGGGGAGGCTGATATGCGTCGGCGACGCGGCCAGCACCCCGCATGCGTTAACGTGGATACATGACGAATTCTTCGCATCACCTGTCGGTGCGCTCTCGCCTGGCTACGGTTGCAGGCGGGGCTGCCCGCTTCGCGTCCCGAGCCCTTGGGCGCGGTTCTGGCGGCATGATCGGCGGCGAGGTCGCGCTGCGTATCTCCCCGAAGCTCCTCAAGGAGTTGGCCGCCCCTTGTTCATCCGTGATCGTCACCGGCACGAACGGCAAGTCGACGACGACGCGCATGGTGCGTGCGGCGCTCGAAAGCGCTGGTCGTGTTGCCTCGAACATCAACGGCGACAACATGACGTCGGGCGTCCTCACGGCTCTCATGCAGGGCAAGGGTGCGACGCGTGCCGCCCTCGAAGTCGACGAGATGCACGTGCCCGCCGTTGCGGCCGACGTGGATCCGGCTGTCTTCGTCTACCTCAACCTCTCGCGCGACCAGCTTGATCGTGTGGGGGAGATCGGAACGGTGGAGCGTCGCCTGCGCGAGGGGGCCTCGGCTCATCCGGATGCCATCGTCGTCGCAAACTGCGATGACCCCCTCATCGTCTCGGCCGCCGCCGACAATCCGACCGTTGTGTGGGTTGCAGCCGGTGGAGGATGGGGGGGCGACTCTGCCGCGTATCCGCGCGGTGGGCGCGTCGTCCGCTCCGGTGACGACTGGCACCTGATCCCCGCATTCGAGGGGGAGGAACTGCCGGAACTGACGAGCCGTCCGCAGCCTCAGTGGTGGCTCGAGGACGTTGAGCTCTCCCCCGAAGGCCCGCGCGCGACGCTGCGCGGACCGGACGGCATCAGCGTCCCCCTCAATCTGTTGCTTCCCGGGCGCGCGAACCTCGGCAACGCAGCGCAGGCGGTCGCCGCAGCCGTCGCCATGGGTATCGACCCGGCTGTCGCGGCAGCCGCCGTCAGCGGCGTCACCGAGGTCGCCGGGCGCTACTCCGAGCACGACGTCAACGGGCGCCGTGCCCGTCTGATGCTGGCGAAGAATCCGGCTGGATGGCAGGAAGCCATGACGATGATCGACCCGCGTGTCGACCAGGTCGTCATCGGCGTCAACGGTCAGGTTCCCGACGGCCAGGACCTCTCCTGGCTGTGGGACGTCGATTTCTCCGCCGTGAAACGGGAGGGGCGTCGCGTCGTCGCCTGCGGTGAGCGCGGCGCCGACCTTGCTGTGCGCCTCGAATACGCGGGCGTGCACTGCGACCTCGCCCCGCTGCCCATGGATGCCTTGGCGCTTTGCGAGCCGGGCCGCGTCGAGATGCTCCTCAACTACACGGCCATGCGCGACTTCAAGGTCCTGCTCGATCGAAAGGAAGGCACGCGATGAGCCTCTCTACGCTGCGAATCGGCGTCCTCATGCCCGAGGTGCTGGGTACCTACGGCGACAGCGGCAATGCGCTGATTCTCGCCGAACGCGCCCGCAGGCGCGGCATCGACGCCGAGGTCGTCCACGTGGGACTGACCGAGGAGATCCCTGACAGCCTCGACATTTACACGCTCGGGGGCGGCGAGGACACCGCTCAGGCGCTCGCTGCCGACAAGTTCCGCCGCACCTCGGGCCTCGCCCGCGCCCTCGATGCGGGGCGCCCACTCCTAGCGATCTGCGCATCCCTGCAGGTCCTCGGCCACTGGTACGAGGATGCGCGCGGCGCTCGCGTGCCGGGCATGGGCGTCCTCGACATCACGACCGAGCCCCAGGGGCACCGTGCGATCGGTGAGCTCGTCTGCGAGCCCGTCCTCGAGGGCCTCACCCAGACGCTCACCGGCTTTGAAAACCACGGGGGCGGTACCGTCCTCGGCCCCGATGCTGCCCCGCTCGGTCGCGTCCTGTCGGGCGTCGGCAACGGCACGCCCCGCGGCGCGACCACGCCCGAGGTACGTTACGACGGCGCCGTCCAGGGGTCCATCATCGCGACCTATATGCACGGCCCCGCTCTCGCGCGCAATCCTGAGCTGGCGGACCTACTGCTGCAGCGCACCACCGGGTCTGCGCTCGCACCTCTCGAGGTCCCCGGTGTCGCCCAGCTGCGCGCCGAGCGCCTGCGCATCGTTCACGAGGCCCGATAGCGTTGGGAGAACGCCCACGCTGAGCGCCCGCCTTGTTATGCTGACATAAACGTTTTCCTAGGAAGGCTTTCCTCATGTCGAACCCCACGCCTTACGGAGTCCCTGGTGAACAGGACACGCCCTGGCCGCAGTACGGTCAGGACGGCGCAAACGGCGCGATGCCCGCTCAGGGCGCCTATCCGGGTGCCGGTTATGGTGGTCCTGCGGTCATGCCCATCATGAAGCTGCCCAGTCGAGCCCCCGGCACGATCATGATTGTCGTCGGCGTGCTCATGATGCTGATCGTCGCCCCTATTGTCTTTTTTGTTCTCATGTTCCAGGGCGCCTCAAGCATGACCGAAAACATGGCAAATGGAGCCGTCGTACGCAACGGTGGGACCGTCGAGGTCGGCAGCAATGGCAGCTACACGGTGTCTCTTTCGGAAGCAGCGACTGAGTGTATGTTGATCAAAGATGGCAACAAGGGCTGGGATATGAAGCAGCTGGACGGAAGCTCGCAGGTCTATTACCGCGATGGCCTGGCGGAGGGCACGTACACGATCCGGTGTGAGGGCCTGGGCGATGACGCGACGATCACGGGGCTGCCCGTGAGCGCTGAGGACCTGATCTCCTCGACTGGTGGCGCGTTGATCTGGTCCACGGTCGTCGGCGTCAGCGGCACGATCATCATGATCATCGGCATCGTGCTCGTGGTGAAAGCCAACGGCAGGCGTCGAGAGATTCAACAGCAGGCGATGATGTCGGCCATCGGATGACAGCAATTTGCGCGTGAGGGGGCGAGGCCCCGGAGGAATTCCGGCCTCGTCCCCTTGATGCATCGACACCACCACGAGTAAGGACGCCATGCACACCCTGTCTTTCACGGGCGTACGCCAGGTGCGTTTCCCTGCCCCCGATGTCGCGCGTGGCTTCATGCTCGCGCTCATTGCGCTGGCAAATGTGCCCTTCTGGCTGCGATACTTCCCGGATGCGCCGCAGGTGGGCGAGGCGGCGCTGGCGGCCATGAATGGCGCCGATCAGTGGTGGTACCTGGTGCGTACCCTGTTCGTGGACCGTCGCGCGTACCCGCTGTTTTCGATTCTGTTCGGCTTCGGTATGGCGATCATGGCCTCGCGCACGATCGAGCGTGAGCGCCGCTTCGCGATGGATGCGATTGCCTCCGAGCTGAGCGCCGGGTGGAACGCCGTCCAGTGGGAGATTGTCCGAGAAACAATCGAGCGGCGGGCGCGCCGCGCGGCCTCACGCCTGATTCGCCGCCGCGGCTGGTGGATGCTGGCCTTCGGCCTGGTGCACGCTGTGTTTTTCTCCGGCGACATTATTGGCGCGTACGGCCTCGTGGCGGTCATTTTCGCCGAGGTTATCGTCATGAGACGCGCGTGGCTGCGCGTGCTGATCGGCGCGATCATCGCCTCCTGGAGCCTGCTGGGAATCTGGTCGATGGCGGAGATGATGGGGAGTGAGCCGATGGTTCTGGAGAGCCACGGCCCCGTCGCACTGGATGCGTGGTACCCGCTCTTCTCGCTCGCCTCCTGGCTTATCGCGACTCCGATGACTGTCCTGACGGCGCTCGTGGTCCCCTGCGTGATGATCGGCGTGGGCGCCTCGCGCTGGGGCCTGCTGCAGGATCCGCGCGGGCGCGGGCAGCTTGTGGCGGCGATCGCGCTCGTGGGTCTCGGTATTGGTGCCCTGGGGGCTGTTCCCTTCGCCCTCATGCAGCTGGACTGGGCTTTTACCGGGTCGGCGTCCTGGTCGTATCCGCTCTTCCATGCTTCCGGCGTTGTGGGAGCCTGCGGGTGGCTGGCGCTTCTCGCGCTCGTGGGAGGTGGGTCGCGCGAGAGTCTCGGCTCGGTATGCGCGTTCCTGAGTGCGATCGGCCGACGCTCGATGACCGCCTACCTGTCTCAGACGCTGCTCTTTATTTTTATGTTCGGCGTGCTTGGCGCGTTCGGCGTTCGTGTCCTGGGGGTTGCGATTTCGGGGCTTCTTGCGCTGGGGGTCTGGGCGCTGATTGGCTTCGGTTGTGTGATCGCCGAGGTCGGGGGAACCTCTCGTGGTCCCGCGGAGTGGGCGCTGCGTTGGCTGGTTGCCAAGACCGCGCGTCCGCTGCCGCTGCCCGCCCTGGCTCTCGCATTCCCTGTGGCTCCGGTAGGAGCCGAGGGGCAGTGCCGGGACTGCCCCTGTTTGGCGTCTCTCATGCCGCCTGCCGTGTACTGACGGGATTTCCGAGGATTCTCCGGGCTCAATCAATACAAATTGGTCTATTTAGTAGAAACCTTTGCATTCTGCAAGAGCTAATCGCAAATGTGATCAAGAATACAAATGAAAAATAGTTGCGCCATGCCCCCCGGGTGAGCTGCGACGATGGTGCGGCGATGTCGCAGTGGTGGCGTTCGGCGGCGACGCAAAAGCCTTGGGGACATTGGTTTTTCGTGGTTTCTACGCTACTGTGAAAGCACCAAGACACGTGCTGGTAACACGATGAGGTGAGCGGAGGAGGCGCCAATGGAAATGCATGTGCAGACCATCGTGGGGGGCGGTCGGCGCGCTCTCGCCCCGTCTGTAGCGACGCAGTGGCGCGTCAACGAACATCGGCACGAATAGGGGAACATCATGGGCTGGCTATGGCGGGCGGATGCCGACGGAGGAGCCGGCGGTGAGGAGACGCCTCGCCGCCGCAATCTGCCGGACGATACCGCCTCTGATATGGAACAATGGGGAGGTAGCAAAGCAGCACCTCCGGAAGGAATTGTCACGGGTAATTCGGAGTTTGAAGCCAATCGTTTCGATATGGTTCGCCCCATCACGCAGGAACGCTTGGGCCTCCTGTTCGACTCTGAGGGATGGACTTGGCGTATCGATAACGACGGGGATCTCTGCGGTTTGTGGGAGGGGCATCTGTTCTGCTTCCGCTTCCTCGGTGACTCTCGTGAGGTGCTGTCGATCGTTGCCTTCATGAAGAGCCTTGTGCCGATTGAATATGGCGAGGATCTGCGTGACTTCCTGCAGGCCTGGCACGGCGAGTTCCTCTGGCCGAAGGCGTACGTCGCTGACCAGGACGAGGGCGACCGTGTTGTCGCTGAGGTGAATGCTGACTACGAGTATGGTGCGACGGATGCGCAGCTCGTTCAACAGGTGATGTGTGCGCTCGCGACGACCCTGCAGCTATTCCGTGCGCTTGAGGAGCGCTACGGTCTCGATGGGGACGAGGGACCTGGTCCGGCTCGTGGGCATCAGCGCGGCTTTGATGGCCCCGCCTGGCTTCCAGAGAACTGAGTCACATCCTCCTGAGATTCGAAGTTGAGTGGAATAGACTCAACTTCGGCTTCGTTGTGTCTGTCAGAAGGCGTCGAGTGGATCGGCGCCACCAGACAAACCATTTGGAGGAGTGATTTCATGGCACGTGAAATGACAACAAAGGCGCAGGAGGCCGTCTCCTCTGCGCTCGCGGCTGCAGGTGCGGCCGGTAACCCGCAGGTGGAGCCCATCCACCTGCTCGAAGCTCTGATTGAGCAGCACGAAGGTATTGCGCTGTCTCTTCTCGAGGCTGTTGGTGCCGATGTGCGCGCGATTGGTGCGCGCACTCGCAACGCCCTCGTGGCTCTCCCGAGCGCGCAGGGCGCGTCCACGGGGAGTGCCCAACCCTCGAACGCCCTGCTCGCGATCGTTCGCGATGCTGGCGAGCGCGCCGAGGCCGGCGGTGACCAGTACATCTCGTCCGAGCACCTGCTCATCGCTCTGGCCACCTCGCAGACCGATGCCGGTCGAATCCTCACCCAGGGCGGAGCTGGCGCCGACGCTCTCGCGCAGGCGCTCGCGCAGCTGCGCCCCGACCCGATTACCTCGGACGACCCCGAGGGATCCTTCGAGGCCCTGTCCAAGTACGGCCGCGACCTCACGGAGGTTGCCCGCGAAGGCAAGCTCGACCCGGTCATCGGTCGAGATAACGAGATTCGTCGCGTCGTTCAGGTCCTGTCCCGGCGCACCAAGAACAACCCTGTTCTGATCGGCGAGCCTGGCGTCGGTAAGACGGCCGTCGTCGAAGGCCTCGCCCAGCGCATTGTCGCTGGCGATGTCCCCGAATCCCTCCGCGACAAGCGCCTGGTCTCCCTTGACGTGTCGTCGATGGTTGCCGGCGCGAAGTATCGCGGTGAGTTCGAGGAGCGCCTGAAGGCCGTCCTCGCTGAGATTCAGCGCTCCGACGGTCAGATCATCACCTTCATCGACGAGCTGCACACGGTCGTCGGTGCGGGAGGCGGCTCCGAGGGCGCAATGGACGCGGGCAACATGCTCAAGCCCATGCTCGCCCGCGGTGAGCTGCGCATGGTCGGTGCGACCACGCTCGACGAGTACCGCGAAAATATCGAGAAGGACCCCGCGCTGGAGCGCCGCTTCCAGCAGGTGTTCGTCGGTGAGCCCTCGGTCGAGGATACCGTCGCCATCCTGCGTGGCATCGCCCCGAAGTACGAGGCGCACCACAAGGTGACAATCTCCGACGGTGCGCTTGTCGCCGCGGCCACCCTGTCGAACCGCTACATCACGGGCCGACAGCTGCCTGACAAGGCCATCGACCTGATCGACGAGGCCGCGTCTCGCCTGCGTATGGAGCTCGACTCCTCGCCGGTCGAGATCGACGAGCTGCGCCGCGGCGTGGATCGTCTCCGCATGGAGGAGTCCTACCTGACCGAGTCCGACCCGGATGGTCTCGACGAGGCCACCCAGGATCGCCTGAGCAAGCTGCGCGCCGACCTGGCCGACCGCGAGGAGACGCTGCGTGCGCTCACTGCCCGCTGGGAGGCCGAGAAGGCCGGTCATAACCGTGTCGGCGACCTGCGTGTTCAGCTCGATACGCTGCGTACTCAGCTCGATCTGGCCGTGCGCGAGGGACGCTGGGAAGAGGCTGGCCGCCTCCAGAATGGTGAGATTCCCGCGGTTGAGCGCCAGATCGCCGATGCTGAAGCGCAGGCCGAGGCCCAGGATACTCGCGGCGATGAGGAGCCGATGATCGCCGAGAAGGTCGGCCCCGCAGAAATCGCCGAGGTGATTGAAGCGTGGACCGGAATTCCGACGGGTAAGCTCCTGCAAACTGAGACCGACAAGCTCCTGCACATGGAGGATGAGCTCGGAAAACGCCTCATTGGTCAGAAAGACGCCGTGCGAGCGGTGTCGGACGCGGTCCGTCGTTCGCGCGCGGGTCTGTCCGACCCCAATCGTCCGACCGGTTCGTTCCTGTTCCTCGGCCCGACGGGTGTGGGCAAGACTGAACTGGCGAAGGCGCTCGCGGAGTTCCTCTTCGATGACGAGCGTGCCATGGTGCGCATTGACATGTCGGAGTACTCCGAGAAGCATTCGGTTGCGCGCCTCGTCGGTGCCCCTCCGGGGTACGTGGGCTACGAGCAGGGCGGTCAGTTGACCGAGGCTGTGCGTCGTCGTCCGTATTCTGTCGTCCTTTTGGACGAAGTTGAGAAGGCCGATCCTGAGATTTTCGACATTCTTCTGCAGGTGTTGGATGACGGACGTCTCACGGATGGGCAGGGGCGGACGGTGGACTTCCGTAACACCATCCTGATCCTCACCTCGAACCTCGGTTCGCAGTTCCTGTCGGACCCTGACTTGACACCCGAAGGAAAGCGTGAGTCTGTCATGTCTGTTGTTCGCTCGGCGTTCCGTCCGGAGTTCCTCAATAGGCTGGATGAGACGGTCATGTTTGACGCGCTTACCCGCGAAAATCTGGGCGAGATCGTCGATTTGCTCGTCGCGTCGCTGGAGTCTCGTCTCCGCGAGCGTCGCATCGGTTTGACAGTAACCGAACCGGCCCGCGGATGGCTCGCTCGCGTGGGCTATGACCCGGCATTCGGTGCCCGTCCGCTGCGTCGCCTGATTCAGCGGGAGATCGGTGATCGACTGGCTGTTCTGCTGCTCGGTGGAGACGTTCAAGATGGTCAGAATGTGACAGTTGACATTAACGACTCCATCGACGGGCTTGTCATGAATGTTGATAAACCCTGAGATTGCGCGGTACACTGACTACCAGTGTGTATTTCGGATGCGCGGTATGTGGCGTCTGCAACAACAGGAGATGATATGACAACCCAGAGGAAGGCCCGTGGCGCCTACTCCGTAGGACAGGCGACGCGTGAATCCATCCTCTCGGCAGCGATGGTTCTGATTGCAGAGCGAGGCTACAACGGCTTTTCTCTGCGCGACCTCGGCCGTCGAGTCGGTATTTCGCATCCCGCCGTCGTCTATCACTTCCCCTCGAAGGAAGCCATCCTGCGCAACGCGATCCAGCGTCACGAGGAGATGAATGCTCTCTTCGACGTCACCATTAACGAAGAATCGGAAGGTGGCTTCGACGAGGGCGGCATCACCGTCGGCTCGTTTGTTGACTGGGCGGTCGGAGAGATGCGCTTCGCCATGAAGCCCGGCGCTGACGCGGCCATCGCTCTGGACTGTGTCCTATGGGCCGAGGCCTCTTCTGAGACGCACCCGGCGCACGCCCACTACAAGTACCGCACGCAGCAGATGGAGGAAGCCCTCACTGCGATGATCCAGAACTTCGTCGAGGAGGAGGGTGCCGACATCGGTACCACGCCTCGTACCCTGGCGAAGATCCTCATCCGCTACTGGTACGGCTCGGTTGTCTCGGCTCGTTACAACGATGAGCCGATCGATGCTCGCGAGTTCGTCGCGGGCTTCCTGGCCGTGTGTGTGCAGCTCCTGCACCTGCCCGCGCATTACGTCCTCAAGCTCGGCGCTTCGGTGCCCGAGGAAGTTGCTGAGGTCTACGCCCGCACGCTGCGTAAGATCAGCGAAAAGACCACCGCGGCCGCCGAGGTTGGTGCGGCCCCGGAGGCCACCGCGTGATCGGCACACTGCCGTCTTTCGATGTCGCCCTCGTCCTTCGTGTCGGGGGCGACGTCGTCTATTCGCACGGCGACGTTGATCGTGTGTTCCCCCTCGCGTCGGTGACCAAGCCGATCGTCGCGTGGTCCGTGCTGGTCGCGGTTGATCGTGGCCTCGTCTCGCTTGATGATCCTGCGGGTCCCGAGGGGGCGACGGTTCGTCATCTCCTGGCCCATGCCTCGGGTCTGCCCTTTGAGGGGCGCCGCCCCGTCGCGGCTCCCGAGAAGCGCCGCATCTACTCGAACGAGGGCTTCGACATTCTCGGCGAGGTGGTCGAGGCGGCCACCGGCGTTGGCGTCTGTGAGTGGGTGCGCCAGACGGTCTTCGAGCCGCTTCATATGACGACGGCGGATATTCCCGGCAGTCCCGCCCACGCCGGCGTTGCGAGTGCGGCGGATGTCAGCCTCTTTGGCGCCGAGCTTGCCCGTCCGACGCTCGTGAGCGGCCCCTTGGCGGCCCTCGCGGGGTTGTCGCAGTTCCCCGCGCTCGCCGGCGTCGTGCCCGGCTACGGGCGCTTCACTCCCTGCCCGTGGGGTCTCGGCCTCGAGATTCGCGGCGAGAAGTCGCCGCACTGGACTGCCCCCGACGCCTCCCCGCGCACGATCGGGCACTTCGGGCAGTCCGGCTCCTTCGTGTGGGCGGACCGTGACCTGGGCGCCAGTGCAGCCTTCGTCGGCGCGGAGACTTTCGGGCCCTGGCACCACGACAACTGGTCGGTGCTTAACTCGCAGCTGCTGAGCCTCGCGCGCGAACGCGCTTAAGCCAATACGCGACGAGGCCTGGGCACCCACCCAGGCCTCGACTTGCGCCGGGACTGTTCCCCAGCCTCGTTGTCTCTCTTAGTCGACGTCGACGATGACGGGCACGTGGTCCGAGGCGCCCTTCCCCTTGCGTTCGTCGCGGTCGATCTGCGCGCCGCTGACGCGCGCGGCCAGCGCCGGCGAGCAGTATGCGAAGTCGATGCGCATGCCCTCGTTCTTGGGGAAGCGCAGCTTCTGGTAGTCCCAGTAGGTGTAGTTCGTGACGCGCTCTCGCGTGACTTCGACCCAGCCGTCCATGGCGAAGGTGGCGAAGGCCTCACGCTCGGGTGCGGACACGTGCGTGGCGCCCTCGAAAGCGCTCGTGTCCCACACGTCCTCATCCAAGGGGGCGACGTTCCAGTCGCCGACGAGGGCGATGCGGGCCGTGGGGTCCTCCAGCCAGCTGCGGCCCTGCTCGGCGAGGTTCGCGAGCCACGTCAGCTTGTAGGCGTAGTGCGGGTGGGTGAGCTCGCGGCCGTTAGGCACATACAGGCTCCAGATCGTCATCGACGAGGCCTGTCCATCCTCGACGGGGAGAACTCCGGTCGTGTCGACGGTGACGCCGAGTGCGCGGGCTTCGACGACTGGCGGCTCACCGAAGGCGGGCTGCGTGGGGAAGTGGTTGCGAACCTCGAGAATCGGCAGACGCGAGGCCACGGCGACACCGTTCCACTGGTTGAGACCGTGGATTGCGACGTGGTAGCCCGCCTCTTCGAACGGCTCGACGGGGAATTGGTCGGGGCGGCACTTGATTTCCTGCATGGCGAGAACGTCCGTGCCCGAGCGCTGGAGGAAAGCGATGACGCGGTCGACGCGCGTGCGGATGGAGTTAACGTTCCAGGTCGCGAATCTCATGGGGTTGAGCCTATCGGTGGGGCGGGGGAGCGGCTGTGTGAAACACGCGTGAAACATGCGCTGTGGATGTGAGTTGTGTGAGGCCTTATTTAGAGTGATAATGATTCTCACCTACAACATAGCTAGAAAAGGCACCCGAATGTCACACCTGCGACGCATCAGCACCGCTGCGCTCGCCCTCTTCCTGGCGCTCACACCGGCCGCCGCGTGGGCCGGTCCCGACCAGGACAAGCAATGGATCGTCACCGGACAACACGTCGATGCACCCATCCCCGTCTGGCACGACGACACCAACAGCTTCTCGCTCAACACCATCAACATGCCGATGGAAAAAACCGCGCTGTGGATCCCCAAGGCGTGGACCGGCACCGGCGACAAAGACGAGGCCAAGTCGCAGCTCGTCGTCCCCGCGAAACGTCCCGACCTGTCCTTCCTCGGCGCCGAGGGCACCGTCCTGAACGCCGCTCCCCAGAACCCCGGCCCCGGCAACACGCCCATCTGGGCGGGCCTCGGCGCAGGCGAGATCGGCGACACCGACAAGTTCGAGGGCGAGACCTACACGCTCGACCTCATCAGCGTCGATGGTCCGGGTCGCATGGAGATGTTCATCGACAATGGTGACAGCGTGAACCGCTTCCTCTCCAGCCATGACATCGCCTACCGCAGCGTCTACAACCCCCGCCACACGCACCTGTACACGACCTTCACGCAGCCCGGTCGCTACGTTGCGAACTACAAGATGACTGCGCGCAGCGCCGACGGCACGGCTATCTACTCCTCGCCGATCACGCCGCTGGTCTGGCAGGTTGGCGGCGCGAATCCAGCCGACGGCACCATTAAGGACATCGAGTCGGCGTACAACGCCGCGCGTGCGCAGCGCAGCGATGACAATTCCGCGGTGCCCACGCTGACCGTGTCCCACCACGCCGAGCGCGAACACCCCGGCGATAACCACCTCACCGACATCACGATCGACACGGGCGTCGCCACCGATACGGGACGCGCATGGATCACCGTCAACGGCTACTTCCTGACCGAAGCCGCCGTCGAGGGTGGCCGCGCGACCATCTCCGAGCTGCTCGGCGCAGATGCCGCAGCTGTCCAGGCCATCTACATCCCCGGCGACTCGGCCTCGGCGCGTTGGATTTCCCAGACCGTTCAGTACTCCCAGAAGGACACCGAGCCCGTCACCGTGGGCGGAACCGACACGATCCTCGGCCCCTCCAACCCGGATCCGGCGCCCGTGTGGAACCCCGACCACCTGCCCATCTCGTCGCGCCGCGTCGAGGTCTCCTACGACCTCATCCCCGGATCGACCGATCAGTACACGGCCACCGTGCGCGCGAACGACCCGACCCTGCGCGCCACCTACAAGATCGAGTTCCTCGAGTCCAAGTACGATTTCAGCCCCTGGTGCTCCATGGAGGGAACGCTCGGCGCGGGCGGCATGGACACAAAGCCGCAGGACCTAAGCGTGTGTCAGTCCGACCCGATGTACATGCGCGTCACCCTGCGCCCCCACCCGCTTTCTGACGCGGTGATGACCGTCGCGGATGCCTCGGACGTCACCGTCGGCTCCCATGTCGGCCTCACTGCGATGCTCACAATGCGCGACGGTGTGGCGGCCCCCGATGAGCCGGAACCCGCTCCGAACCCGACCCCGACGCCTGCTCCTGCCCCCGATAACGGCGGAAACGACGCGACCCCGGACCCGGCCTCGTCCCTGCTGAGCGATCCCGTGGAGATCGCGCGGGGGCACCTGGATGTGCGCCTGACCCAAGCCAGCGGCGAGGGTGGCCTCACCTACGGCCTCGCCGTCAAGGATGACTCCCTGACCAACGCGCGCACTTCCGTGCTGCGTACCGTCGGCTCCGCGACCCTCGCGGTGGCCCCCAACGCGCGCTTCGTGCGCCCCGCGTCCCTGTCGGATCCAAGCTACGACGTGCTCGGACCGGTGGGAACCGCTACCTACGTGCTGCCGGAGACTCAGAACAGCGACATCGTGTGGCCCGGCCTGTCCACCGAGGGCATCGACTACGCGGCACTGCCCGATGGCGCCGACCTGACGCTGCACCTCGCGCAGGCACCCGAGGGCGCGCGCGTCGCCTTCTTCCAGGGAGGCACCTTCGGTGCGGGCGCCAAGGTCCACTTCGACTCGTCCAAGGGCGATGGCGTCGTCCACACGACCGAGGCGACTCACATGCACGGCAACTGGGTATTCAGTGCGCCGGGCACCTACCGCATCGAGGTCGGCGCGCGCAGCGGTGAGCGCAGCCTCGTCGAGCCCCAGTCCTTCACCGTGATCGTGCGCTCCGGTCACCGCGACGAGCAGCCCGCCCCGGTGGACGAAAAGCCCGTCCCGACGCCCTCACCCGGACCTGCGCCCACGCCGGAGCCGACCCCGGCGCCGTCTCCCAGCGTTGATCCCACACCCGCGCCGAGCGCGGACCCCGCTCCGGCCCCGAGCGTCGACCCCGCGCCCGCGCCCGCACCCGCGCCGAGCGCGGACCCCGCTCCGGCGCCCATGCCGACGCCCTTCCCGGCTCCAGCCCCCTCCGGTGGTCCGGTACGAGTGCCCGCGCCGTCCGCGCCTTCCAACAACGCTGGAACCCCGGCCTCGTCTGACGCGACTCGCACGTCGGCCCCCGTAGCCACGGGTGGCAGCGCGACTGGCGCTCCCGCTGCTCGCAGTAACGGAGCGGCAAGTGGGACAACCGGCGCGACCAGCTCGGCACCCGTGAGCGCCCCGAAGGCCGCGCCCGCGCCGTCCGCAAGCCCGTCCGCAAGCCCGTCGCAGGCCCCCCAGAGCGGCGCGCAGAGCGGCGACCAAAGTGGCGCGGCGACGAGCCCGGAGGCTGGAACCAGCGACGCGGCCGCATCCCTGCCGGTCGCCGCGGCTGCGGATACTGGCCGCTCGGGCGGATGGAGCCCCTACTGGCTCGTTCTCCTCGTTATCCCGGCAGCCCTCGCCGGCGGCGGAGCCGGCTACCTGATCCGGACCCGATGAAGTGCCCAGCCGGGGCGGGACGCACCAGCGTTCCCGCCCCGGCTTCGTGCTGCCGAAACGATGCGGCGCTAGACTTCCCCCATGGGAACAGCGCTGGTCACCGGAGCAACCTCCGGCATTGGTGAAGAATTCTGTTGGCAGCTGGCCGCCGCAGGCCACGACCTGGTGCTGGTCGCGCGCCGAGAGGATGCGCTGCGCGCGCTCGCGGACTCGCTCGCCAACGTTGCGGGCGTACGCGCTGAGGTAATCGCGGCCGACCTGTCGACCGACGAAGGATGCGCGCGCGTCGCCGCGCGCTTGGACGTGGGTGGACCCGCCGACCGAGACAAGCCGGACCTGGCTCCCGTCGACCTCCTCGTCAACAACGCCGGCTTCGGCCTGGGGAGCGACTTCCTGGACAATAGCCTGGACAATGAAATTAATGGCCTGAACGTGATGGTTCGCGCCGTCATGACGCTGGCCCACCACGCGGGCATTTCCATGCGCTCGCGCGGCCGCGGCGCCATCCTCAACGTCGGCTCCGTCGCCTCGCGCACGGGCGCGGGCACCTACTCCGCGCACAAGGCCTGGGTCGTCGCCTTCACCGAGGGCCTCGCCGCCGAGCTCAAGGGCTCCGGCATCACCGCCACCGTCGTGTGCCCCGGCCCCGTCGACACCCCCTTCTTCGAGCGTGCGGGCGTCGACATGCGCGCGACCCCCTCCTGGCTGATGGCCAGCCCCGAACAGGTCGTCACGGAGGCCCTCGACGCCGTGCGCGCGGGCCGCGTCCAGGTCACCCCGACCATCCCCTACAAGGTCGCCATGGGCGCCATGAAGCTCGCCCCGCGCTGGGTGACCGCGCGCGCCATGCGTTCCGTCCCCCACATGTAAGGGCGCGCAGACGATAACGAGGCCGGGGCCAGGTTCGCGCAGAACCCAGCCCCGGCCTCGTCGCACCGAGCGGAGAATCAGGCCAGGCCGATATCCTCCAGGCCCAGCGCGTAGAAGTACGGGAAGCCCTCGGCCTCGATGCGTTCCTTCGCGCCCGTCGCACGGTCGACGATCACGGCGACGGCAACGACGTTCGCGCCGGCCTCGCGCAGGGCGAGCGCAGCCTCCAGCGGGGAACCACCGGTCGTGGACGTGTCCTCGAGGACGACGACGTTCTTGCCGACGACGTCCGGGCCCTCGATGCGGCGCTTCATGCCGTGGTCCTTCGCGGCCTTACGCACGACGAACGCGTCCAGGTCCAGGCCACGCGATGCGGCGGCGTGCAGCATCGCGGTCGCGACCGGATCGGCGCCCATCGTCAGGCCGCCGACGGCCACGTACTCCTCGCCCACCGAGAAACCGGACTCCTCCAGGAGATCCAGCATGACGTGGCCGATGAGGGGAGCAGCCTCGTGGTGCAGGGTCGAACGGCGCATATCGACGTAGAAGTCGGACTCGCGGCCCGAAGCCAGCGTGACCTTCTCGTGGATGACGGACAGCTCCTGGACGAGAGCGGCCAGGCGCGCCTTGTGGGAATCGTTGGTCATGACAGTACCTTCCGTGTCGGTGTGGGTCAGTGCGCCGCCTCGACGAGCTCGATGAGATCGCCGATGCCCTCGTGGATGTCGAAGGGGCGGAACGGGAAATTGTTGACGTCCTCGCGGGCGGTAGAGCCCGACAGAACAAGGTGGGTGCGCAGGCCGGCCTCGACGCCCGCGCGCACGTCCGTGTCCATGCGGTCGCCGACCATCGCGGCGCTCTCGGAGTGCGCGCCGATCTTGTTCAGGCCCGCGCGGATCATGACGGGGTTCGGCTTGCCGACGAAATAGGGCTTCTTTCCGGTCGCCGCCGTGATCATCGCCGCGATGGCACCGCACGCGGGCAGTGTGCCCTCGTCGGAGGGGCCCGACACGTCGGGGTTGGTCGCGATGAACTTCGCGCCACCCTCAATGAGGCGAATCGCGTGGGTCAGCGCATGGAAGTCGTAGGAGCGCACCTCGCCGAGCACCACGAACTCCGGATCGATCTCCGTCATGACGTAGCCCGCGGAGTGGATCGCGGTGGTCAGGCCGGCCTCGCCGATGACGTACGCGGTCGAGCCGGGGGATTGCTGGTGCAGGAACGCGGCCGTGGCGTTCGCGGACGTCCAGATGTTCTCCTCCGGGATGTCCAGCCCGGAGTTCGCCAGGCGTGCGGACAGGTCACGGTTCGTGAACACGGAGTTGTTGGTGAGGACCAGGAAGGGGATGTTCTTCTCGCGAAGAGCGGCGAGGAACTCGTTCGCGCCCGGAAGCGCTCGATTCTCCTTCACCAGGACCCCATCCATGTCAGAGAGCCACGCGGTCACGGGCGGCAGATCGGTCAGGGGAGTGGGTTCGTGCGTCAGGGCAGTCATGCCTCCATTCTACGGTGCCGCTAGGGTGGGATCCGTGAACGAGTTCGAAAACGGGTGTGACATCGCGCGGCAGGGGGCCTTGGGAGGCGACGAGGCTGGGGCGCAGGCGTGTGCGCAGGTCGGAGTCGGTCCGTGGCCGGGCGGGGAGGGGGCCTGGCCGGTCGGGGAACACTACGACCCTGAACTCCTGCGGATGGGGGACCGGCGCAACGTCGAGGACCGCTACCGCTACTGGACGATGGACGCGATCCGCGCGGACATCGCCGCCCGCTCGCTGCCCTTCGAGGTGGCCGTGGAGAACCTCGATCACGACTTCAACATCGGGTCGATCGTGCGCACGGCGAACGCAATGGGAGCCCGCCGCGTGCACGTGGTGGGGCGCAAGCGATGGAACCGGCGTGGCGCGATGGTCACCGACCGCTACCTGCCCGTGGATCACTGCCCTGAGGTGGGTGAACTTGTCGATCATTGCGCCCGGGAGGGCTTGACACTCGTGGGCGTGGACAACGTTGAGGGGTCGATAGCGCTCGAAGGCGCGGTGCTGCCGGAGCGCGCGTGCCTCGTCTTTGGGTCCGAAGCCTCCGGTTTGAGCGAGGAGATGCTCGCAGCGTGCGAGATTGTCGTCGCTATTACTCAGCGTGGTTCGACTCGCTCCATGAACGTTGGACACGCCGCTGCGATCGTTATGTGGGCGCACGCGTCGCGCCTCGCCGACCCCACCGACTCCTCAACCCGCCACCCGCTGATCGTTCCGACCCCGGCGACCCAACCCCTGCCTCGTCAAACGAGCTCGTCCCCATCCACGAACGCGCGCGACCCCGGCCTCACGACACGCCTACCACACAGCCCGGCGCGATGAACAGTCCCTGTCCGAACGGGACTTCCATCCCCTCCCCGCTCGTGCAAAATGTGAGAGAATTGGACACGACAAAACTGTCACTCGATTAGGAGGCTCCAAGTGCCTATCGCAACCCCTGAGGTCTATGCAGAGATGCTGAATCGCGCACGGGATGGCAAGTTCGCCTACCCCGCGATTAACGTGACCTCGTCCCAGACCATCACCGCCGCCCTCCAGGGCTTCGCCGAGGCCGAGTCCGACGGCATCATCCAGATCTCCGTCGGCGGCGCCGAGTACGGCTCCGGCTCCACCATCAAGAACCGCGTCACCGGCTCGCTGGCCCTCGCTGCCTACGCCTACGAGGTTGCCAAGAACTACGGCATCACCGTGGCTCTGCACACCGACCACTGCGCCAAGCAGAACATCGACTCCTGGGTCCGCCCCCTCCTCGAGATTGAGGCCGGCCAGGTTGCCGACGGCAAGCTGCCCACCTTCCAGTCCCACATGTGGGACGGTTCCGCGATCCCGCTCGACGAGAACCTCGAGATCGCGAAGGAACTGCTCGCCATGTCCGTCAAGGCCAACACCATCCTCGAGATCGAGGTCGGCGCTGTTGGTGGCGAGGAAGACGGCGTCGTTGGCGAGATCAACGAGAAGCTCTACACCTCCACCGCAGACGGCATCAAGACCGTCGAGGCCCTGGGCCTCGGCGAGAACGGCCGCTACATCACCGCTCTGACCTTCGGCAACGTGCACGGCGCCTACAAGCCCGGCCACGTGAAGCTGCGTCCCGAGCTGCTCGGTACCATCCAGAAGGAGGTCGCTGAGCACTTCGGCCTCGACCACCGTCCCTTCGATCTGGTCATGCACGGCGGCTCCGGCTCCACCGCCGAGGAAATCGCCACCGCTGTCGCCAACGGCGTCATCAAGATGAACGTCGACACCGACACGCAGTACGCGTTCACCCGCCCGGTCGTGGACCACATGATGCGCAACTACGACGGCGTCCTCAAGATCGACGGCGAGGTCGGCGTGAAGAAGCAGTACGACCCGCGTACGTGGGGCAAGTCGGCCGAGGCCGGCATGGCCGCCCGCGTCGTCGAGGCCTGCCAGCGCCTGGGCTCCG
>ERZ772764.551-NODE-551-length-25606-cov-32.045399_pt1 | contig 25606 bp, 19 predicted proteins | sample MGYA00512163_ERZ772764 | MGnify/ENA primary metagenome ERZ772764 (study PRJEB29015, sample SAMEA2737903) | human oral metagenome | biome: human oral; feature: human-associated habitat; material: dental | place: China | collected 2094 ... | reverse complement strand
TCACCACCGCCTACCCCGACCGGATCACCCCCTACCTCTAACCCGCATACACAGACAATTGAACACGCCCCCTGGGCAACAGCGGGCAAGTGGCCTCCACATCCGGCACGTCCGTGGCCACTCCCATCGTGGCGGGGTTCGTGGCCGTTGCCATGCAGCGCTGGTCCCAAGCCACGGGCAACCAGATCGTCCAGTCCCTGGTCGCCACCGCCACCACCGGCCACCAACCCCTGCTCAACCCCAACGGTCTGGACACCGCCGACCCCACCCAGTACCCCGACACCAACCCCCTGCTCGACAAGTTCCCCGGAACCGAGCCCACCGCCCAGACCGTCGCCGACTACGCCGACGGCCTCCTGGCCATACAAACCGTCTTCGACAACGACCCCGCCTACACATACCGCGGCACAGACCCCACCACCATCAACGCCCACCCCGACCGCACCGCCCTGGACACCTCACCCCGATACCACAAAACGGACGGTTCCGACTGAGAACTCCTGGTCGGCTCAATGGCCCGGCGCAATGGCGACGACACCGCCGCCATCCGCGCTGAGCACCAACCCAGGGGCCTTGAGGGGGAGCTGATCCGGGGAGTCGGCCACGCGCGGAAGGCCCACGTGCTCGCCACTGCCCACATCGACGAGCACAGTGTTGCCGACCGCCAGGATCCGCCCTCCGTCACTGATGGCGAAATGGAGCCACTGGCCGACCCCTATGCTTGGCTGCCCGAACTTGCCGAGGACGAACTGCCACAGATCGGGATCATCACCCGAGATATCGATGGTCGCAGTCAGTCCCCCGGGCGTGCGGTACTCGACGTACCCGCAATCCGCAGCCGTGAGAACACCCAGAACGCGGGACTCATCGCCGTCGCGGTAGTACGCGGTCGCCTCGTCCAGCGTCGGAGTGCCCTGCCACACAGGCACGCCCGCGTCCGAGCACTCGCCCTCGCCCCGCGTGGAGACCGGCCAGCGCGCCGCGCCGAAGGCCCCGACAGCGGTCCCGTCCGCAGCGAAGGCGGCGATCTGCGAATCCCCCTCGCACGCGACCAGCCACCCGTCGACCGCCCCCGCGCTCCAGCACTTCCCCGTCGCCCGGCGCTCGGCACGCTTGACCCCGCCAGTGGCGGTGTTGAGGAACACACCAGGTTCCCCCAGCCCGTCCAGCCAGATCCACTCGTCCCCGCCCGATGCGGCGCTGCCCCGCATGACGTAGTCCCGCACCCCCGTGGACGCCTCCCACATCACGTTCCCGTCGGCCGAGTGCCCCGTGCACCCGCCCGTACCGGGGTCGCACGCCACCAGCAGAGGACCCGTGGTGACGATGAGGTCCTTGTCCCCGCGCCCAGAGCCGTCCTGTCGCAGCCACGACAACGACACGGTCTGGCCGGTGCGCCCGTTGATCGCGTAGCGCCCGACGAAGAGTGTGTCGCCCACCCACACACTGCGCCGTTCGAGCCCGACATGGGGGGTGTCCGCGGACGGCACCGTGTACGACCACAGTTCACGCGGCACGCCCCCGCTGATATCCCAGCCCCTCACCGTGTTCTCCCACGGGCCGACGCCGTCCAGGGCGACCATCACGTTCCCGTTCGCGGCGTACCGCTTGCCCGTGGAACCGATGCCGCTCGCCGATGACAGTCCGACGCTCCACGCGCGCCGCGCCCCATTGGCCCACTCGTCCGCCGGGCGCACCGCAGCCAAGGGGTACAGGATGTCCCCGTCCACCGTCCAGGGGATGACGGACACCTCGTCGATGCCCGACTCGCGGGAAGCGGGATCCGACTGACGGCCCTCATCAGAAGAGCGCGACACCAAGTGGCAGGAGTAGAGCAGCAGCGGGAACACGACCAGCAATAGGATGCCCAGGCCGACGGCATCCCTCCATCGGAACAGCGGCTTGCGCGGCGCAGGGGGCACGCTCGGCAAGGGCACCGGAGCGCCGCTCCCAGGCGGCGGGACCGGGGCCGATGATGGGTGGTGCTGCTCCATCAGGAGTACAGTGTCCGCTGCGGCCAGTGCCCATTGCCGAACTTCGACTTCCCACCGGCGGGGGGCGCCTTGAGTTTGGCGAGCCCCTCCCTGATGTCCGCTTGGCGTTTGTTGTACGCGGCGATGCAATTGACCAGCGCCGTGATGAATCCCACCACCGCAAGAATAATCAAAGCGACACCCACCGGCGTCACCGGGGGCGGGAGGCTGATGCAACCAAGGGCGAACCCCCCGACTGCGGCCACAATAGCGATAGCAATCGCATCGGAGAGCTCCTGCGCGCTCCTCATATCGTTGAGGATGATGTCCGCCACCATGTTCGCGCTTTCACTCAGCTCACCCGCGGCATCACGTTGCACGTCGGTGTGCTCCCTGTACGCGTCCGCACCGATGCCCCACCAGTCGATGATGTTCCGGCCCTTGAGCTCCGTGACGAGGGCGTCCACCGCCGTCAGCGGTGGGGCGAATTCCTCCTTGAGGACGTCAACAAGATCGCGGATGCACACCTGGGCCAGCAGCTTCCTGAGCGCCTCATTAGCATTGTTGTACGCCTGTGAGCATGACTGGTCCACCCTCTGTGAGACCTGATCAACCTTCTCGGCGACACCGGACAACCCCATGCCTCTGAGGACCCCAGACGCCGCATCGGCGACCTGACGCACCTTCTCCTGACCACCTTTGAGGTCCTCCACGGCGCGCTGGAGCTTCTCCGTATGATTCGTCGCATCGGCCATGCCGCTCACCCCTTCTTGAAAATCTCCGACTCGGTGTCCTCGTACTCGTTCGCAGCCACTAGAAGGGATTCCTCAGTGGAGAAGAACTCCTCCTCGCCGTCCGAGCAGAACTGAACGTACTGACGAACGAGTTCGAGGGCAGCTGTGAGGATCTCATTGCCCCCGCTCACCCTCAGCCCGCACGAGTTCTGCACAGCCTGGCGCCCCTCCGCGAGCGCGAAGGCCTGCTGGGCCCACTTCGTCGCGTCGTCACGGAGCGAATCGGTGTTGACGGAGAAACCGTCACCGGACACCCTGGACATCAGCCCCTCCTCTCCGGGAACTCCAATGGTTGCATCATGTTACCGATCAACTGCGAGAGCACAGCTGTGCCCTGGGACGCCAGGTCCTGGGACAAGGCGGAGACATCCTCGGCGGCGGTCGTCAGCTCGTTCCTGATCGCCGCTCTCACCGTCACGAAAGGAGTGGTCCCGGCCCAGTAGCCGTCGACATGGATCGCCGTGGGACGACCGGCCATCCTCTCGCACCTCACCGGCGAGCCGCAGTCGGGCTCCCCGCTGCCGGCGCCGAGGGAGGGGTCGGCGAGCATCGCGCGCACCCTGTCGATATAGGCGTCCGCGTCCTCGCGCGCCTGCTCCAAGGGCACCACGTCGGAACGAGAGTTCTCAAGGAACTCCTCCACCCCGGCCTCGAATTCGCGCACGCGCGGGTCCGTGAGGAAGTTGATCGACTCGTCGCCCTCATCCTCCTGCGGCCCGTCGTAGGATTCCACGAGCGCCTCGTCGAAGCCGCTCATCAGCTCGTACTGGGCCTCGCCCAGGAGCATGGTGAGGGCGTCCCCCAGGTCATCGGGCTCGATCGAGTCCTTCCAGTCGCTCTCCATCTGGAAGTCCTCGACACTGCCGTCACGGCGCATGGTGATCAGCAGGGACTCAGTGCCGTCCACGACGGTGACCTCGTCGGGGACGTTCTCGCTGGCCCCCATCACCCGCTGCGCCAGATCCTCCATCTGCACGGCGAGCCTGGCGAGCTCCCGAGCTCTGAGGACATCTGCGGCATCGTCATCGCCCCCACCCGGCCCTTCCGGCCACCAGGGGCCGCACAAGCGGCCCGCTGGGCCGCCATCGGACGACGTCATCACACATGGGTTCCCCATTCCTCACGGTTCGGTCAGAAGCACTCGACACCACTGCGCGCGGTTGAAACCGGCAGGCCAATTGTACTCCTGTCCTACCGGGGAATCAACGAGTTTTAAACATTCGCCAAGGTTTCCATACGGTTTGCTTTTGTGTGGAGAACGCTCCAGCCCCCGGTCACCGCAACGCCGCGGCCCGCCTGGGCGGCACGCCCGGCATCCCCAGGCCCACGACGCGGCGCCCGCCGGCTCCCCCGGCCCCAGCGCCCTCGCCGACGCCGACGCCGGGAGCGTCCTCGAAGTCGATGCCCACCAGGTCCAGCACGCCGTCGTCGTCCCCGGACCCGTCCCGCCCCTGGACCGCCGTCGCCAGCATGAGCTTGATGCGGTTGAGCTGGTTGACCTCCGAAGCCCCCGGGTCGTAGTCGACTGCGACGATGTTCGACTCCGGGTAGCGGTTGCGCAGCGCCCGGAACATCCCCTTCCCCACGATGTGGTTCGGCAGGCACGCGAAAGGCTGGGCGCAGATGATGTTCGGGCACCCGTGCTCGATCATGTCGACCATCTCCGCCGTCAAGTACCAGCCCTCCCCCGCCTGGTTGCCCAGGCGCGCGATGTCCTGCGAGCGCGGGATCATCTCCCCGATCCTGCGGTGCGGCTCGAACTTGCCGCCCGTGGCCGCGAACGCCCTGCGCACGGGCGCCTCGTACCTCTCCAGCGCCCACAGCACCAGCGGCATGATGCGGCGCTGGCGGCCCCCGATCCCCAGGTTCGCCTGGTCCCACTCGGCGGTCGCCGACGAGTAGTGGAAGAACTGCATGAGGCCCGGCAGCTCCGCCTCGCACCCCTCCGCCTCGATGACGTCGACCGCGTGGTTGTTCGCGTCGGGGTGGAACTTCACGAGGATCTCCCCCACTAGGCCGACGCGGGGCTTGCGGGGGATGTCGCGCAGGGCCAGCGCGTCGAACTCTCGCACGCACGCCCTGATGAGGCCCGCGTAGGTGAGGTGGCGGGCCCGCCCGCCCCCGAACTCCTGGGAGCGGCCGTCCTCGATCCACTCCCGCACGATCCGGTCCCACCTCCTGTACAGCTCCATCGCCGAGCCCTGGACGGCCTCGTAGGGCCGCACCCGCAGCAGCATCGACTGGATGGCGTCGCCGATGACGAAGGCCTGGACCGCCTTGTGGATGTCCTTCAGGCCCAACTGGAAGCCCGGGTTGTCCTCGAGCCCCTGCACGGACAGCGCGATCACCGGCACCTGCGGGTAGCCCGCGTCGCGCAGGGCCTTGCGCAGCAGCGCCGCGTAGTTCGTGGCCCGGCACATGCCGCCCGTCTGCGTGATGCCCACCGCCGTGCGGTCCGGGTCGGCGCGCCCCGAGACGAACTCCTCGACCAGCTGCCCGATGACCACGATCGCCGGGTAGCACGAGTCGTTGTTCACGTACTTCAGGCCCGTCTCCGTGCTCTGGCGGCTGGTGCGCTCCAGCACCCGCACCCTCAGGCCCGCGCGCGCCAGCAGCGGCGACAGGAAACGGAAGTGGATCGGCGACATCTGCGGGGCCAGGATCTCGTATCCCGCCTCGCGCATCTCCTTGGTGAAGGAGGCGCGCACCTCGATGTGGCCGGCCCTGGCCCCCGCCTGCTCCTCGCGGGCCGCCGCCGACGCGGGGTCCTCGTGCAGCGCCGTGTCGACCGCCGCCGACACCAGGGGAGCCGACGAGGCGGGGGCCGCCGCCTCGCGCCCGGCCGCCTCTGTCCCCTCGCGCCTGGCTACCTCCGATGCCGTTCCCTCCCGCGCGACTGCCTCCGACTCCGCCCGCGCGGCCGGCGCGGTGCCCTCCGCCTCCGCGGCGCGGGGGGCCGGGGCGCAGCGCTCGGCGACCGCGGCCTCCAAGGAGCGCAGGCGGATCCTCGCGGCGCCCAGGTTCGAGACCTCGTCGATCTTGAGGACCGTGTGCACGTCGCCGCGCCCCTCGAGGATCTCCTGGACCTGGTCCGCGGTGATGGCGTCGACGCCGCAGCCGAAGGAGTTGAGCTGGACCATCTCCAGGTCCGGCTCGTCGCCGACGCGGGCCGCCGCCTCGTACAGGCGCGAGTGGTAGGTCCACTGGTCTCGCACGCGCAGGGGGCGCTCCAGGCGGGCGTCGATGACGGAGTCCTCCGTGAGGACCGCCATGCCCAGACCGACGATGACCTCCGGGATGCCGTGGTTGATCTCGGGGTCCAGGTGGTAGGGGCGGCCCGCCAGGACGATGCCCCGCACGCCGTGGGCGCGCATCCACTCCAACGACTCCCGGCCCTTCTGGCGGATCTCGGCCTTGACGGCGGCGTCCTCCTCCCACGCGGCGTCCAGGGCCGCCCTCATCTCCTCCAGGGGGATGTCGTAGCCGTGCTCCTTGAAGGCGCCCACCAAGTGGGCCGGCAGGTACTCGCGGTTGGAGAAGTTGACGAAGGGGCTGATGAAGCGCACACCGGGGTCGGACAGGCGCTCCATGTTGTTGCGGATCACCTCGGGGTAGGTGGCCACGACCGGGCAGTTGAAGCAGTTGTCCGCGCCCTCGCTGCCCTGCTCGAAGGCCACGCACGGGTAGAAGATGTTCGTCACCCCCTTCTTCAGCAGCGCCTCGATGTGCCCGTGCACCAGTTTCGCCGGGTAGCACACGTTCTCGGAGGGGATCGACTCCATGCCCTCCTCGAAGAGCGCGTGGTTGGAGCGCCCCGAGATCATCACCCGGAACCCCAGCTTGGTGAGCATCGTGAACCAGAACGGGTAGTTCTCGTACATGCCGAGCACGCGCGGGACCCCCATGTCGCCGCGGAACGCCTTGCCCGCGGTGAGGCGCCGGTAGCCGAAGATCCTCTTGTACTTCCAGTCGTAGAGGTTGGGCAGCTCCGACTTCTTCGGGACCCGCTCCAAGGAGGCGCCGCGCTCGCAGCGGTTCCCCGACACGTGGCGCTCCCCGTTGGAGAACGTCGAGATCGTCATCTGGCAGTGGTTCTGGCACAGGCGGCACGTCTTGCGGGTCGTCTCCACGGAGAAGCCCTCCAGGGCCTCGACGGTGGCCAGGGACGAGGCCCCCTCCCCGCTGTCGTGCATGCGCGCGGTCAGGGCCGCGCCGTAGGCCCCCATGAGGCCCGCGATGTCCGGGCGCACGACCTGGCGCCCCGTGAGCAGCTCGAAAGCGCGCAGCACCGAGTCGTTGAGGAAGGTGCCGCCCTGGACGACGACCCTCTCCCCCAGGTCCGAGGGGTCCTTGAGCTTGATGACCTTGTACAGGGCGTTGCGCACCACCGAGTAGGACAGGCCCGCGCTGATGTCGCGCACGTCCGCCCCCTCCTTCTGGGCCTGCTTCACCGAGGAGTTCATGAACACCGTGCACCGGGTGCCCAGGTCGACGGGGTTCGTCGAGTCCATGGCCGCCCGCGCGAAGGCCCGCACGTCCGTGCCCATCGTCTGCGCGAAGGTCTGCAGGAACGACCCGCACCCCGACGAGCACGCCTCGTTGACGGAGATGGAGTCCACGGCGTGGTCGCGGATGCGCAGGTACTTCATGTCCTGCCCGCCGATGTCGATGACGGAGGTGACCCCCGGCGCGACGGACTCCGCCGCCCGGTAGTGCGCCATCGTCTCGATCTCGCCCTCGTCCATGGTGAGGGCCGCCTTGACCAGGCCCTCGCCGTAGCCGGTCGCGCAACTGCGCCCGATGACCGCCCCCTCGGGCAGCCCGGTCCGCACCCGCCGCACGATCTCGACGGCGGCCGCCACGGGGTCGCCCTCGTTGGAGGCGTAGTGGGTGAAGACGATGCGGCCGCGGGAGTCGATGACGACGGCCTTGATCGTCGTCGAGCCGGCGTCGATGCCGAGCCAGCAGCGCCCCCGCGCCTCGGCGGGCTCCGCCTTGGGGACCACCTCGGCGCCGTGGCGGCGCTCGAACTCGGCCCTCTCCTCCTCGGAGGCGAAGAGGGGCCGCATGCGGGGGGACTCGGCGCCCACCTCGGCGGTGGCGAGCGCGTTGATGAGGTCGGCGAGGGAGCGCGGCCGGGCGCGGCCCGCCCCCGCCTCGTCGCCCGTCGGCCGGGCCTGCGCCGACTGGCCTCCCAGCGGGGCGGTTTTCGCGGCCATGAGGGCCGCGCCGATCGCGACGTAGAGCTGCGCGCCCGTGGGCGTGACGAAGGAGTCCGCCTTGGGCAGCAGCGCCTTGTACGCCTCGCGCAGCTGGGGCAGGAAGTGCAGGGGGCCGCCCAGGAACATGACGTTCCCGCGGATCGGGCGCCCGCAGGCCAGGCCGGCGATGGTCTGCGTGGCCACCGCCGTGAAGATCGACGCGGCCAGGTCCTCGTGGGCGGCGCCCTGGTTGATGAGCGGCTGGATGTCGGATTTGGCGAACACCCCGCAGCGCGACGCGATCGGGTAGAGCTGCGTGTGCTCGGCCGCCAGGGCGTCGAGCCCCGACGCGTCGGTGTGCAGCAGCGTGGCCATCTGGTCGATGAAGGCGCCCGTGCCGCCCGCGCAGGTGCCGTTCATGCGCTGTTCGGGAGTGGGGTGCAGGTAGGTGAGTTTGGCGTCCTCGCCGCCCAGTTCGATGACGACATCGACCTCGGGGTGCAGGCGCCGGGTGGCCTCCGTGCCCGCGATGACCTCCTGGACGAAGGGGATGCCCATCGCGCGGGCCGTGGTGAGGCCGCCCGAGCCGGTGATGGCGCTGACGACCTCCAGCCCCGGGTGCCGCGCCTCGATGTCGGCCAGGAGTCGGCCCAGCTCCGCGCGCACGTCGGCGTTGTGGCGGCGGTAGTCGGAGTAGAGGACGCGGTTGCCGTCGAGGACCACGGCCTTGACCGTGGTGGATCCGACGTCGATGCCGAGCTGGTGGACGCGCCGGGCCGGAGCGCCCTCGCGGCCTGCGGCGCCGGTGCCGGTATCGGTGTCGGTTGCGGGGTCCATGTCTGCTCCCTACTTCTCCCTCGATCCGAACATAGGACGGAGGGCGCGTATTTTCCAGGACGCAGAAATTAGAGTGGTCGCATGGACTCCACCGCAGACGCCCCCCGGATTCCAACGGGAAACCCCCGCGGAGCGACCGGGGGAGCGCCCACTAGTTTCACAGACGCTGAAATTAACCCCTCGAATATGGCAACACATCATGTTGCGAAAATCCAGCGCGGCCCCTCCGGACCTCGGGGCGAGGTGCGCCGGCGCATACTCGAGGCCGCCCGCGCCGCATTCACCGCCTCGGGCTACGACGGGACCACCATGCGCCAGATCGCCCGGAGCGCGGGGTGCGACTCCGCGCTCATCACCTACTACTTCTCCACCAAGCAACAACTGTTCCGGGCGTGCCTGGACCTGCCCTCGGACCCCGCCTCGGACGTCATCGCGCTCCTGGCCCCCGGGCCGAGCGGCGCAGCCGAACGGCTCGTGGACTACGCCCTGGACCTGTACGAGCACCACCTCACCTCCGACGCGATGAGCGCCCTCATGCGCGCCCTGGCCACCGACGCCGAGACCTCCCAGCGCTTCCGCGCCTACATCAGCACCGAGGTCCTCGGCCCGGTGGCCGCCGCCATAGGCGCCGGCACGGCGATCGCCCAGCGCATCGAGATCGTCCTGTCCATGATGCACGGAGTGGTCACCATGCGCTACATCGTGCGCCTGGAACCCCTCGCCTCGATGCCCCGCGAGCAGGTCAGGGCCCAATTGGCCCCCCTGATCCAGCCGCTCATCGACAGCGCCTTCAACGCCCCCACTTTCTGAGGACGCACACAAGGACCCCTATTTTTCGCAACACGGGCCGCACACAACGGCGGAATCAAGCCGCCCAGTGCGGCCCTATGTTGCGTAATTCAGTCCCTTGTGTGCGTACCTGTGGGGGAGGAGGGGGCGCCGGCGCTCAGTCGGCGGGCGCGGCCGGTTCGGACAGGGGCACGGCGCGCACCTGCGTGGCCTTGATCGACGACCACACGGCATCGCCCACTCCGAGCCCCAACTCCGCCCACGCAGCGGTGGTCACGCGCGCCCGCACTAACGCGGGCTCCCCGGATCCCGACGCGGGCCCGGGAGCGTCCGACCCGGACGGGGGCTCCGCGCCGAGCAGGACCCCCACGGTAATGACACCGCCCGACGCATCCACCGATTCGACGCGGCCGGGCAACCGGGAGCGGGGAGAGGCGTCCACGGGCCCGCGCGACAGGGCCACCGCCTCGGGGGCGAAGAGCAGGGCGACCGGGCCGTCGGGGGCCTCCCCCGCGCCGTAGAGGGTCCCCCCGCGCACGCGCACCCCCACGAGGCCGTCCCCGCGCCGGGCCCTGCCCGACACGATGTTGAACCCCGCCAGGCGCGCGGCGAACACCGACGAGGGGCGGGCGAGCACCGCGGCGGGCGCCCCCTCCTCGACGACCCTCCCCGAGTCCATGACGACCATGTGGGCAGCGAGTTCCAGGGCCTCCACGGCGTCGTGCGTGACGAGGACCGTGGTGACGCCCGTAGCGGCGAGGCGCTCGCGCAGGACGAGGGACACCTGGGCCGTCGCCTGGACGTCGAGGGCGGCGGTGGGCTCATCGAGGACCAGCACCGACGGGTCGAAGACGAGGGCGCGGGCGATGGCGACACGCGCGGCCTGCCCGCCGGAGAGCTCGTCGCCGCGGCGCCCGGCGACCCCCTCCATCCCGACTCGGCGCAGCTGGTCGAGGGCGCGGGAGGCGGCCTCGGCGCGTTCCACGCCCCGCGAGCGCAGCGGGAACGCCACGTTCGCCAGGACGCTCATGTGCCCGAAGATCCGGGGCTGTTGGCTGACCATCGCGATCCCCCGGTCGCGGGCGCCGACGAAGCGGCCGGGGGAGTCGACGACGCGCTCCCCTATGCGCACCGCGCCCTCGTCGAGGGCCAGGGAGCCGGCGATGACCTGGGCGAGGGTGGACTTGCCCGCGCCGTTGTGCCCCATGACCGCGGTGACGGCCCCGGCGGGCAGGGAGAGGTCCACGCCCCAGTCCCGTGCGGCCACGCGTCCGCGCACGCGCACGGCGGATCCGCCCCCGGCAGCGGGGCCGGGCCGCGGCGAGGCGGGGGCGGGGGGCGCGGGCGGCACTGGGCGCCGGCGGCGGATCCGGCGGGGGAGCTCGGTGAGGGCGACGACCACGGTGGCGGCCATGAGCAGGACGGCGCCCAGGGCCAGAGCCAGCTCGGTGTTCGACTCGCGCGCCAGGTAGATCTGCAGCGGCATGGTGCGGGTAACGCCCTGCATCGACCCCGCGAAGGTGAGGGTGGCGCCGAACTCGCCGAGGCAGCGCGCCAGGGCGAGGGCGCTGCCCCTGGCCAGGCCGGGGAGGACCATGGGGAGGGTCACCCGCCACAGGACCCGGGAGGGCGAGGCGCCCAGGGAGGAGGCCATATCCTCCAGGCCCTCGGGCCTGGCGCGCAGCGCCGCCTCCAGGGTGACGATGAGGAAGGGCAGTGAGACGAAGACCTGGGCGACGACGACGGCGGTGGTGGAGAATGCGATGGAGGCGCCCCAGGCCTCCATCGACGCGCCGATGGGGGATTTGCGCCCGAACGCGGCCAACAGGGCGATGCCCGCGACGACGGGCGGCAGGGAGAGGGGCACGGCGACCAGCACCCTGAAGAAGCGGACGAGGCGCCAGTCGCGCGAGAGCAGCACCGCGGCGGGCACGCCGAGCACCAGGTCGATGGCGAGCGCGGCGGCGCAGGTGCGCAGGGACAGACCGAGGGCCGCCACTGACTCCTCGGAGGCGAGGATCCAGGGCAGTCGGCCCCATGGGACGCGCCCCGCCATGAAGACGAGGGGCAGCACCAGGAATGCGAGGGCGAGCCCGCCGACGGCCGCGGTCCACACGGGGACCGGGCTGACGGCGGGCGCGCGGCGTTTGCCCACGGGTCCGGACTACTGGGCGGCGGGGGTGAAACCGGCCCGCTCGAAGACGGACTGGCCCTCGGGGGACAGGACCAGGGCGATCCACTTCTGGGCGAGTTCGGCGTTCTTCGTGGCCTCGACCGGGGCGATCGGGTACTTGTTGACGGCCTGGTCGGCGCCCTGGATGTCGATGGCCTCGACCTGGTCCTTGGCGGCGTTCGCGTCGGTCCGGTAGACGACGCCCGCGTCGGCCTCGCCGCTGGCCACTTTGCCCAGCACGTCCTTCACGTTGGGCTCGGCGGAGACGGGGTTGAGGGTGATGCCGAGCGCCCCCGTGAGCTCCTTGGTGAGTTTGCCGCAGGGCGCCTCCGTGTCGCAGACGACCAGTTTGGCGTTGTCCAGGGAGGAGTCGAGGCCGGTGACGCCCGCGGGGTTGCCCTTGGGGGTGACCAGGGTGAGGGTGTTGGAAAGGAAGACGGTCTGCTCGCCGACCAGGCCGGCCTCGGCGGCCTTGGCCATGGTGGACTCGTTCGCGGTGGCCAGCACATCGGCGTCCGCGCCCTCGGTGAGCTGGGAGACGAGGTCCTGCGACCCCGCGAAGTTGAAGGCGACGTCGACGCCGGGGTTGGCGGCCTCGAAGGCCTTCTCGAGTTCGCCGAATGCCTCCTTGAGCGAGGCGGCGGCGAAGACGTTGAGGACCGTCGTCTGGGCGGGGGCGGGAGCGGTCCGGTCGGACTGGGCGGCGCTCCCCCCTCCGCCCCCGCAGGCGGCGAGGGCGAGGGCGGCGGCCGTGGCGGCCAGGGTCACGCGGATGCGGCGCACTGGGACACTCCTTTTCAATGGGGCGAGTCAAACTAAATATAGCAAGAAAGCACGGGGAAGCCGGTCCGCACGCGCAAGCACTGCACCAACTCTCCCAACCCCCTTGGAAAATCAGAGAAAAATACGCTCCTGATTTAATTAGGGCTATAACCCGGTTAATATCTGCGCGCTACACTGAGCACAGCGGCCCACGGCGCCGGATCCACGCCCGCCGCCGTCCGGGAGCGGCCGCCGCGCACCCGCGCCACCGGCTTCCCCGGCCCCTGCGGCGCACAGTCCCCGCGGGACCGCCCGCGCCGCCCGGATCCGCGCCCAGAACAGCCCGAAGGAGGCACCATGCCCCAGCCGAAGGAATACGACCTCTCCCCGATCCGCGCCACGATCATCACCTTCTCGGACCGGGTCCTGTCCGGGCAGAGGGAGGCACGGGGCGCCCGCGCCTGCGCCGGCGCCCTCACCGCGGCCGGACTCGGCCACGTCGCCACCGCCGTGGTCCCCGAACAGCGCGGGGCCCTGGAATCGCAGGTGCGCGGGGCCATCGCCGCGGGTTCCCGCCTGGTCCTGGTCCTGGGCGGTTCGGGCTTCGGCGTAGGCAACGTCGCGCCCGAAGTGGTGCGGGAGGTCGTGGAGGTGGAGATCCCGGGGATCGCGGAGCAGATCCGCGCCCACGGCCTCAAGAGCACCCCGTTGTCGGGACTGTCGCGCGAGGTCGTGGGCGTGAGCGCCCGCGACTCCTCCGGCGCGCTCGTGGTCGCTTCGCCGGGTTCGAAGGGCGGGGCGCTCGACACCCTCGCCGTCCTGGTGCCCCTGCTGCCCGCCGTGTTCGGCCAGTTGGACGAGGAGCGCTGAGGGGCCCCGCCGACCGGATGGGCGCCCTCGCCCGACCGAGCCCCGGGGCGCAGCCGGACGCCATGGGCGTCAGCCGAGCCAGCGCCCCGACACGTCGAAGCGCTGGAGCCTCCCATTGATGACGGCGCCGTCGGCCACCATGGCCCCGCCGTGCCCGGGATCCAGGTAGAACCAGGAGCCGCCTACCTGCGCCCACCCCTTGACCATGGCACCGGAGGAGCCCAGGTAGAACCAGTCGGAGCCAGTGCGCACCCACTGGGAGGAGCGCATGGCCCCCGAGGATTCGAAAAAGTACCAGTCCCCCTTCCGGTCCCGCGCCCAGCCTGTGGCCATCGCACCGCCCGTCGTGGGATCGAGGTAGTACCAGGAGCCACCGACCTGCGCCCAGTCCGTGGCCATCGCGCCGTCAGCGCCCAGGCGGTACCAGCGCCCGCCGGACGACAACCAGGTCGACGCGCGCATCGCGCCGTCGTCGGCCAAGTAGTACCAGGTCCCCGCGTCCTGGACCCATCCGGTCCTCATTTGCGCGGTGCCGGGGTCCATGTAATACCAGGAGCCGCCACTGGCAGTCCAACCCGTGGCCGCCGCTCCGGTGCCGGTCAGGTAGTACCATTGCCCATCGTCAGCGATCCACTTGCCCGCCTCCATTGCGCCGGAGCGGGTGAAGTGGTAATAGGCGCCGCCGACCTCGGTCCACCCTGTTGCCATGATTCCGTCGGGCTTGAGGTAGTACCAGGTGCCGCGCTCATTGAGCCACCGGTCCACCACGGCGTAAGGGCTGCGCTCGAAGTACACGTACACGCCTTCAACGGACTTCCACCCGTTCTGGCCAACGGGCACGCCGTTGCGCAACGCCGTTACTCGATGCCCCCACGATGCCCACCTGTAGTAGGTGGCGGTGCCAAGGCCGCTGACATCGGTGCTCCTGTCCGACAACGTCACAACAATAGCGGTGTTCCCAGTCGCACGGATCTCATTGGCCGTATACAGGCGCGCCCCCAGTTCGTCGAGGATTTGCGCCGTTCGCGATTTGAGGTAGGAGTAGAGTCCGGTCTGGATCGCGATCTCAGGGTCGAGAGCCCTCAGGTAGCCCTCGGAGTTGGAGGTCGCGAGACCATGGTGTCCGAGTTTGAGGAAGTCGACCTTCCCGATCTGCGATGCCAAGCGGTCCTCGGCGCCATCGGTGTTCTCGATGTCAGCGGCCAGGAAGGCGCTCTTGCCGTGGGCGGTGACCTTCACCCCCCAGGCCATGAGGTTCGCGTCATAGACGTAGGGGGGCTTCTTGTAGCCCTCGCTGTAGTTCATGATCTGGATGCGGGTACCGCCGAAGTCGAAGTTCGGCGACCCGACGCCCGGGGCGTCCGCAGCAGGATCGACGGGGGCGTTGGGATCGAGGTGCTGGATGAACTCCGCGCCGTACTCCGTTTCAGCCTTTCTCGCAGCCGCAACCATCCTGTCGTAGACCCACTGGTTGTCCCACAGGCGGGTCCTGTCCGTGATCCACTCGTCGGAGTACTCGGGGGCGTAGATACGCTTGGGCTTGTACTTCCTGATAACAGCGTCGGCAGTGCCAATATGGTCCGAGTGGGCATGGGTCCCCAGGTAGAACTCCACATTCCCGGGCTTGACCCCGATCTTGTTGAGGTAGGCCCACAGGTCCCTCTCGTAGCCGGGGTTCGGGGCGATACCGGGGCGGAGTGGATAACGGGGATCCTTGCCGTCGGGCACGGCGTCGTCCTCGCCGGAGTCAACGAATGCGAATTTACCGCCGCTCTCAAGGATGATGGCGTCAGCACCGGCGAAGGCCATCACGTGGATCCGGGTCGGCCCGCCGTTGCCGGGGAAGTCGTAGTCGTCAGCGTCCTGCGGGGAGGCGCCACCCCCCTCCGCCGGGGCGGCCTCGTGCGGGAAAGCGCCCCCGGAGGGCGTGGTGGCCCCCGCGCCTGCCCCGGCCCCGCGGTCGGTTCCCACCCCGTCGGCCCCGCTGCGCTCCGCCGATCCCCCGGCCCCGCCGGACTCCGCTCCCTGCTCCGGGGAGGCACCGGCCCCCTCGGGCGCCGCCGTTGCGGGTTCGTCGGCGGGCGCGGCGACTGCCGCGGGAACTGGGCCCGCCAATGGGGCCAGGAAGGCGGCGGCCAGGCCGAGGGAGGCGGCGAGCGCTGCGCTGCGGGCCGCGGTTCGTGGGAAGGGGGGCATTCGGGTGCCTTTCGGGCGTTGGTGTGAGATCGGAACGCCCTCACGCTATCCTCAGCATCCGTTACTCGCAAATCATTGTGGTGTTCGGGACTCCTCCGGGGAATCCACCGCCCTCTTCCAGCCCTCTCCCATTGACCGGGGGCCACCCGGTAAGGCAGAGGGCCCGACTACCCCGGACCGCCGCGAAGACGCGCCCTCCACCACTGCAGGTCCTCCCTGGTGTCCACGTCACGGCACTCGCTCCACGGCGCCCCCACGCGCCTGAGGACGAGGCCCCCCAGGACCCTGCGCACCCCCACGCCGTGCAGGCCCCCCAGCGCCGCCCGGGCCCCGTCGAGCGCCCGGGCCAAGGGGCCCACGCGGTAGACGGCCTGCAAGTACTGCGTGTACGGCTCGGGATCCCCGCCCACGATGGCGGCCCCCGCCTCGTGCGGCGCCAGGACCACCGCGGACAGGCGGTCGGCCAGGGCCCCGGCGCCCGGGGAGTCCACCGAGCACACGACCACCCGGTCGTCCCCGGCCGCCCCCGCCCGGCCCGTCAGGAAGTCCAGGCCGGCGCCGATGCCCGCCAAAGGGCCTCCCCCCGGCGGCTCCTCCATAGTGCGCGCCACCCCGTCCGGCACCGGCACCCCGGGCGGGGCCACCACCACGACCGCCCCGCTGACGTGCGGGGCCAGTCCCGCCAGGACCACGTCGAGCAAACGGGACCCCACGTCCAGATCGGCCTTCGACGCGCCCCCGAGGCGCTCGCCCGTCCCCCCTGCCAGGACCAGCGCGTGGACAGTGCCCACGCCCTCACCCCCACGGCGCGAAAGTGAGGACATCGGCGCGCTGCTTGGCCGCGTCCACCACCAGCACGCGCCCCAGCAGGGGCTCCCCGAAGCCCGCGACCACTTTGAGCGCCTCCGTCGCCATCGTGGTGCCCGCCTGGCCGACGACCGGCCCCAGCACCCCGGCCTCCGGCGAGGCGGGGGTGGTCCCCGGCGCGGGCTCGACCGGGTGCAGGGACCGCAGCGATGTCGGCGGAACAGGGGCGGGGGGACGGGACCAGAACACCGACACCTGGTACGCCATCGCCACGACGGTCCCCCACACGAGGGGCACCCCCGCCTCGGCGCACCAGTCCGCCACCATGTACTTCGCGCCGAAAGTGTCCGCGCACTCCACGACCAGGTCCCAGTCGCGCCCGTGCGCCTCCAGCCACTCGCGCGTCACATGCGGGTGCTGCTCGAAGCGCACGTCCGAGTTCAACGCGCTCAGGCGCCGCACCGCCGACTCCGGCTTCGCCCGCCCCACGTCCTCCTCGGAGTGCAGCAGCTGGCGCTGCAGGTTGGAGACCTCCACGCGGTCGGAGTCGCACACGCCGATCGTGCCCACGCCCGCCGCAGTCAAGTAGAGGAGCACCGGCGACCCCAGGCCGCCCGCGCCCACCACCAGCACCCGCGCAGCCGCGATGCGCGCCTGGCCCGCCTCGCCGACGCCTGTCACCAGCCAGTTGCGGCGGTAGCGCTGAGCGGCGGGGCCGCCCAGGGGCGCGGGGGCGCCGCGCAGCGGGATGGCGACGCACCGGCTGCGGGCATCGACCGCCGCATCGCGCGAGTACGGGTCGCCCACTGTCATGAGAGCCCCGACCAGCTGTGGGTGCCGTCCGCCAGTTGCTGCTTCTTCCAGATGGGCAGCTGGGCCTTGACCTCCTCCACCAGGGTCTCGACCGCCGTGAACGCCTGCGCGCGGTGCTCGGCCCCCACGGCCACGACCATCGCGTCGTCGCCCACCTCCAGGCGCCCGACGCGGTGCCAGGCGACGACCACGTGGACGCCCGCGCGCTCGGCCAGGCGGTCGGCCAGGGAGTGCAGCACCTGCGGGGAACTGGGGTGCGAGGAGTACTCGATGGCGTCCACGCGCTCCCCGCCGTCGTGGTTGCGCACGGCTCCCACGAAAACGGCGACGGCCCCGCACCGGGGGTCGCGCGCCGCATTCGTCAGGGCCGTCGCGTCCAGGGGTTCTTCAGTGATTCCAGTGAACACCCGCGCAGGCATGATCCCTCCAATTTCGGCGGTCGGTGCGCTCCGATTTTACGGGCCCCCGGGGGATCGGGCCCTCCGGGGGCCGTAGGCGGGACGGATGTCTCAGGCCCGGGCAGACGGCCCTGTGCGCCGCCGGGCGCCTCAGCCCCGCGCGCGCCGGGAGCGCCGCGCCCACCACGCTCCCCCGGCCGCTGCCACGAGCAGCCCCGCGCCCACCGCCCACACCAGTGGGGAGGCCGACCGCCCGGATCCTGTTCCCTCGATGGACGCCGACTGCGTCTGCCCCTCCTCCCGGGAGGCGAGGGCGCCCGACTCGTCGAAGAAGTACCAGTAGCCGTCGATCAGCCTCCACTCGGAGTGGACGGCCGAGGCCGAGGAGTCGAAGTAGTACCAGTTCCCCGAGGGCCCCTGCCACCAGCCCGTCGTCGCCTCCGTGTGGCCGGCGTGGAACCACCACGCCCTCGGGGTCTCGCTGGTGTACTCGTGGCCCCACCTGGCATTGTCCACCCCGTCGTAGGCGATTCCCTGGGCGCTGAACTCGCACACCAGCGCCGGGACCTTCACGGAGTCCCAGATGTCGCCCATCGGGAACCACAGGCCGTCCCCGTGGATCGCGTGGCGGGTGAGGCGGTCCGGCGTGTCCTCGGCGAGCCCCGTCTGGATGATCGTGCTGGGGGAAAGGGCACCCAGGAACTCCTCGAAGTTCGACGACTCCTGGCCGTGGTGGCCGGCCTTGAGGATATCGACGCTCCCGACCTCGGAGGCGATGCGCCCCTCGAAGCCGTTGTGGGTCGTCCAATCCGAGTCCGTGTCCATGAGGTCGGCCGCCAGGAAGGCCGAGCGGCCGAAGGCGCTGACCTTCGCGCCCCACCCCATCAGGTTCGCGTCGGTGGTGCCCTGCCGTTTGTACACCTCGTCGACGTCGAAGGGGATCATCTGCACGTCCATGTCGCCCATGCGCACGTGGGTGGAGTAGCCGTCCAGCTCCTGGATGAACTGCGCCCCGTACTCCGAGCGCGCCCACTGGGCGGCCTCGACCAGGTGGTCGTAGACGTACTGGTTGTCCCACAGCCCGTTCTCGTCGGTGATCCACTGGTCGGAGTACTCGGGGGAGAAGATGAGCTTGGGCCTGTAGCGGCGGATGATCTCGTCCGTGTTGCCGATGTGGTCCGAGTGCGCGTGGGTGCCCAGGTAGAAGGCCACGTTCGAGTCCGTGACCCCCTGGTCGTCCAAGTACCCGAGCAGCCACTCCGTGGTCGACGAGGTGGAGGCCGCGATCCCCGAGCGCGCCGGGTATCGGGGGTCCGAGCCGTCCGGCGCGTCCGCGTCCTCACCGCCGTCGATGATGCCGAACCACCCGTTCGACTCCAGCAGGATCGCGTCGGAGTTGTAGGAGGACAGGACGAACATGCGGGTCTTGCCGGACGCCCCCTCGAAGGAGTACGACGAGCCGGACTGGGGCACGGCGGACTGCGCCTCCGACTGCGCGCCGTCCCCGGGCGCCGCCACCGCCGGGCCGACCACTGCGGCTCCCGCCAGGGCGAGGGCCCCCGCCCCCGCCGTCCATCGTCCTGCCCTCATCGTGCCTCCACTGGTCGCCGGTCGCACCCAACGCTAACGCACTGCGGCCCGGGCGGCGCCGACGGGGGGCGGGCGAGTCGCGGCGGGCCGGGCCGGGGGAGAGTGCCCGTAGGGGCGCGCCCCCCTCAGCCGCCCGCGAAGGGCGGGAGCACGTCGACCCGCGCACCCGGGGCCAAGGGGGTGTCCAGCGTCGCGGATCGCTCGTTCACCAGGTAGCTCGACACGTCCAGGACCTGTGCCAGCGCCGGATCGGACTCGCGCAGGAGCCCCACCAGCGCGCCCAGTGTGGCGGGCGCCTCGTCCGACGGGATCTCCCGCGTGTCGCAGCCCGCCGCCTCGGCGGCCCCCCCGAAGAAGCGGAGGGTCGTCGCCAGCGGCTTGGGACGGGGGCCGGCCGCTGCCTCCAAGCGGACCACCAGGACCATCGGGTCCGCGTCGTCCTGCTCCAAACGCCACGTCGCCACACCCGTCGCCGTGCGCTCGAACACGCGCTCGACGATGCCCCGCCGCAGCTCGAAGGCAAGGCCGTCGGGGGCGTCCGACTCTGCGAAGGGGCACGCCGTGAGGACGACGGCCAACGGGTCCTCGGCCCTCGACTGGGCGCCGAACCCCATCGCCGTGAGGAAAAGGCGCACCTTGCCCATGTGCCCGGCGATGCTGAACCCCTCGGCGACCTCCCGGTGGTTGTGCTCGGGGACGTTCATCTCGCTCAGAGCCGCGTCGGCCCACCTGTGCCCGATGGAACGGGCCGCGACCGCCGGATCCTCCAAGTCCGTCCGCAACCACGCGAACACCGAACGGGCGAACTGGCCGAGCATCTGCGCGGCGAACGCCGGATCGGCCGGCATCGAGGTCGAGTACCCCAGCGCGGGGCGCCCCCGCCCTTGCGCGGGCAACTGCTCCCTTTCGATGAGGCCCAGTTCCAGCAGGCCCTCGAGGGTCTCGCGCACGGAGGAGACGTGCAGATCGGACTCCTGCGCCAGCTGCGCGACGGTCACCGGCTGGGCGTGGCGCGAGATGCGCTCGAGCAGCGCGTGCTGGGCGGGCGTCAAGGACACCATTGCCGACAACGTGTCCGCGAGGCGCCTCGGCCGGGCCGTCTCATTCGTCATCATTCGTCCTTCGTCTCGACTGCGTCCATACGCGCGGTCGGCGGCCCGCCGCGCCCGCTCGCGGAGCGCCGCCGACACCCCATCAGTTACTAATTAATCTTGGGATAGTCTACTCGCAAGCGCCCCCGCCCCGCACGGCCATTCCCCCTGCCGGACTCCGCCCGCACCCACAGGGCCACGCGCCCAATGCTGGGCCCCGCCCGCGCCCGGCAGCGCCAACGCGCGGGCACCAGGGCGCGCAACGAGAGGCGGGCGGGCCGCACCAGAACCCGCGATCCCGCATACGCACCACACCGCGGCGCGCAACCAGAGGCGGGCGTCCCGCCCGCCCGCCGGACCGCCCTCAGTCGGACATCCCCCCGCGCGTGCGCGCGGCCTCGCGGCGCCCGTCGCGCGCCCTGTAGACCACGGGCGGCCGGGCGATGTAGCCCACCGGCACCGAGACCGCGTGCACCAGCCTCGTGAACGGCCACAGGCCCAGCAGCAGCAGACCCGCCACGACGTGCAGCTTGAAGGTGAGGGGCACGTCCACCATGAGCTGCGCCTGCGGCTGCAGGTAGAAGATCGAGCGGAACCACACCGAGATGGTCTCGCGGTAGTCGTAGCCGTCGTGGCCGCCCAGCACTTGGTTGACGACCGTCGCCACCGCGCCCAGCGCAACGGGGACCGACAGCATCACGTAGGTGACGATGTCCATGCGGGTCGTCGCCACCCGCACCGACTTGACGACGACGCGCCTGTAGACCAGCGCCACCAGGCCCACCACGGTCATCAGGCCCGCGATAGTGCCCGGGACCGTCGCCACCAGATGGTAGGCGTGCTCCGAGACCCCCACCGCGCTCGTGAACGACTTGGGCACGGCCAGGCCCAGGACGTGCCCCAAGAACACGAAGAGGACGCCGAAGTGGAACAACGGCGACGCCCAGCGCAGGATGGCCGGCTCGTTCCACTGCGAGGAACGGGAGGTCCAGCCGTACTGGTCCGTCTTGTAGCGCCACACGAGCCCGACCACCAGAAGCGTGAAAACGACATAGGGCAGCACCACCCACAGGACGATATCGACGAGGCCCAGGGCCGCAGGGGCCCCCGCGGGCGCGCTCGCAGGAACGAAGAACATGGCGTCACCTTTCCATCGTGGTGTCCGAGGCGGGGGACGGCGTGGCGCTCAGATCGCCGATGCCGACCAGTTCCGTTGGGGGCCCCTGGCTGACGAGGCGGTGGAAGCCCTCCAGGGTCTCCTCATCGGGCTCGGGCAGGGTCGCCACCAGCGCGTCCAGCAGGCCCGCGTAGGGCGATTGCGCGCTGCGCAGCGCCGTGCGGATCACCTCGATGCCCTCGCGGTTGGACCGCAGCAGCGCCTCCGCCGTGCCCGTCTCGTCGAAAGCGGCGAACTCGAGGACCACGGGCAGGTGGTCGGGCAGCTCCTCGCGCCTCATCTCGAAGCCCGCCCGCCGCAGGACCTCCTTGAAGGCCAGGATCGCCTGGCCCCTCCCCCGCGTGTCCCCGTGCGTGTAGTACGTCAGCCCCAGGGCGCACCGGCGCCTCTGGTCGAAGGTCTCCACGTAGTGGACCTGCATGGCGCGCACCCCGGCCCCCCGGGCGGCGCGCGTGAAGGCCCCCAGGGGCGCGGACGCCTCGTCGGGCAGCGCCGCGAGCTCGGCCTCCACGGCGCCCACCTTCTCCAGGAAGTCCTCGCCGGGGTAGTCCAGCAGCAGCGACACCGCCATGCGCACGGCGCGGCGGTCCGCCTCGGGCATCTCGCGTTCCGGAGCAGCGGCGGGGATGCGGGGGATCCCGACGAAGGTGCTCATCTGACGACCTCGAGGGGCAGCATCGTGCGCCCCTCAGGACTGGAGCCGCCCATCGGCCGGTTCGACGTGGCCGGGGCCATGCCGTGGAAGGCCTCGGCGTCGTAGGACACCGGGCAGCCCTCGAGCTCCTTGATGCCGCGCGGCATCTCGGGGTGGGCGGTGGGGATGACGTAGCGGTCGTCGTACTTGGCGATCGACAGCAGGCGGTACATCTCCTGGATCTTCTGCCCGCTCATGCCCACGGACGCGGGGATCGCCTCGTCCCCCTCCCGCCCGACGTACACGTCGCGCATGTAGGAGCGCATCGCGGCCAGGCGGCGCAGGCTCAGCTCCACGGGGGCCGTGTCACCCGCAGAGAACAGGCCCGCCAGGTACTCCAGGGGGATGCGCATCTGCGAGATCGCCGAGAGCAGCACCCTGTGGTCCTCGCCGTCGCTGCCCGAGGCGGTCACCTGGTCCACGACCGGCGACAGCGGGGGCACGTACCACACCATCGGCAGGGTGCGGAACTCCGGGTGCAGGGGCAGTGCGACCTCGTACTCGGTGATCAGCTTCCAGATGGGCGACTGCTGTGCGGCCGTGATCCACGAATGGGGAACGCCGTTGGCCTGGGCCTGGGCGACCACCTGCGGGTCGAACGGGTCCAGCAGGATCTCGCGCTGGGCGCGGTACAGGTCGCGCTCGTCGGCCTGCGAGGCCGCCCACCCCACGCGGTCCGCGTCGTAGAGCAGGACGCCCAGGTAGCGCAGGCGCCCCACGCAGGTCTCCGAGCACACGGTGGGCTCGCCGACCTCCAGGCGCGGGTAGCACAGCGTGCACTTCTCGGCCTTGCCCGTGTGGTGGTTGAAGTAGACCTTCTTGTAGGGGCACGCCGACACGCACATGCGCCAGCCGCGGCAGGCGTCCTGGTCCACCAGGACAATGCCGTCCTCCGTGCGCTTGTACATGGCGCCCGACGGGCACGCCGACACGCACGTGGGGTTGAGGCAGTGCTCGCAGATGCGCGGCAGGTAGAACATGTACGCGTCTTCGATGGTCTTGGCGACCTGGATGTTCATCTGGTGCAGGACCGGGTCCTGGTCGAGGGTCTCCATGGAGCCGCCCAGGTCGTCGTCCCAGTTAGGACCCCACTCGGGCTTGTCGATGTGCTCGCCCGTGATCCGCGACTTCGCGCGGGCGGTGGGGATCGCGCGCGAGCCCGCCGGCGCCTGGAGCAGCTTGTCGTACTCGTAGGTCCACGGCTCGTAGTAGTCCGCCATCCCCGGCATCGTCGGGTTCGCGAAGATCTTCGCCAGCGACGCGACGCGCCCGCCCTGGCGGGGCACGAGGCGACCCGTCGCGGTGCGCTTCCAGCCGCCCTTCCAGTTCTCCTGGTCCTCCCAGCCGCGCGGGTAGCCCACGCCCGGCCGGGTCTCGACGTTGTTGAACCAGATGTACTCGGTGCCCTCGCGGTTCGTCCACACCTGCTTGCAGGTGACCGAGCACGTGTGGCAGCCGATGCACTTGTCCAGGTTCATCACCATCGCGATCTGGGCCATGACCTTCATCAGAATTGCACCTCCTGGGAGCGGCGGCGGATCACCGTGACCTCGTCCCGGTTGTTGCCCGTGGGGCCGTAGTAGTTGAACGCGTAGGAGAACTGCGCGTACCCGCCGGCCAAGTGGGACGGCTTGATGAGGATCCGGGTCAGCGAGTTGTGCGTGCCGCCGCGCTTGCCCGACCCCTCGTTCAGCGGCGTGTTGATCTGGCGGTCCTGGGCGTGGTGCATGAACACCGTGCCCTCGGGGATGCGGTGCGAGACGACCGCGCGCGCCGTCACCGTGCCGTTGCGGTTCTTCGCCTCGATCCACTCGTTGTCGCGCACACCGATCTTCTCGGCGTCGGCCGGGCTCATCCACACGGTCTGGCCACCGCGGCCCAGCGTCAGCATGTACGGGTTGTCGTAGTACTGGGAGTGGATCGCCCACTTGTTGTGGACCGTCAGGTAGCGCACCGCGACCTCGGCCTGGCCCTGCTGGCCCGGACGGTGGTCGCCCACCGGGCGCTCGCCGTACAGGTGCGCCAGGTCCACCGGGGGGCGGAAGACGGGCAGCGCCTCGCCCATGTCGAGCAGCCAGTCGTGGTCGACATAGAACTGCGGGCGCCCGGTCAGCGTGTGCCACGGCTTGCGGCACTCGAGGTTCTGCACGAAGGCGCTGTAGCGGCGCCCGCCGTGCTCGGAGCCGGACCACTCGGGGCTGGTGATGACGCTGCGGGGCTGCAGGACCGTGTCCTGGTAGGTGATCTTCTTCTCCTCGTCGCCCTCGGCCAGGAACGCCATCTCGTTGCCCACGCGCTTCTCCAGCGTGCGGAAGCCCTGCGCCGCGAGCGCGCCGTTCGTGGTACCCGAGAAGCGCAGCGCCATGTTCGCCGCCTTGATGGCGGTGTCGCACAGGGGCATGCCCTCGCCGGCATTGCCGTCCATGGGGGCGCGGCCGTTGAGGTCGCCGAGCTGCTCGTACTCCGCCTCGACGTTGAAGGCGACGCCCTTGGAGGCCAGGCCGGCCTTGACCAGGAGCGGGCCCATGCGGTCGAACTTGTAGCCGATCTGCGTGTAGTCGCGCTCGATGGGGACCAGCTTCGGCATGGTCCTGCCGGGGGTCCACGTCTGCTCGGGAACGGCTCCCCCCACCATGGTCATGGCGTCCGGGGAGTCGTGGCCGAGGGGCACGGCCACCACGTCCGTCTGCGTCCCCAGGTGGTCGGGGGCCAAGCGGGCCACCAGGCGGGCCAGCGTCTGGAACACCTCGAAGTCGGTGCGCGCCTCCCACGGCGGGTTCACGGCCTCGTCGAAGCAGTGCATGTAGGGGTGCATGTCCGTGGAGGACAGGTCGTGCTTCTCGTACCACGTGGCGGCGGGCAGGACCACGTCCGAGTGCAGGGTCGTCGACGTGTTGCGGAAGTCCGCGACCCACATGAGGTCCAGCTTGCCGGGGTGGGCGTCGCGCCAGCTCACTGACGCCGGGCGGTTGCCCTCGGACAGTTCCTCGGCGTTGACCTCGTTGCCCGTCCCCAGCATGTGGCGCAGGAAGAACTCCGTGCCCTTGGCCGACGAGCCCAGCAGGTTCGTGCGCCAGTTCGCCAGGATCTTCGGGACGTTGTGGTGGGCGTCCGGGTCCTCGATCGCAAAACGCAGGCGGCCCGCCCGCAGCTCCTGGGACACGTACTGGGCGGGGGGCACGCCGGCCTCGGCGGCCTCGCGGCCCAGCTGGGTCGAGCCCTTGGAGAAGGTCGGGTAGCAGGGCATCCAGCCGCGCTGCACCGACTCGACCAGGGTGTCCACCAGTTGCTTGCCGTCCAAGTGCGAGGACTTGATCGGGTTGGCCATCGCCGAGGCCGGGGCGCCGTCGTAGCGCCACTGGCCGGTCGTCATGTAGTACCAGCCCGTGGAGATCATCTGGCGCGGCGGGCGCGCCCAGTCCAGGGCGAAGGTGAAGGAGC
>ERZ772764.550-NODE-550-length-25696-cov-5.991732_pt1 | contig 25696 bp, 23 predicted proteins | sample MGYA00512163_ERZ772764 | MGnify/ENA primary metagenome ERZ772764 (study PRJEB29015, sample SAMEA2737903) | human oral metagenome | biome: human oral; feature: human-associated habitat; material: dental | place: China | collected 2094 ... | reverse complement strand
GCTGCCATAAGCAGGCATAACAAAAGGCTACCTGAAGTTTTCAGGTAGCCTTTGCTGTGTTGAATAAGCTTAGCGGATAGTAGCCTGTTGGTAGAGACGGGCAATTTCTTGCTCGATCAGCAGGTTTCGTAAATCTTGTTGGATTTGCGGTTTCATTTGGGCAAACGGCGGTACGCGAACGGGGCGTTTGGCTTCCATATAGAAGATGGCGAAAATGCCGTTGCTTTCCACCGGGGTTTCGGTGAATTTGCCCTGGCCGAGCGATTTTACGGCGTTATACACCATAGGCGCGCCTTCTTCTAAATCTTTCAGCGGGGTGAAAGTGGGGCTGATGCCGCCATTGGCACGGCTTGGTGTGTCGATGGTGTATTGGCGGGCCACATCGGTGAAGCGGCGGCCGCGTCGGAGGTCAGCCACGGCTTTTTGGGCGTTATCGCGGTTGTTGAGGATGATTTCGCCGAGTTTGACTTCTTGCGTGCCGCGATAGCGGTTGGTGATTTCCTGATAAGCCTGCTGCACTTGGGCTTCGGTTACAGGGTTGGAACGCAGGATGTGCGCCACTAGGGCTTGGGCGGTTACGTTGCCTTCAAAGGTTTCCCAATCTTGGCGGAAAGTGGGTTTGCGGTCTTCGCCACTGGTACGGGCATCGGTGCGGGCACGCTCGATGATTTGTTTGAATTCGGGGCTTTCGTTTAGGCGCAGGCGGCGCGACTCTTGAATCATCAGTTCGCGGGTAACGAGGCGGCGGGCGATGTTTTCGCGCAGCTCTGGGGAGTCGGTTACCTGGCCGTTGCTCTGTTCGTTAATAATCTTCACCTGCTGGTCGATTGCGGAGCTATCGATGCGGGTATTGTTTACGGTTACAACAGTTTGTGCGGCCAGCGGAGCAGTAGCTAAGGCCGTGGTCAGCAGTAGTGCGAGCGAAGTTCGTTTCATGTTGTCGTCCTCAAGTTCAAAATGGTTATAGCCGGATTATAAAGGATTTTACGGTTCGTATTCTTCCGGTGTTTGCGCACGGATGCTCAGTGCGTGGATTTGGGAGGGGTATAAATCGTGCAATGCCTGTTGGATGGTACGCTGGCGGACAACGCGGTTCATGCCGGCAAATTGGGTGCTGACGATATGAACCCGGTAATGCCCGCCACCTTGGTTGCCGGCATGGCCGATGTGCAAATGGCTCTCATCGGTTAGTTCAAGCAAGCTAGGAGAAAAGGCGTCTTCCAAACGCTGGCGAATGGTTTGCGCGCTCATGCAGGCAGCACTTTCTTAAACGGGCGAATGAGGATTTCGGCATATACGCCGGCTTCTACATAGGGGTCTTGCCCTGCCCATTCTTCAGCTTCGTCTAAAGAGGCAAAGTCGGCTACGATGAGGCTACCTGAAAAGCCGGTTTCGCCCTCGGGCAAGGGGCAGGGGCCGGCCAAAACCAGCCGGCCGGCCTCAGCCAGTTTTTCTAGTCTGGCCAAATGGGCGCTGCGGGCAGCTAATCTGGCTTCAGTTGAATCGGCCACATCGGAGGCCATCAGCATGAACAACATAATTCGGTTTCTCTTGATAAATTAAATTTTGGAAATTAGGCAAAGGCATTTGCTGCCACATAATCTGTGGTCAAATTTGCCTAGCTGCTCACACCTTGCATCATTCTGTAATCCTGTAATCTGGCAATTTGCAAGTGCGAGATTAGGCCTTTATCTTAAAGCAAATATGGAAATTCTGCACTTAAATATCGCAAAGCTGATGATGGTGAGTATGTGTTGGCAACAGTGTAAACGCATCGGAATATAAATGCAGGGAGTCTATTAAATAATTAAAAATGTTTCATTCCTGTATAGAAAATCGGATTAAATAGTAGAAATGGCTTGGCATAAATAGGAAATAAACGATATGATACCTAGGTTTAGAGATTTTAATCCGTTGCACAACTGCCGCTTTCAGGCTGAAATTTTGCTTACTTGGCTCTGTATTTTTCTGTTGGTTCAGAAGGTTAGCTGTGCATGACTTTAGGTTGTAAGGGGGATTTGATGTTTTGTAAGCAGTATAAAATGAAGCTGATCGCGGCTTCCCTGGGTTTGGTAGCCTCTGTCGGTGCGCATGCCGCTTTGGGCGGTTTGCAGGTTCAGTCGCGCTTGAACGAGCCGTTTTCCGCCACGGTGGTGGTAACAGGCGATGAAGCGCGCGCTTTGGCTTCAGCCAAGCCCACCGTCAACGGTGCTAATCTGCAAGCCACGGTATCTCGCCGTAGCGGCGACCGTGCCGTTATCCACTTGCGTTCTAATGCGCCGATTAAAGAGCCAGTGATGACATTCTGGCTGGGTGTGGGCAATCAAAACCACCAATATACCGCCATGTTGGATCCCCGTGATTATCAGTCTGCTCCCGACAGCTCCCGTTCGCGCCGTGAGCGCCGTGTTGAGGCTGAACCGAGTCGTCGCCATTCTGCTGAATCTAGACGGCACCGCCGCGCTACTGATCGCCGCGAAGCCCCAGTGCAGATTACTGGAGAAAGCTATCAGATTAAAGACGGCGAATTGCTGGTGGATATTGCACAGCGTGTTAAACCCTCGGGCATGACTTTGCGTCAAACCATCAATGCTTTGGTGGCTGCCAACCCGCGTGCTTTCCGCAATGGTAACCCTGATTTAATGTATCGTGGCGCCACCCTTACCATCCCTGATGGCGATACCCTGCGCCGCTTGGCACACAATCCGCCGCGCCGCGTAAGCACCCGTGCACAGGAAGAGCGCCCGGCAGCCGATACAGTTCCGGCACGCCAACAGCCAACAGTGGAAACCCAAGCAACTCCGCCGGTTACGCCTCCTGCTCCCCCCGCACCGCCTGTTGATCAGGCGCAACCTCAGCCACAACAGCCAGCCCAACCACCGGTTCAGCAGCCGCCTCAAGAGCAGCCTGCCGTTCCGCCTATGGTTAGCGACGTGGCTCCTGAAACGCCGGCTTCTGCCGCGCTGCCCGATATGGGTGCCAGCTTGCCGGAGCAGGCTTCCGATATGATGGTGTCTGAGCCGGTGGTAGAAACACCTCCGGTTGAGGTTGCCCCGCCAGTGGTAGAAACTCCGCCGATGGAAGAAGAGGGCATGGACATCACTCAGATGGCCCTCTACGGTGGTGGTGGCCTGCTGGCCTTGGGTGGTTTGGCTTATCTCTTGATGAACCGCCGCCGTAAGACCGCTGCTCCCGCTCGTGGTGATGATCATGCGGATGACGACGATGATGGTCTCTATTTTGAAAGCGTAACCGACCATTCCGATAGCCTTTCCGCCACTCCGGCTGCTCCCGCTGCCGCTGCACCGGTTAGCCAGCCGGCTGCTCCTGCCGCAGCACAACCTGCAGCGGTGAGCGAACAGGATTTGGGCTTGGATTTGAGCCACTTGGACGAACAGCAGCAGCTGGGCAGCACTCCCAGCACGGAAGCTGCCGCCCAGCAGGCTGCAGCCGATGATTGGAGCTGGTTGGAAGAATCCGAACAGCCCGCCGCCGCACCAGTTGCCCCGGCTGCTCCTGCTGCTGCCGAACCTGTTGCTTCGGATGACGAATGGCTGGACTTTGCTGTTGAAGAGCCGGCTGCTCCGGCTCAAGCCCCTGCCCAGCCCGCGCTTGAGCCTCAGGCCGCGCCGGTTGCTCCGGAAGAGTTAGATTGGGTATTGGATGAAACTCCGGTTGCCCAAACCTTCCAAGCAGAAGCCCCGGCTGCCGTTGAAGTGGCCGAGCCTGCCCAGCCGGCAGTGCCGGAAATGGACAACACCATTGCCTTCGAAGCTCCGAGCTTGGAGACTGAAAGCGTAAGCAGCGTAGCTGAAGAAGCCGCTGCCCCTGCTGCCGCATCCAATGTGATGGATTTTGATTTGGACTTTGACAGCACACCGGCTGCCCCGGCTCAAGCCGCGCCGGTGGAAGTTAGCCAGCCTGCTTCGGCCTATACTGAGCCGGTTAGCGCTGGTCCGCTGCCGAAAGAGGCGCTGGAAGCCAAATTGGAACTGGCTAAAATGTATCTGGAAATCGACGATGCTAACACTGCCCGTCAGACCCTGATGGAACTGATTAACGAATCAGAAGGCAGCAGCATTCAGGCTGAGGCACAGCAATTGTTGAACGACATCGGCCAGTAATCCAACTAGCCACAGCAACCCGGGCAGTTCCGCCCGGGTTTTTCTATACGGGCAGTTGTTTGCCAACGTTATTTCCGTTTTCAGGTAGCCTTCTCAAGCAATATCGTGGCTACCTGAAAAGAGTAGGCTGGCTTCGGCTCACAGTGATCAGTCAGATGGCAGGCGTAAAACTGCCGTACACAAACACTCCGCTGGCGTAAGCATGCTGACTAGCCCAGTTATACCGTTATCTGATTTTCAGGTAGCCTTTCCCAATATGCAGGCTACCTGAAAACATGGCTGCAACGAAGCTATAGTGAACTACAATTAAGAATGCTGCTGCCTTGGCTTGCTTTTCTGCACTATCGTTACGATCTGCGGCTCGCTACCTTGGCTCATTCTTAGGTTTTAAGCCACTATAAAACCAATTAATTTGAAAAAACATGAATCCATCTCCCATCAAACGCCGTGCCTTATTCGTCAGTTATGACGGCAGCCGTTTTTTCGGCTGGCAGAAGCAGGCAGACGGCATTGCCACCGTGCAAAGCGCCTTGGAAGCTGCTTTGAGCGAATTGGCGCAGGAACACATCAGCGTGGTAACGGCCGGGCGTACCGATACCGGCGTGCATGCCACTGCGCAGGTGGTGCATTTCGATTCTGCCGCGCAGCGGCCGGATCAGGCCTGGGTGCGCGGCGTGAATGCGCTGTTGCCCGAAGGCGTGGCCGTGTGGCGGGTGCAGGATGTGGCGCCGGAGTTTCATGCCCGTTTCGATGCCTGCGGGCGGCGGTATCGTTATCTGTTGCAGTCGGCGCCGGTGCGTTCGCCGCTGCTGGTGGGGCGTGCCGGGTGGACGCATTATGCCTTGGATATGGCCGCCATGCGCCAAGCTGCCGCGCTCTTGGTGGGCGAGCACGATTTTTCCAGCTTCCGCGCCGCGGAATGCCAGGCCAAATCGCCGGTGAAAACCTTGTATCGTGTGGCTTTGTGCGGTACGCCGGAATTGATGGCGGTGGATTTTCACGGCAACGCGTTTTTGCACCACATGGTGCGCAACCTGATGGGCGCACTGGTGTATGTGGGCTGCGGTAAGTTGAGTGTGGACGGTTTTGCTGGGCTGCTGGCCGCCCGCAGCCGCAAGCTCGCACCGCCCACTTTTATGCCAGACGGGTTGTATCTCACCGGCATCGACTACCCATCGCAATTCGGCGTGGCCACGCCGCCGCCGCCCGCTTGGCTGTTTCCCGATTGGTGAGGAGAATCAGATGGTTTTAACTTTAATGTTTCGTGAGTATTGCAGCCTGTGCCACCAGATGCGTGCCGCCCTGCAGCCGTATCAGGCAGAGTATGGTTTTGAACTGCAGATATTTGATGTAGATGAAGATCCGGAGCTGGAAGCGCGGTATAACGAGCTTGTTCCGGTGTTGCTGCATGAAGGCGAGGAAATCTGCCATTGGCATTTGGATGAGGCCAAATTGCTGGCGGTGCTGCAAAATGCCAAGGCTACCTGAAAAATATAAGTCTCAATAAAATTATTGAGTTGATTCCTGATAAGAGGCTACCTGAAAAATATTGCCAACCTATAGCTGAAAGGAAATCCGATGCCTAAAATCAAAATCTGCGGCCTCACCCGGCCGCGAGACGCGCAGGCCGCTGCCGAATTGGGTGCGGATGCGGTCGGCTTGGTGTTTTATGCCAAAAGCAAACGTTGCGTAGATGCTGCGCAGGCCGCTGAAATTGTTGCCACACTGCCGCCGGAGGTGGCTAAAGTGGCGCTGTTTGTGAACGAATCGGCCGAGCAGATTCGCCGGATTCTGGGCGCAGTGCCGATTGATGTTTTGCAGTTCCACGGCGACGAAGCGCCCGAATTTTGCCGCCAGTTTGGCAAGCCCTATTGGAAAGCCGTGCGGGTGCAGTCGGCGCAGGATATTGCCGAGGCGGCCGAGCGCTATGCCGATGCCGCCGCCCTGTTGCTGGATGCGCATATTGAAGGCCAATACGGCGGCACGGGGCAGGTGTTCGACTGGCGCTTGCTGCCCGCAACCATGCCGCTGCCGTGGATTTTGTCGGGCGGGCTGCATCCGGGCAACGTAGCCGCCGCCGTGCGGCAAACCGGTGCGGCTTGGCTGGATGTGTCCAGCGGGGTGGAGCAGGCACCCGGCATCAAGAGCCGCGATTTGATGGCAGACTTTATCCGGCAGGCGCGTGGGTAGATTGGCCGTAAAAAAGAAGGCTACCTGAAAACTTCAGTTTTGTTTTCAGGTAGCCTTTTCTATGCAAGCCTGCTTCAAGCATTCAATCAAACGCTGATAGGGCAATACTGCCGTTTAGTTTCACCATCTTATGTTTCAGGTAGCCTCTAGCGTTGCAGGCTACCTGAAATGTTGTAGGGGCAGTTGTTATATCCGTTTGTGAGCATATCGAAAAGGCTAGCTGAAACTGTCAAACGGGGTTCAGCTAGCCTTTGGTTATGTTCGGGCTGAGGGGCGCAGGATTTTCCCGGCGGCTTCCACGCCCCAGTAAACGGCTTCTTCCATCACTGAGTAGCTGCTCAGGTCGCTGTGGGCGAAGGTGAGGCGGGAGTGGTGTTGGCGCAGTTGGAGTAGGGTTGGTTGGGTGAGGTAGCCGGGGGCGGGGGAGCTCATGCCGTGGCCGCGGATGCTGATGTCTATGGAGGCGACCTGGTGCCAGAAGCTTGGGCCGTAGGCTTGGATGAGGTCTTGGGCGGCGTGTTCGAGCAACTCTTCTTTGCCCGCTTTAAGCAGCCAGCGGCGGATGTTTTGCGGGCTGTCGTGGTTGAGGGCGGTGTAGGCTGTAAAGATGGTGTGCTCGGGTTTGGCGGTGCGGATGAGCTGGTTGGTGGACACCACGTAGCCGAGGCCTTGGGTGCCGTGCACTACGTTGTCCCATGCCAATTCGCTGCGTTGCGCTTCGCGGGGGAAGCCGTTGAGCACGAAATTGCTTACCAGCCAGGGGGCGTAGGCGGGCAGGTTGAGCGAGAAGCCGTAGCGTTGGAGCTGGGCGATGATGCGGGCGGCAATCATCAGGGGCATGGCGCAGATAACGTTTTGGGCACGGATGAGGGCGGTGTGGCCGCTTTGGTTGTGGCGCAGGATAACGGCGACATCTTCATCGGTTTCGCTGATTTGCAGGGCGGAGGCGTTGATGGCGGTGGGTTGGGGGAAGGTGAGATCGGCGGTTTCAGGTAGCCTGTCGATATTTTGCAGGCGGATATGGCGGCGGATGGCTTCGGAAAGGTGGGCGAGGCCTTCGGGCCAGGTGAGCACGGCTTCGTTGGTGTGGCCGCGGGCGGTGAAGTAGTGCAGGCCGGCGAAGGCGGATACTTGGGCGATGCCTTGGCCGTAGTCGTCGCGGCAGCAGTAGTCGAGATACCAGAGCAGGCTGGGGGAGCGGTAGTTTTCTTTTTCGAGCCAGGCGGCGAAGGTGGTTTGGTCGAGGCGGCGCCATTCTTCGTCGGTGGAGGAGTGGGCAATGGGGATGGCGAAGATTTTGCGCCCGTCGCGGCCGTGGGCGCGGCGCAGGGTTTCGATGAGGGCGTGGAAGCGGCGGCTGTCGGCATCTTCTTGCGGCAGCAGGGAATCTTGCCAGCGGTTTTGGTAATACAGGCGCTCGGCGGGGGCATAAACCAAATCGGTTTCGCGATACAGGGGCTCGGGCCGGTCGATGCCGTCGAGCAGGATGCCGAGGTCGGATAAGAGCTGGCGCACATACACGCTTTCTTGCGAGGGCAGGGCTAGATAGTGCGCGCCGGAGGGGGCAGAAAGGCTACCTGAAACATAGGCGGCATTGTTGCCGTTGCGCTCAATGCCTTCGGCGAGGAGGAAGTTGTGTTGCCCGTGTTTGGCCAAATGCCAGGCGGCGGAGAGGGCGGCGGCGCCGCTGCCGAGGATGAGGGTGTGGCAGCGGTGTTCGGATTGGGGGGCAAGGGAAACTTGGCCGTTGCGCAGCTCGTGGCCGAAAGGCAGGCCGATGCGGTGGATGCGCACGGGGGGCAGGCGGTGGAGGTATTGATGGCCTAGGCGGGAGGTTGCGGCTGCGGCAGTGAGGGCGGCGGCGCTGCCGAGCAGTTGGCGGCGGGTGAGTTTCATATTTCAGGTAGCCTTGAGGGGTAGGCTGGTGGCGGGCAGAAGTCTAATAGTTTATATGTTTTCAGGTAGCCTCTATGAATAAAAGGCTACCTGAAAACAAGATGTGGTGCGACTTTATTCGGTAGGCCGATTTTACTGTTTGCTGCGTTCGGCTTGTCGTTTTTGGCGCATTTCCTGCAGTTTGGCGTGGAAAAATTGGCTGCGGCGGCGTTTGCGTTGCCAGAAGTAGAACAACACCAGTGCGCCGATGCCGATGATCACATAGAGGATGTGCTGGAACTGGTGGGCTTTCATGAGCAGCCAGTCTTTGTTTGCGGCGCCGTAGTGGCCGAGATACACCCAGGCGGGCACGGAAATCAGGGAGGCGAGGCCGTCCATAATCAGCCAGCGCCAAAACGAGATTCGGCCGCTCATCCCGGCGGTGATGAAAATGGGGGTGCGCAGGCCGGGCAGGAAACGGGCCACGAATAATACCCAGCTGCCGTGTTTGTCAAACTTTTCCTGCACTTGCAGGTAACGTTGCGGCGGCATCAGGCGTTTGACGAAGCGGGCTTTGAGGATGCGGTCGCCGTAGAAGTGGCCGAGCAGGAACATCATGCCGTCGCCGGTGAGCACGCCGATCATGCCCACCACCACCATGATGTGCGCGTTGCTGTGGCCGAGGCCGGAAATCACGCCGCCGGCAATCAGGGTGATGTCTTCGGGAATGGGAATGCCGAAACCGCAGGCAACCAACACCACGAATACGGCGGCATAGCCGTATTGGGTGAACAGGGCTTCTAGAATGTCCAGCATGGTTGTGGGTGTTCCTGTGAGTTGCTGTTATTTTTGACGGATGCTGGCGGCAATGCGTTCGGCGCAGCGCTGCGCAAGCTTGGTGTCGCGTGCTTCCACCATCACGCGCACCACGGGCTCGGTGCCGGAGGCGCGCAATACCACGCGACCGTGCCCGGTCAGTTCGGTTTCCACGGCCTGCAGCTCGGCAGCGGAGGCGGTTTGCCAATCCTGCCCTTTGCTGATGCGCACGTTAATCATGGTTTGCGGGAAGGGTAGCCAATCTACAGCGGCGGCCAAATCCTGATCCAGCATTTGCAGCGCGGCCAGCACTTGCAGTGCGGCAATGGTGCCGTCGCCGGTGTTGTGTTTGTCGAGGCAGAGAATGTGGCCGCTGGCTTCGCCGCCCAGCTGCCAGCCGTGTTGGTGCAGCTGTTCCAGCACATAGCGGTCGCCCACTTTGGCGCGGCAGAATTCGATTTTAAGCTGCGCCAAGGCCAGCTCCATCGCCATATTGGTCATCACCGTGCCCACTACGCCGCCAACCAGCGAACCGGCTTTATGGCGGGCGCGGGCAATCACATAAATCAGCGAATCGCCGTCGTATACTTTGCCTTGTTTGTCCACCATCATCAGGCGGTCGCCGTCGCCATCGAGCGCAATGCCGTAGTCGGCTTCGTTTTGCAGCACGGCGGCTTGCAGGGTTTTGGTGTAGGTGGCGCCGCATTTATGGTTGATATTGAAACCGTTGGGCTGATTGCCGATTTCGATCACGTCTGCACCCAGCTCGTGGAACACTTTGGGTGCTACGTGATAACCGGCGCCGTTGGCGGTGTCCACCACCAGCTTCAGACCGCGTAAGTCCATATTGGCGGGGAAGGTGGATTTGCAAAATTCGATGTAGCGGTCGTCTGCGCCGCTCACGCGTTTGGCACGGCCGAGGTGGTCTGAGGAAACGGTGTGCATTTCCTGTTCCAGCTGCTGCTCGATTTCCTGCTCGATTTCATCAGACAGCTTCATGCCGTCTTCAGTGAAGAATTTGATGCCGTTATCGGCATAGTGGTTGTGGGAGGCGGAAATCATCACGCCGGCAGAGAGGCGCAGCGCGCGGGTAAGATAGGCCACGCCCGGGGTGGGCAGCGGACCGGTTTGGATAACATTCACGCCGGCAGCGGTGAAACCGGCCACCAGCGCGGTTTCCAGCATATAGCCGGAGATGCGGGTGTCTTTGCCGATGAGCACGGTGGGCTTGATTTCATCGTCGTGCTGGGTCAGCACTTGGCCGGCGGCATAGGCCAGCTTTAATACGAAATCGGGCGTAATCGGAAATTTGCCCACTTCGCCGCGCACACCGTCCGTGCCGAAATATTTTTTTGCCATCGTGAAATCCTTTGTAGTAGCCGCTTGCAGGCCGAATGAGCGAATTGTAAAGCAGCACTCCTTCTTATGCCAGCATTGCGGCGGTTAAATCGGGCAAACCTACGGCACAAAAGGCATTTGAATGGCGGCAATCAGTAGGCGGCAAAGCATTCGGCAATGAAGTTTATATCTAGCCCAAAAGCTACCTGAAAAATTAGAGCGGCGCAGAAACTCGCACTACATTTTGGATTCGTTGAAGTTTTGCTTTCAGGTAGCCTTTGCCTGAATGGTGCATGTGTTACAGCGAAGCAGGCTAAGGTGGGATTATTGCCAGTTTAGAACGGCTATATATAGATTATGCCAGCGATGGTCGCTATAATCAGGCCTTTCAAACCGTTCAAGCACAGAAGGAAAAACCATGGCAGACTTCAATAAAATTCTCGATGCCGGCGATGTAGACAGCGGCATCATCAACGTAGTGGTGGAAATTCCGCAAGGCTCCAACCAGAAAATCGAATGGGACCGCAAAATCGGTGCAATGAAACTCGACCGCATCGAACCGCAGATTTTCGCCAAACCCACCAATTACGGCTTCATCCCGCAAACCCTCGATGAAGACGGCGACGAACTCGACGCCCTGATTATTACCGATCTGCCGCTGCCCACCGGCATCTACATGGAAGCTAGAGTGATTGGTGTGATGAAATTTGTAGATGACGGCGAAGTGGACGACAAAGTAGTGGTGGTGCCTGCCGACGACCGCCACAACGGCAATGCCATCAAGACGTTGGCCGATTTGCCGCCGCAGCTGATCAAGCAAATCGAATTCCACTTCAATCACTACAAAGACCTGAAAAAACCCGGCAGCACCAAAGTCGGCCACTGGGGCGACATTGAGGAAGCCAAAGCCGTTATCCGCGAATCACAAGCCCGTTGGAAAGCGCAATAACCTTGTGCTAGAGGCTGGCTGAAAGGCTACCTGAAAAGTATAGTGAATTAGATTTAAACCAGTACAGCGTTGGCTCGCCTTGCCGTACTATTTGTACTGTCTGCGACTCGCCGCCTTGTCCTGATTTAAATTTAATCCACTATAGAAACCCGTTGTTCTGAATAAGAGAACAGCGGGTTTTGGTTTTTCAGGTAGCCTGATTGGGGCTGGAGTCAGGCTAGTGTCGGCTTAAGGTTTGTTGTGTTCTTCCGCCTCGTGCTCAAAGCAGCCGTGGCGCAGGAAGTGGGCGGTTTGCCGGGCGACGGTGGGGTCGGTGAGCATGGCGGAGTGGTTGACGGGTAGGACGAGATAGTCGCGGCAGTTGGCGGGGCGGGTTTCGGAGAGGAGAACGGTGCCGTCGCCTTCGCCTTGCAAGCCGACGATTTGGCCGACGCCTAGGTGATGGTTGCCGGCGATGCAGCCGAGTTCGAGCTGGGGCGGCCAGGGCGGGAGATTGCCGTCTAGGCCGTTCTGGTAGGCACCGCCGATAAGTGCAGGGGCGTAGCGGTGCAGCCGGTTGGCGGTTTCGCTGCCGAGATGCGGGGTGGCGAGGGTAACGCTGCGGCCACGTACCAGTTCGGGGTAGTCGGTGGCGAAACGGCGCAACACGAGGCCGCCGAGGCTGTGGCAGATGAAGTGCAGCGGTTCTTGGTGTTGTTGGTAGTGGCGGCGGACGGCTTCGGCGAGGCGGCGGCTGTGTTGGGGCAGGGTTTGGGCGATGCTGTAGTAGCCGAAGCAGCGGCTGTGGATATTATGGCGGCGCAGTTGCCAGGCAAGCGGGAGCATCACCCAGGCATGCATATGGATGCCGTGCAGCAGGAGGGCGTGCAGCGGGGTTTGGGGCTGGCTCATGGTGTTAGCGGCTGCCGTCGGCAAGCAGCCATTTCTGGGCTTCGGCGGCATCGTTGAAATATTTGGGATGCTGGCGGGTGAGCAGGCTGGAAATATGGGCGGAGAGGCGTATCCAGAGGTCGTTGGTGACGATGGCGATGCGGCCGAAGTCGTTGTCGTGGTTGTTGAGGAAGCGCAGTTGTTCGGCAGCCATGTCGATGGTGTAGTCGCGCAACAGGGATAGGTCGAGGAGGATGTCGGGGCGGTGTACGCGTTGGAGACACTCGAGGATGGCGGCTTCGAGGGTTTTGAAGTCTTCAAGGGTGAATTCGTTGTAGAGGGCAACGTTGAGGCCGTAGTTTTGCTGGCGGATGGAAATCATGGCAGAACTCCTGTTGAGATGGGTTTCCCGCGAGGGAGGGAGTGATACCGGCACGCTGAGGGTGCTTACTGATTATAGTGAAATTGCCGGCAAACTGCTATGGCATGAGTTTGTATTGCCGCAATGAATGCGCTGTATGCGGGCGGCAAAAAGGCTACCTGAAAATCCACTTGGTTTGTTTTCAGGTAGCCTTTTATAGCAAGCCAACTTAATTTTCGCTACAGCGTTGGTTCGCCTTGCCGTCCTTCTGTATTACTTGCGGCTTAATGCTTTGTAGCGGAAAGTCAATTTGGCTTGAGGATGGATTGAGCCGAGACTTTATTTGATGTCGCTGCGGCTGGACAACACTTGGTCGATGAGGCCGTAGGCTTGGGCTTCTTCGGCCGACATGAAGTTGTCGCGGTCGGTGTCACGTTCGAGTTCGTCCAGCGTACGGCCGCAATGTTCGGCCAAGAGCTGGTTGAGTTTGGCTTTCAGTTTGAGCAGCTCTTTGGCGTGGATTTCGATATCGGAAGCCTGGCCGCCCAAGCCGCCGCTGATGAGCGGCTGGTGAATCATCACACGACTGTTGGGCAGGGCGAAGCGTTTGCCTTTGGCACCGGCGGAAAGCAGGAACGCGCCCATGCTGGCGGCTTGGCCGAGGCACAGGGTAGATACATCGGGCTTGATGAAGTTCATGGTGTCGTAGATCGACATGCCGGCAGAAACTGAGCCGCCGGGGCTGTTGATGTAGAGGAAAATATCTTTATCGGGGTTTTCGCTTTCCAAAAACAGCAGCTGTGCCACCACCAGGTTGGCCGTTTGGTCGTTTACCGGGCCCACCAGGAAGATAATCCGCTCTTTGAGCAGGCGGGAGTAAATATCGAAGGCGCGCTCGCCCCGGCCGCTCTGTTCGATAACGGTGGGCACCAGATAGTTGTTTTCGATTGTGGGATTCATGGGTTTCCTCGCGTTTATAAGGGATAATTTGGGCAAAAAGCACCTCGGCGGATACGGCCTTGGTGCTTTGTTTGCAACGAGTTTCAGGTAGCCTGAATTACTGCTGGCCCATCACTTCGTCGAAGCTCAGTTTTTTCTCGTTTACCTTGGCCTGACCCAACACATAATCCACCACATTGGCTTCTACGGCCATAGAAATCGGGCCTTCCAGGCGGCTGCGGTCGGCGAAGTACCAATCCATTACTTCTTGCGGATCTTCGTAGCTTTCGGAGAAGGTTTGTACCACGGCTTTAACTTGGTCGTCGGTCGGCTGCAGGTTGTGCTTGCCTACCAAGTCGGCCAAAATCAGGCCCAGTGCCACGCGGCGTTCGGCTTGTTCGGTAAACAGGCTGTCGGCCAAATCTACATCTTCCGGCTTCATACCTTGGTTCACCAGGTTTTGGCGGGCATTTGCAACCATACGGGCAGTTTCTTCGCGCACCAAGGTTTTTGGCAGTTCGATAGGGGTAACGTCCAGCAGGGCTTTCATTACGTTGTCTTTGGTTTGCGCTTCTATGCGGCGGGTTACTTCGCGTTCGATGTTTTTCTTCACTTCTTCGCGCATTTTGGCTACGTCGCCGTCTTGGATGCCCAAAGCTTTGGCGAATTGTTCGTCCACTTCCGGCAGCACAGCTTCGGCTACGTTGCGCAGGGTGATGGCGAATACGGCGGTTTTGCCGGCCACTTCTTTGCCGTGGTAGTCGGCAGGGAAGCTCACGCTCACGTCTTTGGTTTCGCCTTCTTTCATGCCTTGGATGCCGGATTCAAATTCGGGCAGCATCTGGCCTTGGCTGAGGATGAAGGGGTAGTTTTGTGCGGAGCCACCTTCGAAGGGGATGCCGTCGATGGTGCCGGCAAAGTCGATGATCACGCGGTCGCCGTTTTTGGCTTCGCGCTCCACGCGGTTGAAGCGAGTGCGCTGACGACGCAGGATGTCGATGGTTTTTTCCACTTCCGCTTCGCCCACTTCGCATACCACTTTTTCGATTTCCTGGTCGGCCAGGCTGCCCACGGTGATTTCGGGGAATACTTCGAAACGGGCGTTTACTTTGAATACTTTTTCGTCGTCTTGCGCTTCAACAGCATCAAAAGCGAGCAGGCCGGCGAGGCGGATGTCTTCGGAATCCACGATTTCGCCGAATTTGTGACGCAGGCTGTCGTTTAAAACTTCATCGCGGATGCCAGCGCCATACATGGATTCAATCATGCGCAGCGGGGCTTTGCCGGGGCGGAAGCCGTCTACACGGGCACGTTTTTGAGTGGCTTGCAGACGTTTTTGTACGGCTGCTTCGATGTCTGCCCAGGGCAGTTCCAGTTGCAGACTGCGTTCGAGACCTTCCAGTTTTTCAATAGTTACGCTCATTCGTAAGACCTTGTTTTGGTGTTAATCAAGCCGATAGGCGGATGCCTGCTCGGAAAAGTTTGCACTTGGCCGGCGTGTTTTGCCGCGCCAGCCGTAAACGAAAGGCACAAGTGTATCATAACTTGATGGCGCAGGCAGTATTTGGCTGAGGAATTTATGTGGTAGAACGGGTTTCAGGTAGCCTTTTTAGCGAGGGTGTGAGACTGGAGGAAAATGGTAGGATGCTAAAGGGAGGCTACCTGAAAACTGGGTTTGAGTTTCAGGTAGCCTTTATTTGAACAGATTTGGTTTGAGGCTTGGTCGCTAACATGATGGAGTTGCTTTATTTTCAGGTAGCCTCACAGGGGTGCGGCAGGCTAGCTGAAAATGTAGCAGCAATTTTTGCTTTTCAGCTAGCTTGTTTGGTATTCCATCAACTTGCCGCTCCAGCCTTACTTTCCGCGCGCAGCATGGCGGCAGCGTCGTCAAATTCGCGGATGAAGTTGCCTTTGCCGAGCAGGGTAACGATGCCGCTGCGCTCCAGGCTGGCGCGTACTTGCTCATTGGCGCCGGTAACGATAACGCGGATACCGCGTTTTTGCAGACCGCTGATAACGCGTTCTAGGGTGAGGATGCCGGTGATGTCGATATAGGGCACCCAGCGCATCCGCAGCACCACGGCGCGCGGCTGGGTGTTGATATCGGCCAGCGTGGTTTCGAATTTTTCCATCGCGCCGAAGAAGAAGGGGCCGTTCACGATAAACATCAGCACGTTATCCGGCAGGGCGGCGGCATCGCGGCTGTGTTCTTCCTTGCGCACTTCCACCGCTTTGGCCATCTGGCCGATAAAGTGCAGGGTGGACAAAATCACGCCGATGTTCACCGCCACCACCAAATCCACCAAAATGGTGAGGGAAAAGGTGATGAAAAACAGAATATAGGCAGCACGCTGGGCGCGGCGCAGGATGTGCAGGCAGCGTTTGGGCTCGCTCATGTTCCAGGCTACCTGAAACAGGATGGCAGCCAGTGCGGCCAAGGGAATATCGGCGGCCAGCGGTGCGGCCACGAGCAGAATCAGCGCCAATGTGAGGGCATGGATGATGCCGGCCAGCGGGCTGTTGCCGCCCTGGCGGATGTTGGTGGCGGTGCGGGCGATGGCGCCGGTGGCGGCGAACCCACCGAAAAACGGTGTGATGATATTGGCCAGCCCTTGGCCCACCAGCTCCTGATTGGCGCTGTGGTGCGTGCCGGCCATGCCGTCGGCCACCACGGCGGAGAGCAGCGATTCAATCGCGCCGAGCATGGCGATGGTGAAGGCAGGCAGAATCAGTTTGGCAGTTTCGGCTGTTGCAAAATTGGGCAGGGAAAAATGTGGCAGGGCGCGCGGAATGGCGCCGTAGGCCGAGCCGACGGTGGCCACGCCTTCAAAGTGGAACAGGCTTTGCAGCACGGTGGCGCACAGCAGCACCCACATCGGCGAAGGCAGGCGGCGTAACAGCGGCACTTTGGGCATCAACAACAGCAGCGCAAGCGAAAACAGCCCCAGTGCGGTGGTGGTGGGGTGGAGATGAGGCAGGCTTTGCAGCAGCGACCACAGCTGTTGGTGGAAATGCTCACCGCCCGCTTTGGGCAGGCCGAAAAATGCCGCCCACTGCCCCACAAAAATCACCACGCCGATGCCGGCAGTAAAACCCATAATCACCGGCATGGAGATAAAGCGGATCATGCCGCCGAAGCGAAATAACCCCATAAACAACAGCATGATGCCGGCAAGGAGGGTGGCAATTTGCAGGCCGTCGAAGCCGAATTTAGCGGTGATGCCGGAGAGAATGGCGATAAATGCGCCGGTGGGGCCGGCAATCTGCACGCGTGAGCCGCCGGCCACGGCCACAATCACGCTGGCCACGATGGCGGTATAAATCCCCTGTTCGGGTTTCACGCCGGTGGCGATGGCAAAGGCCATGGAAAGCGGCAGCGCCACCACGCCCACAATAATGCCTGCCACAATATTGTTCGCCCAATGGGCGCGGCCAAGCAAACCGGCGCGGCGGGCTTCCATCCAAGCAATCATGTTTGATTCCGTGCGCTTCTGTAAAAATATGTGAATTGTACGCTTGTGAGATGGGAATGACAAAGGCTACCTGATTATCAAGTAGCCTTTGTTTGCAGTAATCCGGTTTGAATGGTGCGGAGATGATGCTGAATTATTAAAAACGGATAGGGTGTTTGCATAGGCAGCGGATTGCCTAGGTTGATAGGCCGATACGGCAAGGCTACCTGAAACTTTTGCTGAGTGAAGGCAGCGTTTTCAGGTAGCCTTTATTTTGTTATGGCAGCCTAGGCTTTCAGCCAGTCTGCCCGCCTTGCCGCAGGGCGGCGATGCGTTCGCGGGCGTTGGGATGGCTGTTGTACCAGCGGGCATACCAGCGATCGTTCACCAGACTGGCGGCATTGCTGCGGTAGAGTTTGATCAGTGCGGAAATCAGGTCTTCAGCATGGGTGTGCGCGGCGGCGAAACGGTCGGCTTCAAATTCGTTGCGGCGTGAGGAAAAGCTGCCCAACGGGGCGAAGGGAAAGGAGAGCACGGGAAGCACCAGCATCATCAACAGCAGCGCCATGGCGTGGCTGGGGTAGGCCACGCCCAAACCGTGATACACGGCGGCAAAGTGGATGATTTGCCCGAGCGCAAACAGCACCAAGAGCGCGAGCAGGAAGCGCACGGCGATTTGCTTCACGATATGGCGGTGCTTGAAATGCCCCAACTCGTGTGCCAACACGGCTTCAACCTCCTGCGGCTGCATACCTTTGAGCAGGGTGTCGAAAAACACGATGCGCTTGTTTTGGCCGAGGCCGGTGAAATAGGCATTGGCGTGACCGCTGCGTTTGCTGCCGTCCATCACGAAAATGCCGTTGCTGGCAAAGCCGGTGCGCGTGAGCAGATTGGTGATGCGCTGTTGCAAGTCTTCATCGGCCAGCGGTTCGAAGCGGTTGAACAGCGGGGCAATCCATTTGGGAAACGCCCACAGCATCAGCAGCGAGAAACCGAGCCACAACAGCCACACCCACAGCCACCACGCATTTCCGGCTGCGCCCATCAGATAAATCACGGCATACAGAAGCGGAATGCCGATGGCTGCGCCCAGCAGCAGGCCTTTGATTTGGTCGGCAAAGAAAGTGCCCAAAGTCATGTTGTTGAAGCCGAATGCGGCTTCCAGCCGGAAGCTTCGGTAGAGCGCGAAGGGCAGGGATAGCAGGCTGCTGGCCAGCGAAAACAGCACCACCAGCAACACGCCTTGGTTTAACGGCGAGGCGGCAAGGCGGTTGGCTGTTTCTGCTAGCAGATTCAGCCCGCCGCCGAGGGTAAACATCAGCAGCAGCAAGGTTTCATACAGAATATGCCAACGCGAAAACCGCTGTTTGGCCAGCGCGTAGTCGGCGGCTTTTTGGTGTTCTTCCAGCGAAACCACGTCTTTGAAATCGCGCGGCACGCGGTCTCGGTGCAGCAGCACGGCGCGGCTCTGGCGCAAAGAGAGCAGCAGTTGCAGCAGGGTGGAAAAGGCAGTGAAACCGAGAAAGAGGTAAAACACGGTGGCGGACATGGGCTGCTCCGAGTGGGAAACGGGCGGCAGTATAGAGGGATTTTGGGCGCTGGGCTATGGTGCCAGTTAGTGGGTATGGAATATGTGGCTGGCTAGTGCTTATTTGAAATATAGTGAATTAAATTTAAACCAGTACAGCGTTAGCTCGCCTTGCCGTACTATTTGTACTGTCTGCGGCTCGCCGCCTTGTCCTGATTTTTGTTAATCCACTATAATGATTTGTTTGGCTGATTCAGATTTGAATGTGCCAAGCATCGGGAATATTTATGCGGCAAACGCGGGCAAAAAAAGCAGCGCATATTGAAAAATATGCGCCAAATCTACAAAGGAGAAATAGAGGAGAAACTTGTTAAGCAGTCATCCCTGACCACTCAACGGAACGAATTATAGGGCCGCCTAATAAGGAAGGCAAGGCTAATGCTATGATTTAACCTGCTTTTTCCTGACTGTAAGCAAGTGTGAATGTAAAATGCTAGCGGCATGAAACTAAAACGAAAATTAAATATACTGATTTGCTCGGAATTCAGATTGGATACGGATTTGAGAGGGGGTGTCGGTATTTTATGGCGGTTTATGCGCTAAATCATTCATTAAATTTTCAGGTAGCCTGTTTGGATAAAAAGGCTACCTGAAAAACAGTGTGCAGTTTAGAAACCGTCCCAATCGTTTAGCAGCACGCCCAAGCCGATGCTGTTGTGTTTGTGGTTGTAGTCGAGCAGGCTTTCGCCGTAGCCGTGGAAGGCCTGCACATAGCCTTTGAGCCGGCCGACGATGGGGAAGGTGTAGTTTAGCTGCAGCCCGCCTTTGCCGCTGGCGGGGTTGTAGCGGGCAAGGGCGCCGAGGCTTTGGCGGTCGTTGAAGCGGTAGTACATTTGCAGATCGCCGTAACCCATGTAGCGGTTGATGTCGGAGTTATCGTCGTCGCTGCTTTTTTCGGGGATGCGCCACCACAGGCGCGGTACCACGGTGAGTTTGCCCCATTCCATGCCGGCCATGGCATAGATGCGGTTCCAAGAGCGGGAGAGGGGGTCGCTTTGGCCGTTGGATTGGTGTGCGGCGCCGATGCCGAGCATCCGCAGGCTACCGCCGCCGGGCAGGTCGGCTTTCACCGGCTGGGTGAGGAAGATTTCGGGCTCGTAGTCGGTGTTGCGGAAGGGAGAGGACATGGAGCCTTTATATACTTGCCAGTGTGAAACTTGGGTGTAGCCGAACCAAAGGTCGGCATTGGTGCCGAACAGGTCTTGCAGCAGCTTGGTTTTGAAGGAAACCTGCATTTTGGTTTCCACATGGTTTTGGCGCTGCTGCTCGGGGATGGCGGAAGTGTGCTCGGGAGAGGAGGGGTTGCGGTTGGGCGAGCTGTTGTACCAGCCGGGCAGAAGGTAGATTGGACGGTGTGCACGCACGCTGAGGATGCCGGATTCGTGGTTGACGTCTAAATCGTAGGCGAGGCTGAGCGGGCTGAAGGCTTGCGGCTGGGTGGGGGCGGCAGGGGCTTCGGTGAGCACCACTTTGGGCGTGCTCTCGGCCTGGCTTTGCTCGATGCTTTGCTGGATATCGATGGCAGCCTTGCTGTTGGCAGGGGTAGATAAGGGCTGGGTGGGCGGCAGTTGTGCGCCCATGCTGCGGTCGTAGCAGGCGAGGCGGGCGGCAGGGTCGCTGATTTGGGTGCAGGCCAGGGCAGCGGCAGGGGCTTGGGTTTGGGCGGCGCTGTGGGCGGAAACCAACAGGGCGGCGGCGATGAGGGGGAGGCGGGATGTTTGCATGATGGTTGGGGTGTGAAACGTAAGCTTTAAGGCTACCTGAAAAAATAGTGCGGCTTTCAGGTAGCCTTCTTATTGCCGATTAAAGGCTACCTGAAAATCTGCTTCAGATTTCGCCCATGCGGTAAAACAAATCGGCCAGGGCGGCCAGGCGCAGGGTGTCGCAGCCCCAGCGTTCGGATTGGATACGGCGCATCCACAAAATGGGACGCACGCTGCGGCGCAAGGTGCGGATTATAGCGGGATTTTGCCTTTGCAGGCAGGCTTTGCAATGTTCGGCTGCCTGATCGAGCAGCCCGCCGCGCAGGAGGATGTCGGCGGTGGATTGCAGGTAGCACAGCCAGTCGCGGCCTTGGCACTGCTGTAGGCTGAGCACGGTGGCGGGGTTGTCTTCGAAGTCGATAAAGCCGATGCCGTCGGTTTCGGTCAGCACCATGTTGCGGGCGAAGGCTTGGCTGAGGAATTGTTTTTGCCGGTGTACGGCTTCGATGGCATGCAGGCCTTGCAGCCAGCCTTCAAGGCTGCCGGCTTCGGTTTGCTTTTCGATGGCGATGAGCAGGGTTTGCTCGCCCACATGGCTCATTAAGAGGGCATTCTCCTGTACGGCCAATAGCTTGGGCGCGGGAATGCCGGCTTCGGCCAGTTCGCGCAGGCGGCTAGCTTCAATGGCGATGCCGGCCTCGCCGCCGGGATTGGGCACCGGGGTGAGCACGCCCAGGCGGCACACTTTGGCCAGGCCGTTGAGCAGGCTGTATCGCCAGGCGGCTTGGCGCGGGGCGGCTTTGCGCAGCCATACGGTTTCGCCGTTGTCTAAACGGTGGCGGGCGATGGTTTCGGTTTGGGCGGCCGCGAGGGCGGCTAGCTTGGCAGCGTAGTTCATGGCGGTGCGGGAAAAGGAAAGCGGCATTATATAGCGAAACGGTTTTGGCGCGCTGTTTTCAGGTAGCCTCTTTCGGAAAGCGACTATAATACCGCTCGATATTGATTCATCTGATTGCCCGTTATGCCCAAACACATCGTTTCCAGCGAAACGCCGCTGTTTTCAGGTAGCCTGCCGCCGCAGAATGTGCTGCGGCGCAGCCTGTCGGCACGGTTGCTTACGGCGATTTTGCTGTGGGCGGGCGGCTTGCTGCTGTTTGTGTCGATGACAGTAGTGGCCACCTGGCGGCTGGAAGAGAGGGCGGGCACCATCCGCCAGGCCGGGCGGCTGAACGACCAAATTCACCGCCTTACCATGGCTGCCGTCCAACATCCCAGCACGCCGTTACCCGTGCAGCAGGTGGCAGACACGCTCAAGGGGCTGAACAGCCGCCAGCATGCCGTGTGCTGCAGCTGGTGGGACGAGCCAGCCTCGCGCCAGCTCGAACAGGTGCGCCGCGACACCGAAGCCCTGCTGCAAACCGCCGCGAAGCCAGACACCGCCGCCCTATTGGAGCAGGCCGAACGCCTGCACACCGGTATCGACACCTATGCCCGGCTGCTGGAAGAGCAAAACACCCGCAGCATCGGCTGGCTGCGCAGCGGGCGCATCGGGCTGATGCTGCTGATCCTGCTTTCCGCCGCCGTCAGCTTCCACCTGTTGCGGCAAGTGGTGCTGCGCCCGCTCGGCACGCTGTATCAAGCCATGAACCAAATCACCCACGGCCGTTTGGGCACGCGCATCGCCAGCCCGAATTCCGGCGATGAATTCGAAGCCGTAGCCGACGGCTTCAACCGCATGGCCGACAACCTACAAGAAATGTATAGCCACCTGGAAGACAAAGTCGCCGAGAAAACCGCTGCCCTCTCGCGCCAGAAAAGCGAATGGGAAATGCTATATTACGTTACCTCCTACCTGCACAAGCAAAGCTTCAGCAGCGAAGTGGAACAAGCCTTTCTGGAGCGGATGCTGCGCCTTTCCCACAGCGGGGGCGGCGGCATTTTCTGGCAGGCGGAAAAAGGCTTTGCCGCCGCCTGCGCCATCGGCCTGCCGGATGGCTTGACCGAACACCTGCCGCACACCCACACTGCCGAGCAGGAAAGCGAAGCGGGCAATATGGTGTGGATGCAGAGCGAAGAGGGCGATTTGGTGGCGCTGGTGCCCATTTATGCCTTGGGCGGTTTTCAAGGCTGGCTGGCGCTGTCTAAGCCGACCGTGCCGCTGCTTTCCGCGCAAAACGCCGGCCTGATGCGCTTGTTGTGCACCCAGCTGGGCATCGCCCGCGAAAACGCCGCCATGACCCTGCTCAAACAGCAAAACGCCGTGCTCGAAGAGCGCAGCCGCATCGCCCGCAGCCTGCACGACAGCCTGGCGCAGTCGCTGTCGTTCATCAATATGCGTTTTCAGATGCTCAGTAAAAACAAACTGCTGCCAGACGACAAATCCGTGCGCGACAACATCGAGATGATCCGCGACGGCATCCAATATTGCTACGAAGACGTGCGCGAACTGCTCGACCATTTCCGCGCCAAACCGCAATACGGAAACTTCGCTGAAACCGTGCGCAGCGTAATCGAGCGCAGCCGCAAGCAAGCCGGCATTCCCGTGGTGCTGCACATTAGCGGCGGCGACTGCCTGCTCAACAGTGAGCAGCAAACGCAGGCGCTGTTTATTTTGCAGGAAGCCTTGTCCAACATCCGCAAACACGCCGACGCGCAGCAGGCCGAAGTGCTGCTGGAAAATGGCGACGGCTTCACCATAATCGTGCGTGACGACGGGCGGGGCTTCGACCCGGAAAGCTGCGCCGAAGCCGAGCCCGGCCAACATATCGGCCTGAGCGTGATGCACGAGCGCGCGGAAAAAATCGGGGCGGAAATCAGCATCCGCTCACAGCCCGGCAGCGGCACCGAAGTGCGCCTGCATATTCCCGGCGATTTCAGCTAGTAATCCACTATACCCACTATTTTCAGGTAGCCCCATGACCGAATCCAACATCCGCATCCTCTTGGTAGACGACCACCCCCTGTTCAGGCGCGGGCTCAGTTTTCTGCTCGCGCAGGAATACGGTTTTGAAATCGTTGCCGAAGCCACCGACGGCCTCGAGGGCGTGAAGCTTGCCCGCTTCCACCGACCCGATTTGGTGCTGCTCGATGTGGAAATGCCGGTGATGAACGGCCCCGAAGCCCTGGCTCAAATGCTGGATTTCCAGCCCGGGCTGCCGGTGTTGATGCTCACCATTTCCGAAGATGCCGACAACTTGAAAAAATGCCTCGAGCTGGGCGCGCGCGGCTATATTTTGAAAAACGCCGACACCGATTTCCTGGTGGAAGCCATCCGCCAAGCCGTGGCCGGGCAGCAGACCGTGTCGCCCGAAATGAACAACGCCGGCCAGAGCATTCCGCCCGAACATTCTGCCATCCTCGATTCCCTCACCCAGCGCGAGCGTGATGTGTTGCGCTATGTGGCCGGCGGCATCAGCAACAAAATGATTGCCCGGCGGATGTTTTTATCCGAAAACACGGTGAAGGCGCATATGCAAAATATCTTCCGCAAACTCAACATCGACAACCGCGTGCGCGCCGCCGTGTATGCCCGCGAATTGGGCTTGGATAAGGAAGAGGAGTGATGCGGTTGGCGGTTTCAGGTAGCCTTCGGATGAGAATGAGGCTACCTGAAACTGAAAGGCGGAAGGCTGGCGGCGTTTGCTGCTGTTAATGGCTGGCAGATGTTAGATTCCGGTATTCGGCCTACAGTGAGTTATCAGTAATCTGTAATCGGTAAAGGCTACCTGAAAAATGTTTCAGGTAGCCTTTTTGTGTCTAATTTGGGCTGGGTTGAAAGCTGCAATGTAACGTTTCCTGCTGCTGGTATGGGGTGATGCTTGCGGCTAATCCGCTACGGATGCTTTCAGGTAGCCTCTTCAGTCTTTTTATGCCCGCCGCACACTTTGCAGGCGGGATTTTTGGGAATGGCGAAATGCTGCCATTGGCCGCTGAGTGCGTTGTAGCAGCGCAAAACGCCGTTTTCGGCAGGCAGGCCGAGCAGGATTTTCAGGGCTTCGGCGGCTTGGGTGGTGCCGATGATGCCAACCAGCGGGGCGAATACGCCGAACAGGGCGCAGGCGCCGTCGTTGTCTTGTTCGCGGTCGAACAGGCAGGCATAGCAGGGCTGGCCGGGCAGGTCGGGGCGGTAGGTGGCGATTTGGCCGTCGAAGCGGGTGGCGGCGCCGGAAACCAGCGGGGTGCGGGTGGCGCAGGCGGCGGCGTTGAGGGCTTGGCGGGCGGAGAAGTTGTCGCTGCAATCGAGCGCGGCCTGGCATTGGGGCAGCAGGCGCAGCAGGGCGGCTTCATCCAGTTTGCCGTGGGTTTCGATTTGGCAGGCGGGGTTGAGCTGTTTCAGGTAGCCTGCCATGGCTTCGGTTTTGAGGCGGCCGATGTCGGCTTCGCGGTAGGCGGTTTGGCGCTGGAGGTTGGTTTCGTCGACATGGTCGTGGTCGGCAATCATCAGCCGCCCCACGCCGGCAGCGGCCAGATAGGGCAGGGCGGCACTACCCAGCCCGCCGCAGCCGAGCACCAACACGCAGGCATCCAGCAGTTTTTGCTGGCCTTCGGTGCCGATTTCGTCGAGCAGGATGTGGCGGCTGTAGCGCAGCAGTTGGCGGTCGTCCATGGCGGGAGTCCGGTGGTGGGAAAGGCGGAGATTATAGCGAAACGGCAGGGAGGCCGATACAATACGGCTTCCCATTTGAATGAGAATTAAGATGGATGTAATTCACGACTTGCCTTCGCTGCAACAGGCCTTCCGCCGCAAACAGAAGCTGAAGTTCCTCTATTTCTGGGGGCACGTGCCCAAGCAGGCGGGCGTGGCGGATCAGGCGGTATTCAGCCAGTGGTATCCCGCGCCGTTCGAGCTGGCGGGCGAACGTTATGCCACGGCCGAACATTATATGATGGCGGAGAAAGCCCGCCTGTTTGGTGCGGAAGCCGTCCACCACCAAATCCTGGCTTCGGGTTCGCCCGGCCATGCCAAGGCGCTGGGCAGGCGGGTGGAGGGCTTTCGGGAAGACGTATGGAACGCGCAGCGGTGTGAAATCGTGCGCCGTGGCAATTTGGCGAAATTCGGCCAGCATCCGGCTTTGCGCGCCTTCCTGCTGCAAAGCGGCAGCCGTGTTTTGGCGGAGGCCAGCCCGGTGGACAAGATTTGGGGCATCGGCCTGACGGCAGACGATCCGCGTGCGGCCAACCCGTTGCAATGGCAGGGGCTGAACCTGTTGGGATTTGCGCTGATGGTAGTGCGTGAGGAGTTGTGCGGGAAGGGCGGCTGAGGTTTTCGATAGATGACGGGAGGCCGGGCACGCTTTAGCCGGGAAGGTTGTGTGGCCGGTTGAGGGTGGCAATCCGGCTGTTTGTTGCCTGCGGCTGCAATGCAAAGGCTACCTGAAAGCGGGTTTGCGGTTTTCTGCGAAGCCGAAAATATTTCAGGTAGCCTTTGCCGTGGGCGGCCTGCTGGGGCGAATGACGCATTCAATCAAATTGCCGCAGCCGATTATGCCTG
>ERZ772764.549-NODE-549-length-25720-cov-11.608728_pt1 | contig 25720 bp, 26 predicted proteins | sample MGYA00512163_ERZ772764 | MGnify/ENA primary metagenome ERZ772764 (study PRJEB29015, sample SAMEA2737903) | human oral metagenome | biome: human oral; feature: human-associated habitat; material: dental | place: China | collected 2094 ... | reverse complement strand
AGTAATTTACTGGCTCCATCGCCTATAAAACCAACACGTTTTGTCCTATAACCCTTCTTATTAATAAAATATGTAATGAAAAAAGGTCTATATATTACAACTCAGTAATATATAGACCTTTAAGTGTATTATATAGTTTTCAAACTATTATAGGATGCTTTTACCAATAGGGAATACAGTTTTGCCAAATACCTTGTTTACAAGTACGGCACCAGAACCGTAGAAGCCCAAGAGGGAGATGAATAATTCGGACCATGCTGCAAGGGCGAAGAAGCCTGTTTTGCCACCTAAGAATAGGTCTGTTGCAAGACCAAAGAATAGGAAGCAAATTAATAGCATAATAGCAAATACAACCTTGTTTGTTTTCAAAGCTGCGATAGTGCCAAAGATAGAGAAGATTAAGAAGCCCACAAAGGCGAATGCTAATTGTGTTACATCGAAACCTTTTTGGATTTCAGGACCGAAGGAGCCCATTTGGATTAACCAAACGCCGGCCATGGCGGACCAGAATAAACCGTATGCACCGAATACAACAGATCCGAAAGGATTATTTTTCTTGAAATCAAAATAACTAGCTATTAATTGTGCTAAAGAGCCTAATAAAACGGCCCAAGGGACAATAACAGATGTTGTTGGACCAGACCATCCAACGCGGGATGTAGATACTACAAAACATACAATCGCAAGACCAAGTAAACCAAGACCTGTCGGGTCAGCAACATTTTCGCTCATTTCAACTCGTTTAATTTCCTTTTCCATGTGTTCCTCATTTCTCAATCAACTAACTACAACTATAGGTGCCATGAAAGCACTGCCTCATAAATGTAACATACATCACACTTTTGAATCAATACTATAGGTAATAGTAACAATGCTTAAAATGCATAATTAAATAAGTGAGTATTTACAAGGATAGTTACAAATCGTAGCCGATTTTATTGGTTTAATTCCTCTAAAAATTGGGTATTGCATATGGATTTAACATAATTCTTGACCATTGGAGAAATGTATGCGCACAGTAGATTTTGGTTCCATTACGAAACGCGTGGGGCTTCATTTGTGATATACTACATATAAAGTATGTAGGAGGTTATATGGTTTTTCTTACTTCATTACAAAGTATCATGCCTATCGTCTTGCTCATATCTCTTGGATATTTCTTAAAAGGGCGGGGCATGTTTAATGATACATTTAGCTCGAATCTATCGAGGCTCATCATGTCCGTCATTTTGCCGGTCGGCGTATTTATGTCCGTGCTTCACAATGTGCAAACATCGGATTTGTGGGACTTGCGGTATGGATTACTTGTCGTGATGCTGACCTATGTAGTATCGTACATCATAGCGTTTATTATGATGAAAATTGTACATGTCCCACGGGGACGCCGCGGTATTTTTATCAATATGGTAGTTAACGATAATTGTTTATTTATTGGACTACCTGTACAGATTGCATTGTTTGGGCCTGATGCATTACCGTTTTTCTTGCTGTATTATATTGGTAATACCATATCTGTATGGATGTTTGGCGTATTCCTCATTGAGGCTGATCCGTTGCCTACGAATGGTGCTAGCCATGGTGAAAGCTTTCGCACCTTGGTACGCAAGTTTTCTTGGAAAAAATTATTGCCACCGCCATTATTGGGCTTTTTCTTGGCGTTAATATTCTTATATGCTGAGATTCCATTGCCAACGGTATTACATAATACGTTGAACTATATAGGGAATATGGTAACACCATTATCCTTGCTATACATTGGTATCGTATTACATGATGCGGGCCTTAAAAGCATGCGTTTAAATAAGGATTCCATCGGTGGTATCATTGGACGTTTCGCCGTAGCCCCATTTATTATGTTCTGCGTTATCTATGCTACAAAATACCTCATGGGCATTACATTGGATCCCGTTGCGGTCGTTACATTCATCGTTCAATCTGCAGGACCGGTTATCGCCGTATTGCCAATCGTAGCGAATGAAGCCGGTTCTGATTTGCCATTTGCCACAGGACTCGTAACCATTAGCTCCGTATTGTTCGTATTCGTTATACCAGTTATTATGGAAATATTAACGATATTTGGTATAGGAATGTAAATCTATACAATATAAAACGACTAGCATTATATACATACGTATATGGTGCTAGTCGTTTTTTACGCATTAAACTATTCGATAATCATTATGATATCTTATGCATTAAGCGCTTCGATAATCGTTACGATATCTTCTGCCTTTCGAGCAATGTGTTTGACGCCTAAATCTTTATGTAATTGTTCGTCTCTAAATCCCCATGTAACGCCGATGCATAGTAGGCCAGAGTTTTTGGCTGTCGCTACATCTACTTCAGAGTCGCCGATGTAGATGGATTCGTCTTGTGACGAATTTAATTCTTTTAATGCTTGTAATACCATATCTGGTGCTGGTTTACGTTGTAATCCAGGGCGTTCGCCAATAGCTACTGGTAAACGATCACCAAAGTATTCCTTATTTAATGGAGTAATACCTTCTTGGATTTTATTAGAAACAATGGCGAGTTTATATCCCTTAGCACGTAATGTGTCTAATACATCAAGCATGCCAGGATATGGGGCTGTGTAATCTTGTAGATGTTCTCCGTAGTATGCTTTAAATTCGTCGAGATAGGTGTTGAATTCAGCCTCCGAAATGGAATCTGGCAGTGATTGACGCATCAAATGTGCAACGCCGTTGCCAAGGGCTGCTTTCACCTCAGGGACCGACCGTTCTGGCAAATCATGAGCGCGCAATACATAATTCACCGCATTGCGTAAATCTGTTAACGTATCTAGCAATGTGCCGTCACAATCGAATACGATAGTTGTATATTTCATGGGGACCTCCAAAATCTATATAATCTTATTCCATTATATGACATGAACCGAGAATTTTAAATTAGTCTATGATACAATTAGTATACTAGTTAAAAAATTTTGGAGGATTAGTATGACTGAAATACAATCTTTATTATTGATGAAAGCCACGTTAGAATCCACAAATCTTCATGGTGTTGAAGCCATGCTCGACGATGATTGCGAATATGTTTCTACAGGTCGTGGTATCATTGCTCGTAATAAACGTGAAAGCTTAGAATTTTTAACGGCCATGGTTGATTCCATCCAATCTGACCATGTACCTGTTATCTGTCGTGTGATGCATATTACAGAGGTTTACGAAGAAGGCGCCTTATTTCATGAGGGCCGTCACGGTTTGACCGTTGCCTATGAAGAGGGCAATCAATATGCGTATATGTTGTTTGTTGATATTAATGAGGATGGCCGTATTGACCGCATCGTTTCTAGCCAAGAAAATTATGAGTTTGAATACGATGATCTTCGTTTATCCTTAGATGAAACACCATATCGTTTCCCAATTGTGCCACACACTGTGAAAGACTGGATTGCGGCCCTTAGCATTTGGCTTGAAACTGATAATTTTGATATCGATGATTTTTACCAATTCATTGATGAAGATACCAAGGTAGTGTTCCAAAAAGGTGATGCAGAATCCATTACATTAGAAAACGGTCTCGATGTAGAGGATTACTTTGATCAACTTATGAATCAGAATTTTGCTGCTGTACCACATATTATTCGTGATGAAGACGATAATCTTATTTTAGTCTATGGCCCTATGAGCCTTATCGTGAGTCTTAACGAACAAGGTGGTTTGGCCGTAATCAGTATATACATTGATACGCGCGACGAAGAAGAATCCATTGATGAATACGGTTATATCGAAGAAGATTTGACCGAACCTGTAGAAGAAGAACCTTTTACGGATTATTGATCGGTACATGATACATGTCCATAAAAATTAGAACAGGCCTGTACTAATTTTTGGATGACCTTATATAGGTGTGTTCAGAAATAGAACAGGCCTGTACTAATTTTGGGGTGACCTTATATAGGTATGTTCAGAAATAGAACAGGCCTGTACTAATTTTACGGAGCCCCTATATAGGTGTGCTTAGAGATAGAACAGGACTGTACTAATTTTACGGAGGCCTTATATAGGTATGTTGAGAAATAGAACAGGCCTGTTCTATTTTTAAAGAGGCAGGAGCTCGCTCCTGCCTCTTTTGTGTACAAAAATGTAATTAGATATCTTCTTTTTCTTTGATTATACCAGCTTTTTTCTTGCGCCAGTACCAAATGTAGAGCGGAAGAATGACGATACAGCCACCTAGACCCCAAAGTAATTGGTTTGTTTGGGCTTGGCCTAGCATCCAAAGGGATGTAGCAATGGCGATGATTGGAACGGTGTAACCACCAGGGATTGTGTAGGACCGTTCTTTATCTGCCCATTTACGACGGAATATGATGACTGCTAAACATGTTGGTAAGTATTGTGTAAAACGGGATACCGCACTAATAGCAGCAAGAGTTGTAAACGAACCAGACCAGGCGAGTAGTACGCTGGCAATAGCGGTGACAATCGCTGCTACATATGGTGCATTGTAGCGATTGCGTTTAGCTAAGGCACTTGGAAGCATGCCATCTTCGGCCATGGATGTTGCAATACGAGGTGCGTAATAGGCTTCGGCAAAGTTAATGCCGCCCATGGAAATTAATGTGCCTGCTAATACAATATACATGCCAATTGGACCTACAATTACATTGAAAGCATCTTGTACTGGTGCTTTTGTGTTAGCAAGGTCAGATCCTAGAACACCAATAGATACGGAAAGTATGGCCACATATAGGACTGATACGAGTAGCATACACATGATAATGGCACGAGGTAAATTCTTTTTAGGATTCTTCATATCCTCTGCGGCAATGGCAATAACCTCAAATCCTGTATAAGCAAAGAAGAGAAGAACGGCTGCTTGTGCAAAGGATCCATCTACATAGGTATCTTGTGGGAATACAGGTGTAAAGTTAGCGCCGTTAATAAAGAATATACCGATAGCGATAAATAGGGCGAGAGGTACTAATTTAGAGATTGTAATCAAGTTATTAACAAACTTAGACACGTTAACACCAAATATGTTTACGATTGTTAAGCCTACGATTAATATGAAAGAAATGACATCCTTTGCAAAATCGCCACTTAAGGCTGGAACTGCTGCACCTAATGCTGTGGCAAAGCCAACGGCCATGGCGGCCCAAGCAATAACCGTTACAATCCATTTAAGAACGCCTACCTCAAATCCCCAAAAGTCACCTAATGCATGTTTGGCATATAGATAGGGACCACCATTACGTGTGAATAGGCTGGCCGCTTCGGCAAAGCATAAGGCAATACATCCTGCAATGACCGCATCAAATAAAAGGACCCCTAAACTGGCTGACCCAATAATGGCATAGGCCTTATTCGGTAATAGGAAAATCCCAGTACCAACGATACCATTGATACCGAGGAGTACAATACTCCAAAATCCAAATTTACTTTTCTTATCCATTAGTTGGCCTCCTTAGTAGCATCTACGAAGGCTTTAAATAATGTTTTTGCATGTACATCTTTCACATGCATCATTTCTGGATGGAATTGAGTTGCTACGAACCATGGACGACTCGTATCTTCTAATGCTTCGACTGTACCATCCTTGGCACGGCCTGTAACAACTAGGCTTTCACCAATATTCCGGCACGTTTGATGATGATGAGAATTTGTAATCCATGTGGTTGTGCCGATGATTTTCGCTAATTTAGAATCAGGTTCAATTTCCACCGTATGCGTAGGTAATGCAGGCGTTTGATTTTGGCTGTGCTTAATCGTGCAATTTTCATCATATGGCAAATCTTGGTACAAGGAGCCACCACGATAGACATTCACGATTTGGCAACCGCGGCAGATGGCGAATACAGGAATATTTCGCGCCTCCGCTGCAGCTAGTAAGGCAAAATCGAATTGATCGCGCTCAGGGAACACATCGCCGATGCCTCGCAATGGTTCTTCGCCATAATGGAGCGGATACACATCATGCCCACCTGTAAGGAGTAGGCCATCAACAATATTGATGGTTTCCTTTGCTTGCTCTAAATTTTCCGTGAAAGGAATAATAATAGGAATGCCACCGGCTTCTTCGATGGAGCGGACATAATCCTGATTCACATAAGAACGGATTAAATCGACATAAGCGCCGCTGGTATCGCGTAGCGTATTGCCGGAAATTCCAATTAATGGTTTTTTCATACTATCACCTCAATGTGTAAAATACTGTACATCAAGTACAGTATAATTATAATTCATTTTCCTATAATATACTATAACATATTATGCAAGTAGGAATTGCGTTTGTGTAAATATAGCTAATACTGGATGATTCTAAAATGAATTTATAGAAAATTGATAAAAAATTAATAATTAGGTATAATGAGTCTTAGAATGTAGAGTATAAATTGAGGAGAGAATGTATGAACTGGAAACGTGTAATAGCATTAGGTTTACTTGGATTAACATTTTGCATGGGGCAGTCTTATGCGATAGATGTAAATATTCCTGGCGCTGATGCATCCATACCTGCTGATGAATATCAAAATTATCGAAAGAATACCTCACAATCTAGACAAATGGATCAAAGAATTGTAGAGAAGGTTACAAGAGATAATAAATCGATTCCTAATTATGATATGTCGAAAACACCAATGGATATATATCATACAAGAGAATTAAATCATGGTGTTAGATATTCTAGTACTGTGTTTATTTTAAAAGAAAACGGAGCGAATATAAAATTTACTATTCCCCAATCAAGCATTGTGGCTCAAGCTAATGGAAGTATAGGTAAGCATAAAGAATTAATCAGTGCAGGTGGAGTAATGACTTATAATGGGGAGTGGTATTATGAGTTAAGACCACAGCCTAAGGGTGATAATTGGGAAGATACGAACATTCCATATAGTAAGCTGAATTCTGATGCTATGAAAGAAGTATTTTATAAAAAATATAATCCAATAGCAGGTAATAAAAAAATTAGTGAAAAGGTGTTAGGTGCTAATACTTTTACATATCCCACCATTGAAAAGGCTACATGGGATTCAATCGTATTTAAGAATGATTTGGTAGAAGGAACAATCAATTTTACTATGCCAAAACAACCGACGATTTCCTATCATATTGGGTATATGCTTCCCAAAGGGGTAGTTAAAAAGATAAGTTCTAAAGGTGATGATACATTAGTCAAAGCAACTATGAATGGTTTGGCGAACATCGTATTGCCGTCAGTAAAACCTGCTAGTGATATATTAGAATATACCTCTGAAGTACATAGAGGACCTTTTACGTTCAGAATTTTAAAAAATAGTAAATCCTTAGGTACAAAAGTCACTAAAAATGGTTTCCAAGTCGAGTATTTTAAGTCTGGTAAAATTAAAGAGTCTATTTCCGTTAGACCACTTTTTAAACGAGATGATCCAAAGAAACAGAATATGATGTATCATTCTCTAATTGGATTTGTTGGTGCAGATCAATTAAATGAAGGTAAGCCTATTCAATTTGCTACTGTATGGAATGATGCTTTACCAGGTGCTTATTATGAAGTTAAGGGCGAAAAGGATACTTTGTTTGTGATGACTGTATTTGATGATACACATCTTTATACTCATTATATGGTCAAACCTCATGATGTACATGTAAGCAATTTTAAATTACGTGATATCGTTCAATATGTAGATTACAAGCATAATAAAGAGGATTATGGTAGATTTAAATTGGGTTTAGGCATGCCAAAGTTTTTAATTGAACTAAATATATCGGAACAATTGAACAAGAAAAAATAAATTATTATAGATTGTGATTCTATATGATTATATTAAGCGATACATATATATCGCTTAGTAAAAAGAGGACCGGCTCAAATGAGTCGGTCCTCTTACTATTTGTATATGTAATTATCTAAAGAATCTACCAATAAGTGGCATGCTAGCACCATCGTTTTTGTTAAGCCCTTTTAAAAGAACCATGATAATAACGTAGAGCAATAAGCCTTCGATACCTGTGAGTATGAAGTTAACCCACATTGGTAAGATATCTGTTAAGTAGTGGTAACTCAAGAAGATGAGTACCCCCATGACACCGGCACTGACCACGTTTTTCCATAGAAGGGAAATGTCGAGGAAGTAGCCTGTGTATTTTTTGATGTAAATCAAATTGAGTAACGCTGCAAAGCCAATATCAGCAACGGTTGCCCAGGCGGCACCACCGATGCCGAGCCAAGGGATGGCCGTTAATGTCCAGTTAAGGATAACCTTGATGATAAGGGAAATCCCCATATTAATAACCGGAATGCGTGGCTTATTAAGGCCTTGTAAAATCCCTGTTGTAACTTGGTGTACACCGAGGAAGAAGATAGAGAACGCTGTGATTTGTGTTGCTAGTTCTGCCTTAGGTGCATTGTAAATCAACGTAACAGTTGGTGCCGCAAGTACATATAATAGTACCGTAAATGGTACGGTTGCCATAAATGTTAAGCGCATAGAACCAGCAGTGCGTTCGTAAATACCTTCATGATCTCGTTTGGCAAAAGCATGAGAGATGGCTGGTACGATGCTCGTAGCAAGGGCGGCCGTAATGATAGTAGCCAAGTTGATGAGCGGCACTGCCATACCTGTAAGATAACCGAACAGTTCTGTTACTTCATTCATCGGGAAATTAGCGTCTAATAGGCGACGTGGTACGATGAGCAAATCAAGATTGGCCGTTAATGGTAACATGATGCTGGCTAAGGAAATCGGAATGGACAACGATAACAGTCGCGATAAAATTTCCTTGGCCGATTCGCGTGGACCATCGTAGCTTTCACCAGTACTACTAGCCTTAGGCAATTTGTAGTAATAGTACAAGAGCACGAGGAAGGCACTAAAGGCTCCGACGCCAGCACCTAGGCTAGCACCGCCAGCTGCAGCAGGTAAGCCATATGGCAATAAGATGGCCGCTGCGCCGAGCATGACGATAACGCGCAATAGTTGTTCTACGATTTGGCTGACCGCCGTTGGGGTCATCATTTCATAACCTTGGATGTAGCCGCGGAAACAGGAAATCCACGTTACAAAGAATACTGCCGGAGCAAGTGCGATGATTGAGTAGTAGGCACGGCTTTCAGCAATGAGACCGCTAGAGATAAGCCAATCTGCGCCAAAGTACATGGCCAAGCTGGCGATAAATCCCGTAATGGTCAGCATTGTGAAAGAAATATTAAATACTCGTTTAGCACCACCAAAGTCGTGTAATGCTAATCGTTCTGCCGTCAAAATAGAGATGGCAATCGGCACACCTGCGCTCGAAATTTGCAATAGTAACAAATAGATAGGAAAGGCCATCTGGTAGATGCCGATCCCTTCACCGCCCAAGATGCGGGATAGAAGAATCCAGTTGATACTACCGATGGCTTTCACTACGAAACCGGCAATGGTTAAGATTAAGGTTCCTTTTACAAATCCACTAGCCATAGATTATAGTTTGTGAGAAGAACCTAATACATCTTTAATTTTGTGAGCTACCATGCCTTTAATAGCGTCACGAGCAGGTCCTAAATATTTACGAGGGTCAAATTCGGATGGATTTTGTGCCAAGTATTCGCGTACAGATGCAGTCATAGCAAGGCGAAGGTCTGTATCGATGTTGATTTTGCAAACCGCCATTTGCGCTGCTTTGCGAAGCATTTCTTCAGGTACGCCTTGTGCGCCAGGAATATTGCCACCAAATTCGTTACATTTTGCTACGAATTCAGGCAATACGGAGGAAGCACCATGCAATACGATAGGGAAGTTAGGCAATAATTTACCAACCTTTTCCAAACGTTCAAAGTCGAGGTATGGTGTGCCTTTGAATTTGTAAGCACCGTGGCTTGTACCGATAGCGATAGCCAAGGAATCAACACCTGTTAATGCTACGAATTCAGCAGCTTGTTCAGGGTCTGTGAAGCGAGCGTCTGCATCGGATACGTTAACGTCATCTTCGACGCCAGCTAAACGACCAAGTTCTGCTTCTACTACAACACCGTGCGCATGAGCGTATTCAACAACTTGTTTTGTAATTTTTACGTTTTCTTCAAAATCATGGTGAGAAGCGTCAATCATAACAGATGTAAAACCGCCGTCTACGCAATCTTTACAGATTTCAAAAGAATCACCGTGGTCAAGGTGAAGAGCGATTGGTAAATTGCTATCTTCCAATGCTGCTTCTACTAGTTTTACAAGATAAATATGTTTAGCATATTTGCGAGCACCTGCAGATACTTGCAAAATAAGAGGGGATTGTTCCTCTTTTGCTGCATCGACGATACCTTGTACGATTTCCATATTGTTAACATTGAAAGCACCTACTGCATAGCCGCCTTCATAAGCTTTTTTGAACATTTCCGTAGTCGTTACTAATGGCATGTTGTCCTCCTTGGCTTTATAGCCGATTGTATGTATTTTGAAAGTATTGTCATCAACTTATGATGATACATATCTATTCATTGTTAGTATATCAAGAAACGATATAAAGCACCACAATTTTATAAGGTTTTCTAGATGAATCTGTTAGAGATATAGTAAATCTTTCATATCCGTTGGCATAGGGGCCCGTAGTTCTATATACTCCTGTGTCATAGGATGGGTGAAAGCTAGGTAGCCAGCGTGCAATGCTTGACGATGGATATGATCTAAATGACCGCCATATAAATCATCACCAGCTAAAGGAAAACCTAAATGGGATAGGTGTACACGAATCTGATGGGTTCGGCCCGTATGAAGTACACATTGCACATGAGTGAGAACCTGTTGTGTGTTTGCATGCATATCTGTTAGTGCCGGTTGTGACACTGTGTGGCGTGCCAATACCGTCACATCTGTACGAGCCGGTTTGCCGATTAATGTGCAACACCGTTCGATGATGCTACCCGGTTTACGTCCGATGGGATATTTAATGGTTAGCGATTGACTTGGCATAGTGCCTTCAACGATGGCGTCGTAGACCTTTTGAAATTTTGTGCGTTGCTTATCAAAGGCATGCTGTACCACCGATGTTTTAGCGATGATAACGATGCCCGATGTGTCCTTATCGAGTCGATGGACCGGGTGAAAGTCATGAGCTTGTTCGGTTTCGTCATAATAATAGAGAACGCCATTTGCCAATGTTCCATCGCGTACCGTCGAGGTAGGGTGCATAAGAACACCGGCGGCTTTATTTACAGCGAGAATGTAATCGTCTTCGTATACGATTTCCAGATTCATTGGGGTCCGTGAAAATTCTTGTTCAGGTGCTAATTTCATAAGTAGATGATCTCCGCCATGAACAAGGGTATCCCATGTAGCCGATTGTCCGTTAATGGTGATGATACCATCATTTTTTAGACGCCGGCGCATGCGCTGTGAAATATGTTGTTGTTTTATGATGTGATTCATAGATTGCGTGTGTACATTAGCATCTACAATCAAGTCGATTATGGTTGCTGTTTTCATAGGTCCTATTATAGCAAAAAAATAATGAATGAAGTATTTTTCATAATTTATTGTATATATATATGCCTATATAGTATAATTTATATTAATAATTATTTATATATTTTTTATATGTATAGACCTTTGAGTAATAAGAGGAGAGATTTATGAAACTCAACAAGAAATCTTTATTAGTCGCGTGTGTGTTGGCGGCTATGTCCACTAGTGCTTTCGCAGCATCCACTACAACATCTACTAGTACCACAACTGTAACAAATACAGATACACCAACATCTACTAGTACGCGTGTAACACGTGAGCAACATAGTACATCCGCATCTTCTACTACGTGGAAATCGGAGGAAACTCATAGAACTACATCAACGAGTGCTAGCGTAGGTGTAATGACACCTCAAAAACTAGAAGAACGTAGTGCCTTGGCCGGTTACATTGCTGCCGATGTATCTGATGTATTAAACCCGTATCGCGATGCACCAAAATCTTTGAAGTCTGGCAAAGGGATGACTTTCAAAAATGATGAAGTTCTTGAACATGGTGTGCTAGCATCCATGAAACAAGGCGGTAAATGGGGGATTATTCGTCCAGATGGAACCGTAGCAATCGAACCTAAATATAAAGAAATTCGCGATGTTGACTATAAAACTGGTAATGTATTAGCTCAAGTAGATAAGAAAACAGAAACTTGGGTAACACCTAAAGGTGTGGAAATTTCCGAAGAAGAAGCTTTAAAAGACCGTATTAAACAAGAAGTTACACAAGAGTATGCAAGTGATCGCTTTGTAGAATTTAAACAAAAAGGAAAATACGGTTTTAAAACAGAAGATGATAAGGTTGTAATTGAACCGCAATTCCGTCAAGTGTTAACTGGTTTTAGTGAAGATCGTGCATTTGTTAAAAATGCAAAAGGTAAAATTGTAGCTATTGATGGTACTGGTAAAGAGTTATTCGTTGCACCTTCTAAAGAGATATATGGCTATCGTAATGGCCTTGCTGAATATCGTCGTTCCGTAAGTGGTTTTAACTTAGGTGGTCTAGTAGGTGGCTTTATCGTTGGTGGCATTGTAGGTGGTGCTCTCTTGGGCGGTCATCATTATCATGTAGGTGGTTTTGTATATGATGGTGCAAAACGTGGTTATATTGACCGTAATGGCAATATTGTGATTGACAGTAAAAAAGATAAAGTATGGCCTATGACATCTTATGGAACTGTAATCAAAGACTCTGGTAAATTATGCTTTGTTAATCGTAAAGGTGAAATCGTTATTCAACCTGGTGATTACGATGCAGGTGAAATGGATAAGTTTAACGGTTTGTTGGCATTAAAAGATAATAGCAGTGATAAATGGGGTGTCTTTGATGTTTCAACTGGTAAACAAGTGGTATCCTTCAAATATGATTCTATTTCCTTTGCCGGTACAGATCGTTTAGTAGTAGTGAAAGACCATGTTAAAAATCTTATCAATATGTCTACGGGAAAATCATTATATTCTGCTCAAACAGAAGCGACTATTGAGCCATTTAACAGTGATACTGTAACATGGGTTCATACAGGTAAAGATGCATATACTATTATCGATAATGATGGTCATGTATTATTTAGAGATACTAATAATATTATAGAAGATGTGAAGTCTTTTAATCATGGCTTTAGCTCTGTTAAGTCCAAAGGAAAATGGGGCGTTATGAATGCTAAAGGTGAATGGGTTGTACAACCTACTTATGAGGATGTAAATATCCTATAATTGAACTTTTGCTTAATAAGCGGATTACTTATTCTACAGCTCGTAGGACAGAGGACCGTTTATATTAATTACATATAAAAAATAAATCAACGAGTAAATAGCAATGTATGAATGTATCGTACATTGCTATTTTTATATAATGAATAGTTATAATCTAAATTCTGAAATTCCTAGTAAATATTGATAATTTACGATATAATTATATAGATGTATTCCATTCAATGAATACGTGGATGATGATGAAAATAATGCGTGAACCCCATGCCCAATGGGTTCAGGTGTAGGAGGTATAAAATGGCTAAAGATTGTTCCTTTGACGTTGTATCCGAAGTGGATATGCAAGAGGTGGATAATGCGGTAAACCAAGCGAAGAAAGAGATTGGTACGCGTTATGATTTCCGTGGTTCTAAAGCGGAAATTAGCCTTGAAGGTGATACCATTAAAATCATCGGTGATGACGAATATAAATTAAATGCTATTATCGATGTATTAAAAGGCAAAATGGTTAAACGTAATGTAGCGGTTAAGAACCTTGATTATGGTAAGGTTGAGCCTGCTGCTGGTGCCACTGTACGCCAAGTGATTACTATTAAAAAAGGCATTACAAAAGAAAATGCTAAAGAAGTAGTAAAGGCAATCAAAAATATGAAGCTTAAGGTACAAGCGTCTATCCAAGAGGATCAAGTGCGCGTATCTGGCAAGGATAAGGATGATTTGCAAGCGGTTATTCAAATGTTAAAACAATTGGATGTACCGGTTGAATTGCAATTCGTTAACTTCCGTTCCTAATTATATAAGCATAAGAGATAGGGTTAGATTGATTCTAGTGAATCGCTAACCCTATCGGTGTAGGAGGCGCTATGAGAGTAGAGGACATGAAGGGTGGTTATACGACCGGTTCATGTGCTACGGCAGGCATGAAAGCAGGTCTATTGGCCCTCTTAGAACACGATATTGTGGACAAGGTTGTTATTGAAAACCCGCAAGGTCAATTCATCGAGGTGCCTATTAAATCTGTGGAAATCATATCCGAAACAGAGGCAAAGGCGACTGTGATGAAGGATGGCGGTGACGATCCAGATGTGACCCATGGCAATGATGTGGAAACGACGGTGACCCTTGATGACACAGGCAAGCTACGTTTTCGAGCTGGCTTTGGTGTCGGTACGGTTACAAAACCCGGTCTCGCAATGCCCCCTGGACAACCGGCCATTAATCCGGGCCCTAGAGCGATGATGAAACTCGTATTTGAAGAGTTTTGTACGCAAGGTCAAGGTGTGACGGTAACAGTAAGCGTTCCTAATGGTAAGGTGTTGGCTAAGAAGACGTTGAACCATACGCTGGGTATCGAAGGTGGTATATCCATTATCGGTACAACGGGTATCGTTAAGCCGATGAGTGAAGAAGGGTTTAAGAATTCTCTTGTGCCTCAGTTAAAGGTAATGAAAGCCAATGGCTGTGAAACAGCGGTTCTCGTACCGGGGCGTATCGGTCAAGATTTGGCGGAACAAGTGCTCGGTATCCATAAGAACCAAATGGCTGAAACCAGCAACTTTATCGGATTTATGCTTGAACAAGCTGTTCATATTGGCTTTAAACGAATCTTGATCATCGGTCATATCGGTAAGCTCATTAAGCTTGCTAGCGGAAGTTTCCATACCCATAATCGCATGAGCGATGGTCGTATGGAAAGTATTGTGGCCTATGCAGCTCTTGAAGGAGCATCCCAAGCGGTGTGTGAAGAGTTATTTAATTGCCAAACTACAGAATCTACGTTCCCTATCTTAGAGCGAGAAGGCCTAACTGGTGTATATCAACGTGTGGTAGACCGCGCATCTATGCGCAGTGAACGATATATTGCCAATGAGGCTGAAGTAGGTATTATTATTACCACCTTAAAGGGTGAGATTTTGGCTATGGATAAGCATGCAAAAGAGATAGGAGAGCTAGAACATTGGCACATACCTTGTATATCGTAGGCATTGGTCCGGGCAATCCTGATTATGTGGTGCCTAAAGGCCTTAATTTAATTAAACATGCTACCGTTTTGGTAGGTAGTGAACGCTCCTTGGAGGATTTTAAGGAACCTGGACAGATTACGTATCCTGTAACGGGGAAGCTAAGTTGGTTATCCGAACAAATTGAGCGTGAACTTCACGACCATGATGTTGTGGTTATGGTCAGTGGTGATACGGGCTACTATAGCTTGTTACCGTATTTGAAAAAGAAATTTCCTACCACACACATTGAAGTGGTGCCAGGCATTAGTTCCATGACATTTGCCTTTGCACGCCTTAACGAAGTGTGGCATGATGCGGATTTAATGAGCTTTCACGGACGCCAACCAGCGCCTGAAAGACTCGTATATGAAGCGGGAAAGAAGATGGGATTCTTAACGGATCCTGAATATAATCCAGCGCATATTGCGCGTATTTTAATAGATGCAGGATGGCCAAAAGAAACGAGAGCAGCAGCCTTAGAGCGCTTGAGTTACGATGATGAAAAAATCGTAGACTCTACCCTAGAGGTGTTAACTGAGCTCGAAGGCTTTGGACATTCTGTTATGGTGGTACTAGGATGAGACATTTTTTCGGAATTCCTGATGAGGAATTTATACGCGGTGACGTGCCGATGACGAAATGCGAGATTCGCAAAGCTGTTATGAATGAGGCGCGCATCGAGGAAGATAGCATCGTCCTTGATGTGGGGGCTGGTACGGGCTCGATTTCTATCGAAGCTGCCTTAGCGGCTCCTAAAGGTCATGTATATGCTATTGAACGTTTTGATAAAGGCATTGAGTTGATTCATGAAAATATGAAGAAATTCAATGTAAATAATATGACTGTCATAAAATCCAAGGCTCCAGAAGGTATGGAAGATTTACCTGAGCTTGATGCGGTTATTATCGGCGGCAGTGCTGGTGGTATGACGGGCATTATGGATGAAGTACAACGATTGTTAAAGGTAGGCGGTCGCCTTGTTGTAACGGCGGTAACGATGGAAACGGGTTATACCATTTTAAAAGAGTTGAAAGGTCGTCCTTTCACATATGAAGGGTACCAAATGTCCATTAGCCGCTATCGTAAGGCTGGTCCATATCATTTGTTGGATCCATTGAGTCCAATTTTTATTGTATCTGCAACGCGTATCGCAGAAGGAGAGTAATATGGTTGATGTACATATCATAGGCGCAGGTCCTGGAGATCCAGAGCTTATTACGCGCAAAGGGTATCGTTTAGTACAAGAGGCCGACGTTGTTATTTATGCCGGTTCTTTGGTAAACCCTGCTATTTTAGAGGCTTGTAAACCAGGTTGTGAAATTCATAATAGTGCTACTATGAACCTTGATGAGGTATTGGCTGTTATGAAAGCTGCCGTGGCAGATGGCAAAAAGGTTGTCCGTTTACATACCGGTGACCCAGCTATTTATGGTGCTATTCAAGAACAAATGGATGCCTTGGCTGGCATGGGTATTACCTATGAAGTGGTGCCTGGCGTAAGTTCGTTCCTTGCTACTGCAGCAGCATTAAAACAAGAGTACACATTGCCAAATGTATCTCAAACCGTCATTATTACGCGTATGGAAGGCCGTACACCAATGCCTCCAAAGGAAAAATTGCGCATGTTGGCGGCTCATGAAGCGACCATGTGTATCTTCCTTAGCGTTCAAATGCTAGATAAGGTAGTAGCTGAACTCATCGAAGGCGGTTATGATAAAACAACACCTGTAGCTATCGTAGTGAAAGCTTCTTGGCCTGACCAACGCATTATCCGCGGTACATTGGAAACGATTGCGGGTATCGTGGCTGAAGAAGGTGTATTACGTCAAGCTATGATCGTTGTTAGTCATGTACTAGACAGCGAATACGAATTATCTAAGCTTTACGATAAGGGCTTTGCTCACATGTATCGTAGTGCTAAGGACTAGTGTGATGAAAGAACTAGAATCTGATTCACCTATGACAGGAGCAAAGAATAGAACTGCTATTCTTTCTGTGTCTGAACGCGGTGCAAGGCTGGGGCAACGTATCAAGTCTTTGGTAGCTCCTCATGCGGACTGTTATGAAAAGGAAAATCGCCCTTCTGGTGGTGAGGCTATCTATTTTGATTCCCTCAAGCATCATATAGGACAGATTTTCAAGGATTACGATCAAGTGTTATGCATTATGGCACTCGGTATTGTAGTGCGTATGATTGCACCGTATATTGAGCATAAATCTAAGGATCCTGCCATCGTCGTAATGGATGAGGCTGGTCATCATGTCATCAGTTTATTATCCGGACATCTTGGGGGCGCCAACGAATGGACGCAGTCCATTTCGCTAGCCATCGATGCAGACCCAGTTATTACAACGGCGACGGATGTTAATGGATTGCCAGCGCCTGACGTGTTGGCGCGCCACGAGCATCTGTTGGTCGACGATTTTCACACCTTGGTGGATGTTAATTCTGCTGTTGTGGCTGGTGAAAGCGTCAACTACTACATCGATGAAACTTTAGTCGATGCTAATCGGTTATGCGATGCTGCTGCATTACATATCGGTACGCATGGCACTGTTCAGGTAGCAGATGTATTTACATTGCCTGAGACTGATGGTGTTCGTCGTGTAGTGATAACAGATAAGGTGATTACTGAGTATCCAGAGCAACTCATCTTACGTCCTCGTACGTATACGATGGGCATTGGTTGTCGCCGAGATACGCCAAAGGAACTCATACTGGATGCCATTACACAATCTCTGCAGGCGCATAAGCTTTCACCAAAAAGCATCGTCACAGCCGCATCGGTTATTGTGAAACAAGATGAAGTGGGCTTATTAGAGGCCGTAAACGAATTAGGGTGGGCTATTCATTTCTACACACAAGAAGAGATAGCACCCGTTATAGAAGAACAGGATTTAAAAGAATCCACATTTGTAAAAGGAACAATAGGAGTAGGAAACGTATGCGAGACAACAGCATTACTAGCGGCCAAGAGCCAAACATTAATACAGCACAAAACGGTGTATCCCAAAACAACAGTAGCCATTGCACAGGTAACATCAAAGTAATCGGCATTGGACCTGGGGACGCTGAATTTATGACACCACAAGCACGGGAAGCCATTTTAGCGGCAGACCGTGTAGTCGGTTATTTAACATATCTTGATTTGATTAAAGAACTTATCGCAGGTAAACAAACGGTAGGTACAGCGATGATGCAAGAAGTGGATCGTTGTCAACAAGCCGTTGATTTGGCTGTAGAAGGTCACCAAGTAGTAGTTGTATCCTCTGGTGACTCCGGCGTGTACGGCATGGCCGGCCTTGTACTAGAACTTGCTAATAAAGTACCAGCAGACAAACGCCCTTCCGTGGACATCGTTCCAGGTCTTAGTGCTGTCAACGTAGCAGCCTCTGTATTGGGCGCACCGTTGATGCATGACTTTGCCGTTATTTCCCTTAGCGATTTGATGACACCTTGGGATTTAATTAAAAAACGTGCTGATCTCTGTGCACAAGGGGATATGGTTATTTCCTTGTATAACCCACGCAGTAAAAAACGCGTAACTCATTTAGATGAAGTACGTGAAATCGTTCTTAAATACCGCGACCCTAAAACACCTGTGGGCATCGTGCAAAAAGCAGGCCGTCCAGGTCAACATATGGTAATTTCTAATCTTGAAAACTTCACAAAAGAAGAAGTAGATATGCAAACACTTGTTATCATTGGTAACAGCCAAACTTATGTTGAAAATGGTCGCATGATTACACCTCGAGGCTATAAATTATGATTTGGGTCATCGCTGGTACCTTGGATGGCCGTACATTAGCGGTAGATATCCAAGAACGGACTGGTGAAGAGGTTCTCGTGACGGTAGTGAGCCAATATGGGGCGGAATTGGCTGCTCATGAAGGCATTACAGTTCATACAGGTCGTCTTGACCAAGAGGCTATGCAACAGTTGATTAAGGAGCATAATGTGCGTCTACTCATCGATGCAAGCCATCCCTATGCAGCTATTGTGACTGCAACGGCTCAAGATGCAGCTAAGGCGGTAGGTATCCCTTTTGTTCGGTTTGAACGCAAAGAGGTACCATTGCCAGACTATGATAAATTGCATATCGTAGTGGATGAAACAGAAGCCGCTAATTTAGCCGGCAAATTGGCAAAGGAAAATAACAATCATGTATATTTGACTACTGGTAGTAAGACGATGCACATCTTTGCTAAATCTGAAGCTTTGCGAGACTGTGAAGTGTGGACACGTATTTTGCCAACTGCTGAGGTGTTGCAAATGATGGAAGACCTCAATGTGAGTCCGAAGCGGATCGTTGCCGTACAAGGTCCATTTTCTTACGATATGAATCGTATTATGTTCCACGATACAAAGGCGAGCGTTGTGGTTATGAAAAACTCTGGCCTCGTAGGTGGTGCTGATACGAAATTACAGGCTGCCATCGACCTTGGCATCCACGTTATTGTTATCGATCGTCCACGGGTGAAACTAGAATGCCCTGTGGTATCATCGAATGATGAATTTTTCAAATTATGGGAGGACACTAATGGATTACGTTAAAAATCCTAAAGCCATTGAAGATAAAAGTATGGAAATCATTTACGATTACGTAAAGGATTTAGGTTTAACCGATGATGAAGTACGCGTTGTATCTCGTACAGTTCACGCATCTGGTGACGTTGAATATGCTCAACTCGTAAAAATGAGCCCTGACGCTGTTCAAAAAGGTATAGAAGCATTAGACAATGGTGCAGATATTTACACTGACGTAGAAATGGTTCGCACAGGTATTTCTAAACCGGCTCTTAAACTTCGTGGTAATGAAGTACATTGCTTAATCAAAGATGAAAATGTAGCTAAAATGGCTAAAGAATTAGGCGTAACACGTTCTATTGCTGCTATGCGCACATTTGGCAAACAATTAGAAGGCCAAATCGTTGCTATCGGTAATGCGCCAACTGCATTATACGAAGTATTGCGTTTAGCTCTTGAAGAAGGTATTAAACCAGCTCTTATCATCGGTATTCCTGTAGGCTTTGTTGGCGCTGCAGAATCTAAAGATTATTTGATGGAAGTATCACCAGTTCCTTATATCACTGTAAAAGGTAACAAGGGTGGTAGCCCAATTGCAGCATCCGTATGTAATGCATTGCTTTACACAGATGTAAAACGCAACGATATGCTCTTCGTAGAAGGCAAAGAATCTAAATAATAAGTAACCCGAATCGTTGCATACTGCTGACGATTCGGGTTTTACTGTATCTATTATGAGGTTTATATGTATAATACGGGTGCTGATAGTACCATGTATTGGTGAAAGGAGAGATTACTGTGGACTCTCTGAATGAACGAAAACTCTTTCGCATATCAGTTATTATTGTCTTGGTTATTGCTGTCATAGCTAGCATGATTATCTCACTGATTTGGGGCTCCACACCGGTGTCACTATCGGAGATTTGGCACACATTGTGGTCTAGTGAGCTAACAGATACAGCATCGCAAATCATTTGGAATATTAGGTTGCCTCGTAATATTGTTGCTGCATTAGTTGGTGCTTGTTTAGCTGTATCGGGTGCCATTTTACAGGCGGTTATGAAGAACCCTTTAGCAGATCCTCAAATTGTTGGGGTGTCATCTGGTGCCGGACTTGCCGGTGTTATTATATTTATTCTTTTCCCTGGCTATGATCATATTGTGCCTCTCGTCGCCTTTATAGGTGCTATGGCTGCGGCGTTGATGGTATATGCTCTTGCTTGGAAGAATGGTGTACGCCCAAGCCGTATCATCTTGGCTGGTGTTGCGGTGGCTGCTTTTTTAGGCTCTGGTATTTCTGCACTACTTGTATTCTATGGAGATCGTGTGCAAGGAGCCTTACTTTGGATGGTAGGGGGCTTGGCTGCACGTAGTTGGCCTCAAGTAGAGGTTCTGTTCCCATACGCGTTAGTCGGTCTTATTTTTGCCTGTTTAGGTGCCAAACGTCTTACTATTTTAAGTTTAGGTGATGAAACAGCAAAGGGCCTAGGCCTTAAGGTAGAACAAACGCGGTTTATTATGACTGCTGTTGCGGCTCTATTAGCAGCAGGTGCCGTTAGTATTGCGGGCTTAATCGGTTTCGTAGGCCTCGTTATACCGCATATGTTACGACTTATCATCGGTAATGATTATGCATATTTACTCCCCGGCTCTGCATTATTAGGGGCACTCGTCCTCGTTGTTAGTGATACGGTAGGGCGTGTTATGTGGAGTCCAATTGAGGTACCGGTTGGCATTATCATGGCATTCTTTGGGGCGCCATTCTTCTTATATCTATTGAGGAGGGATAACTAATGAATACGGCTATTGATGTAAATCAGTTATCCGTCACTCTCGGAAATCGTCATATTTTACATGATATTAATGTATCTGTCCCTGTTGGTAAAATAACGACTTTAATCGGGCCTAATGGTTGTGGTAAAAGTACACTCTTACGGTCTATGATTGGATATATTCATAGTCCTCGTGAATGTGTGACTATTTTAGGTAAACCATTACAGTCGTATTCACAAAATGAATTGGCACGTCAAATGGCGTTTCTGCCACAGGTGCCTAATATGCCAAAGGATATGACCGTAGAAGAATTGGTATATTGTGGACGCTATCCATACCAAATGTGGTGGAAGAATACGGCCAAAGAGGACCGAGAAATCGTTGACTATGCATTAGGAATTACAAAAACGAATCATTTACGGAATCAATTAATTCCATCCTTATCTGGTGGTGAACGGCAACGGGTATGGATTGCTATGGCGTTAGCACAACAACCAAAATTATTAGTGTTAGACGAACCAACAACATACTTAGATATTAACCATCAACTAGAAATCATGGAATTGTTAAAACGATTAAACGATGAACAAGGGTTAACCGTATTGATGGTACTCCATGAATTGACGCAAGCCGTACAATATTCTCATTATATGGCTGTTATAAAAGATGGTCATTTAGTGACAGCTGGAGACACGAAAGAAATCGTATCGGATGAACTATTTAGAGATGTATTTTCCGTAGATGTACAAATCGATACCTTTGATGATAAACAATATGTACGCGTAAAAGGTTTAGTTGAGTAGATAGCTAGACTAATAGTGAAAGAGGGCATTCCCGAAATGGGGAATGCCCTCTTTAGTATGTTAGGATATGTTAGGATATGTTAAAATGTAACATTAATGCCATATGCTTCTTTTACTAAACGAGCCATAGCCTCAGGTGTTTGTAGACCTGGGTTAAGTAGGAATAGTTTAGATGGTAAGTAGATGACACGGTTGTTTTGTACAGCCTTAAGATTAGCCCATGCAGGATTATCTGTCATAGCTTTCTTCATGGCCTTTGTAATTTCTTCTTCTTTACCCATGGTAACGACGAAGATAATATCAGGGTTATCAGCGGTTAACGTTTCAAGAGAATACGGTACCGTTTTATCTTTGGTTGTACCATCTAGGTGAGATGTTACAACATTTGTCATACCTAATTCTTTGACCATAGATGCAGTTACCGCTTCGTCGGTTTCGGCTGTCACACCTTTACCGGTAGCACGCAATACGGCAATACGTGCAGGTTGTTGGTTTTTAATGGCCTCCTTTACCTTTTGAATGTTACTTTCATAGGTGGCAATAACGGATTTAGCCTTATCTTGATGGTTTGTTAACTCTCCAAGGAATGTTAGCATTGGCACATTATCCTTGATGCCATCGTAATTGAAAAGTACGGCTGGAATATTGTTAGATTGTAATTGGGATTCATATTTTTTATGTTGGTTTTCCAAACCCAATACCACATCTGGTTTTAAACCTAACAATTGTTCCATATTGATGTTAGCCGTTTGACCTAATGCAGGTAATGCTTCTAATTCTGGCGCTAATTTATCTGTTGTGCTAGCTCGGGAAACTGCCTTTCCATCTACTGCGTATAGCATGGACAATACAGAATTTGAAAGAACGGCGATGCGTTGCGGATCCTTTGGTACAGTGTAGGTTTCACCATTAAATGTGAGTTCCTTCGTAGTAGCAGAAGAGCTGGATGTGGATTTACCACACCCAGCTATTGCTAGTACGATCATGACCAAAGCAAGACTACAGAGTAGTAGTTTTTTCATGATGTACTCCTATGTACGTTATATAACGATACTAGTTAAATTGTAGATTGATTATTTTTGTAATGCGTCCCAAGATTCGTTAGCACGTTCAACGAATAAGTTACGGATGTTAGGATTTTCACCTAAGCCATGGATGTAAGTATCAACTTTGAAGCCTTCTTTTTCAAGGATGGATTTATGGGAATCTGGTTCAGCACCAGCCATGTCGTTGTTTGCATGGTCGCCGGCAACCATCATTAATGGCATCAATGTAACATGTTTAATACCATGTAATTTCAATTGAGGGATAACTTGTTCAAGATTTGGAGTACCTTCTACTGTGTAGACGAATACATTTTTCATACCAAGAGTATGGATACGGTCTTGAATTACAGAATAGTAAGCATTGGAAGGATCTGGAGTACCATGAGCCATGATAAGAAGAGCGTCTTCTTTGCCTAATTTAGGGAATTGAGATTGAACAGCTTTTAATGTTTCAATAACTTGGTCAGTTTGGTTTTCTTGACCCATCCAGTACATAAGAGATGTACCAAGTGTCATTTTTTTGAAATTATCTTTGTACAAATTATATACTGCTGCATCGTAGTTGTATTCCATACCAGGAATTACATCAAGGGATGCTAATGCAACGCGAGTGTAACCGTCTTTTTTAAGTTCAGCCAATGCTTCTTCAGGAGTTGGGTAAGTAATACCTTCTTTTTGTTGGATACGATCACGAATAATATGGCTTGTGAAAGCTGTAATTACTTTTGTGTTTGGATGAGCTGCTTTAATAGCATCTACAGTTGCATCGATTGTTTTCGCACGAGTATCTTTATAAGTTGTACCAAAGCTCATAACAACCATAGCATCTTTGTTTGGCAAGTTTTGTAAAGCTTCAGTATTGTGTGTACGAACACCGATTGCAGAAGCTTCTTTTAATGCTGGAGTAGCGTCTTTTACTTCAGAATTTAATTGGTATGCAGCGTGACCAAGCACTGGAGCACCAAATGTCAATGCGAAAGCCGCTAATGCAGCAGAAACTGTTAATGCACGTTTTTTTACACTAATCATAAGTGAATCACCTCATTAAACAACATCATCTGACTATGCAGACATAACTATAATCTATAAATCAATCGTAGCAACCTAGGGGATGGATGTCAATAAACCCCATACCTGTACACGTATAAATAATACGACCGTTTTTTATAAAAAATCATAATAAATGAGGAATAATCTTATGTTTTATAAAAATATTCTTATTGGTTATGACGGTATAATTATAAGTAATTCGATATTTATGATAGGATTTATCATTTTGTTTTGTTAAAATGATTATATGATAATATTTCTCATTGACTTTCATACATCAATCTTGTATGATTAGTACATAGTAGTTGATAACAATTTTCATTTATGAAAATTGTTTCATATATATGGGTATATGGAGGTCACATATGAAAGGTATAATCATTGCATCCTTTGGATCAATTTATAAAGAAGCAGTGGAAACATCCATTGGCACTATAGAGTCTAAAGTTCGTTCCTTATATAGAGATGTAGAGGTACGACGTGTATTTTTGTCTGATGCATTAGTGGAAAAGTGGAATGAAAAATATGATGATACGATTGCTTCTTTCACCGACGTCATGCAAGAATTTAGCCGCAAGGGAATTGATGAGGTATATATTCAGCCGATTACTCTCGTAGCGGATCAATGCTATCAACAAATGCGTAAGCAAGCACTTAAGTTCTTACATAGCAGTGAATATAATTTCTCTCAAGTTAATATCGGTAAACCTTTATTGACATCGTTAGGTGTTAAAAATTACGCTGATGATTATGAAGCCACATTAGATGGTATCATGCGTCATATAAACACTAAATCTCTTAATAAATCCGTTTTATTGATGGCAAATGGTCAAAATCAATTGGAATTCTCCACATTACAATTGAAAGCCATGTATGGTTCTGCTCCTAATGTAGCTGTATTTACCACAAATGGTTTCCCTACATTTAAGCAAGCCTTAACATTAGTAGATAGAATGGGGCATAAAGATGTACTCGTTGTACCATTGGCATTGATTGGTTCTACTCATTTAATGGATTATCTTGGCGGTGATCGTTCCGATTCTATTTATGCACTTTTGACAGAACAAGGGTACAACGTAGATATTTGGAATGAAGGACTAGGTGAAAATCCATATGTACAAGATTTATTCTTGAAACATTTAGGTCAAGCGATTCGTATGTCTGATAGAAAACGTAGCTCTCAACGCGAATCATATCAAACTGTTATTCGACCTTCCCGTATAGAAGCACAAGGAATGATTTCCTAATTACTTCTGGTAAGGTTGTATATAAACTCTCTCATAAATACACACTATCTTCAAAAAGCATCCACCTTTTGATATGTACCCCCTTTACTGGACACTCAGTAAAGGGGGTATTTTCATGAGATAT